>Ga0182024_10020753_pt1 | contig 11983 bp, 15 predicted proteins | sample P32metaG_FD_120480 | JGI IMG/M metagenome (GOLD analysis project Ga0182024, IMG submission 120480) | Permafrost microbial communities from Stordalen Mire, Sweden - P3-2 metaG (Illumina Assembly) | ecosystem: Environmental > Terrestrial > Soil > Wetlands > Permafrost | place: Sweden: Stordalen... | reverse complement strand
GGAGTGCTGTGCCTCATGTCGTCAGCCCTGTTCGGCGCAAGCGCGTTCGGCGCGAGCGTTTACGATTACACGATGAAATCGATCGACGGCAAACCCGTGCCGATGGGCGAATTCAAGGGCAAACTTCTGCTGGTGGTAAATGTCGCGAGCAAGTGCGGATTCACGCCGCAGTATACCGGCCTTGAAGCCCTGTATGAAAAATACAAAGGCCAGGGACTGGTGATCACGGGATTCCCGGCCAACAATTTCATGAGCCAGGAGCCGGGCACCGACGCGGAAATCAAGACGTTCTGCTCGACCAAATACAACGTCAGCTTCCCGATGTTTTCCAAGATCTCGGTGAAAGGCGACGATAAAGCGCCGCTTTATCAATTCCTCACTGACACCGCGGCGAATCCCACGACCGGCGGCGAGATCAAGTGGAATTTCACGAAATTCCTGGTCGATCGCCACGGAAAAGTGATCCAGCGGTTTGAGCCCGCTGTGACGCCGGAGCAGATGGACGCCGCGATCGCGGCCGCGCTGAAATAATCGTCGCGAATGCCGAAGATCCTGGTGACCGGAGGCGCCGGGTACATCGGCTCCATCACGACGCATCATCTGTTGCGCCGCGGATTCGAGGTCGTGGTGGTCGACGATCTCTCGCGGGGACATCGCCACAACGTATCCGCTGAACGCTTGCATGTCCTGCGCTTGCAGGACACGGCGCGGCTCGCGGCGCTGCTTGAAGGAGTGGATGCGGTGGTGCATTTCGCGGCGGTGATCGCCGTGGGCGAATCCACCCGCGAACCCGAGTTTTATTTTTCGAACAACGTCGGCGGCTCGCTTTCGCTGTTCGAGGCCATGGCGAAGGCCGGGGTCCGGCGGCTGGTGTTTTCCTCGACCGCGGCGGTCTACGGGAATCCGCGCGAGACTCCCATTCGTGAAGGCGCGCCGTTTGCGCCGGTCAGTCCCTACGGGGAGTCGAAAGCGACCGTCGAGCGAATCCTCGGCGAGCTCGACCGGCATCGCGGACTGCGCAGCGTCGCGCTCCGCTACTTCAACGCCTGCGGCGCCGAGCCTGACGCCGGTCTCGGCGAGGAGCACGAGCCGGAAACGCACCTGATCCCGTTGCTCTATCGCGCGGTCGCGACCGGCGAGCCGATTCAGATTTTCGGCGACGATTACCCCACCGCGGACGGCACCTGCGTCAGGGACTACATCCACGTGAGCGATCTGGCGGCGGCGCACGTGGCCGCGCTCGAATATCTGCTCGCGGGCGACGCATCCGCCGTTCGCACGGAGGCCTTCAATGCGGGAACCGGCGCGGGTCATACGGTAATGGCTGTGCTTCGCATGGTGGAGCAAGTCACCGGACTCAAGGTGCCCTTCACCATCGGGCCGAGACGGGAGGGCGACGCCGCCGAACTGGTGGCGGATTCCGCCAAACTGCGGAGCGCGCTCGGCTGGCGTCCGGTGCGCAGCGAGCTTCGGGAGATCGTCCGCGATTCCTGGGATTTCTTCGAGCGCCGGCGAAATTCGCGCGATGGTTAGGTCCCCCGGGCAGCCCTGTATACTCGAATCGATGCGGCGGAACATCATCACGGTCCCGATCCGCAGGATCGAAAACAGCGCGATCGCAGTCGACCAGGATCTGATTGCGGTGGAAGAACCGCTCGAGATTCGCATTTGCGCCCAAAATGCCGAGCGTAATGTGGCGATTACCATGCGCACGCCCGGCAACGACCGCGAGCTCGCCGCCGGCTTCCTGTTCAGCGAAGGCATTCTCCCGGCCGAAGTTTTCACGGGCGCGGGCGCGGCGGCGATCGAAACCGGGCCGCGCAATGTCGTGACGGTAACGCTCACCCGTAACGGCGGTGACGAAACCGGAATCGATTTTGAACGGCTGGAGCGGCATTTCTATCTGAGCTCGAGCTGCGGCGTGTGCGGGAAGGCGTCGATTCAGGCGCTCGAGAAATCGATCGAGCAGGCGGGCTGCTCGGCCCCGCCGCGCACGGGTCTGGTGGTCGACCGCGAGCTGATTCACAAGCTGCCGGAGGCGCTGCGATCGCGGCAAGCCATCTTCGATCGGACCGGCGGGCTGCATGCGGCGGCCTTATTCGATCCGCACGCGGCGGATCCGGAAGGCGCTCTGATCGAAGTGCGCGAAGACGTGGGCCGGCATAACGCGGTGGATAAGCTGATCGGCGCGGCGCTGTTACACGATATGCCGCGCGGCGGCGTTCCGCTTCACGATCGCGTCCTGATGGTCAGCGGGCGCGTGAGCTTCGAGCTAGTGCAGAAGGCGCTGATGGCGGGCATCCCGGTGATGGCGGCGGTGGGCGCGCCGTCGAGTCTCGCGGTCGAGACAGCGCTGCGATTCGGCATGACGCTCGCGGGATTCGTGCGCGGCGGGCGATTCAACGTTTACAGCGGCGAATGGCGCTTGCGCTAGCACGAAAAACCGGTCTAGCTTTTCTCTTTGTTGAGCATTTGCGCGGCGGAGCTTTTCACCACGAGAAGCACCAGCGTACACACCGCGCATTTGGAGAACGGCGGCGTCGCGTCAAAGAACAGCGAAGCCACGGTGATGGCGGCGGACGCGAAGAACATCATGGAAAGGAGCGTCGCGAATCCCTTGCCGACATGATCGATGCCGGACTTTTGATCCAGGACCGACCCGCAGGCCAGACATTCGGTCTCTTCCTTGGTCATCACGGAGTTGCATTCCCGGCAGCGGTTCATGATCGTTTGGCTTCTCTCTGAGTGTAGCCGTCAAACCCTCTTCAGACCATCGGCGAATCGCCTTAGCCCTAGAGGTACAATGGTTTGCCCAGAGCGGCGGCGATGTCATTTGCGATCCGTTGCGCGGTCACCGGAGCGAGCAGGATGCCGTTGCGAAAGTGCCCGTAGGCGAGCCAGACGTTGGTCCCGCCCACGCTCGTGTCAATCAGGCGGCCGATGCGCGGCGTTTCGGCGTAGGGGCGGAATCCGATCCAACGTCTGGAGGGCGCAATGGTTTCGAGCACGGGCCAGAGCCCGGCTGCGCGGCGATGCAGATCGGCGCAGATCGAAGGGTCTACAGAGCGATTGAATCCGACGTCCTCTTCGGTCGAGCCGGCGATGGTAAAGCCGCCCGATCGCTGCAACAGGTAGGTGTGGCCGCGGCGGAACATCGGTCCAAGTCTCTGGGCGTCGAACGCCGCGGGATCGAGATCGAATCCGATCAGGTGGCCTTTGATCGGCTTCACTGGCGGCAGCGCGATCGCGCGGCCGCGATGCGTGATCTGAAGCTGATTCGACCAGGCGCCGGCGGCGATGACGAGCGCGCCCAAATCGGTCGAATCGAGTTTTGAAATGGGCTGGTTTTCGAGGATGTTGACGCCGTACTCCAGGCAAACCAGGCGCAGTGCGCGAAGAAGATGGTTGGGATCGACGAAACCGTCGCCGGGATAGTGGCGCGGCTGGCCGGGACCTTCCGGGAGCTTGGTGCAGCCGCAAATTTGAAAATCGATGGGGACGTTGGTGCGGGCGCGAAGTTCGGCGACGAAGCCGGGATACAGGCTCATGCTTTCGACGCCGAGATCGGACCAGACGCTGTTGAATGGCGCACAACGCTGAGATTCGCTGTGCGCTCCGGGAGGCTGGTCGAATTCGCCGCCGGGCGAAAGCATTCCGGCGCCGGCCGAGCTGGTTTCGCCGCCGAAGGCGCCGGCGTCGACCAGGGTGACCTTGAGACCGGCCTGCGCCAATCGCCACGAAATCGTTGCACCGATGAGGCCTGCGCCCACGACGGTCACGGTTCGCGAACCAGATGGCATTGAATCCATTGTGAGACAGTTCGTCCTATGATGCGCCAGACTGTCTCTTCGCCGGCCGTGCAACTGCCGGATTTGCAGGGGAGCGCGAAACGGTATACGACATGCAGTTAAATTCGACATGTTGTGGCTCTATCTCCTGGGAATCGTCACGGTCCTGACGATCGTGGTGCGGCGGCTGCTTCAGAAGCAGAAGCCCCTGACCGATGAGTTGTACTCGAAACGACTCGCGATCGATCATGTCAGCAGCGGCGTCGCGTGGGTCCCCGCCGGCGGCCGCCTCGGATCAGTGAACCTATCGCTTGCGAACCTGTTGAGCGCTTCGGCCGAACAGCTCGCGGGGCGGAACTGGCTCGAGATTTTTCCCGCGAGCGAGCGTTCGCGCCTGGAGGAAGCTTACCGGCAGATGCTGCTCGCGGGAATCGCTTCGATCGACACGGTGACGCTTGACGTACGCGGCGTGGCGACCGCGCGCAGCGTGGTGCTGGTAGCGGTGCATGATCACAGGACGCGCCTCGCGGGGCATCACTGCATCATCGAGCGCTGTGCGCGCGAGGAATTGCGCCTCAAGGATGTGCGGAGCGAAGATCTTCAGATCCCGTCTAAAGGCGCCGGGGCATCGAGCGAGGACGTGCGCACGGCATTTGCTAACATGTCGTATTGAATAGCACCGCCGTCCCCAGCGTCGATCGAATCCACATCCCGGCCAGTGATTTCGCGCAAGCCCGGGAGCGCGTGTCCGCGCACGCCTATCACACTCCGCTGCTTACTTCGCGCCTGCTCGGCGAGCGCACCGGTTTTGAAGTGCGGCTCAAAGCCGAGATGTTCCAGCGCGGCGGATCGTACAAAATTCGCGGGCCGCTCAACAAGCTTCCGCAATTGAGCGAGGAGCAACGCCGGCGCGGGGTGATCTGCTCCTCGGCGGGGAATCACGCGCAGGGAGTTGCGCTGGCCGCATCGATTTACGGCGTTCGGGCGGTGGTGGTGATGGCGGAAAACGCGACGCCTTCAAAGATCGCGGCGACCCGCGCGTATGGCGCGGAGGTCGTGCAGTTCGGCTCGATTTGGGATGAGGCCAACGCAAAGATGCTGGAGCTGGCTGAACGCGACGGCATGACGATCATCCATCCCTTTGACGACTTGCAACTTATCACGGGTCAGGGCACGCTGGGTCTCGAAATTTTCGACGACTGGCCGCAGGTTGACGTAGTGGTGGTGCCGATCGGCGGAGGCGGGTTGATTTCAGGCGTTTCGACTGCGATCAAGGGCAAGAATCCGAGCGTTCGCGTGATCGGCGTGGAATCATCGGGAGCGCCGGGAATGAAACGGAGCATGGAGGCCGGGCGCGTGGTCACGCTCGACGAGGTCGATTGCATCATCGACGGGTTGCGCGTGAAACGCGTGGGCGAGAATAATTTTCGGATCGTGCGGGATTACGTGGACGAGATCGTGACGCTGCCGGATGCCGAGATTTTCGACGCGATGCTGTGGATCATGTCGCGTTCGAAGCTGGTGGTGGAAGGCGCGGCGGCCGCTCCGGTGGCGGCGCTGTTGCATGGGTTGATCAAAGCGGCGGCGAAGTCGAAAGTGGTGTGCGTGTTAAGCGGCGGAAACGTCAATCTGGATCAGCTCCGCGGGTTGAAGTGGAACTGATCTCAGTTGTGGCTTGGGCTCCGCTCAACGTGGCCGATCACGAAGGTTTTCGTGGGTAGAGTCGCTGATCGGAATCCTTGCTGCGCCCGCTCCTACGTGGCGATTATGCCCTCACGCTGGTTCCGTCTTGCAATGCTTGCAAGAAGATCATCCACCCGGTCTTCGCCGTACTGTTGCTTCAATCGAGGAATGTTTTCGCGGATTGCATCCGCGGCGTCCTTGACGTCCGTGCGTTTTAGGATTGATCTGAACGGCGGACGAACAGAATGAAGCCGCTTGATCTCATCGCGCGTGCCCTCCGTTGAGCAGAGGAATCGTCTGGTCTGCCACGCGATCAGGTCAGCCGCCTGGAGCGGAAGAACGTCCTTGTCGCTCCGGTACTCGACGCTTCCCAGTTTCCAGTGCCGAAAGTCGCCCCTGAACGTGTCATACAGGCGCAGCATCTTGTCCTCCATCGCACCTTGCGTGTCAAAAATGAAATGGACGATCTCATCTGAACCGGAATGGCGATAGCGGCCCGAAAGTGCAGTTGCCATACCTATGAAGGCGCAGTAGTACGGGCTCGCATGGCCCCTGTCCAACACGGGGTAGAGCACCTCGCGGTAGTCAACGTCCTTTATTGCGACGCTCGCCTCAAAGAGATCGTGATTGAGAATGACGTCGATGAATTTGGCTAGCCTTGCGTCTCGGTCGGATCGGGTGAAGTTGAGAAACTGCCCCTTAAGGCTTTCGGCCTCAGACATCTTGAAATAATTGAGCTTCGGCGAGAGGTCGAGGACACCTTGCCAATCCGCCCAAAATGACTCCCAAGTGGATTTGTCGGCGGAGTAACCTGCTAAGACGTAGTAAGGCGAGTCGCCCCCGCTACCGCTGTCGTCAACGAATGCAAACGCCAAGAACCGTCCCCTTTTCGTAGTCTACCGCGCGGCGCAAGCGGAGAATGACTCGGGCCGTGACTCTTCTGGGCGCTAGGGAGTGACGCCATGCTGTAACAACTCGGTTCGCATGGTTGACTGCCGCAGAAAACCCGAGGCGCGGCGTCCTTCCTGCGGCGAGCGGCATGCGTGTTAGTCTATCGCAAGACTCCTTATTCAAATCCACGGGTTACTCAAATGCAAGGGCCTCTTCAGGGAATTCGTGTCATCGATTTTGGGCGTTTCATCGCCGGTCCGTATTGCGGGATGCTGCTGGCCGACATGGGAGCGGACGTGATTCGCGTGGATCGGCGGCAGGGCAGCGAGGATCGCTACACCGCGCCAGTGACGGTCCCAAAAAACGGAGGCGGCGGCGAAGGCGGCGGATTCCTTTCGCTGAATCGCAACAAGCGCAGCCTGACGCTCGATACGTCGAAACCGCAATCGGCGGAGATTATCCGGCGGCTGGTGAAGACGGCGGATGTGGTGGTCGCGAATTTGCCGGTCGCGGTGATGAAAAAAATGCGGATCGATTACGATTCGCTGCGAGCGATCAAACCGGACGTCATTCTCGCGCGGGTTTCGGCGTTTGGCCCGGACGGTCCGTATGCGAATCGGGTGGGATTCGATTCGGTGGCGCAGGGAATGTCGGGTGCGATGGCGCTCACCGGATTTCCGGGCGCGCCGGTGAAGGATATCGTCCCGTTCTGCGATTACGGGACCGCGCTGCACACCGCGTTTGGCGTGGCGGTGGCGCTGCTCCATCGCGAACGGACCGGCGAAGGGCAGATCGTGGACGGAGCGCTGCTCGCGACCGCGGTGACGTTCATGCAGCCGCTGCTCGCCGAGCGAAGCGTTAAGGGAATCCAGCGCGAGCAGCAAGGCAACGCGGCATTTCACTCCGCGCCCGCGGATACCTATCAGACCAGGGACGGCTGGATCGTGGTGCAGACGATCGGCGGCGATATGTTCGCGCGCTGGGCGCGAATGGTCCAGCGCGAAGAGCTGATCGGCGATGCGCGATTCCATGACGATCTGTCGCGCGCGGATCATCGCGAGACGATCACGAACGCGATGAGCGCGTGGATGGCGGCGCGGACGACGGCGGAAGCGATCACGGAGATGGAAGCGGCGCGCGTGTCGGCGGGGCCGGTGTATTCGCTCGACCAGGTGCTGGACGATCCACAGGTGAAGGCGCGCGAGCTGTTGCAGTACGTCGAATATCCGGATGCGCCGAAGCCGGTGCCGCTGGCGAACACGGCGGTGCGATTGTCGGCGACGCCGGGCGGGATAAGGCACCGCGCACCGATGCTGGGCGAGCACACGGATGAAGTGCTCGGCGAGATCGGGTATTCGGCGGCGGAAATCGCGGCATTGCGGGCGGCGGGAGCGGTGTAGCCGTTTTTAGCCACGAATGAACACGAATAAACACGAATAAAACATTCGTCCAAGCTTTTATCATCCCCTGCTTCAATCGTTTGGCGTTTCAGTAGGCGCCGGCTCGAAAACACCGCGGGCTATTCTGTAGCCGGGAACGAACACATGACATTTGACATCGCGAGAACGCCGACGCTTGAAGCGGTGGCGACGGCGGACGAGCAGGCGCTGGCGCAGGATTTGCGGAAGCGCGTGGCGGAAGGGTTGAGCGACGCGGAAGCGCAGCCGGAAGTGAGCGAAGCGGTGGAAGCGCAGCGGGCGGCGGCGGAGCGCGTCGAACGGCTGCGGGCCGCGCAGCGCGTGCTGAATCAATACGCGAAAGACGCGCGCGAACGATTCGCTCGGGCGAGCGAGGCGACGGTGGACGTGCTCATCGATTCGGCGGCGGCGAAGGGCAAGCCGGATTTCGGGAAGTTAGCGGAGATGGCGGCGATCGAAAATCAGAATCGGTATGCGAGCCGCGCGCTCGAACAGATTGCCGAGCACAGGATTCCGCTGGCGCAGATGGTGAGTTTGCGCGGCGAATCGCACGCGATGCTGGCGAGGGCGAGGGCGATCGAGAGGATCGCGCAGGATCGCGCGGAGCGGGTGCTCGCGCGAATGCGCGAAGCGGTGACGGACGAGATGGTGCTGCCGGTGGACCTGTCGAAAGGCGTGGCGGGCGCACTGCTCGCGCACGCGGCCGGGCTGAAGCGGCGCGCCGTGCAGCTTTCAGAAAACGCGGACGAGATGGAACGGTCCTACACGGATCGGCAGCGGGGGAAAGAGGGACGCATATGAGCGTAGGCGCAAAATTTGAAGCGCTGGTGAAGAATCTGGATCAGGGCGCGCTCGAGGAACTGGGGCGATCGGTAGCCGCGGAGATCGGCGAACGGGGCCTGAATGGGGGCGGCGGCGCGCGAATGAAGATCGGCGACATTCATCCGGGGATGAGTGCGCAAGAGAAAGAGCAGGCGGCGCAGGAGATCGCGCGCGTGCTGAAGGAGCGGTGATGCCGGACCTGAAGAAGTACTGGCAGGAGATTCGAGCGATCGAGCGGAGCCTGCCGGAGTACGTGTGGGTGGTGAGCGTGGCGGATGTGATTCGGGGCCACGTGGGCGAGGCGATTGTGGAGGTGGGGGCGGCGCTGGCAGCGAAGCTGTTGATCGAGAGGTCGCACAGGGTGGCGACGGAGGCGGAAGTTCGGGCGGAGAAGGATCGTCAGGCGGGGGTGAAGAAGTCGGGAGTGGAGGAGAGGTTGAGGAAGCAGGGGAGGGTGGTGGTGGAGGTGTGAGGATGGTTTTTCGAGTTTCGGGTTTGGTTGACGTAACGCCGGATTATCGGACCCGGCCTCTGGCTTCTTCTGCCAGAGTAAAAACTATTGCAAAGTAGAAAAAACTCAAATATAGTAGCAAGTATGCACTCGAAGTTTACGGGACCCGAACTCCAGGTCATGAATGAATTCTGGAAGCACGGTCGCCTGTCCATCCGTGAGATTCAGGAGTCATTTCCTGAGGCAGACCGGCCACCATACACAAGCATTCAGTCCATCGTCTACCGGCTCGAGGAACAAGGCGCGGTACGGCGCGTCAGAAAGATCGGGAACGCCCACATCTTTGAGGCAGTCACCTCGCGCCAGGCAGAGGGAGGCCGCGCCATCGAGGATCTTCTGCGTTTCTTTGGAGGCCGCACGCTAACCGTGATGGCCCAGCTTGTGGAATCCGGAAATCTGACGCGCGATGACATCCGTGAAACCGAGAAGCTGATAGGCGACCTCGAACAGCGAGAAAAGGGAGACAAACAGGCATGAACGAAATCCTGAATCATCTTTTGCAATCAACGCTGTTTGCAGCCGCGGTCGGCCTGGCAAGCACAACCCTGCGCCGGAATTCTCCGCGGCTTCGTTACTGGCTGTGGCTCGCGGCATCCGCAAAATTTCTGCTCCCCTTTTCGCTGTTGGTGTCGACGGGCGCAAGGGTACAACTGCCGCCTGACTCTCCTTCGCTCCACGCCACAACAGTCCAGCAGATCTCGACATACTTCGCGCCGTTCCCCGCACTTTCCACTCCCGCTCCAGTCGCTGCGGCATTCCCCCTGGGACAGACGCTCGGCGCAATATGGGTCGCGGGAGCGCTGTTCCTTGGATTTCGCTGGTTCCGCCGATGGCGTGCGATCCATTCGGCTGTCCGACGCGGAACGCATCTCCGGCTCCCGATTTCCGTTCCCGCGCGATCATCGCCTTCGATGACGGAGCCAGGGGTCTTCGGCGTATTTGCGCAGATTCTGCTGCTGCCGGAGGGTATCGCCGATAGCCTGACGCCGGGGCAGTTCGACGCAATCCTCGCCCACGAGCTGCGTCATATCCGTTATCGCGATAATCTGACCGCCGCTTTGCACATGTGCGTCGAGACGCTGTTCTGGTTCCACCCGCTGGTCTGGTGGATCGGGGCGCAACTGATGGCAGAGCGCGAACGCGATTGCGACGAAGCCGTTCTCATGCAGGGCAGTCAACCGGAAGACTATGCGCGCGGAATCGTGCAGGTGTGCGAGGCGTATGTCGCGTCTCGGCTGGCGTGCGCCTCGGGAATCAGCGGCTCGGATCTGAAGAAACGAATTCGCGAGATCATGACCTGGCGGGGGTCGCTCCCCGTCACGCTCCGCGCCAAAGCGGTACTCGCCGCCGCGACGTTCGCTGCAATATCGATTCCCTTTGCGATCGGGATTCTGCGCGCCCAGACCTTACCACCCGCTCCTAAGTACACCTACGAGGTGGTCTCCATTCACAAAGTCGGAGACGAGGGGTGCCCGCCCTGCGGACTTGGTATAGGTCCCGAGGGCGGTCTGCGTATCTCGAATTATTCGGTAATACGTATGCTGGAGTATGCTTACAGCGTTCGCGACTATCAGATCCTGGGTGCGCCAGGATGGGTATCGTCAGCCACCTATGACATCGTCTTCACACCCGAGAAGGCCGAGACGCCACTCGGTCCCGATCCGGCGCTGAGTACCGCGAGGGCAATGCAGAGCCGAAATAAACAACGACTGCAGGCCGTTTTGCGCGATCGTTTTGGTCTGGTGTTACGTGCGGAAACCCATGAGCTGCCCGTTTATCTGCTGAGCCAGGCGAAGAGTGGCGCAAAACTGACCGTTCATCCGGAAGGCGAACCTAGACACGGCTACCATATGAACGACTCCGGATATCGACATATGGAAGCGGTTGGCGTAACGATTAAGACGCTGGCAGACATCCTGTCCAGCATCCTCGGTCGCCCGGTCAACGATGGGAGCGGCCTCACGGGCCAATATGACTTCAAGCTCGAGTGGGCTCCGGACCCCGGTTCCTCGTCCGAGCATCCGGACGACACGACCGGCCCATCCATTTTCACCGCGCTCGCCGACCAGCTTGGCTTACGTGTCACATCGACCAAAGGTCCCGTGCAGGTGTACGTAATCGAGAAGGTCGAACATCCGAGCGAGAACTGAGTAACCATGAACCAGATTTGAATCATCTTTGGCAGTCGGGGGCGTTGCGGCCGCGCGGTCGGCGATTTTCAACGGCCAAGACTTTCTAAGATTCGGGCTGACGGCGCGGCGTTTACCAATCCCTAGTCGACTAATTATTAGACGATAAAATATGTTGACGTCTAGTAAACCCACGGACCGTCTCGGCTGCGTGGTGGCGAAGGCGAACTCCGTTATCGGCTGGGGCGGCGAGGCGGGCTTTCCATGACGACGCGCAGGATACGGTTGATGCGAGTTTGGTATCCCCGGCCGTCGCGCTTGAGCCACGCGAGGACATCGGAGTCGAGGCGGATGGTTAGCTGCTTCTTTTCCGGAGGCCACGCGGCTGTGGCTCGTTTGAGGAACGATTTGTCGAGAGCGGGGATATCGGAATAATCGATCTCGGAGTCCTTCATGCGGTCAATTCGCGGCAAGTCGCTTTTTATAGATTTCCTGATCACTGCGATTTCCTTTCCTCATGGATATGATGCATCCACGAACGTGACACACGCCCCAGAGAGAGCCAGCTCGGCATTCTCGAATCGCAGGCCGTGGGTCAGTTCGAGAAATTGACCGGCCACCGAAAAGCAGATGGTATGAATGTTCAGCTGCGCAGCGGTAGGCTCCAGAGGAAGACCTCTGGGGTAGACAGGTCACAGGCTGTCGAAGGGAAGTGAGGCTTGACCTCGGAAAGCAGATTAG
>Ga0182024_10020752_pt1 | contig 11983 bp, 8 predicted proteins | sample P32metaG_FD_120480 | JGI IMG/M metagenome (GOLD analysis project Ga0182024, IMG submission 120480) | Permafrost microbial communities from Stordalen Mire, Sweden - P3-2 metaG (Illumina Assembly) | ecosystem: Environmental > Terrestrial > Soil > Wetlands > Permafrost | place: Sweden: Stordalen... | reverse complement strand
GTCCGGATTTTTGGCGGTACCTCATCCGATACGCCGAAAGAGCTATTTCGAACTCCGCTTTCGGCCGCATGCGCACTGGAACCTGCAACCCGCTTCCGATGAATTGTCCGCCATGAACGATTCGACGCCGAAAAACGGCGCGCCCGCAGAGCCCGCCGCCGCGACCACGACGGCGGCGGCAGCAGCCGCGTCGCCGGCCGCAACGGCGGTCGCCGCGCCAGCGCCGCCGTCGACGGCCTCGCTTTTCGTGAAGGTCTTTCCCTCGATCATGCTGCCGATGTTTCTGGCAGTCGCCGACCAGACGATCGTCGCCACGGCATTGCCGGCCATCGCCTCGAGCTTGGGTGAAATCGAGCGCGTCTCCTGGGTGGTGGTTTCGTATTTGATCGCCAACACGATCGCGGCGCCGGTCTACGGCCGGCTCGGCGACACATTCGGCCGGCGCTTGATGATGATCATCGCGCTGGCGATTTTCATGATCGGATCGGTGCTGTGTGCGCTCTCTCCCAACATCGAATTCCTGACGGCGGCGCGCGTGCTGCAAGGATTCGGCGGCGGCGGCCTGATGACCCTGTCGCAGGCGCTGATCGGCGAGGCCATACCGCCGCGCGAACGCGGCCGTTATCAAGGTTACCTGGCCGGCGTCGCCGTGAGCTCGAGCACGTTCGGTCCGGTGGCCGGCGGCTATCTCACCGAGGCATTCGGCTGGCAGTCGATCTTTCTCGTCAACATACCGCTCGGGATCATTGCGATGTTTCTCGTGCTTCGCCTCGATTGGCGGCCGAGCGACCGCCGCCGCACCACCTTCGACATGCCGGGCCTGGTGTTGTTCATCCTGTTTGTCAGCCCGGTCATTCTGGCGCTCGAACAGCTGCAGCGCATGCAGCTGAACACGGTGCCGACGGCGCTCGGCCTGTTCGCGCTGGGAATCGGCGCGCTGATTTTGCTGCTGTGGCAAGAGAACCGCAGCACATCGCCGCTGATCCCGCCGCGCCTGTTCCGGGATCCGTCGATCTGGCGCAGCGACGCCTTGGCGGCCTGCCATGGCGCGGCGCTGGTTGCCCTGATCACGTTCCTGCCGATCTATTTGCGCGCCGTGCGCGGCGCCTCGCCGGCGGAAACCGGCCTGATGCTGCTGCCGCTGACGTTCGGCATCGGCGTCGGCTCGCTGATCACCGGACAGATCGTCACCCGCACCGGCCGCACCGCGATCTTCCCGTCGTGGGGATTGATCGTGGCGACGCTGAGCCTGTTGTTCCTCGCGTTCTGGATGCCGCATCTGAGCACCGCCGTGCTGCCATGGGTGTTTGGATTCGCCGCGCTCGCCATGGGCACCGTGATGGGCGTCGTTCAGCTCACGGTGCAGTCGGTCTCCGGCCCGCGCCTGCTGGGCACCGGTGCCGCCATGGTGCAGTTCTCCCGCTCGGTGGGTGCGGCGTTCGGCACCGCCACCGTGGCCGCTGTATTGTTCTCCGTCCTCACCACGACCGATCGCGCCACGGCGAGCTTGTTCGGCGCCCTCATCGAACAAGGCCCGGCCGTCATCGCGACGCTGGAGCCGGCGCGGCAGGCCGTGGTGCAGGCCGAGGTCGCCGATGCGTTCCGTTCCGCCTTCATGACGATCGCGGTGTTTACCGGAGTTGGCGCGTGGCTCGCATGGACCATGCCGCTTCGCCGCATCTGACCGGCCACGATTGACGGCATTGCGGCGCGCCGCCATACCCGGCAGACTCGTATGGTGCGGCTGGGGAGGAAAACATGATCGTCGACGCGCAGGTCCATATTTGGAAGGCGAACACGCCGGACCGGCCGTGGCTGCCCAATCGCGTCGCCCAGCTTGCCGAGCCGTTCACCCTCGAGAAGCTCGTACCGATGATGGACGAGGCGGGCGTCGACCGCGCCGTCATCGTGCCGCCGTCATGGGAGGGCGACCGCAACGATTACGCGCTCGAAGCCGTGCAAAGATTTCCGGGCCGCTTCGCGGTGATGGGCCGCATCCCCCTCGATGACCCGAAATCCGCAAGCCTGCTGCCGGACTGGAAGAAGCAGCCCGGCATGGTCGGCGTGCGGGTAACGTTCCATCCGCCGCAGTGGACCTGGCTCACTGACGGCACCGTGGATTGGTTTTGGCCGGAGGCGGAAAAGCACGGCCTGCCGGTGATGTTCTACGGCGCGCCGATGCAGCGGTTCGCCCGCATCGCCGAACGGCATCCCGGTCTGCCACTGATCGCCGACCATCTCGGCGTCACCGGCGACATCGTCAAGGCCGGCAAATTGTCGGAGTCGGTCGGCGAGACCGCGGCGCTCGCCAAATATCCAAACGTTTCGGTGAAATTGTCGACGACGCCGTTCTATTCCGCGCAATCCTATCCGTTCCGCGACATGACGCAACACATCCGTCGTCTGTTCGACGCGTTCGGCCCACGGCGCTGCTATTGGGGCACGGATCTCACCAACTCGTTCAACAAGGCCACCTATCGGCAGCGCGTCACGCACTTTACCGAGACGCTCGACTTCCTCTCGCAGGACGACAAGGAATGGGTCATGGGCCGCGCCATCCTGGCCCGGCTGGGGTGGACCTAAGCCGGGCGAATGACCAAGATACTGCTGACCCGGCACGGCCATGTCGACGGCATCACGCCCGAACGCTTCCGCGGCCGCGCGCCGCTCGAACTCACCGAGCGCGGTCGCGCGCAGGCGCAAGCGGTCGCCAAGCGCATCGCCGGCGCCTGGCGGCCGGGCAAAATATACACGAGTCCGATGGGCCGTTGCGTCGCGACCGGGGCGGCGATTGCCAAGGCTTGCGGCGTCGCCGCCGAAATATGCGACGATTTGAACGACATCGATTATGGCGCCTGGCAGTTCAAGACGCTGGCGGAGGCCAAGGCCGAAAATCCGAAACTGTTCGCCGCATGGTTTGCGACCCCGCAGTTCGTTCGATTTCCGAACGGCGAGGCGCTGCAGGATGTGGTGGCGCGCGCCGCCAACGTCCTGCGCGTCGTGCTGGAACGGCATCCCGACGACACCATCGTGCTGGTCGGACATGACAGCGTGAACCGCGCGCTGCTGATGCAATTGCTCGATCAACCGCTGTCGGCGTATTGGCGCGTCGCGCAGGGGCCATGCTGCCTCAACGAGATCGACATCGACGCCGGCACAGTGTGCGTCCGGCGCGTCAATGAAACGCGCCACCTGGAGGGCTGAACGCCATGGCCGTCATCGGCCGCTCGGTGCCGCGGCTCGAGGATCGGCCCCTGGTCACCGGCCAGGGCCGTTTCGCAGCGGATATCGAATTCGCCCATCAGGTGCACATGCGCGTCGTGCGTTCCACACAGGCGCACGGCCATATCCGCAACATCGATACCGCCGCAGCACGCAAGGCGGCGGGCGTCGTTGCGGTCTGGACGGCGGCCGATGTCGCCGACATTCCGCCGATCGACTTTCGGCTGACGCGCATCGAAGGTCTCGATCCCTATCGCCAGCCGATTCTCGCCGGCGAGCGCGTGCGTTATGTCGGCGAACCGGTCGCCGTCGTGTTCGCCGCCGATCCGTATGGTGCCGAGGACGCCGCCGACCTCGTCACGGTCGACGTCGATTCCCTGCCCGCGCTAGTCGAAGCCGACGCGCCGCCGGGCAATTTTGCCGACGGCCATTCCACCGAAGCGGCCACGGTGCGCAAAGGCTACGGCGACGTTGAAGGCGCCTTTGCCGCCGCCCACGCCATCGTCGCGCTCGATCTGAAGATCGGCCGCCACAGCGGCACGCCGCTGGAGACCCGCGGCGCCATCGCGCGCTGCGCGCGCGGCATTCTCGAGCTTCACGGCGCCGCCAAGGTGCCGCATTGGAACCGCGACGCGCTCGCCCGCATGCTCGGCCGCGAACCGTCGAGCATGCACCTTTACGAAGGCCATGTCGGCGGCGGCTTCGGCATCCGCGGCGAGATCTATCCGGAAGACGTGCTGGTGTGCCTGGGCGCGCTGCGGCTCGGCCGCCCGGTGAAATGGATCGAGGATCGGCGCGAGCATCTCGTCGCCGCCAACCAATCGCGCCAGCAGCATTACCGCGTGCGCGCCGCGGTCGATGCTAACGGACGCTTGCTCGCCATCGACGGCGAATTTTTCCACGATCAGGGCGCCTATGTGCGCACCCATGCGGCGACGGTGCCCGATCTCGCCGTCGCCATGCTGCCGGGTCCATACCGCATGGCGGCTTACCGCATGGTCGGCCGCATCCGGCTGACCAACAAGACGCCGTGCGGCACCTACCGAGCGCCCGGTCGATTCGAGAGCAGCTTCGTGCGCGAGCGGCTGATGGACGCCATTGCGGCGCGGCTGGCCATCGATCCGGTCGACGTTCGCCGCCGCAATCTCATCGCCAAGAGCGAAATGCCGTTCGTCCGCGGCTTCGCTACGCTCGGCACCGAGGTGACCTACGATTCCGGAGATTACGCCGGCCTCCTCGACAAGGCGCTGGCGGCGGTCGGTTGGAACGCGCTGCAACAAGAGCTGCGCCGCCGCCGCGCGGACGGCGAAGCCGTCGGCGTCGGACTCGCCGTATTCGTGGAGAAGAGCGGGCTGGGGCCGTTCGACGGCGTCCGCGTCACTATCGATACCAGCGGCGCCGTCGAAGTGGTCACCGGCGCGGCTTCGGTCGGGCAAGGCATGGAAACCGTGATCGCACAGATTTGCGCCGATGCGCTCGGCGTCGATTATCGCCGCGTTCGTGTCGTCCACGGCCAGACCGACCGCATCGCCTTCGGCATGGGCGCCTTTGCGTCGCGCGTCACGGTGATGACGGGGGAAGCGACGCGGCTCGCCGCCGCAAAGCTTCGCGACAAGGCGATCGCGGCCGGGGCGGCGTTATTGCAATCGGCGCCTGACACCCTCGACGTGATCGACGGCAAGGTGGTGCGCAAATCCGCCGCGCAAGGACCGTCGGTGACCCTCGGCGACGTCGCCCGCGCGCTGGCGCCCGCGGCGAAACTCCTCGGCGACGCGATGCCCGGCCTGTCCGCCGAAGGCTGGTTCGAATCGCACCACATGACTTATCCGTACGGCGTGCACCTTGCCGTCGTTCGCATCGACCGCGACAGCGGCGCCGTCACGGTCGAGCGCTATGCCGTCGCCTACGACGTCGGCAGGGCGGTCAATCCGATGCTGATCGAAGGCCAGATCGCTGGCGGGGTCGCGCAAGGCCTCGGCGGCGCGCTGTTCGAGGAATTCGTCTACGACGCGCGCGGCGAGCCGCTCGCCGTCAGCTTCGCCGATTATCTCATCCCGACGGCGCGGGAAATTCCGCCGATCGAGACGCTGATCACCGAGGACGCACCGAGCCCGCTCAATCCGCTCGGCCTCAAAGGCGCCGGCGAAGCCGGCGCCAACGCCGTCGGCGCCGCCATTGCGGCGGCGATCGACGATGCGCTCGGCATGCCCGGCGCCGTGACGCAGCTCCCGGTCACGCCGCAACGCCTGCGCGAGCTGCTGAGGCCGCGGCGGTGAAATCTATTTGTTGCGCGCGGCCGCCGCGAAAATGACCTTGACCGCGGCGTTCAGGTCCGGCTTGGACGCCGACACATCGTCCGCAATGCCGGAGATCTTGGCTATCATCGCGGCCTGATCTTCTGCCGGCAGTCGCGTCAGGCTGCCGCCGGAGTCCGTCCATACCTTGAGTTGCGCGTCAAAGAACTGATTGATGAACGGCACGATGTCGGTCGAGACCTTGGTGGCGTCGTCGCGGACGATCTTCTGCAGATCCGGCGGCAAGCCGTCGACCCATTTTTTGCTCAGCACGGTGATCGAAGCCACATAGGGCTGGTCGGTTTGCACGACATATTTTGCCGCGTCGATGTAGTGCAGCGTGGTGTACTGGGTGATCGTCGTCAGCGAGCCGTCGATGGCGCCCTGTTGTATGGCCGGCAACACGTCGGCAAGCGTCATCGCCACCGGCGACGCCCCCATGCGTTTCATCATCTCCTCTTGGAACTGCGAGGCGAGCACGCGGATCTTCAAGCCCGAATAGTCGGCGAGATGGGAGACCGGTTTGCGCGTGAGGATCGACGACGGCCCGATCGGAAAGATGCCGGCGCCGTACAGGCCCTTGTTCGCGCCCAACCCCAGGATCAGGTTGCGGACCTCGGGATCCAGCAGCGTGCGCTCATTCTGTTCCCGGCTCGTAAACAGGCCGGGCGAGCTGACCACCTCGTAGCGTTGATCGACGCCGGCCAGGAATTCGGGCGGTCCGCACCAGCCCTGGATCGAGCCGAACTGAGTGCCTTCGATCTGCCGCGGGATCGAGCCGAGTTGGCTCGCCGGATAGATCTCGCCTTTGATGCGGCCGCCGGAATCCTGCTCGACCGCCGCGGCGAAACGCTTGAGCCATTCGTGCTGCGTATCGTTGACCGTGGCGGTGCTCAGCTTCATGACGATAGGCGCAGTCCCTTGAGCGTGCGCGGCTGACGCGAGCCCGGCGAGCATCGATGCCATCGCAAAAACCAGTGCGTGGGATGCGCCCCGCTTGCCAATCATGAAATCCCTCCCTGTTTCGCCGCGATTTTCTCGGGTTCGGCCGACTTGGCGAAACGCCGATAGTGCCGGAGCTTGGTGCCGCGATCAACGGACAGCGTGCCGCAACCCCTGGGCGTTAACGCTCAGCGTCGGCGGCGATGAAATGCGTGACTTTCGGCTGACCCGACAGCTGGAAACGTTGCAGCGCTTCCTGCACCAGGCGGTCGGCATTGGTGACGCGCTCGTGCTGGCGCAGATGCTCCATCCAGGATTCCACGAGGAAGGTCTCGAGGATGCGGCCTTCATCCGCGGCGTCCTCGAACACGCCCCACGCATAGGCGCCGTCGCGCCGCCGCTCGTGCTCCAGCCGCCCGAGCGCTTCGAGAAAAGCTTCGCGGTCCGCCGGCCGGATACGGTATTCGACCGTCACCAGAACCGGCCCGCGATCGTGGGCGATATCCTGCGCGGTGAGCGGCGCCGGCCAGTGCATGGACGGCGAAAGATCGATCTCCGCGGCGGTATGGAGCTTCCAGCGCCACGTCAAAGCTATCGCCGCAACCGCGCCGGCGGCGGCGAGAAAATGCGCGGCCGGAAGCCCGACCCACACCGCAATCTCGCCCCAGGCCGCGCTGCCGAACGCCAGGCAGCCGAAAAACACCGTGGTGTACAAGGCGAGGCCGCGACCGCGGACCCAATCCGGCAACGCAACCTGCGCCGACACGCTCAGCGTCGCCAGCGCGGCGATCCATGATGCGCCGGCGATCGCACTGGCGATGAGCGCGGTGACCGGCTCGCGGGCAAAACCGTACAGCACCATCGCCAAAGCCTGGCCGAGCGCGCCGATCGCCATCAGCCAGTCCGGACCGAGCTTCGCCTTCAGCCAGGGCAGCAGGAACGCGCCGGCCACGGCGCCGATGCCGATGACGCCGAGCAGCACGCCATACAGACCGGGTCCGCCGACGATCTGCTCGCGGGCGACGAGCGGCAGCAGCGCCCAATACGCGCTGGCGAACAGAAAAAATCCGACCGCCCGCATCAGCGTTGCGCGCAAATGCCGATTGTGCCGCGCATAGCGCAAGCCGGCCCAGATGGCCTGGCCGAAACGCTCGGCGGGCAGCAGCGTGCCCGTTGGCCGTCTTGGGCGCCACCACAGCAAGGCGCCGACGATGCCGAGATTGGACACGGCATTGATCCAGAACGGCGCGACGATGCCGAGGCCGTTGATGATCACCCCGCCGAGCGCCGGACCGAGCGCGCGGGAAATATTGACGCCGACGCTGTTGGCGGCGATGGCGGGCGGCAGCACCGCTCTGGGTACGAGTTGCGGCACCACCGCTTGCCAGGCCGGAACCGTCAAGGCGCCGGCGGCGCCGATCAGGAACGTGAACAGCAGCAAATTTCCCGGCGTCGCCAGGCCGAGCCCGACCATCACCGCATAGACCGCCGACACCGCCGTGGTCAGCGATTCCACCACGATCAGATATTTTCGCTTGTCGAAAATATCGGCGAGCGCGCCGGCCGGAAGCGCGAACAGGCAAATCGGCAAAGTGCTCGCCGCCTGCACCAGCGCGACGATCAGCGGATCGGGATCAAGGCCGGTCATCAGCCAGCCCGAGGCGGCGCTGTACATCCAGCCGCCGACATTGGACACCAACGTCGCCGTCCATATCACCGCGAAGGCCGGATGGCGGAACGGCGCTACGAAAGAAGCGGTCGCCGGCGCCGCCGTCGCACCCGGCGCGGTGCTCATGACGGCGGCGGCCGATGCGCCAGCCAGCGGCCGGCCTCGGCGGCGGCGAACAGTTCGGCAAGTGCTGCGTTGACGACCGCGGGCTCCTCGCTGGTGATGGTGTGACCGGAGCGCGGGATCACCAACAGCCCGGCGGTCGGCGCGGTGCGCTTGAGAAACACGCTGCCGTCGAGGCAGGTCTCGTCCTCGTCGCCGACGATGACGAGGAGCGGCACGGCGAATTTCTTCAAGTCCTCGGCCATGTCCCACAGGGTCGGCCGCTTGCTCTGCAGCATCGCCATGGTCAGCGCATGGCCAAGCGCTGAATGCTCGGACAGCATGCGGATGAATTCGGCGTAGCCGCGCGGATCCTTGTATTTCTGCGTCTGCCGCGACGGCGCGTCGCCATAGATCACCGCAGCGTCGGCCATGCCCTTCGCGGTGAACATCCTGGACGTCTCGGCGGCGACTTTGCGCATCTCGGCGCGCGCCGCCGGATCGGGCAACGAGCCCCAGCCGCAGCCGGCCGCGGTCACCGAGATGCAGCGCGCCGCGTGGCGGATGCCGACATGCAGGGCGGTGTAGGCGCCCATCGAATGGCCGACCACGTGAGCGCGCTCGATGCCGAGCGCGTCCATCAGGTCGATCACATCGCCGCGGGCAATGTCCTGGCCGTAGCGCGCCGGCTCGTTCGGCACATCCGACGGCGGATAGCCGCGCTGGCTGTAGGTGACGCAACGGTGGGTGCGCGCAAAAGCGCGCAGCTGCGGCTCCCAGGTCCGATAGTCGCCGGCGAATTCATGCACGAAGACGACCGGCGTGCCGGCGCCGGTCTCTTCGTAATGCAGGCTGGTGCCGTCGCTGGTTTTGATCCTGGGCATCGCGGGCGTCTCACATTTGTTTCAACCGGACGCGCCATGCTACATAAATTCCCGGACGCCCCGCAAACCAATCCCCCTCGCCCCGATGCTGCTCGATCCCCTGGTGAAGCCGCGCTCCGTCGCCATCGTCGGCGCCACCGATCGCGGCGGTCCCGGCCGCGCCGTCATCGAGTCGCTGGGCGCGATCGGCTTCACCGGGCCGATCTATCCGGTGAACCCGAAATATCCCACCGTGCTCAACATCAAGTGCTATCCGAGCCTGACCGAGCTGCCGGAAGCGCCGGATGTCGTCGTCTTCAGCATCCGCAATCCGCTGATCCCGGAGCAGATGCGGCTTGCGGTGGCGCGCGGCGCGCGGGCCGCCGTGATCTACGACAGCGGTTTTGCCGAATTGGGCGGCGAAGGCGCCAGACTTCAGGACGAGATCGCCGGGCTGGCGCGCGAGGCCGGCATGCCGATCTGCGGGCCGAACTGCATGGGCATTCTCAATCCGCCGGCGCGCGCCACCACCTACAAGCAGATCGTCATCGAGCCCGCGGCGATCGTCGGCAATGTCGGCATCGTCTCGCAGAGCGGCTCGGTGTGCATCGCGCTCCTCTCCGATCTGCGCCGCTTCGGCGTCAGCCTGGCGGTGTCGGCCGGCAACGAGGCGGTGACGCGGAGCGTCGACTACATCGACTATTTGATCGACGATGCCAATACCAAGGTCATCGCCACGTTCACCGAAACGGTGCGCGAGCCGGACCGCTATGTCGCCGCGCTCGACCGCGCCGCCGACGCCGGCAAGCCCGTCGTCGTGCTCAAGGTCGGCCGCACCGAACGGACGCAGCGGGCGATCACCAGCCATACCGGCGGTCTCGCCGGCTCGTCGCGCGTGTTCTCGGAACTGCTGCGCGCGCACCGCGCCATCGAGGTCGACGATCTCGACGCGATGACCGAGGTGCTGGCGGTGTGCCAAGGCGAACGCTGGCCGCGCGGCCGCGGCATTTCGGTGATCACCGGATCGGGCGGTCTGGCGGAACTGATCCTCGACAACGCCACCGCCGCGGGCCTGCACCTGCCGCCGCTCGCCGCGCACGAGCGCGCCGAAGCCGAGCGCGTCATCGGCCGTATCACCGGCGACGGCAATCCGTTCGATGCCTGGGGCAACGGCGATTACGCCGTCAACATCCCGCATGCGCTGTCGGTCGCCGACCGCAGCGAACGCATCGATGCCATCTGCTACTGCGCCGACACCACCAACGATCCCGTCATCGGATCGCCGGCCCGCGTCCTGGAGAACGTGTCGATGCTGGCCGAGGCCGCGAGCGCCAGCGCCAAGCCGTATTATCTGATGAGCAGCCGCTCCGGGGTGATGAACCGCAAACAGATCGACGCCATGCGGCAGGCCGGCCTGGTCGTGATCGGCGGCACCCGCGCGGGCCTCGGCGCCCTCGACCGCGTCGGCCGCTGGACAATCGGATTGCAGCCGGTTCGGCAAGGCGCCGCGCCGGTGCGCTCGTTCGACGCGCTCAAGCACCGGCGCACCATCAACGAGCACGACGCCAAGCGCATGTTGGCCGCCTATCGCATTCCCACCGCGCGCGAATATCCAGCCCAAACCTTGCCGGAAGCAGCGCAAGCGGCGCGTCTGCTCGGTTATCCGGTGGTGCTCAAGGCGCTGTCCGACGACATCGCGCACAAGACCGAACTCGGCCTGGTCGCGGTCGACCTCAAGGACGAGCAGGAGCTGGCGCGCGCCTTCGCGCAACTGGGCGCGCGCATCGACACGCTCGAACGCCGCCCGGCCGATGTCGGCTTCCTGGTGCAGGAGTTCGTCGCCGGCGGCATCGAGGTGTTTGCCGGGGTGTCGCGCGATCCGGATTTCGGTCTGACGCTCGCCTTCGGCATGGGCGGCGTTGCGATCGAGGTGACGCGCGATTTCGCCTTGCGCATGCTGCCGCTGCGCGACGGCGATGCCGAAGCGATGATGGCCGAAACGCGCGGCGCCGCGTTGCTTGGCGCCGTGCGCGGCGGCACGGCGGCCGACGTCGACAGCGTCGCCGCCTGCCTGTACGGGCTCGCCGATTTCGCCTGGCAACACGCCGACGCCATTGCCGAAATCGATCTCAATCCGATCAAGGTGCGGCCGCAAGGTCGCGGCTGCGTCGTGGTCGATGCGCTGATCGTCACGCGGCGCGATGGCGCCGCGTGACGATGTGGCGAAAATTTCGTCTAGCCGATCCAGAACGGCTTCGACACCTCGGCCGCGGCGTCGCAACGTGACAGGCCGATATCGTGCAAACCGGCCTCGCCGAGATGCCTCAATTCGTGGCGTGAGCGCGAACGCCGGCGCCATTCGACGATGCGATTGCGAAACAGGCCCCAACGCGACGCGGAACGCGGACGCAGACTGATACCATCGAGGTTCTTGGTGCTCATGGCTCGCTCCATTTCCCGATCGTTGAGCGAAGCCTAACGGGTCAGTGCAGCGCGGGATGTGATCCAAGACACAGCGCGGGCGGTTGCGCATTAAATCGTTGTCATGCTTGGCGTTGCGCGACGATGCCGCGGCGGTTTGCGGCGCTTTCATGCCGGCCGCGATCCGACCGGTCACGCCGCCGCGACCTTGATAGCGCAGATCCGCGTCACCGCCTCGGGCAACAGCCCATCGCCGGCCCGGTCGTATCCGGCGGTACGCAGGATGCCGCGCGCGGGACTCATGACGACGGCCAGCCGGGTGTAAGGGTTGAGCACCGGCTCACGCACCCATTCGAAGCGCTCCGCGGTCAGCGCGCCGGCGAAGCCCGCCAGCGTATCGCGACGCGCCCGGCTGTAGCTTGCGGCCTCGTCGAACGACAGCTTGAAAAAACGCCGCGTGCCGATGCGGC
>Ga0182024_10020751_pt1 | contig 11983 bp, 12 predicted proteins | sample P32metaG_FD_120480 | JGI IMG/M metagenome (GOLD analysis project Ga0182024, IMG submission 120480) | Permafrost microbial communities from Stordalen Mire, Sweden - P3-2 metaG (Illumina Assembly) | ecosystem: Environmental > Terrestrial > Soil > Wetlands > Permafrost | place: Sweden: Stordalen... | reverse complement strand
GGAAGGATTGGGCGCGCGGGCGGGTGAGCATTTACTCATTGCGGACGATGCGACTTCCTTCGCCGCGGCGGTCGATTCGCTGCTGAAGGACGCGGATCGGCGGCGCACGTTGGGCGAAGCGGGACGGCGCTTGTATCTGGAACGTTTCACGTGGCCGCCGGCATGGAAGCGGCTCGGGTCCGTAATTTAATGACGCTATGCGGATGCCGGGTCGGAACGGCGATCGCGGTTTAATCGACATGGCGCTGGGCGTAGTGAGCCTGAGCGTCTCGACCACTTTCCTGCTGCCGCCGGACGGGCTGGTGATGATCTAGTCGCGATGGATTTTTGATCGGGCTGACATGGCTGCTGATCGCTTGCGCGAATGTCGCGGTGATTTGTTCACGGTTACTGTCGTTACAGTAACCGGCGATTAACCGGGGAACGGGTTGGCCCGCCACGTGCTTTTCTCAGTAGCGTGCAGTTCGCTAGCATAGCAAAATCAGGGAGATGCGAGGGGAAGCTGAAAAAGTTTCCGGGTCCGGTTCTGAAGAATCTACCGGCGGCCCTTGCATTTAGCTTGCTGTTTAGTGTTTTGAGCGGCTGCCACGCCTCGACATCGGTGGAGGCGAGCACCACCAGGGTACCTGTGGTTGCCCCGGCGGGCACCGTTCTGCGGGTCCGGTTGGATCAAACTCTGGACTCCTGGCGGAGCCGGCCTGGAGATCGGTTCAGCGGCGTGCTGGATGCGCCGGTGGCCATCGGGACGTCTGAAATTTTACCAAAAGGGACAGTTGTAGAAGGACACGTGCAAAGCGCACGTGAATCGGGCAGGAATGGTGAGAATGCGTTGCTGGCAGTAACGCTGGACTCCTACGAGCGCGCCGGCCGGCGTTTCGCGCTTGCGACGAGTCCGGTGGCCCGCACAGCCCATCTCGGCCCGAACTCGAAGGAAGCGCGGATATTGCTGCCGGCCGAATCGATCATGGGATTTACTTTGACGAGCACGCTTACCGCGTAAAGCTTAACGATAAAAATGAAAGGGGAAATGGAATGAAAACCACAGTAACGATGGCAGCCGCGGTCGCTTTGAGCCTTCTGGGCACGGGGTGCGCGACGAAGAAGTATGTCGCCAAAACGGTCGCTCCGGTCGAGACGCGCGTGGGGGCCACAGAAACTAAGAATGGGGAACAGGATAAACAGATCGCCAGCCAGGGCACCGAAATTCAGGAACTGGATCGCGACTTATCCCGGACCAAAGAGAAGCTGACCGACACCGATAATAAGGCGAACCAGGCCGGTCAGGCGGCGAAGGCTGCCGATCAGAAGGCCGACGGCGCGCAGCAGAGCGCCAATGGCGCGCAGCAAGCCGCCAACGGTGCCAAGACGTTTGCCGAGCAGGGTCTCGATCGCCTCGGCCGCACGGTCGACTCGATGAACAAATTCCAGATGGCCAAATCGGAAACGGTGCTGTTCGGCGTCAACAAGGATGTCTTGAACGACGATTCGCGGCAACAGCTTGACGATCTCGCCAAGCAGGCCTCCGGTATGGATCGCTATGTAATCGAGATCCAGGGCTTCACCGACAAAACCGGCTCGTCCAACTACAACGACATGTTGAGCGCGCGGCGCGCCGAAGCGGTGGCCCGCTATCTGACCAATCAGTACAAGATTCCGGTACGCAACATCACCATGCTCGGCGAAGGTTATGCCCAGCCGGTGGCGGACGACAAAACCCGCGACGGGCGCAAGCAGAATCGTCGCGTCGAAGTGAAGCTGTGGGTTCCGGAGAATTCGGCAAGCGCGAAGAACGCTCCGGCCGGACCGGGACAGTAAGAGTTTTTACGGGATAGTCGCCGGACCCTCCGACCCGGCGGCTTCAGGGCAGGTAATTTGGGGAAATTCACGGCGGGGAGATCTGCACGCCTCGCCAGGCTGACTTCGGTCACCGTTTTTTCCCGGTTCCTGCCCTGTTTCTTTTTTTACGAGACGTGAGCGGCAGGATTATTTCGAGTTCGCACCCTGACGGGTGGCGGCTCTGACGTCACTGTTTATAGGCGCGGCAGCGAAGGTTCGAGCAGCGATGCGGAAGGTGTTGGCATGAGCGTCAACGGTTCGCTCGATGGGATTCGAATAGCCGCCGCCAAGCGTGATCACCAGCGGGACGGCGCGGGCATGCGCGGCGCCGATCACCCGGCGGTCGCGCGATGCGAGACCTTCCCCGGTCAGCGATAAACGGCCGAGTACGTCGGTTTCCAGGGCATCGACTCCGGAAAGATAAAACACCAGACGGGGATCGAATTCCCAGACGCGGAGCAGCGCCGCGTCGAGAGCTTCGAGGTACGCGGCATCCGCGGTCTTGTCCGGCAACTCGACATCGATCCGGCTGCGCTGCTTGCGAAAGGGAAAATTGTTGGCGCCATGGAGCGACAATGTCAGCACGTCGGGATCGTGTTCGAAAAAGTGGGCGGTGCCGTCGCCTTGATGGACGTCGAGATCGACCACGGCTACTCGTTCACGGCGCCCTTGCGATCGCAGGGTATGAATGGCGATGGCCACGTCGTTGAAGACGCAGAAGCCCGATCCTTCGCTGCGAAAAGCATGATGCGTTCCGCCGGAAAGCGTTCCGCCGATGCCGGTTTCAAGAGCATCGCGAGTAGCGGCGAGGGTTCCACCGGCGGAGGCCAGCGTGCGGTGGACCAAGCCTTCAGACCACGGAAATCCGATGCGGCGCATGGCCGCGGCGTCGAGCGTGCCGGTCAGGAATTTATTGACGTAAGCGGAATCGTGAGCGAGGGCGATGGTTTGCGCGTCGGCCTCCGGTGCTGGTTCCAGGGTGAAGATGCCGTCCGATTCGAGAAGGTCGCGCAGCATGCGGTATTTCCGCATGGGAAATTTGTGGCCGGCGGGCAGGGGGATGTGGTGTTGATCGCAGTAGAAGACTCGCATTACTTCCTGGTCAGATCATAACCCGCGGCGTTATGAGCCAGGGCTCTAGGGATGGAGGAATTCGGGCGTAATGAGCGGTCTAGTGAAACGGGCCGCACCTTGACCTCCGCCATAACCTCCCGGAGACAATGGCGCCTGTCGACGAGAATCTAGGCTTCGATACGCATTCGTTGAGTCCGCAAATCAGTTTGCGCAGGTATGGGTCGCCGCTCTTGGTAATGCCCAGTTGCGGGCCTCGCTTTGCGCTGTCTGGGACGCAAACCCCGCACCCCGGCCGGCGGCAGAGAATCGCCGACGCGGCTGATCCATTAAGATCGCGCTTAAGATCGCGCTATTTTTCCGGCCGGTAATTCGGGTCGCCTTTCTTCTTATCCTTGCCAGGCTTGGGGTCTTTTCGCGGATCGCTCTGTTTAGGCTTCCCGGTCGAACTAGGATCGAGTCCCGGCTGCATTAGTTCGTTGCCTTCGGACGTGCGCTTAGTGCTACTCATGGTGAAATCCACTCCTAACGGGTTAGAGGCCGGGAACGGGAAAATGTAACTGCGTTCAGCCGTCGGGCCTCGCATCCGGCTAATATACGTCAGGCCCAATGGCCTTCGATTAACACCCAGCCGCCATGCCTTTTCACCCAGTGATGTGCGACCCAGTGCCCACGGGGGTGGGGCGGACGGTCCCAACGGCCGGGGACCCACACATAGGCGCCGCCATCCCATCGGTGATAACCGCCGACCCAGACATAATCGCGCCCCGGAGATGCGGGCCGCCTTTCGACCACCGCATGAGGCGGCCTGACCTTTACGATAACCTCTTGTCCAGCAACGTTTAGGGCCAGTCCGGCTGCCAGGAACACTCCCAAAATCGCTTTTCGAAACATTTCACCCTCCCAAATTCTCCTCTAGCACGACGCATTCCAAAGTCATAAAATGCTCTATTCGTGATGATTCGCCCCGATTAAATCACCGCCTGAGGACACAAACAGGAACTTGCCACCAGCAAAAAGTGGCAATCTTCCCGAATCGCGCCGGACTCCAGGGACTTTAATTAGGTTGACTCTGCGAAATTCGAGTCCTGTGACGGTTTTGGTTCACGGGTTGCGCAATATGGGGTAAGGCGATTGTCTCAAGCGGATCACGGCAACCCGCCGAAATCGAACGTGAATCGAGGAACAACGGAGCTGATGATGGCACTGCGTTTGGGATGCTTTTCTTTGGCCGCTGTCTTGGCATTGGCGCTCGCCGGATGTGGAGGAGGGTCCGAACCCTCCGAAGCACAGATGAAAGACGCCATGCTCGACGCCATGAATCACCCGCCTGGCGTAACCGTTAGCGACCCGGTCAAAATCACATTTTTCAAGAAGGGTGCTTGCGACAATCCAACCCCGCAGGGTTTCGATTGCACCTTTACGGTGACCGTCGCTTCTGCAAATATTGGAGCCAGCATGTATAACAACATCCCCAAGGGAGTGTTCCATAAGGACAAAGATTCGGGCAAGTGGATGATGCGGCCGCCGTTCTAACTGGGGGGCTTCGCTGCTCGTTGCTACGGCATGGAGGTGGAAGTCGAGTCGTGCACAAATTGACGCGGAGGTCAACTCGGATGCGCAGTTCGCGTTTATCAACCCTGCTCCTTGCCGTGCCGCTGGCCGGCGTGCTCGCGCAAACACCGGCGCCGCAAATGAACGTCGTTTACCAATGCATGGCTCCCTACAGCTTCAAATTCCTGTCGTGCACGGGCACCAAGCCCACCGACCAGTGCGACGTGCAATCCTTCAACGCCGGCCGTCCGTTTCAGAGAGGGAAATCGACCTATCAGCAGGTGATGACTCTCCTCCCCAAGTGCCATCTCCAGACGCCGGCGGAGGCCCAGGCGGCGGCACGCGCGGCGGCGGCTCCCGCACCGAATTCAACCGCGAATCCAGATGGCCCGGGACCTGGCGGATTCAAGGTCGGCGACACGGTACGCGTACTGATCGACGGCTGGCAGGAGGCCAAGGTGATCCAGGTGCACGGCCGCTCTTACGTGGTTCATCTGCCCAACGGAATTGACGTTTCAAAACTTTGGCCGATGGAAGTGCGGCGGGTGGGGAAACTCACGGCGGAGGATCACGCGGTGGGGCAATACGATCTCCACGACCGCGTGCAAGTGCTGGTGAACGGCAGGTGGATGGAGGGCGAGATCCGCGGTCAGAATCTGAATATGTATGACATCAAGGTCCCGGGCGTAGACACGGGTTTCGGCTCTGACATCGTGAATACGACGCCTGAGAATATCCGCCTGTCGACGACCGCGGCCCCACCTCCTCCGGCGCAGCGGGCGGCCGGGCAAGCTCCCAAGGCAGGGCTCGTCAGTTGCGCCGGCAAGTATGAGGGCCGATGGGAGCACGTCTCGGGAATGGGCGGCATGAGGGTGGTGTTCCGTTCGGGAAAGGCAACGATCACCGAAGGTGCAGGCGGCGAGATGCCGTTCGACTGTTTCACGGGCGGCGGCAAGGTTGTCTTTTACAAAGCCGGATCGTTCACGCCCTTCTCCTACGACTTCGACATTAACAATGACGGGACGCTGCAGACACCCCTTGGCGCCATCAAGAAAATGGGCAACTGACGCGCCCTCTGTCTGCGAGACAGCGTTTACGCAACCTCCGGCAAGTTCATCTGTTTAGCCAGCGCGGGCCATCTTGAACTGTTTAGGACGATCTTCATGAGTGGAGTCCTGAGATACCCGACTACCGATGGATCGCGTTGCTCGATGGCTTTCTCGAACCAATCCGCGGCGGCATCGGCCTCCCCGCACATGGCGTGGAATACCGTTAGAGCCATGGGAGTGCCATAGGTTTCACCGGATTCCGTTCGCAGTTTCTTAACCAGCTCCGCGGCGCCGCTGCGGTCGCCGGATAGAATCAAAACCGCGGCGAATAAAGCGATCACGCGCACATTCCACGATGCCATCTGGTACGCTTTTTCGGCGGCCGCCAAGGCCTCGGCGAACTGGCCGCGAAAGGCGTAAATACGACCCAGCGCGAGATATACGCTCCATCGGCTCTGGTCGGCCGCCAGGGCTTTACGGGAATGTTCAATCGCGCGATCGTCCAGTCCCGCGGCGTGCAGGCCATTGATCAGAGCGACTCGCATACCGTAGTTGAGGGGATCCTCCTCCACAGCGCGTTCCAGTTCCTTCACCGCGTGATCCAGGCGACCGAGCGGCATCAGGTGATAGAAGGCGTAGCACCAGCGCACTCCGGCGGTGACGGAGTCACCACTCATCGCCAGCTTGAACCAACGGTCGGATTCCTTCCAATCATAGTCATAAGTCGCGGCGCCGACTCCCAGGGCGGCCAATGCCTCCGGCAGCGAGGAATCGAGATCGAGAGCCTTGAGAGCTTCCGCGCGCGCCGATTCCATCACCTCGCGAGCCGGCTGCAGGCCGTTGAACGCCAACGACCAGAAATAGCTGGCCAAGGCCGCGTGCGCGAGCGCATATTCCGGGTCGAGAGCAATGGCGTTCTCGAAATACTGCCTGCTTCGCTTCAAACCATCCGGCGTTCCATCGAACTGGTAATGCCGGCCCTTGAGCAGAGCTTCGAAAGCGGGCAAGGTGGGAACGTGGTGACGGGATTGCGCCAGATCCGCGGACAGCTTCAATTTGAGCGCACCGGCAATGGCGGTGGCGATCTGATCCTGCACCGCGAAGACGTCGGCGATTTCCGCGTCGTAACGCTCCGACCAGAGATGGTAACCGTCGGTAGCGTTGATCAATTGGGCGGTGACGCGAATTCGGCTGCCGGCGCGCCGCACACTTCCCTCGAGGATGGTGCGCACCTTCAGAGTCTCGGCGATCTTGCGAATATCCTGATTTTCTCCTCGGAAAGCGAAGGCCGAGGTCCGCGCGGTTACTTTCAAGCCCCGGACGTGGGTCAGAGCGTTGATGATCTCCTCGGCTAATCCATCGCTGAAATATTCGTTTTCTTTATCGGCGCTGAGATTGGCGAACGGCAGCACGGCGATGGACGCCTCGGACTTGGCGGCCTGAACGGGAACCGCCTGGGTGGGAGTGCGCAAGGCTTCCAGCGCGAGGCGAACTTCGCGCATTTCCTGAAACCGATCCGCCGGCTGCTTCCGAAGGCAGCGCATTAGGATCGGCTCGAGACCCGGCGGAGCGACGGAGCCGAGCGGGGTCGGATCGTCCCGGAGAACGGAAGTTAAAACGGATGCGATGGATTCGCCTGGGAATGCCCGGCGGCCGGTGATCAACTCGTAGATGACGGCGCCAAAACTGAAAATATCCGAGCGCGCGTCCGGAGATCGCCCCTCGGCCTGTTCCGGGGCCATATAGGCGGCGGTTCCGATCACGGTACCGGCCAGCGTGCGGGTGATGTCGTTGCTTCCGCCGGCAGCCAGTTTCGCCAGCCCGAAATCGAGAAGCTTTACCGATCCGTCGTCGGCCACCATGATGTTGGCCGGCTTGAGATCGCGATGAGTGATGCCTTTGCGATGCGCCGCTTCGAGCGCGGCGGCGATCTGCACGGCCACGCGGAGCGCGTCGTCGGCGCGCAGGGGACCGCGCAGCGCTTTGCCCTCCAGGTATTCCAGCACCAGATAGCTGCGGCCCTCATAGGTGCCGATGTCGTAAAGAGCGCAGATGTTCGGATGATTGACAGCGGAAATGGCGCGCGCTTCGGTTTCAAAACGATCGGAAAATTCGCTGGCCAGAACTTTCACGGCGACGATGCGGCCGAGACGGGTATCGGTCGCTTTATAAACCTCGCCCATACCGCCGGCACCGATGGGTGCCGTGATCTCGTAAGGGCCCAGCCGGGTTCCGGGAGCCAGAGGCATAAGATGCTGACCGATTTTAGCCTATCGTAGCGACGTTCAGTTCAGATCCACCGGGCGGCGGGCGGAATGTTCGTCGAAGTAAACTCGCAAGCCGCGCACGAACCACCAGGTGTGAAAACCGGATTGTTTCATTTCGTCCCATGCGGTCTGTTTCGGGACGCCGAGGAAGTAGATTTTGTAGAGCCCGGAGATGAGGCCGGTGCGATCCCGGCCGAGAACGCAGTGTAGATAAACCGGCAGCGATTGATCCTCGCGGAGCGTTCGAAGAATATTGTCGACGTGCTTTTCAGAAGGCGCGATGGGAGAGGCGTTCATGGGAAACGAGAGCAGCGTAATGCCATATCGTTTCGCGTGCCTTTTCTCGGGACCTGACAGGAACGGCAAAAAGCGGGCGCTGACGATGTAGCGGACGTGCAAGGATTGCAGGAACTGGAAATCCCGATCGGTATGGGGTTTAGATCCGACGTATACCTGTTTATCGATGTGCGCGAAATGGGCCAGGGAGACGTCGGGCGGGACAGTGCTCTCGTGGTCTTGTGCGTGAACAGCGGAAGTGGCGAGCAGGCAGCCGAGCACGGCGAAGATGTTTTGGCGACTCATGAAGCAACCTTAGATAAAAGATAAGCAATTCGAATGCCGGTTAAAAAAAACGGAGGGTCCGTGGTTACCGCCGCCACGAAGTTTGGAGGATTATATAAAGATGAATCGCCGTCATAGTCGCCGGGAGTTTCTGAGCCTTGCTGGAGCCGGCATCGCCGGAATGGTCAGCAGTCCATGGCGGGCCTCGGCGGCTACCGATACGCAGGACCTGGATCTTGTGGTGCTCAACGCTAAGGTCTATACGGTGGATTCGAGCCTGCCCCGGGCGGAGGCGTTCGCGGTGAAGGGCGGGCGTTTCGTCGCGGTCGGCAGCACTGCGGAGATGAAGGCGCTGGCGGGCAAGCGAACGCAGACCTTCGACGCCCGGCAGATGACCGTGGTGCCGGGGTTCATCGACTGCCACAATCACGCGACCGGGAATGTTTTGCTGTACGAGGTTCTGGTCGGTAATCCCTACGAAGTGGAATTCGTGACGATCGCGAGTATTGTGGAAAAACTTCGCGCGAAAGCAAAGGAGACGCCGCCGGGGACCTGGGTGGAGGGATATTTCTTCGACGATACCAAGGTGAAGGACAACCGGCTGATCAATATTCACGACCTGGATCAGGTTTCGAAGGACCATCCGGTAGTGGTGCATCATCGCGGCGGCCACACCTCCTTCTACAACAGCAAGGCGCTGGAGATGGCGGACATCAACAAGAACACGCCCAATCCGCCGGGCGGCACGTTCGATCGCGACGCTAACGGCGATCTGAACGGGCGCGTGACCGATCGGGCGACGGGGGTGGTCAACAGGGTCGGGAAGCGGGCGACATTCACGGCGGAGCAGACGCTGCAGCGCAATCGCGACGGGTTGGCGCATATCTCCAAGCAATTTGTCCGGTACGGCCTGACCAGCGTCCACCATGAGAGCGGCGATCTGTTCGCGCTGCAGCAGGTGCGAACGCGCGGAGATCTGCTGCATCGGGTGAGCTATGAATCGAGCGGTAAAGTTCTGGAGGCGATGATCGCGGGCGGCATCAACAGCGGCTTCGGAGACGAATGGATCCGGTTGGGTGCGACGTCGGAGCACACCGTCGATGGGTCATTTTCCGAACGCACCATGGCGCTCAGCACGCCGTACGCGGGCGTCACGCCGCCGTACAAAGGCAACATCACGGAGACGCAAAAAGATCTGGATGCCTGGATTGAACGCGTGCATCGCTCAGGGATTCAGGTGAACTGTCACGCCAACGGCGACGTCGCCATCGACATGATGCTGACGGCGGTGGAGCGTGCGCAGAAAGCGTTCCCGCGAGCGGATGCGCGTCCCAAGATCACGCACTGCACGCTGATCAACGACGACCTGATCCGCCGGATGAAAGCGCTGGGGGCAGTGCCGGCTCCGTTCACATCGTACGCTTACTACAATTCCGACAAATTCCATTTTTACGGCGAAGAGCTGATGAAGCGATGCATGGCATTTCGGAGTTTCCTGGATGCGGGAATACAAGTGGCGGCCGGGTCGGACTTCAGTCCCGGACCGTTCGCTCCGCTGATGGGGATGCAGGGAATGGTGACGCGCACCGGGTGGAATGGCGAGACGTGGGGAGCTAATCAGCGGGTCAGCGTGGCGGAAGCGCTGCGGATCAACACGCTGAACGGTGCGTACAACTCGCGCGAGGAAGCGATCAAGGGATCGATCACGCCGGGGAAACTGGCGGACTTCGTGGTCCTGGCGGACGATCCGCATACAGTCGACAAAGAGAAAATCAAAGACATCAAGATCGTGCGGACGGTGACCGGCGGATCGACGGTGTACCAGGCGTAAAACTAAGCTCGAGTGTGTCCGACGGCGTTGTGGCTCGCGGTCGTGCTCGACATTCCGTCGGCGATCTTACGGATCTCGCGGATGACGAGGACCAATTCTTCGTCGGTGGAGTAAAAATGAGGCGCCACGCGTATCCCCGCTCCCGGACGGAAGTCGAGCAGGAAATCGCGGCGCAGAAGTTCCTTGGTGACCTCGGCTGCGTTCGGCACATCGATCGACACGGTGCCGCCGCGCTCCTGAGGATTCTTGGGGGAGTTCACGCGAAAGCCGCTCTCTTCGGCGAGTTCGATCAGCCGCGCCGTCTGACGCATTGATTTCGCGCGAATGTTTTCCACGCCGATTTCGTTGATAATCTCGTATCCGGATTGCGCCGCGTACATCGCCGGAACATTCGCGGTGCCGTGCAGGAATCGTTCGATGCCGTCGGCGTATTCGTGCGTGGCCGAAAATGCGAAGGGATGGCGATGCGCGGCCCATCCGGTCATGCGCGGTTTAAGCGACGGCCACAAATCGCGACGAACGTAAAGATAGCCCGCGCCCGGACCGCCGCAGAGCCACTTTACCGATCCGCCGGTAGCGAAATCGACGCCGAGGTCGCGAACGTTCACCGGCACCGTGCCGGCGGATTGATAAATGTCGGCGATGACCTTGGCTCCGACCTGGTGCGCACGCCGGGTGATCGCCGCCAGATCCTGAATAAAGGAGCTCCGGAACAAGACGTGCGAGACCGAAACCAGCGCGGTCTCTTCATCGATCGCCGCGAGTATTCGTTCGAGCGGCATGGTAATTCCGTCGGCGGACGGCACCCGCACCAGCCGCGCCGGCAGTTGCTCATATTGATACAGGTTCGACGGAAAATTCATCTCTTCGCTGACGATCTTGTTGCGTTTGGCGTTCCAATCGAAACAGGACAGCACGATCGCCTGGCAGATAGAGACGTTCTGCTGCATGACTACTTCACCGGGTCCGGCGCCGATGATTTTCGCGACGAGGTTGCCGACAGTGACCGGCATCTCCCACCAGCCTTCTTCCCAGGCGCGGATGCCGCGGGTGTCCCATTCGTCCGCGTACTGATTTAGGCGATCGCGCGTCCGTCGCGGCATCGCGCCGAGCGAATGGCTGATCATGTAGACCGTCCGATCGACGATCGGAAACTCGGCGCGCCATTGAAGCAGGGGATCCATGAATGCTGTATAACACAAGTCCGTCACCGATTCGGCAGCACTCCGTCGCGGTACAAGCCCAGCGCGAGAATCGCGGGAACCGGCTCTTCCTCAAACTGGACCGATTCTTCCGACGATTTCGCCGCGGCCACGGCTCGCCACCTGGCGCAAATCGCGGCGATCGCGAAGAGTGCCAGCATTGCCGCCGAACCCCCCAGGTTTCGGAGAGCGCTCTCTTCGATCTGTGCGCCCCTGGCAATCAAAAACATGATTCCGAGGAAACTCAAAAAAGCCATGTACGCGTAGGAGCGTCCGGGCAGATAGGAGCAGGTGAACGGAATTTTCCGGAAATTGTGCAGGCAGAGTTCGGCCAGAATGGTGCCGATCAGCCCGAGGACGGCCACGTGAACCAACGCCGGCTGCCACGGCCACAATGAAAGAAATACCGCCATTGAAATCGCCCAGACCGGGACCACAGCAAGCGTGAACATCGCGCGACGACTAGCTTTTAGGCAATCGAGTCCTCCGCGCGGGCTGGCCCGCCAATCTCTGCCGGATGTGTTCGCCGAGCTGTCCCGCAAAGGCGCCAAGAGAGGGCCCCGTGTTCGCCAGAACCACCACGGCGTAGTCGCCCTTCGGATCGAAGTTCGC
>Ga0182024_10020750_pt1 | contig 11984 bp, 12 predicted proteins | sample P32metaG_FD_120480 | JGI IMG/M metagenome (GOLD analysis project Ga0182024, IMG submission 120480) | Permafrost microbial communities from Stordalen Mire, Sweden - P3-2 metaG (Illumina Assembly) | ecosystem: Environmental > Terrestrial > Soil > Wetlands > Permafrost | place: Sweden: Stordalen... | reverse complement strand
CTGCCGTTTCTCGAGGCGATCCGCCAGCTAGGAATCGAGCTCGGCCGCAGCAACTGCGTCTACATGCATTTGACGCTGGTTCCCATCGTGGGCGGCTCCGGGGAGATCAAGACCAAGCCGACGCAGCATTCGGTCAAGGAGCTGCGCGGCATCGGCATCCAGCCTGATGTGCTCCTGTGCCGCTGCAAGCAGCCGCTGCCCGAAGAACAGCGCCGTAAGATCGCCCTTTTCACCAGCGTGGAGGAGCGCGCGGTCATATCCGCGGTCGATGCGGATGACATCTACCAAATCCCGATCCTGCTGCACGACCAGGGCCTCGACGACATCGTCATCGAAAAACTGCGCTTGCAGGTGGCGGCGACGGATCTGCCCGAATGGCGCCAGGTCGTGAGCGCCAAAGCGAATCCGGATGGGCGTGTCGACATTGCAATGGTCGGCAAATACGTGCAGATCCGCGATTCGTACATCTCGCTCAATGAGGCGCTGATGCACGGCGGCTTGAAGTCGCGCACGCGCGTCAACATCCATTATGTCGAGTCGACCGATCTGGAGAAGGACGGCATTCGGGCTCTTGCGGGAATGGATGCGATTCTCGTGCCGGGCGGCTTCGGCGAGCGCGGCGTCGAGGGAAAGATCCAAGCCGTGCGTTATGCGCGCGAGCACGGTGTGCCGTACCTTGGCATCTGCCTCGGTATGCAGATGGCGGTCATCGAGTTCGGCCGGCATGTGCTCGGACTTGAGGACGCGAACAGCACCGAGATGAATCGCGCGACCCCGCATCCGGTGATTGCGCTCATCACCGAGTGGCAGGATGCCGCCCTCGGTGCACAGCAGCGCGACGAATCATCCGGCAAGGGCGGCAGCATGCGCCTAGGGGCGCAGGAAGTGCTGCTCGGCGCCGGTACTCAGGTGCGCGAGATCTACAACAAGGATGCGATCATGGAGCGCCACCGCCACCGCTACGAGTTCAACAATCACTATCTCGAACGCTACAGCCGGGCGGGGATGCGCTTCTCGGGCTTCTCGCGCGACGGGCTCGTGGAGATCATCGAGCTGCCCGATCACCCCTGGTTCGTGGCAACTCAATTTCATCCGGAATTCATCTCCACGCCGCGCGATGGGCATCCCCTGTTCACCGGCTTCATCCGCGCCGCGCGTGAGCACCGCGCCGCGCAGTTGCCGCAAGCCGCAGGAGCATGAAGCTCGCCGGGCAGGACGTCGGTGTCGATCGGCCGTTCTTTCTCATCGCCGGGCCCTGCGTCATCGAAAGCGCCGCACTCACCGAGGAGATCGCCGGACGGCTCGCGGAAATCACCGCGCGCTTGAAGATCGCATTCGTGTTCAAGGCGTCCTTCGACAAAGCCAACCGCTCCTCCGCGGCGAGCTTTCGCGGTCCCGGAATCGCGGCCGGACTTAAAGTGCTCGATGACGTGCGGCGCGCCGTCGGCGTGCCGATTCTCACCGACGTGCATGAAGACACCCCGCTTGCGGAAGTCGCCGCGGTGGTCGACGTGCTGCAGACACCCGCGTTCCTGTGCCGGCAGACGAACTTCATCATCAACGCCGCAAGCCACGGCAAACCGGTGAACATCAAGAAGGGCCAGTTTCTCTCGCCTGGCGAGATGCAGAATGTCGTCGCCAAGGCGCGCTCGACCGGCAACGACGCCATCATGGTGTGCGAGCGCGGCTTCTCCTTCGGCTACAACAATCTCGTCTCCGACATGCGCTCGCTTGCGATCATGCGGGAAACCGGCTGCCCGGTGGTGTTCGATGCCACCCATTCCGTGCAGCTGCCCGGCGGGCAGGGGTCATCCTCGGGCGGTCAGCGCGAATTCGTGCCGGTGCTCGCGCGCGCGGCGGTCGCGGCTGGCGTCGCCGGATTGTTCATGGAGACGCATCCCGATCCCGACAAAGCCCTCTCGGACGGTCCGAACGCCTGGCCGCTTGCGCGCATGGAGTCGCTGCTCGGCACGCTCAAGGAGCTCGATCGCGCGGTCAAGTCGAAGCCATTTGAGGAATCGCTGTTATGAGCCGTATCGCGGACATTCGCGGTCGCGAGATCGTCGACTCCCGCGGCAATCCGACGGTCGAGGCCGACGTGCTGCTCGAGTCCGGCGTGCGAGGTCGCGCCGCCGTGCCCTCGGGCGCCTCGACCGGATCGCGCGAAGCGGTGGAACTGCGCGACCGCGATCCCAAGCGCTATCAGGGCAAGGGCGTCCTCAAGGCGGTGGAGAACATCAATACCGTGCTTGCGCCCGCGCTCCTGCGCCACGACGTGCGCGACCAGGCGGGCATCGATCGCAAGATGATTGACCTCGACGGCACCGAGACCAAGGCGCATCTGGGAGCAAACGCGCTCCTCGCCGTGTCTCTGGCCGCGGCGCACGCGGCTGCGGGCGAGCAGCGGCAACCTCTTTACGCTTACCTCTCGCTGCATCTCCTCGCCGGCCGGGAAGCCGTGATGCCCGTGCCTCAGATGAATATCGTCAACGGCGGCGCGCACGCCAACAACAGCCTCGATATCCAGGAGTTCATGATTCTCCCCGTGGGCGCACCGAGCTTCCGTGAAGCTCTGCGCTACGGCGCCGAGATTTTTCATACGCTGAAGAAGCTCCTTGCCGCGCGCGGCCTTTCGACCGCGGTGGGCGATGAGGGCGGCTTTGCCCCCGACTTAGGCTCGAACGAGGAGGCCCTCGGCATCATTCTTCAGGCCATCGAGCAGGCAGGCTACGAGGCCGGTGGCAACATCTTCCTTGGGCTCGATGTTGCCAGCTCGGAGCTTTTCAAGGACGGTCGGTATGAGCTTGAGTCGGAGGAGCGGCGCTTCACCGCCCGGGAGTTCACCCGCTATTTGACGGATCTGGCTGCCAAATACCCGATCGTCACGATCGAGGACGGCATGAGCGAAGCCGACTGGAGCGGCTGGGGCGAGCTTACGCGCGAGCTCGGCAAACGCGTGCAGCTCGTGGGGGATGATCTCTTCGTCACCAACACGAAAATATTGAAGCGCGGGATTGACGAGCACGTCGCCAATGCAATTCTCATCAAGCCGAATCAGATCGGCACGCTCACCGAAACACTCGCGGCCATCGACATGGCGGATCGCGCGCACTACGCCTGTGTCATTTCCCACCGCTCCGGGGAGACCGAGGATACGACCATCGCCGACATCGCCGTAGCGACGGCCGCGACCCAGATCAAGACGGGCTCCCTGTCGCGCTCCGACCGAATGGCGAAGTACAACCAGCTGCTGCGCATCGAGGCTGAACTCGGCAAGGTTCGTTACGCGGGGCGCGACGCATTTCCCGTCAAGTGCTAGGCTCTGCCCCCGTGAAATGGCTTGCCGCTGCTTTGTTGGTCGTTGTGGTTCTGCTGCAGTACCGGCTGTGGCTCTCGGCGAACGGAGTGCAGGAGTACACGCGGCTCGAGACGGCGGTGGCGCAGCAGAGAAGCGAGGACGAGCGCCTAGCGGATCGCAACCGGCAGCTCGCGGCCGAAGTGCGCGATCTGAAGAGCGGCTTCGGTGCGCTCGAAGAGCGCGCGCGCTCAGATCTGGGCATGATCGCCAACAACGAGACCTTCTACCAGGTCGTGCCGGCGCACGCGCAGGCGCAAGGCAATTCGCCCACCCGAACCGCCGCGCGGTGACTGGGCAATCCGAGCACCCAGCGGTGCGGTACTGGCTCGTCATGCCGGCGGCGGGCAGCGGCCGCAGATTCGGCCATCCCTTGCCCAAGCAATACGCACCGCTCTGCGGCCGCACCGTGATCGAATGGGCGCTTGCGCCTTTTGTCGCGGACGCGCGCTGCGCAGGCGTGGTGGTGGCGATCGCAGCGGCAGATTCGCACTGGGAGCGCATCGCGCCTCGACTGCCGAGCGTTGAGGTTGCGCCCGGGGGCGCGGCGCGCAGCGACTCGGTGAGGAGCGCGCTCCTGGCACTTGCGGGGCGAGCGCGCTCCGATGACTGGGTGCTCGTGCACGACGCGGCGCGGCCGTGCCTCACCGCCGCCGACCGGGACCGGTTGCTGCAGGAACTTGGCAGCCACGCGATCGGCGGGCTCTTGGCCACGAGGGCAGCGGATACGCTGAAGCGCGCGGCTCAGGATCTGAGCGTGGCGATGACGCTTGACCGCACGGACCTCTGGCGCGCTCTCACGCCGCAGATGTTTCGCTATGGGCCGCTGTGTGCGGCGCTTGACGCCGCGAAAGCGCTCGAGCGAAGCCCAAGCGATGAAGCGCAGGCCTTCGAGTGGCTGGGCGAGCATCCGGCGCTCATCGAAGGCTCCGCGGCCAATTTCAAGGTGACGAGCCTGAGTGATCTTGCGCTCGCGGAGGCCCTGCTTGCAGGGCGGCGCAGTTCCCCATGAGGATTGGCACCGGGTTCGACGTGCACGCCTTTGGACCAGGCCAATTCATCATGTTGGGCGGGGTGCGCGTACCGCATTCCCGGGGCGTCACGGCGCACTCCGACGGCGATGTGGTGCTGCACGCGCTGTGCGATGCGTTACTCGGCGCCGCCGGGCTCGGGGACATTGGCGAGCACTTCGCGAACCACGACCCGCAATGGCGCGGCGCTGACAGCACGCACTTCGTGCATCGGGTCATGGCGATGCTCGCGCCGCAAGAGCTGCGCGTGGGGAATGTCGATATCTCGGTCCTCGCCGAGGCACCCAAGGTCGCGCCCTATCGCCAGGCGATGCGCAATCAAATTGCGACCCTGCTGCAGGTGGCTCGGCAGCAGGTGAACGTGAAGGCGACGACCACCGAAGGCTTGGGGTTTTTGGGCCGAGCCGAGGGCATTGCCGCGCAGGCAACGGTGCTCCTCCTTGAAGCGGGCGAGACGGCCGCGCCTCAGCGCGAGAGCAGCACGTAGAGCGCGCCGGTTCCCCCGTCGACCGGCCGCGCGGATACGAAGGCGACTACTGTCACGATGCGCCGCAACACATTGCTCACGACATTTTTCAGCACCGGCCCGCGATGGCCGGAGCGCAGCCCCTTGCCGTGCACGATGCGTACGCAGCGGATGTCGCGCTCGAGCGCGTTGGCGAGAAATGCCGCCAACGCCGCCTTCGCCTGCACGACGTTGAGCCCATGCAGGTCGAACTCGGCCTCCACGCGGTACAGACCGCGGCGCAGATTGCGCACCACCGCCGGCTGCACCCCGGCGCGGCGGAAAACGAGCTCGTCACCCCCGGCAACGGACAGATCGTCGATGGGGCCCTCGAGACTCTCGAGGAGGACGGCCTTGCGGTCGGCACGCGCGAAACGGGCGCGGGCGGGCACGGCCTTCTTCTCGGGCACTCGCCGGTCGCGCACCAATGGCTTCACGTCGCGAACCGCAGCTCTGAAGAGCTCTGCGTCCTCTTCGGGAACCCGCTTCACGCTACCTCCGACTCCATCCTTTTGAGTATATTGACGCGCCCGTCGAGGGCGGTAGTTCTCAACGCTCCGCCGTGAAAATATTAATCAGCAACGACGACGGATACCGCTCCGACGGCATCCGCCGGCTGGCAGCTGCGCTCGCCGCGCTGCCCGATGTCACTGTGACCGTCATGGCGCCCGAACGCAATCGAAGCGGCGCCAGCAACTCCTTGACGCTTGATGTGCCGCTGCGCGTGACGCAGGTTGAACCCGGCGTCTATTTTGTCGCGGGCACGCCGACGGATTGTGTTCATCTGGCGATCTCCGGGTTTTTTGACAAGGAACATGACATCGTCGTCTCGGGCGTCAACGACGGCGCGAACTTGGGCGATGATGTTTTGTATTCGGGCACAGTGGCCGCAGCCATTGAAGGCCGCTTCCTCGGGCTTCCGGCCATCGCCATATCGCTGTGCACTCAGCCGGGCAGCCGCGCGCACTTCGACACGGGCGCGGCGGTCGCCGCGCGCTTGGTGAGGCAGCTTCTTAAGACTCCGCTCGATCGCGCCTTGATCTTGAATGTCAACGTGCCCGACCTCGACTATGGGGAGCTCAAGGGCTTTCGCACCACGCGCTTAGGGTTTCGTCACCGCTCCGAGCCCATTCTGCGGGCGCACGATCCTCGGGGCCGGCCCGTGTACTGGGTGGGCCCCGCCGGGCGCGAGCAGGATGCGGGCCCAGGCACGGACTTCGATGCCGTGGCCGAAGGATTCGTTTCGGTGACGCCGCTGCAGATCGATCTCACGCGCCATGCCGCATTGCCGCTCCTGTCGAGCTGGCTGGTTGGAATTGATGACTGACGTGCGCATCACCGGTATCGGCATGACCTCGGCGCGCACGCGCGATCGACTCGTGCAGCGCCTGCGCGATCAGGGCATCGTCAATCCCGCGGTCCTCGAGCGCATCCGCAACGTGCCGCGGCATATCTTTGTCGACGAGGCGCTCGGCAGCCGGGCCTACGAGGACACCGCCTTGCCGATCGGCTTCGGACAGACCATCTCCCAGCCTTACATCGTCGCCCGCATGACCGAGGCTCTCCTTGATGGCGGCCCACTCGCGCGCGTGCTCGAGATCGGCACGGGATGCGGCTACCAGACCGCCGTGCTCTCGCCTCTGGTGACCACGCTCTTCACCATCGAACGCATTGCGCCGCTCATGGAACGCGCCCGGGAGCGCATCAAAGAGCTCGGCATGCGCAATGTTCGCTTTCGCCACGGTGATGGCAGCGTAGGCTGGAAAGCGCATGGACCCTTTGACGGCATCCTCGTCGCGGCGGCGCCGCTCAGCGTTCCGGAGGCGTGGTTGCAGCAGTTGAAGCCGGGCGGCAGGCTCATCGTACCCGTAGGACCTGAAGGCGAGCAGCAGCTCATGCGCTTCACGCAGAAAGAACAGAGACTCGAGAAGCAAACATTGGGGCCGGTGGCCTTTGTGCCGCTTTTGGGCGGCACGGGGTAATTTTCTATCAAGACGTTACATTAATTGTCATCTCTAATACATTGAATATAATCAATTAATAAAAATGAGAATTGTGGCCATGCCGGCTCTTTTAGGCGAAAAAGCCGCTATTTATGGCCGCGAAGAGCACTATTTGGGCCGCACCGACGGCGTTTCGCTCTCCCGAAACTCCTTGATGAACAAGCCTCTTGCGCTGATATCTAGGACGTGAGTAACATGTCGCGGAACACAGACAGGAGGTAGTGGCAAAGCGACCAGAAGAAGACACGGGGCGGAGGGGAGTGATAGAAAAGCAATAATATTTGAAAAGAAGAAAAACAATGCGGATGCAATTGTTCGAGTCTGTCAGCTTCGAATGATTGTTGGGTTGGTTGAAGCTTTCTCCCCCCGTGTCTTCTTTAGGTCGCTTTTTTTTCGGGCGGCTCCTTTTTCAAGAACAGCGCCGCGGCCACACGCCGCTCCTCCTGCACCAAGATGTTGAAGGTGCGGCACGCGGCCCCTAAGTCCATCACTTCCAAAGCGATGCCCTGCGAGGCCAACACGGCGCGGACGCTTGTCGGCGCTGCGCTGCAACCTTCAGGCGCTCCCAGGAGCACGATCTGGGGGGCGAGCGCCAGGAGCGGCTCGAGCTGAGCGACGCCGAGCTCATCGGGTGCTGTCGGCTGCCAATCTGTGATAAGTGTGTCGGCAGTGACGATGCAGCTTCCGACCACGATCCGCTCGCCGATACGCAGCTCGCTCGCCGAGTACGCGCGGATGAGATTGACGCCGGAGCGGGCGTCGAGCGTGAACTTCATGGCGCTAAAATACCCGCTCGTGCACGAACTCGTCATCGTGGTCGCGGACCTCTATCTTCCCGAAGAAGGCAGCGCCGACGCGCTGGCACTGCCGGGGCTCGAGCGCATCGCGCGTTTTGGAACGAAGAGCGTGCTGGCCGCCGGCTGGCGGCCCTGGCTGGCACGTCGGGTGGGCTGCGAGAGCCTTGCCGAAGCACCGCCCGCCTGCGTTGCCGCACGGTGCTGCAATGCAGACGTCGCGGGCGCCGTGTGGCTTGCGGCCCCCGTGCACTGCGTCGCCGGGCTCTCGAGCCTGCACTTGGACCATCGCGGCCTCCTCAAACTTCCCATGGCGACGCTTACGGCGCTCGCAGCGGATTTCCATGAGGTGTTTCAGGGATCGGATTTTGCGCTTGAACCGCTCGCAAGCGGCAGCTTTCTCCTCGTGGGTCCGGCTAGCAGCGACGCGCGCTCTACGGAGCCTGCGCGCTGCGTCGGCATGAGCATTGCCGCGGCGCTGCCGCGGGCGCCGGCGTTGCGGCGCCTGGGCGCTGAAATGGAGATCTGGCTGCATGAACATCCCGTGAATCGTTTGCGCAGCGAGCGCGGGGAGGCGCCGGTGACGGGCTTGTGGATATGGGGCGGCGGGACATTGGAGCGCACGCCGCCCGCGCCGGCCGCTGACACGGCAATCGCGACCGATCGCGCCTACGGACGCGACCCCTATCTTGAGGGGCTGTGGTGCGCGCGCGGCGCACGCGTGCATCCGCTGCCCGAGAGCATCGAGGATCTCAGTAAAGCGCCCGCGCGCTGCAGCGTCATCCTCGTCGAGCTCTCGGAGCTGCTGCGTGCCGACCGCACTGCAAGCGTGTGCGATGCGCTCGCGATGCTCGATCGACTTTGGATCGCGCCCGCGGCGGATCTGCTCGCGCGCGGCGCCCTGCGCTCGCTTGCCGTCATCGCCAATGACCGATGTCTCATTCTCGGGCGGCACGATGGGATGAAGCGCTGGCGGCGCGCCTGCCGCGGGCTTTCTGCACTCGCATGAGCCTGCAGGTCATCCGCCGCGTGGCGCTGCACTCGGCAGGTCTCGGCGCGCAAATCCACCCCGTGCTGCAGCGCGCCTACGCCGCGCGCGGCGTGCGCTCGGCGACGGATCTGGATATCTCGCTCGCGAGGCTCCTGCCCGTGGGCACGCTGGCGGGCGTGCCGGAGGCGGTGACTTTATTGCTCGCGCATCGCACCAGCGGTCGCGTGCTCGTGATTGGAGATTTCGACGCGGATGGGGCAACGAGCACCGCCCTCATGGTGCGCGCCATGCGCGCCTGGGGGTTCGCCGCGGTCGATTTTCTCGTGCCGAACCGCTTCGAGTTCGGTTATGGCTTGACTCCCGAAATCGTTGCACTGGCGAAGACGCGAGCGCCGACGCTCATCGTGACCGTCGACAACGGGATTTCAAGTGTCGCGGGCGTCGCCGCGGCGCGCGCCGGACTCATCGACGTTCTGATTACGGACCATCACCTGCCCGGTGCAGCCCTGCCGGATGCGAACGTGATTGTGAACCCCAATCTCGTCGGCAGCCGCTTCGGCAGCCCCGCGCTCGCCGGCGTCGGCGTCGCCTTTTACGTCATGGCGGGCCTGAAACGGCGGCTCGATGAGGCCGGAGCGCTGGCGGCGGGCGCGCCCGGGGTGGCGGAATACTTGGACCTCGTGGCGCTCGGTACGGTGGCGGACGTCGTGCCGCTCGATTTCAACAATCGGGTGCTGGTCGCGCAGGGTCTGCAGCGCATCCGCGCCGGCCGCTGCGTCGCGGGCATTCGCGCGCTGCTCAAAGTGGCCGGTCGCGGCCACGTCGATCTCACTTCGACTGATCTCGCGTTCGCCGTCGCGCCGCGGCTGAACGCCGCCGGTCGCATCGATGACATGAAGATCGGTATTGAGTGTCTGCTCGCGGACGAGGAGGGATGCGCCCTTGAGCTTGCGGGACGGCTCGATGGGCTCAATCGCGAACGGCGCTCGATCGAGGCGCGCATGCAGGCCGATGCGTTGAATGCCGTACAGCGCCTGCACGAGAAGAGCCTGCACCCGGTGCATAGAAGCGGCGTATGTCTGTACGATGAGAGCTGGCACCAAGGCGTCGTCGGCTTGGTCGCGAGCCGCGTCAAGGAGCGCGTGCGCCGTCCGGTGTTTGCTTTTGCGCGCGCAGACGGCACGAGCCTGCGCGGCTCGGGACGCTCCATCGCCGGCGTGCATATTCGCGACGTGCTCGACTCCATCGCCGCGCGCCATCCGGACCTCATCGTCAAATTCGGCGGTCATGCGATGGCGGCGGGGCTGACGCTGGAATTGGATAAGCTCGAGCGCTTCGCACGGGCGTTCGACGAGGAGGTGGGACGCTGCTTGGGCGGGTGCGAGCGGGCGGACTGCATCGAGACCGACGGGGAGCTCGCCGTGGCGGAAATTGCGCTCGAGACTGCGAACGCCCTACGAACCGGCGGGCCGTGGGGCCAGGCCTTTCCGGAGCCGTGCTTCGATGGCGTCTTCGTCATTCGCTCCGCGCGAGTCGTGGGCGAGCGTCATCTGAAGATGTGGGTGGAAGTGCCGATGAGCGGGCGCACCTTCGACGCCATCGCATTCAATTACGCCGATCAGGCCGGGGAGCCCGCGCTCCCGGAAGGGCCAGCGCAGCTCGTCTATCGCCTGGACGTCAACGCGTATCAGGGCGAGCGACGCCTGCAGCTTCTCGTTGATCACCTGCTGCCCGCGTGAGGCAGTGGCACCGGGCATGCGCGTCCGTTAGCATCGCCGCCATGGAACTCAATCTCCTCAAACGACAGCTGCGCGACCTCGCAGAGCGCATCGGCGCATTACGGGGGTTTCTTTGAGTACGATCAAAAAAAGGAACGCCTCGAAGAGGTCGGTCGGGAGCTCGAAGATCCTGAGCTGTGGTCAAAGCCGGAGCGTGCGCAGGAGCTCGGACGCGAACGCGCACGCCTGACGGGGCAGATCGAGGAACTCGACCGGGTCGGTAAGGCTATCGATGATGCGAGCGAGATCCTCGCGATGGCCGAGAGCGAAGCTGACGAGGCCGCGGCGCGCGACGTGGAGGCGGACGCCAACCGCCTCGAGAGCCAGGTGCGCAGTCTCGAGTTCCAGCGCATGTTTCGCGGCAAGATGGATGCGCACAGTGCATTTCTCGACGTGCAGGCGGGGGCCGGCGGCACCGAAGCGCAGGACTGGGCGCAGATGCTGCTGCGCATGTACCTGCGTTGGGGTGCGGCGCGCGGCTTCACCTGCGAGGTGATCGATTCGACTCCCGGCGAGGTCGCTGGAATCAAGAGCGCGACAGTTGAGGTGCAGGGCGAGTACGCCTACGGCTGGCTGCGCACCGAGACCGGCGTGCATCGCCTGGTGCGCAAGTCGCCGTTCGATTCGGGCAACCGCCGCCATACTTCTTTCGCCTCCGTGTTCATCTCCCCGGAGATCGACGATGACATTGCGATCGATATCAATCCGGCGGATCTGCGCGTGGATGTGTACCGCTCAAGCGGCGCCGGCGGCCAGCACGTCAACAAGACCGAATCGGCGGTGCGCATTACGCACCTGCCGAGCGGCATCGTCGCCGCCTGCCAGAACGAGCGCAGCCAGCACAAGAATCGTTCCATGGCGATGAAGATGCTAAAGGCGAAGCTCTATGAGCTCGAGGTCAACAAGAGAAATGCGGCAGCGAAGGTTTTGGAGGACTCGAAGTCCGACGTCAGCTGGGGACATCAGATTCGCTCCTACGTGCTCGATCAGTCGCGGATCAAGGACTTGCGCACCGGGGTTGAAGTAGGAAATACGACCGCCGTGCTCGACGGTGATCTCGACGGTTTCATGGAGGCGTCGCTCAAGGCAGGACTTTAGGGGATTTATATACTTCACTCCCGCCTGGGAGTCAGTATATGTTTCCGGGCGCACGCTCATCGCCAACCGATCACGTTAAGCGCCCCGCGCCAATCCCGGCGCGGAGAATGTTCAAGCTCGCATGGTGATCGCGGTCGATGACCCAGCCGCAGGACGGACATGCATGCGTGCGCACGGCGAGCGACTTCGGTACGAGTTCACCGCAACCTGAACATTCCTGACTGGTATTTCTCGGATCGACTCGAATGAGATGGCCACCCGTCTTTTCAACTTTGTAGTCCAGCATCGAGACGAACCGCGACCCTGACGCATCCGCAATCGAACGCGCGAGGGTCGGATGACGAACCCTGTTCGAGACTTTCAAATCTTCTACCGCGATTAGATCGGCTCGCTTGCCGAGCGCGGCCGATGGCTGATGAAGCCAGGTGT
>Ga0182024_10020749_pt1 | contig 11984 bp, 8 predicted proteins | sample P32metaG_FD_120480 | JGI IMG/M metagenome (GOLD analysis project Ga0182024, IMG submission 120480) | Permafrost microbial communities from Stordalen Mire, Sweden - P3-2 metaG (Illumina Assembly) | ecosystem: Environmental > Terrestrial > Soil > Wetlands > Permafrost | place: Sweden: Stordalen... | reverse complement strand
GCGCGACTAACTCATTTTTAGCCTGGAGCTTCAGTGGTGCGAGTTGCGTCGCCTGGGTGACAGTCTTCAACGTGCCGATTCTGATCGTACCGCTATCGGCCGCCAGACCCTGATTGCCGATGTCTATATTGTTACTGCCGGTCGTCAGGGCATAGTCCGCCTTCCAGCCCAAGGCAACATTGTACGTACCGCTCGTATTCTTATTGAGCGACTGGTTCCCAACAGCAGTATTGAAACCGATGCTGGCGGAATACAGTGCGTTTGCTCCGTAAGCGGTGTTTTGATTAGCCACTTTGCTTTTGAAGAGCGCCTCACATCCGGCGGCGACGCTGTAGTTGCCGGTCGCGTTGTAAAAAAAGCGCGTTGAACCCGGAGGCGGTATTGCCGTCGCCGGTCCTGCCTCAACGCTGCATCTGCATCAATTGCTCCAGGGGCATCATATTCGCGTTCAAGTTTGCCATGATGATCATCGATCCGAACACGACTAGCCCGACGACGAAAATTCCAAAGGCGAGCGCAAGAAAGTTGTTAGTTTGATCCGGCGCGCTTGAAACATTGAGAAAGTAGACGAGATGCACGCCCATCTGGGCAATCGCGAGCGCGGCGAGCAAAACCGGGACGCCGGGCGCCCAGACGAGGTGAGTTCCCGCCGCCCAGAAAGAGGCGAGGGTGAGCACGACGGCGAAGCCGAACCCCGTCAGGTATTTGGCCAGGCTGCCGTGGGCGCCCGATTCGGCACGGGGGCCTTGAGCTCGCGCGTCACCGTGCGAGTCCATCAGCGCGCTCCGAGGTACACGATGGTGAACACGCCGATCCAGACGATGTCGAGCGTGTGCCAGAACAGGCTGAAGCAGAGAAGCCGGCGGATGATCATCGGCCGGAAACCGAGGGTTGTAACCTGCGCCATCATCACCATAAGCCAGCCGAGGCCGAGCGTCACGTGCAACCCGTGCGTGCCCACGAGTGAAAAGAAGGCGGACAGGAAAGCGCTGCGTGTGGGCCCGGCGCCTTGGGCAATGAGCCGCGCAAACTCCGAAAACTCAAGGGCTATGAAGGAGGCGCCCAGGAGGAATGTGACCGCACCCCAGAGATAGGTTGCCGCGGTATTGCGCTGTACGCACGACAGTGCGCAGAGTCCGCACGTGAGGCTAGACGTCAGCAGGCAGGCCGTCTCGAGGAGAACGCGCCCACGGTCAAAGAGCTGGACTCCCGTCGGCCCGCCTGCCGTCTGGCCCGAGAGCACCGCGTAGCCAGCAAACAGCGTCGCGAAGATGACGATGTCGCTCAACAGGAATAACCAAAAGCCGAACGCGACGACGTCGCGGGTTGCGGCGGGGCCGCGCCTTGAGAGCGGTACTTCGTCATCACGCAAAAGTTCGGGCGCGTCCGTGACGTCGAGCGCGCTCATGTGGCCGCTCCGGGTTCCGGACGCGCGCTCTCGAGTGCGGCGAGAGTCTCGACGGGGATTTCGACTTCGCCCTCCACGCGCCAAGCGTGAACGAGCGCTCCCAACACGATCCCTGCCAGGCCCGCCGCTGCCATCCACCAGATGTGCCAGATGAGCGCAAAACCCATGACCACGGCAAAGAACGCCGTCACGAAGCCGATGGCGCTAGATTTTGGTACCCAGATCGCCTCCAACTGCCCCTCGGCAGAAGCCGCGGTCGACTCTTTTCTTCTATGCTTCACCTCCCAGTACGCATCGATACCCTGCACCTGCGGGAGCCGCGCGAAATTCCAGGGCGGCGGTGGCGAGGACGTCGACCATTCGAGCGTGCGGCCGTCCCAGGGATCACCTGTCAGGTCACGTCGACGCTCGCGCGTACGGATGCTGATCACGAGCTGCAGGATCGTGAGCGCGAGGCCGGCAAGGATGACGACCGCACCCACCAGCGCAACGAGCATCAAGGGCTGCCAGCCGGCGTCGGCATAATGCTGCATGCGCCGGGTAGCCCCCATCAGCCCGAGGGCGTAGAGCGGCATGAATGCGAGATAGAAGCCGATGAACCAGCACCAAAAGACGGCCTTGCCGAGCCGCTCATCGAGCGTAAAGCCGAAAGCCTTAGGAAACCAGTAGGTGTAGCCTGCGAACGCACCGAACAACACACCGCCGATGATGACGTTATGGAAATGCGCAACCAGAAAGAGGCTGTTGTGCAGCACGAAATCCGCCGGCGGCACGGCCATCAACACGCCCGTCATGCCGCCGATCACGAAGGTGACCATGAATCCGAGCGCCCAGTAGACCGGCACATTGAAGCGGATGCGGCCGCCGTAGAGAGTGAAGAGCCAGTTGAAGACCTTCACGCCAGTCGGTACGGCGATGATCATGGTCATGATGCCGAAGAAGCTGTTGACGTCGGCCCCGGCGCCCATCGTGAAGAAATGGTGCAGCCACACCATGAAGGAGAGCACGCAGATAGCCATTGTCGCGATGACCATTGAGCGGTACCCAAATATAGGTTTGCCCGAGAAGGTGGCAATCACTTCGGAAAACACGCCGAAGGCGGGCAGGATCAGAATGTAGACTTCCGGGTGGCCCCACGCCCAGATGAGGTTGACATACATCATCGCGTTGCCACTAAGATCGTTGGTGAAGAAGTGGAAACCAAGATAGCGGTCGAGCAACAGCATCGCGAAGGTGGCAGTCAGAATCGGAAAAGCAGCGATGATCAGCAGACTCGAGGCGAGCGCCGTCCAGCAGAAGATAGGCATTTGGCTATAACCCATTCCGGGCGCGCGCAGCTTCAGGATCGTCGTCGTGAAATTAATGCCGGTTAACAGCGTTCCTACGCCGGATATCTGCAGAGCCCAAAGATAATAGTCAACGCCGACGCCGGGCGAGTACGCGAGCTCGGAAAGTGGCGGATAGGCAAGCCAGCCAGTCCGCGCAAATTCGCCCACGACAAGTGACAGATTGACGAGCAATACGCCGGCTGCGGTGAGCCACAAGCTTACGGAATTGAGTGTCGGGAACGCGACGTCGCGAATGCCGAGTTGCAGCGGCAGGACCAGATTCATCAAACCGATCACAAAGGGCATCGCCACGAAGAAGATCATGATCGTGCCGTGGGAGGAGAAGATCTGATTGTAATGTTCGGGCGGCAGATAGCCTTGAGCGCCGCGGGCCGCGATCGCGAGCTGCGAACGCATCATGATCGCGTCAATGAATCCGCGGACCAGCATCACGAGCCCGAGCAGCACGTACATGACGCCGATGCGCTTGTGATCGACGCTGGTGATCCACTCGCGCCACACATAGGGCCACCAGCCTTTTGAGGTCACGAGAGCCAGGATGGCAGCGATGGCGACGACGACCAGGACCGAGGCGGCCATCTGAATGGGCTGATCAAATGGAATGGCCGCCCAAGTGAGCTTGCCCATGTCAGTTCACCGAACGCGGTGCGCTATCGCCGGAGGAGTGACCGGCGGGCGGCATCACGGCCGCGGTCGCATCGCCCATCACCACGGTCTCGAACAACTGCGGCGCGACGCTGCCGAATGTCCCAGGTGCTGCGAGGGTGCCCGGTTGGGCAAGATGTGCGTAGCTTGCAGAGTCGAGCATCCCGCCGCGCGCGCGCGTCGTCGCCAGCCATTGCGCAAAAGCGTCGGACGGTACCGCTACGACGTCGAAGCGCATGTCGGAGAACCCGTCGCCGCTGAACTGCGCGGAGAGGCCGCGATAGACGCCGGGTCGGTCGGCCTGCAGGTTAAGGCGCGTCGTCATGTGCGGCATCGTGTAAATCTGGCTGCCCAGCTGGGGTACGAAGAAGCTGTTCATGACGCTCGCCGAGGTGAGGCGGAAACGGATCGGCGTACCCGCGGGCACAACTAGGCGGTTGACACCGGCGATACCCTGCTCCGGGTAGATGAAGAGCCACTTCCAATCGAGCGACACGACCTCGATATCAATGGGCGCCACGGCAGAGCGGATCGGCCTGTGTGGATCCAGAGCGTGGGCGCTGATCCAGGCGATGCCCCCCAGGAACATGATGATGAGCGCCGGGATTGACCACGTGACCAATTCGATACGGCCCGAATAGGACCAGTCAGGCAAATAGCGCGCACTGCGGTTGCCAGAACGGAACCACCAGGCAAAAACTAATGTGAGCACGATGACCGGCACGATCACGGCGAGCATGATCGCCGTCGCATTGAGCAGGATGGTTCGCTCCGCCGCCCCGATCGGGCCTTGAGGATCAAGCACTCCCGCGTGCCATGTCCAAGCCGATTGCATTGCTCCTCCCGCGGCCACTCGATGATACTTACCGGCGTGACGCGAACAGGATGCTCAGGTGCTGCCTGACTTGCAAGGTTCGCATCGAACGATCAACGTGTGCGCATCCGCCGACCAGGACCGCCAGCTTGTCGATCTGATAAGGATGGGGGGAGTTAATTCGGAAATACTGCGAAGGGGACGAGGAGTTTCGACAGAGCGCTTTCCGGCGTGCGAACGCGCGCGCACGGCCGGGGATAGACCATAGGCGGTGAACCCGGCAACTCCAGGCAAGAATTCGCGGCGATGCACCGTCTAACTTCCTTTCCGGATCCAAAGGAAACCGACCTGCGCTGTCCGGGACAACATATCACGGGCCTCACGGCATCATCGAGTGTGTCGGACATGGTTGAGCGAGGATCCGCCAGCCGTCCCAAGGGATCAGCTCTAATGGTTGGCAGTTCGATCACACGAATGACTGCCGGTGAAATCGCAGCTTAGGCGGCGTCGAGACCTACATCCGCAGTAGCCGCCCGTCGCCGATCCGCATCTATGTCCATCGATCGGCACGCCAATAGATAAACTAGTGTCGCGACCGGCAAGCCAACGAGCATGGCAAGATCCGCGCCTTTGAGGGCTCGTGCGACGGGACCCGTATAAAGTCCGGTGCTGAAGAACGGGATCATCACCGCAAAGCCGATGCCGTAGGCAAGCAATCCCCGCCAGTTCCAGCGTCCGTACATGCCATGCGGATTAAAAATCTCACGGACCGAGTAGTGACCCTTGCGTACCAGGTAGAAATCCACCAAATTGATCGCCGTCCAGGGCGTAAACAGGTACAGCAATACTGCCAGCAGATCCGCGAATTGATTCACGAAGTCGTTCGAGGATAGAAGCGCAATCACCGTGGCGGCAATCGCGGCCACGAGCAAGCTCGCAAGGCGCTTCGCGACCGTGCACACAATCGGCGCGAACGAGTCAGCAACACTCAGAAGCGTCAAAGAGGCGCCATAGAAATTGAGCGCCGAAATGGTCACCAAGCCCAAGAGCGCGCCGACGAGAAGCACCGTTCCAAGCCCCGGGATGACGGCGTCGGCGGCGCTCTGCATGGCCGCCGCCACGTCAATATGCGGATGCAAAGCGGCGGCAAAGGTGCCGACTAGCATGGTCCATGTCCCCCCGATGAAAGAGCCCACGTAGGTCCACCAGAACGACGCGCGCACACCGACATCGCGCGGCAGATACCGCGAATAATCCGAGACGTAGATGGACCAGCTGAGCTGATACGCCGCTGCGGCAAAGAACTGCGCTAAAAAGGGTACCGCCCGAAATCCGTGCACGTCGAGCTGCCCCGCTGGGAGGTGGACCGCGAGCACCGCACCGATCGTTACGACCGACAGTATCGCGATCAGCAGATACGCAAGGTAGCGCTGCGCGCGGTGAATCCAGTCATAGCCGATTGTCGCCAAAGACACGGCGATGATCGAAAACACAATGATCGTCGCGGACGCACCGGGAAAAGGCGAATCGGCCAACTGATGAACCGCTTGAGCCGCAAGGACATCATTGAAGGCGTTGTAGCCAATGTAAGAGACGAGGGCCACACCCCAGACGAGGAGTGCTCCCATATAGCCAAACTGCGGCCGCGATTGGATCATCTGCGGCAGTCCGAGTTGCGGGCCTTGAGTTGCATGAAAGGCCATGAAGAACGTGCCGAGAGCACAACCCGCAATGACGGCGACGGCAGTCCAGATCAGGTTGCCTCCGAGCGCAATCCCGAGGACGCCGACTGCCAAGGTCGCCAAATGAGCGCCGCCCACAAACCAGACTGGCCAAAGATGCCAGACGCGCCCGTGCCGTTCTGCGAGCGGCACATAGTCGATCGATCTTTTTTCAATTTCCATGTAGGAGAAGCTTCATATCGCAGGCGACATCGATGCGATGTCTGCGCCGAACACTACGTAACTGCTGACGTTGCGTAAGAGTTCGTCATTCCAGCGACTGGCCCGCCTTGTTAGTATGGTGGGCATGGGGGTTCGGCTCGACGCTCGGATTCTGTTGCGGTCATTGTAGATGAAGAGCGGTCTACCCCGAGAAATTGCCCCCTCGCGTGACGTGCGCCTCCTAACGATCAGCGTTTTACCCTATTCAGCCGCCCTCTTTTTTACCAACGAGGAATAGCGCATTGATCAGGAGCAGCATCCCGGCACGGCTTGACCGGCTACCTTGGTCAAGGTGGCACTGGCGGGTCTGCATCGCACTCGGCGTCGCGTGGGTCCTTGATGGACTTGAAGTCACGCTCGTAGGCTCGCTCGGCGCGGTGTTGCAACGCCCGGATAGCCTGTCACTCTCTGCGGGCGAGATAGGCGCGTCGGGCTCGGTGTATATCGGCGGCGCCGTCCTCGGTGCACTCTTTTTCGGGAGACTGACCGATCAGCTTGGGCGCAAGAGGCTCTTCTTAACGACACTTGCGGTCTATATGTTTGCGACCCTGGCTACCGCGTTTGCTCCCGATTACGCGTGGTTCGCTGTGTGTCGCTTCGCCACGGGCTTTGGTATCGGCGGCGAATACGCCGCGATCAACTCGGCAATCGACGAGCTCATTCCCGCACGCCTGCGCGGTCGCGTGAACCTGTCGATCAACGGCAGCTTTTGGGTTGGTGCTGCGTTGGGCGCGGCGCTAAGCCTAATCCTGCTTGATCCGCGTGTCTTGGGGCCAGCTCTTGGCTGGCGCGTCTGCTTTCTTTTGGGTGCCATGTTCGCAGGCGTCATTCTCTTCGTGAGGCGGCATGTTCCGGAAAGTCCCCGCTGGCTACTTTCCCACGGCCGGGCGGAGGAAGCCGAAACCGTCGTTGCGCAGATCGAGGCAGAGGTCGTCGAGCGTGCGGGGAATCTCTCTCATGTGACCAAAACGACCGACTACGGCAAGGGGCGCGGCCCATCGTTGGGCGAGGTTGCGCGCGTGCTGCTGATCCAATACCGCCGGCGCAGCCTGGTGGCTCTGGCGCTGATGGTGGCGCAGGCGTTTTTCTATAACGCGATTTTCTTTACCTACGCGTTGGTTCTAAGCCGCTTCTACGGCGTTCCCGACAATCGCGTCGCGCTCTACATATTTCCCTTCGCGTTGGGCAATGTCCTGGGTCCGTTTCTACTGGGGCCGCTCTTCGATACCGTGGGGCGGCGGCGCATGATCGCGGCGACCTACATCCTGTCGGGGCTCGCGCTGGCGTTGACAGGCGGGGCCTTCGTTGCAGGCTCGCTTGATGCACGCAGTCAGGCTTTATGCTGGTCGGCGGTATTCTTTCTGGCCTCGGCTGCCGCAAGTTCGGCTTACCTGACGGTCAGCGAGATTTTTCCGCTTGAGATGCGCGCGCTCGCAATCGCCGTGTTCTATGCGGTGGGCACTGGCGTCGGCGGTGTTGTGGCGCCCGTTCTGCTCGGTCTTTTGATCCAGAGCGGAAGCCGCCTCGCTGTGGCGTCCGGCTGGGCTCTCGGTGCGGTATTGATGATCCTGGCGGGCGCGTTGGCGCTTGCTTTTGGTGTCGATGCGGAACGCAAGTCGCTCGAAGACGTTGCCGGTCCGATGGGCCTTAATGTCCAATGACGATGGGGCAGGCGCGGTGCCGCTAGAATTCTGCTCTGAGGGATTCGCGCGGAATGTCGCGGCACTCTATGATCCCCCCGTTGTTTGCCAGCCGCATCCCGGCTCTAGATCGACGCGGTGGCTGGCAGTACGGTATCCGGAGTTTATCTGAGCCAGCCTGCTCCCAAGTATTCCGCTTGGTCACTGTTGCGCGCCCGCATAGCGGGGGATGGCTACTGGCGTCCTCTGTGGAGCGGTGCGCAGCTGCGCGACGCCTATGACGTGGTTGTCGTCGGAGCCGGAGGCCACGGGTTGGCAACGGCGTATCACTTGGCGCGGGATCACGGCGTCAAGCGGGTCGCGATCCTGGAAAAGCGCCTCCTGGGCTATGGAAACGTAGGGCGCAATACCACGATCGTCCGCTCGAACTACCTTCTGCCGCAGAATCACTACTTCTACGAGGATTCACTGCGGCGCTGGGAAACCCTATCGCGCGATCTCAACTACAACGTCATGTACAGTCCGCGTGGCGTCATTGATCTTGCGCACTCCGATGGCGACATGGTCGCGCTCGCCCGCCGCGGCAATGCGATGCGACTTGCCGGGATCGACGCCGAGCTCATCGACGCCCGTGCGCTCGCTCGTTTCGCGCCCGAGCTTGATCCCCATCTACAGCGGCGTTTCCCGCTAGTCGGCGCACTTCTGCAACGGCGGGGCGGCACCGTGCGGCACGACGCCGTTGCCTGGGGCTATGCGCGCGCCGCCGCAGCGCTGGGCGTCGACATCATCGAAAATTGCGAGGTCACCGGCGTGAGGAGCGCCGCCGGCGCGGCTACGGGCGTCGAGACTTCGCGCGGATTCGTCAAAGCGGAACAGATCGTTTTCGCCGTCGCCGGACACAGCGGCGCGATTGGGGCGATGCTGGGTGTGCAGATGCCCATCGAGACCCATCTCTTGCAGGCGATGGTGACCGAGCCCGTCAAGCCACTGCTCAGCAGCGTATTTGTATATGTGTATCCGCACGGCGAGGTGTACGTCACTCAGTCGGATCGCGGCGGAGTCGTCATGGGCGGCAACCTCGACGGCTTTCCCTCTTACACACGAGAAGGGCGATGGTTCCGCCTGGAAGATGTCGTGCAGAGCGCGGTGGCACTTCTGCCGCAGTTGGCGTCGCTGCGCATCCTGCGTCACTGGGCGGGAACCAATGACATGTCGATGGACGGCAGCTTCATCATCGACCGGATTCGCTACGACAATGTTTTCATCAACGGCGGCTGGTGTTACGGCGGATTCAAAGCCATTCCCGCCTCCGGAGCTGCCTGCGCAACCTTCGTCGCGACCGGCACCGCGCCCGATCTGATCAGGCACCACAATCTTGCGCGCTTTGAAAGCGGGCATCTCCTGGATGAGCGCGGGGCCGGGCCGTTTCCGGTGCGCCAATGAACCGACTTCACTATCCATTCTGCGGTCCCGGGGAGTTCATCGTGATGCGCATCTCGTCCGAAGCGTTCCCCGCAGGACGCATGGATAGGCGTGAGGTTGAACGAGGCGGCTCGAGGAATGCAGGTTGCCCGACGTAACTGAGAGTGCGGGCTCCCCAAGGCTACTCCCAGTTCTCGGGCGCTGGCAGCTCCTTGGCATCGGTATCGGCGCGATCATCGGATCGGGCATTTTCGTTATTCCGGGTCCGGCGGCCGCCCAGTTCGCAGGGCCTGCGATCACGCTCTCATTCATGATCGCCGCGCTGGGCTGTGCTCTGGCGGGTCTGTGCTATGCAGAACTTTCCGCGATGTTTCCGAGCGCCGGCAGCGCCTATGCGTTCAGCACGCGGGCGTTCGGCCGTGTGGTCGGCTGGCTCGTCGGCTGGCTGTTGATTCTCGAATATCTGTTCGCCGCCGCCATCGTTGCGCAGGCCTTCGCGGCTTATTTCGGGGGTCTTCTGGGTATCACCGATCCGTCAACGGCGCGGACGGTGCAGGCGGTTCTTCCTATTTTGGTGCTGGCAGCAACCGCCCTTCTTGCGATCCGCGGTGTGGAGCTGTCGGCAGCTGTCGTCGGTGTGATAGTGCTCATCAAATTGGGCGTCATTATCCTCGTGATCGCATTCGGCGCCCCGCACGTGAACCCGCAGCATTGGGTTCCCTTCGTGCCGAAGAATACGGGCACCTGGGGCGAGTACGGTTGGAGCGGAGTCGTGCGCGCGGCCGGCATCGTGTTCTACACGTACCTCGGATTCGATACGGTTGCGGTCGCGGCACAAGAGGCGCGACGGCCGCAACGGGATGTGCCGTTCGCGCTCATCGGCTCGCTCGCTGTTTGCACATTGCTGTTTGCGCCGATGATGTTGATCGTCACCGGATTGGTTGACTACCGCGCGCTCAATGTCGCCAATCCCGTTGCAGTGGCGATCGACGCTGCGGGCCCGCAGCTGCACTGGCTCGTGCGAGTCGTGCAAATCGGAGCGACGATCGGCATGGTTTCTGTGCTCCTGGTGATTCTCATGGCCCAGGCGCGCATCCTCTTCGTCATGGCTGAGGACGGATTGCTGCCGGTGCCACTTGCGCGTTTGCACGCTCGCCACAGAACTCCCGCCGTGGCGACGGTAGTGACCGCTGTCATCGCCGCCGCACTCAGCGCGGTCCTTCCGATCAGTATGCTCGGGCAAATGGTTTCGATCGGGGTTCTTGCGGCATTCATCGCGGTCGCGCTCGCGGTCCTCGTGTGGCGCCGCAAGTATCCACAGGCGCTGCGCCCATTCCGCACTCCCGCGGTGCCCGCAGTTCCCGTCGGTGCAGTCTTGGTGTGCGGCTACATGGCCGCAGGTTTGCCGGCCGCGACTTGGTGGCGCTTTGGCTTGTGGCTCTTGCTGGGGCTTGCCATCTACTGGCTGTACGGCGCGAGATCGAGCCGACGCACGAGCATGGTGTCTCCCAGCGACGCTTAGGCGTGGGACATGAGCGCGGCAAGCTCATTCGCTTGTCCGCGGCCGAGAGGCGTTGTATGGTCCCTGAGAGGAGATGCGCGCGCGGCAGCGATGTCGGGGCGCGCATGCGTCACCGGCGTCTTGACGGCATAGAAAAATAGAGAATGTCAAGGGGAAGCACCATGTTGAACGGCTCTGGTACGTCCAGTCGAGAGATCGCGGACGCAAGAGTGGGCTTGATTTTCGGCGTGACGCTCGCCGCCGCGCTCCTTGCGCTCGCAGTCGGGCCGCCCTCGTGGGCACAGCAGGCGCCAGCGGCCAATGCATCGAATGCGTCCGCCGGGCAAAACACCCTTCAGGAGATCGTCGTCACCGCAGAGAAGCGCTCGGAGACGGTCCAGGCGACGCCGATGAGCGTCACCGCGTACTCGGGCGCGCAGCTTCTGGCTGCCGGCATTTCGGACATGTCCGAAGTCGGCTATGAGACTCCGGGTGTGTCGGAGCGCAATTCCGGGCCCGGCCAGACAGAGTATGAGATGCGCGGCATCGCCTCCTCGGGCGGTCAGGCGCCAACGGTCGGCTTCTACCTCGACGACACGCCGCTGACGCCACCGAATGAGGCTCTCCTCGGCAGAGTGGTGATCGACCCCACGCTTTATGATCTCAACCGCGTCGAGGTTTTGCGCGGGCCTCAGGGCACCCTGTACGGGTCAAGCTCGATGGGCGGCACGATCAAGCTCGTGACTAATCAGCCTGATCCGAGCGCGATTGCAGTCAGCGCCCAGGCCATTGCTTCGGATACGAAGGACGGCGGGCTCAATTACACCGTCAACGGCATGCTGAATCTTCCGCTGGCGGATAAGCTGGCGCTGCGCATCGTCGGCACCGATAGCTACACCGATGGGTGGATCGACCGCATTGTTCTCAATCCATTTCCGCTTGAAACCAATGGCGGCTTCACTCGCGGCAACGTCCTCGCCGCGCCGGTGGAGCACGATTACAAGGACGCGAACTGGTCACAGGTGCAGGGTGTGCGTGCCGCGCTTCTGTGGCAACCCACTGACGCGTTGACCATCACGCCGACCGTCTTCGTTCAGACAATCACCCAGGGCGCCCCAGACTTCGTCGACGATCCGCCCGGAGTCAAATACGAAGCGCACTACCAGCCGTTCGATCAGAAAGAGCCCTACGGCGACAGCTTTGAGCTCTTCACGCTGCCGATCAAATACGATTTCGGCCCAGTCGAGTTGACGTCCTCGTCG
>Ga0182024_10020748_pt1 | contig 11984 bp, 5 predicted proteins | sample P32metaG_FD_120480 | JGI IMG/M metagenome (GOLD analysis project Ga0182024, IMG submission 120480) | Permafrost microbial communities from Stordalen Mire, Sweden - P3-2 metaG (Illumina Assembly) | ecosystem: Environmental > Terrestrial > Soil > Wetlands > Permafrost | place: Sweden: Stordalen... | reverse complement strand
GGGGCGCCGGCGCCGAAGGTCGCGCGTCTCGACGAGCTCCGCGCGCGCGCGGACATCTTGTACAAGACACGCGGTCGAAGTCTCGAAGCTTCCCGGGTGCTCGACGAATGCGCCGCGGTCGGCGGCCCGCACGCAATGGAAGACGCGTTTCACGCCGCCCGAGCCCTGTCACGGGCGGATCAGGACGACGAGGCCATCAGCCGCATGTCGCTCATCGCGCGTCACCATCCCAACACCACATGGGGGGACGAAGCGCAGTACTTCGTGCCGTATCTGCATCTCTTGCATGGCGATTGGAAAGGCGCGGCGACGGGATTCGACGAGTACGCGACGAAGTACCCGAGCGGCGTTGAGCGCCACGAAGCGCTTCGGTATCGCGCCATCGCGCACCTCATGAATCGGGACTTCACGACCGCTCGCAAGCTGTTCGAGCAGCTGGCGGCCGAGGAGAGTGACCCGATTCTTTCTGCGCGAGCGCTCACGATCGCGGCCCTCGGCGCGCTCCGCGACGGCGACCGATTGAACGCCATCGCACGGTGGAGCGACGTCGCCCGATCGCATCCGCTCTCGTGGCCTGCTCTCGTGGCGCGTACGCGCCTCGCGGAAGCGGGTGCTCCGGTGCCGCCCGTCATCGAGACGACCGAACCCATCGTTCAACCCGGATCCTTCGCGGTCGAGCTTCCGCCTCCCGTCGGACTCCTCCATCGCATCGGACTCGACAGCGAGGCGGAGAGTGCCCTCGAAGAACGGGAGAACGTAGTGAGCGCACAAGCCCCCGCGGGGCGGTCGCTCGAGGCACTTTGCGCAGCCTACGGCCAGATCGGTCGTGCGAAGCGCCGCTTTCAGATCACGAGACAGATCCCCGGTGCTGCGCTCGCGTCTGCACCGAATCCGGCCACGCGGTGGGCGTGGGAGTGCGCGTACCCCGAGCCCTACGAGGACGAGGTGGCCGAGAACGCCGGCTCCGAGGCGAGCGCAGACTCGCTCGCCTACGCGGTGATGCGACAGGAAAGCAATTTCGATCCCGATGCGGTATCGCCGGCACACGCCGTCGGCTTGATGCAGCTTTTACCGGAAACAGCGCGGACCCTCGCGAGCTCGACCTCGCTGAAATACGACGAAGGACGTCTCCACGTGCCTGATCTAAACATCGCGCTGGGCGTCGGCTACCTTCACGAACTCCGTGTCCGGTTCGACGACCGGTTGGCGCTCGCCATCGCCGCATACAACGCGGGACAGGACGTGATCGCGCGATGGGTAACCCGTGCCCCGGGCATGGACCTCGACGTCTTCGTCGAGCGCATCCCTTTCGCCGAGACACGCTCGTACGTAGCTCGCGTGATGGGCAATTTCGCCCATTACGAGTATCTGAAGAAGGGAGAAGCGGGCGTTCCACGCTTGACGCTCCGTATGAGCTCGCCTTGAGCGACGAGAGGATATTCTCCCCCACGTGATCGGGCTCGCCATCGCTGCATTGTTCATACTGCTCAACGGCTTCTTCGTTGCGGCCGAGTTCGCACTCGTAAAAGTACGCGCGACACAGCTTCATGACCGGGCGCGCAAGGGAGACCGCCGCGCCGTCCTCGCCAATCAAGTCATCTCTCGTCTCGATCGGTATCTCGGAGTCACCCAGCTCGGCGTGACGCTCGCCAGCTTGGGGCTAGGTTGGATCGGTGAGCCGGCCATCACTCACGTCTTCGAGGACGCCGGAGTCGCGCTGACGGGGCAGACGCTGACCGAATACCCTCACCTCGTCGTCGTCGCGCTCGCCTTCGTTCTTCTGACTTCGCTTCACGTCCTCTTCGGAGAGCTGGTGCCCAAGCTCGTGGCCATCCAACGCTCCGAGCAGACGGCTCTTTTCGTCGCTAACCCGGTGCGCGTCCTCTACATCGCGTTGCGACCACTGCTTTGGATCCTCGAGACGGCTACGCGAGTCATCTTGCGTGCAATGGGTCTTTCCGCAGACGTTGGCGACCACGGCGTGCTTCCCGAGGCCGAGATTCTAGGAATCCTCGCGGCAAGCACGGGACGATCTCCGCGTGGACGCGAGAAGAGCGAGCTCGTCGAGCGCGTCATCCGCTTCTCGCAACGCACGGCCCGGCAAGCGATGGTTCCGCGCGTAGATGTTGCGTCCTTGCCTTTGGGCGCGGCCGGACGGGACGCTGCAACCTTCTTGCGCAAGCAGCAGTTCTCTCGAGTCATTCTCACGAAGGAGCGTTCGCTCGACGAGGTGGCCGGCTATCTCTACGCCAAAGATTTCTGGCTCGACCCTACCGTCGAGAATGCGCCTGATCTCTCCAAGGTCAGGCGCGACGTTCTGTTCGTCCCCGAGACACAGAGTGCCGTCGATGTCTTGCGCGACATGCAACGGGAGGAAACGCCTATCGCCGTCGTCGTCGACGAGTACGGCGGCACGAGTGGCATGGTGACGATGGAAGATCTTCTCGAGGAAATCGTCGGCGAAATCAAAGACGAGCTCGACGAGGAACCCGCGAAGATCATCAAAGTCGAGGGGGAGCCGTCCGCATGGGACGTCGATGGCCGAGCCACGATGGAGGAGCTGCGATCTCTCGGCATGCATGTCGAGGAGGCAGACGCCGCGGAACCCGTCGGCGCAGTCGTTCTCGAACGCCTAGGTCGTCTTCCGCGGGCGCGGGACAGGGTCGAGATCGGAAACGCGACGGCGGAGGTCATCGCAGTGAATAGGAGGCGGGTCGTTCGCGTGCGCATCCGGCTACCCTTGACCGAACCCCCTCCGCCCCTGTGAACGCAGGCCGCTACCTCTGGCGTCTGGGTCTCATCGCCCTCACGGGCCTCGCGCTCTGGCTCACGGTGACGCGGCTCCGGATCTCTTCGGACCTGTCGCTCCTCTTCCCAACCCAGCGAGAGGCCTCGGCGCTCGCGCGCTTCGCGCGCGTGTTCGGAGGCGGCGATCTAGGCGTCGTTCTTTTGCGAGGGGCAACCGCAGAGGAAGTAGAGGCAGCGTCGCGAGAGCTCGTCGCCGCGCTCCGGAGCAAGCCCTCGGTCGTCCGCGTCCTCGACCGCGCACCGGATGCCAAGCTGGCCGATCCAACTCTGGCTTGGATACACGCCGGCCCCACCGCGCGGCGGGCGCTCGCTCATGCCCTGACGCCTGAAGGCATGCGCGAACGCCTCGAAGAGACACGTACACTGTTGCTTGCCCCCGGGAGCAAAGCCGCGGAAGACTGGCTCTCGAAGGATCCCCTCCGCCTTGCCCTGATTCCTTGGGAGTCGAAGCGCGAGCTTGCCGCAGGCGTCGTGGCAGGTTCGGATGGTGTGTTTCGCGCGGACGAAGGCCGTGCCCGGCTGGTGATCCTCGAGCCCCGAGGCGGGGCCTTCGATGCGGACGCTGCGTCACGCTTCGTCCGAGATTTCGAGGAAGCCCGCGACAGGACTCGTGGGAGTCACTCCTCGGTCGCGATCGACCTAACCGGGGGTCACGCGATCGCGGACGCGACCGCAACGATGCTCAAGCGCGATCTCGCGCTGAGTGGGACTCTCTCCCTCGTCCTCTCCTCCGTCATGTTCGCCGTGACGTTTCGTCGCGTCCGCGCGCTCCTTGCCGTCCTCCCGCCTTTGGTCCTGGGCACGCTGTGGACGACAGGCATCGCCGCGCTCGTACCCACGGGCCTCTCGGCGCTCGCAATCGCGTTCACAGCCGTCGTCGTGGGTGTCGGGGTCGATACGGGGGTGCACGTCTACGCCGCGCTCTTGCGGGGGCGGCGCGCGGGACTCTTGCCGCACGCCGCGGCAACCTTCGCGCGCCGGACAACGTGGCGACCCACTTTCCTTGCGGCTGTCGCTGCCGGGCTCGCGTTCGGGTCGCTGGCCTTGAGCGATCTGTCCGCGCTGAAGCAGCTCGGGGTCCTGTGCGGGCTCGGAGAGGTGCTCACGGCCGTAGCGATCCTCCTTGTCACGCCGGAGATCGGCGCGATGCTCGAGCGGGGACCGCCTCCGAACGAGCACCCGCCACGATGGCACCGATGGATCGCCCTCCTCACGGGGACTCGAAGACGCGCAGGTGGAGCTCTCGCGGTCGTCGTACTCGCTGTCATACTTGCCTTCGGCGTCGGATGGCCAAAGGCCGGCGACGCGCTCGTCGCGATACGTCCGCGCACCCTAGCCCCGCTTGTTACTCAGGAAACAATCTACAAACTCTTTGGCGGGCGCCCCGGCCAATGGATCGTCCTGTCGAGCGACCCGGACCCGCAGCGCGCGGCCAGCCGGGCCGATGCGATCGCCGAGGCGCTCGACCCGCTGGCAGAAGATGGCCAGATCGACGGCTATGACGCGCTTGCGGCCTTCGCGCCTGCCGCGGCGACAGAGAGAGAGCGTCTCGCCGCGCGTGACGCCCTCGATCTCCCGCGTCTCCAGGCACCACTCGAGGCCGCCCTTGTGGACAAGGGATTCGACGTCGGCGCGTGCGCCCCCGCGCTTGCAGCGTTCGCCCATCCGACCTCGGGCGCGGCGCGTCTCCAAGCCGATTCCGCAAGCGGCCTCGCTTGGCTCACCGCGCGCCATTTGCGGAGCGACGCTGCAGGCACGCTCGCCGTCACGTACGTTCGACCGAAAGGAGACTCTGTGTCTGACGCGCGCGCAATCTCCGCCATCGAACGCGCCGATCCGGGCGCGATTGTCACGGGGTACCCCCGGCTCGAGAGCGCTCTTCGCGAGAGCCTCGCGCACGATCTCCCGAGGGTCGCGATGGCGGCGCTCGTGGTCGTGGCGATCGCGCTGCGCGCCATCCTCGGCCGCACGCGCGACGTAGCGATCGCGCTCATGACACTCCTAGGCGAGATCGCAGGGGTCGCCCTCTTCATGCGGGCATTCTCCGTGCGGTGGCACGTGTATGACGCCCTCGTGCTGCCTGTGCTGCTCGGGGTCACCATCGACGAGGCGATGTTTCTGCTCCATGCGGCGCGCGAGGCGGAAGGAGAGGGACGATCGCCGGACGCGCTCGTCGATCGCGCGCTCCGCGAGCAAGGATCGCTCGTGGTCGCGACCGCGCTCACGACGGCGGCGGGGTTCGTCTCGCTGCTCGCCTGCCGCTTCGATGGACTGTTCGACTTGGGGGCGGTGGGCGTTCTCGGCGTCCTCTTGGGACTGGTCGCAGCGCTGGTCGTGGTCCCGGCCGGGTTGCGCCTCTGGCCCGTCACCGGAAGGAAAGCATAAAGCCCTCGCCGGCTACGCCCCATCCTTCAAGCATGCCGAAAGCTCTGCCAGCAAGGTCTCTGTGTTTGCGAGGCCCGATTCGGTACCCTCGAAGCGCCGCGAGAGGCGCATGTCCGGGGTCAACCGGTAGGGGCTCTTCGGCTTTCGAACCCAATCGGTCACCTTTTTGGGATCAAGGGGAGTGTCCTCGCGAAGATGCAACGTGACGAGGCGCGCGGTCGCCTCGCAACCCAGAACCTTAAGGCGGCGCAGCTCGGTCTTCAGCGACATGAGTTGAACGAATCGGCGCGCTTCCTCCGGGGGTGGACCGAAGCGATCCTCCATTTCGGACGCGAGGTCGGCGACGCGCGCCTCGTCTTCCGCGCTCGCGAGCCGCTTGTAGAATGAGAGGCGCACGCCGACGTCTCCGATGTAGTCCTCGGGCAAGAGCGCAGCGACATCGAACGAGAGCTCGGGGTCCACGTCGTGGACGACTTCTTCGCCGCGGAGTTCGTGCACCGCCTCGTCGAGCATTTGACAAAAGAGGTCAAACCCAACCGACGCGACGCTCCCCGATTGCTCTGCGCCCAGCAGATCTCCCGCTCCGCGGAGCTCGAGGTCGAGGGACGCGATCTGAAACCCGCTGCCCAGCTCGGTGTGGCGCTCGAGGGCTTCGATGCGGGCGCGCGCCTCGTCCGTCATCGCGTTCGGGGGCGGCACGATGAGGTAACAATACGCGCGCTCCTTCGAACGACCGACTCGCCCGCGCAGTTGGTAGAGTTGCGAAAGTCCGAAGAGATCGGCTCGATCAATCAGGATCGTGTTGGCTCTCGGAATGTCGAGCCCGTTCTCCACAATGGCGGTTGCCACGAGGATGTCGTAACGCCCCTCGACGAAATCCAGCATCACACGCTCGAGCGCGCCCGAAGCGTGTCGCTCGGCTTCCTCCGCGGCCGGTGTCGGAGAGCGAAGTGCGCGACCTTGCGCCATCTGCCCGTGACCCACGGCAATGCGCGCTTCGGGAATCAACTGCTGAAGCTTCTGCGCCTTCTCGTAGATTCCTTCCACGCGGTTGTAGACGTAGAAGACTTGCCCTCCGCGGCTCAGCTCGCGCCGCACGGCTTCCCGGATGACTTGCTCGTCGAAGCGCGTCACAATCGTCCGCACGGCCCTTCGGTCGACGGGAGGGGTCGTAATGAGCGAGAGGTCCCGAAGGCCGCTCACGGCCATTTGGAGGGTCCGGGGGATGGGGGTGGCGGACAAGGTCAGAACGTCGACCTGCGATTTGAGCTGCTTGATGCGCTCCTTGTGCGAGACGCCGAACCGCTGCTCCTCGTCGACGATGAGGAGGCCCAAATCCTTGAAATGCACGTCCTTCGACAAGAGCCGGTGCGTCCCGACGACGACGTCGCACGTCCCGTCCTTCAGCTTCGCGAGCACGCTGTCCAGCTCCCGTTGCGACTGAAAGCGGCTCATGACGTGAATCGCGACGGGGTAGTCTTTCATGCGCGCCTCGAACACGCGAAAGTGCTGCTGCGCGAGGATGGTCGTCGGGCACAGCAAAGCCACCTGCTTGCCGCCCATCGCAACGCGGTACGCTGCACGTAGCGCGACCTCTGTCTTGCCGAAGCCAACGTCGCCGCACACGAGGCGATCCATAGGGCGATCGGCCTCAAGATCGTGGTTCACGTCGTCGATGGCGCGCGCCTGGTCCGTGGTCTCCTCGAAGGGAAACGTCGCCTCGAACGCGCGGTAGTCGTCGTTTGCGCTTGGAAGGGCGTGGCCGGGCTGGGCTTTGCGCTCGGCATAGAGGCGGAGGAGCTCGTCCGCCATCTGTCGTACGGCCTTTCGCACGCGTGACTTGGTCTTCGCGAACGTCGAACCGCCGAGGCGATCCATCTTCGGCTGCGCGCTCTCGCCGCCCGTGTACTTCTGGATCTGGTTCAAGCGGTAGACGGGCAGATACAGCTTGTCGCCGCCCGCGTACTCCACAGCGAGAAGATCGACCGTCAGTCCACCCACGTCCTTGTGAACGAGCCCGTGGTAGCGGCCGATCCCGTGCTCGGCGTGAATGACGAAGTCGCCGACGTTGAGCGACCTCAGGTCCTCCAGGAAGGGGCGAGCGACACTCTCTGCATCCTGCTTCTTTCGCCGGTGGACGCGAGCACCGAAGATCTCTTCCTCCGTGACGAGAACCAAACCCTCGGCAGGGAGAATGACCCCCTTCGACAGGGGACCCACGACCACTTGAGCGCCCGCGCCCCCGTCATCCAGCCACGCAGGGTCGAAGGGGGCGAGACGCGCCGTGCAGTCCACGCCTTGGTGGCGAATGAGGGCGGTCAGCCGCTCGGCCTGCGTCTGCGCGCGCGCCGCGATGAACACGCGAAGTCCCTGTTCTTGCCAGGAGGCCATGCGCCGCGCGAGGGGAGCGAGCGTCGCGGTCTTTCCGGACGACGCACGCGCCGATTTCACCGCGCGCGACAGGTCCGCGTGGTCGTGTGACGCCAAGTCGAACGTCCCCGCAGTCGGCGCGACCTCGTACGCGGCCATCGGGTTCGGCGCTTCGCCGGCGTCGGCCGCGGCCTGCTCCCCTACAATCGGCGTTCGATGGAGCACGACGACCTTCTTCGCCTGGAGCGCCTTCGCGACCGCTTCCCGCTCGACGTAGAAGGTGCTCGGCAAGAAGTGCGGCGAAGCTTCCTTGGCGGCCGCGTCCTCGCGCGCCCGTTCAAGCTCGGCCTCGACGCCGGAGGTGAGACTCGGCGGATCGTCGAGGACGACGACGGCCGCGTCATCCACGTACGAGAGGAGCGGATCGAGATCCTTGTAGTACGCGGGTAAGAACCCCTCCGCCCCGAAGAAAGAACGCCCGGTTACGACGTCCTCGATGAGCGCGCGCGCTCGCGTGGTCGGCATGTCGATCATGTCGGCAAGCTGGCGCACGCGGTCGCGCGCCAGCAGAGTCGCGTCGCGAGAGAGGATGGCCTCCCGGGCCGGCGGTAGCCAGACCTCGGCCAGTGTGACGTCCTTGTCGTCGCTCTTGAGAGTTCGCTGTTCGTGAGGATCGAAGGGCTTGATCGTGAGGACGAGATCTCCATAGAGCTCGACGCGAACGGGCAACCCGGCCGAGGGCGGCCACAGGTCGAGCAAGGCTCCGCGGACGGCAAACGACCCCGGATCCTCGACAACCGGCACGCGGAGGTATCCAGCCTCGACGAGACGAGCCATCAGCGCATCGCGATCAAGCTCGGACTCCGCGACGATGCGCTCCGTCCGCGCGCGGACCACCGCGCGCGGGACCACCCTTCGAACGAGCGCGGCCACGGGGACGATGAGCACCGACCATGGAAGGTCGCTTGCCAGGTGCGAAAGCGTCGCCATGCGACTCATTGCCGCACGGCGGTCGGGGTTCACGTCGGCGTACGGAGAAGACTCGTTTGCCACGAACACCAGGACAGTGCCCTGACCGGTGTCCTCGGCGACGCCTTCGTCCTCCGCGCCGCGCACCCAGAAGGCGACGTCGTCCGCGAGCTTCCTCGCAGACTCGAGGTCGCTCGTGACGAGCACGACACGGCGCCCCATCGTTCGCGTCCGCGCGATCGCACTGACGACGGCAGCTCCTGCGCACCCGCGCACGCCCGCCACATCGACCCGCGACGCTCCGGCGCTTAGCCCGCGCGCGACCTCGGCAAGCGAGGCCGCGCGGATCCCCTCAGGAGGGAGGACCGAGGGGATCGGATCTACCTCGTTCGCCGCGGCATCGGCGGTCAGCTCTACCCCGCGCTGGGACAGCGTCGCGCTCAGGGTCGGCATGCGCCTGGCTTCCTAGAGGAGGGCAGCGTCGCACGCAAGCTGCGGCGGGAGAAACCGCCTGCAAGTGAGGCCCGTAACGTAGAAAGGTGACGGAGAAAGGCATCTCGGCGGACACCGTGAAGTCGTCTAGGATGCGCGACCTTCGTGATTCGCCTCGACTCCATCTCCAAACAGCACGGCGGCCAGATTCTCTTCATGGACGCCTCGTGCGCCCTTTTTCGCGGTGAGAAGGTCGGGCTCGTTGGTCCCAATGGCTCGGGCAAGTCGACCATCTTTCGCATGATCGTGAGGGAAGAACAGCCGGACACCGGCCAGGTCACGGTCGAGCGCGGCACGACCATCGGCTACTTCAGCCAGGACGTCGGCGAGATGAGCGACATGAGCGTCGTGGCGGCGACGCTCGACGGCGCGGGCCCGGTCTCGCACGCGGGGGCGCGGCTTCGCGACCTGGAGACAAAGCTCGCGTCACCCGAGTTCGCCGACCAGATGGACCGTCTCGTCGAGGAGTTCGGGGAGGCGCAAGCGCGCTTCGAAGAACTCGGGGGCTACGCGCTGGACGCCAAGGCACGCGAGATCCTCGCTGGAATCGGCTTTGCGCAAGAGGTGATGGACGCCGACGTCGGGACCTTGTCCGGGGGGTGGAAGATGCGCGTGGCCCTCGCGAGAATCCTTCTCATGCGGCCCGATTGCATGCTGCTCGACGAGCCGACGAACCACCTCGATCTGGAATCGATTCTATGGCTCGAGCAGTTTCTGAAGGGTTACGAGGGTGCGCTGATGATGACCTCGCACGACCGTGAGTTTCTGAACCGGGTCGTGAGCAAGATCGTCGAGATCGACGCGGGAGAGCTGACGATCTTTTCGGGCGATTACGAGTTCTACATGAGGCAGCGCGCGCTCCTCGACGTGCAGGCCGAGAGCCAGTTTCAGAGGCAGCAGGCGATGCTCGCCAAGGAGGAAGCGTTCATTGCACGGTTCAAAGCGCGCGCCAGCCACGCGGCGCAGGTGCAATCGCGTGTGAAGAAGATCGACAAGATCGAACGCCTCGAACCGCCCAAAAGACAGAAGCGCCTGAGGTTCGACTTTCCGGACGCACCGCGATCCGGCGACGACGTCGCAAAGCTCGAGGGAGTCACCAAGCAATACGGCGCGCGAAAGATATACGGCGGGCTCGATCTCCTCATCCGACGGAAGGAACGTTGGTGCGTCATGGGGATCAACGGGGCGGGCAAGTCCACCCTCCTCAAGCTCGTGGCGGGAACTGCGGAGCCGGATCTTGGCCGCGTCTCGGTCGGAGCAAGCGTCAAGATGGGGTACTTCGCGCAGCACGCGATGGAGCTTCTCGACGCAACTCGAACGGTCTGGGACACGCTCGTCGAGAGGTTCCCGAAAGGGTCTATCGGATCACTCCGGACATTGGCGGGGGTGTTCGGTTTCTCCGGGGACGACATCGAGAAGAGTTGCCGCGTGCTATCGGGTGGCGAAAAGGCACGTCTGGTACTGGCAACGATGCTCTTCGATCCGCCCAACTTTCTCGTACTCGACGAGCCGACGAATCACCTCGACATGGCTACGAAGGAGATGCTGATCGAAGCGCTGCGCGGATACGAAGGCACGATGCTCTTCGTATCGCACGACCGCCACTTTCTCCGCGCGCTGTCGAATCGCGTGCTCGAGGTTACGCCGGATCGAGTGACGCGCTATGGCGGGGGTTACGCGGAGTACGTGAGCGAGACGGGGTACGAAGCGCCGGGCGTGCACGCGTAGCGCCAACGACTATACGTCGCGTGGCTCGATTCGAATGCGAGCGATCTCCTCGCGATGCATGCGCCCGAGGGTGGTGGCGGTGATGGAGAGACACAGGTCGTCGGACGCCTCCGCGTAGCGACGTGCCGCAGGGCTCGCATCGACGACGTATCCCACCTTCTCGAGCATACGGAGCGACCCCGCGTTTTCCGGGCGCACCGACGCGTAGATCTCGTCCAGTCCAAGACGTTCGAATGCGAGCACGAGGACCATGAGACTGAAGCGCGTGCCGAGCCCCTTTGCCTGCGACGCTCGCGGCCCGACCATTACGGCATACTCCGCCCTGCGCCCTTCGACGCGTCGCAGATCGCTGTCGCCCACGAGGGCTCCGTCGACCATCAGCAGAAAGGGGCGGCCTCCGTCCGCGCGCATTTCGGCGAACTGGTCGACGACGGCTTCCGCCGTGAATTCCTGCGCATTCGTGAGGAGCGCGCGATTGGTCGGCTCGTTGTAGTAGTCGGAGAGACTCTGCGCGTGAACGCGCACCTCGCCTTCGGTCGGCTCGAGGAGGGTGAGTCGAACGCCGTCCACGATCTGCTCGACGAGAAAGAGCTCGTGCGACCCCCTCATGTCGCCCGACGGAGTTCGCGACGCCGGACAGAGGCTTCTTGCTTCGCGGATCGCGAGTCGAGTCCGACGACCTCAGGGTCGAAGCGCGCCAGGCGGGCGGACGCTACGCGAACGGCCCCGACGCTGTCGTCGATGAGCACGAATCCGCGCCCCAGCACAGCCGCCGCTTCCCCCGTCGTCCCGCTCCCTGCGAAGAAGTCGAGGACCACATCCCCGGGACACGAATGGACGTGGATGACTCGATTCAAGACTCCGAGCGGCTTCTGCGTGGGGTACCCTGTCTTCTCGCGCCCATTCGTCGGGACGATCGTGTGCCACCATACGTCCGTCGGTGTTTTTCCTCGCAGAGCCTTCTCTTTGGTGACGAGCCCTGGCGCCATATAGGGGATGCGATCCATCGCCTCGTAGTTGAAAACGTAGTGGTCGGGGTCGAGGGCATACCAGAGAAGGGTGTCGTGCTTGGCGGGCCAGCGATTCTTGGGTCGCCCGCCGTAGTCGTAGGCCCAAATGATCTCGTTCTTGAACCGTTCTCGTCCCAGCAGCCGGTCGAGAGCCACCTTTACATAGTGAACTTCGTGCGAGTCGAGGTGCACGAACAACGAGCCGTCGGGCAATTCCATCGC
>Ga0182024_10020747_pt1 | contig 11984 bp, 7 predicted proteins | sample P32metaG_FD_120480 | JGI IMG/M metagenome (GOLD analysis project Ga0182024, IMG submission 120480) | Permafrost microbial communities from Stordalen Mire, Sweden - P3-2 metaG (Illumina Assembly) | ecosystem: Environmental > Terrestrial > Soil > Wetlands > Permafrost | place: Sweden: Stordalen... | reverse complement strand
CCGTTGATGACGGTGAGCAGGTTATTGAAGTCGTGCGCCACGCCGCCGGCGAGCGTGCCCAGGCTCTCCAGTTTTTGCGACATCAGGTACTGCTCCTGAAGAGCCCGGTATTCGGTGACGTCGGTACCGAGCGAGGCGACGCTAGTCATCTTGCCTGCCGCGTCGCGGAGCACCACGTTATTCACCTGCAACTGGCGGACCTTGCCATCTTTGGTGAGCAGTTCGGGCTCCGCGACCCAATACGTGGGTTCGCCGGTCCGCGCCAGGCTCTCAATCAGTTTCCGCACGCGGCCGTGGTCTTTCGACGTCATGACTTCGAAGACATGATGGCCCAGCAATTCCTCACGCGACCAGCCGCTGATCGAGAGCATGTAGTCGTTCACAAAGAGAAAATTCCCCTGCAGATCGTACACTGCGGCGGGAAGCTGCACGTGTTCGAGGATGCCACGGAAACGGCCTTCGGATTCACGCAGCGCCTGATCCACCAGTTTTCGATCGGTGATGTCCCGTTCGCTGCCCTGCACACCGATCTGTCTGCCAGTTTCATCGTTGAGGGGGCCCCAGGTCGCCGATACCCATTTAATGCTGCCATCGCGGGTGATCATGCGGTACTCTTCATCTTCGAAACTGCTGCCGGTGAACAGCTGGTCCCAGTGGCGAATCATGCGCACCTGATCGTCGCGGTGTATCCAGTTCACAAAGCCCGTGTTTTCCAGTTCCGCAACCTCGTAGCCAGTGAGTAATCGTGTGGCGGGATTGGCGAAAATCAGACGTCTGTTCATGTCATAGGCCAGCACCATTTCCTTCAGGTTGTTTGCCATCAGGCTCAGCTTGTGCTCTGTCCTGCGCCGCGCCTGTTCCGACTGCCTGGTCCGATTCCTCTCCCGCAGAATCCGCAGGCTTTGCCAGAAAGCCACCAGAAACAGAATCGCGAACGATGCCGCCGCCCATGCCAGCATTTCCCCGCGGCGTTTCGCGTTCAGCAGCGCCTCTATTGAGTTCAGTTGCTGCGATGCGTAGCCCGACTCGCTCAGGATCGGCGCCAGTTTGCCTTCCGTCGCCATGGCGCTGATCTCATCCCGCAGCGCGTCGGCCACACCGCGATATTCAAACCTGGCCGCGACTCCCACGCGCGAGCGGATTTCCGGCGCCGCAATCCATCTCATGGCAACGCCGCGGCAGGCGCCCGGCTTATCCATCAGCTCCTCGGTGCCAGCAAAAGCGGTCAGGAACGCCACATCGGCGCGCCCGGTGCACATGTCCTCCATGACTTCCGACGGTCTGTCCCTCGAGATCTGGCGCGCATTTGGCAAATGCTGACTGAGTTGCAATGCGTCCACGGGGCGGTTGCAGAAACTGACGACAGAGGTTGCCAGATCCTGTATTCTTACGTGCGGGCCATCGGAGCGCACGAGGAAGCAGGATTCCGTTTCGAGATAAGGCTCACTGATGTAAAAGTGTTTGACGCGCTCCGGAGTGATGGTCATCAGGGGCCATAAATCCACGAGCTTTTCGTCAAGCGCGACCTGCGAATTGCGGTGCCAGAACACCCACTGAAGCCGGATGCCACGCCGCCGCGGTGCGCACCAGGTTTACCGCGAATCCGGTCGGCTGGCCGTCCGCGCCAGGGACTTCGAATGGCGGTGAATCCGTCCAGCCGATGCGGTAGGTTCGTGGCGGCGAATTCCCGGTTACCCAGAGTGCCACCCGGTGCCGGCCGAACCAGAGCAGTCCGCCAGTTGCGAGCAGCACGATCCCCGCCATGAGCCTTGCTTGTGTGCTGGTCATCATAGGCGGTCCGATCGCCACGATTATATCGATGCCGCGCTTATCGATGCCCCGACCAGGGATATCGCATTTAAGGTCGTGGAACGGCCAGTCAGGGTTCGGCGCTCAGCAAGCTTCTTACTGTATCGACCAGGATTTCCGGCGCCATGCTCTTATCGATTGCCGCGTCGACGCCGCTGGCCATGATTGCCTGGGACATCAGATCGTCCATCAGACCGGACAGGATGATGATCCGGACGCCCGGCTGTTCCTCGCGGAGCACGCGGATGACCTCGGAGACGGGCCGGCCAGGCATGTTGAGATCTGTGATGACGACCGCAGGAGTCTGGCGCCGTGCGGCAAGAAGGGCCGCGTCTCCGTTCGAAACCGCCGTCACTCCATAGCCAGCGTCTGTCAGGATCTCAGAAATAAGTAACCGGATGCCTTCGGAATCGTCGATCAGCAGAATGTTCAGTTTCTTCCCGACAATGTTAGCCTCGGCCCTCTTCTTTTTCAGGTTACTGCTTCAGGGTACTACACGGGTATTGGAGGCACCTGCGCGAAAATTACGCTGCTACAATGAAATTTCGGTAGTACTTTGTAGCAGGAGACCTCCCCCTAAATGTTTGATGTATTCCGCAGCCGTGATAAGGCCGTACGTGCCTTCCTGATCTTTCTACTTGGATTGATCGCCCTTTCGATGCTGGTTTACCTGATTCCCAGTTCGGGAACGGGTGGCCCCACGACCGGCAATGACGCTGTGGTGGCACAAATCGGTAGTGACAAAGTTACCGCGACCGAGATTAATCAGACCATCCGGGAAATGACGCAAAACCGGCAACTGCCGGCCGCGCTGCTCTCCATTTACGCTCCGCAGGTCATTCAGCAGGCGATCAACGAGCGTGCTCTGGCCTGGAAGGCCGGGCAGATGGGGATGAAGGTCACTTCCGACGAAGCCGAAAACGCCATCATCGATTCCATTCCCGCCCAATATGTGAAGGATGGCAAGGTAGATCCCACCGTATTGAGCTCCGTGCTCCAGCAAAACAATACGACGCTGGCTGAAATGAAGGCCGCCAAGGCCAGAGAGATGCTGGTCACGCGGCTCGAAGAACTGGTATCGGGCGGGGTCGTGGTCACCAGTCAGGAAGTGGAGAAGGAATATCATCAGCGGAACGACAAGGTGAAGATTCAGTACGCGGTGCTTGCAGACGCCGACTACCGCAAGGATTCCGAGCCTACCGAAGCGGAAATTCAGAGCTGGTACGACAGCAATAAGCAATCGTTTCAGGTGCCGGACAAGCGCAGCCTGGCAGTGATTGTTCTGGATCCGGCAAAAATCGGCGCAGGTATTCAGATCACGGACGCCCAGCTGCATTCTGCATACAACAATCAGCAGGCTGATTTTACGACCCCCGAGCGCGTACAGGCCCGCCATATTTTGTTGAAATCCGACGCCAGCAATGATGCCGCCGTAAAGACTAAGGCAGAAGCGTTGCTCAAGCAGCTTCAGGGTGGCGCCGATTTCGGCAAGCTGGCCAAAGAGAAATCCGAGGATACTGGTTCGGCGACCAACAACGGCGAACTGGGCTGGATCGTTAAGGGCCAGACCGTAAAGCCGTTCGAGGATTCGGCCTTTTCGCTGAAGCCGGGACAGATGAGCGGACTCGTCAAAACAGAGTACGGCTATCACATCATTCAGGTGGAAGCTCACGAACAAGCTCACATCAAGCCGTTCGATGAAGTCAAAGCGCAGTTGACCGCGGATCTTCAGAAGCAGGCTGCCGCGAACGCGATGCAGAATCTCTCCGACAAAGCCGTAGCCGGGCTCCGTCAGGATCCCGCTCATCCGGAAAAGACCGCCGACGCCGTGGGTGGCACGCTGGTTCAGGTTCCTGACATCGAAGCCAGCGAGCCGATTCCGGGCATTGGAGTATCGAAGGAATTGTTCGACGCCGTCGCCGCTCTCAAAAAGGGTGAGGTGACACTGGGCCCTGTGGTTTTGCAGGATGGCAGAGCGCTGATTGCGGCGGTTACCAACCTGACGCCCGCCCATCAGGGGACTCTCGATGAAGTGAAGACGGAAGTAAAGGACAAGGCTCAGCAGGCCAAGCTGCAGAAAGTTGTTGCCGCGAAGGCTGCCGAACTGGCGTCGAAGACGCAATCGATGGGTGGCGATCTGGAAAAGGCCGCCAAGTCCATGAACATTACCATCAAGACCTCCGGCGATGTCAGCAGGCAGGACCCCGTCGAGTCGGTGGGCACGGCGAGCAGTATTCCCGACCTTTTCACCAAGCCGGTCGGTACCATCCTTGGCCCGGATTCTGTGTCTACCGGCCAGCTGGTGGCGAAGATTATTGCGATTACGCCTGCCGATGCGGCAGGTCTGGTGCTGCAGCGGTCGAAAATCCAGGACGATCTGAAGCAGCAGAAGATCCGCGACCGGGTGACCTTCTTCCAGCAGGGGCTTCGCGAGAGCCTGACGGCCAGCGGCAAGCTGAAGATTAACCAGGAAGTGATCGATCAGATTCTGGCCAGTTATCGCCAGCGCAGCTAATCCGCACAACTCCTGGCACAAAACCGAATGCATCCGATCGTCGATTTCCTGAAGTCTCTTTACAACGCCGAGCGGTTGCTGGAACTGGTGCGAACGCTCTTATCGAGCTCATTCGGGCTGGCCGGGCTCGCGGGCATCATTTTCGCCGAAACCGGCCTGCTTGCGGGGTTCTTCCTGCCGGGCGATTCTCTTCTGTTCAGCGTGGGTGTTGCCAGCGGGGCGGCCGGCATCAATATCTGGATGGTGGCCGGAATGCTCATGGCCGCTGCCATTCTCGGCGATAATCTGGGCTATTTTCTGGGTTACCAGACCGGACCCCGAATCTTCAGCCGTCCGAAATCGCGCTTCTTTCATCCCGACCAGGTCCAGCGAACCAGATTGGTCTATGAGAAATACGGTGCGCGCGCGATCATGTATGCCCGGTTCATTCCAATCGTTCGCAGTTGCACGCCTTTCATCGCAGGCGTTGCAAGAATGCCTTACATGAAATTTCTGACCTTTAGCTTACTGGGTGGAGTGATCTGGATTGCAGCCATTACTACGCTTGGCTGTCAGTTGGGGCAGGTGGAACTGGTGAGGAAGAATTTCGAGAAGGTGGTACTGGGGATTATTCTTTTGTCGCTTTCGCCCGTGGTATGGGAAACTTTGAAGGCGCGGCGACGGCCAAAATCTGTCTGACAGGACGACGATTTAAAACAACAATTCCCTCACGACCGCGCCCGTTAGAAACGGGACGCGGTCGCGAAGGAACATCAGCCGAACCATATTACTTAGACTCGGAGAACTGAAAGCCGGCGCCTTCGCCTTCGATGAACATCTTGTCGAGGTGCAGAGAACCACCTTCGTGCGACAGAACCAGTTCGGTCTTCTGGTCGACGGCGGGGTCTGCGCTCTTCATGGCCACCACGGCGGTCGCCTGGCCTTTGTCTGTGCGGAACACGATCAGGCTGCTGCCATCGGCCATGGAATTTTCGGTCACCGTATACTGACCGCTCGCGAGCGGTGAGCCGTTGACGGTAACTGCTTCCGGCAGGTTGACGGTGAGGGTAGCGCCAGTGCCGGCAAATGCCGCGCCGGCGGCCAGACCCGCTGCGATCATCGAGAAAACAACTTTGGTTCCGAAATTCCTGAGTGCGTTCATGTTCTTTTACCTTCCCTTTGTTTGATTTGGCTACGGCTGTTTTTTGTTCAGCCTTGCATGTTCCTTCTGAATGTAAGAACGCCGGAAGCCGTATCGCAGTTACGGCGTAAAGTCAGAGTTCACAAGGGTTTACTTAGTAAAAATCCTTGAGTAAGAGCATGTAAAATTCGGCGAATGATCAGCGAAAATTTTACTGGCGGTTTACAATACCGATCTCGCGCAAGGAATAAATATGAGAAATCCTGTGCCGCTCCACTACTAATCTCGCTGACAGATGAAAATAGCCGCAATCATCTGCGTGTTCGCGGTAACAGTGACGGCTCAGGTTCCGGCACAGCCGGCGGGCGACCCCGCCTATGCGCCGCTGACTCAGGCGTTCGACGCGTTGCGCGCGCATGATTATGACGCCGCTATCGCTTTATTCCGGCAGGCCTCGGCGCTTTCCCCGCAGCGCGCCGATATCCGCAAGAACCTGGCCTACACGCTGCTGAAAACGGGCGACAGCGACAGCGCGCGCGATCAGTTCGGAGAGGCCATGCGCGCGGATCCGTCCGATTTTCACGTTGCGCTGGAATATGCCTTCCTTTGTTTCGAGGCAAAAGACGATGCCCCGGCGCGCAAGGCGGAAGCCCGCCGCATCTTTGCCGCGGTTCGCGATAAGGGAGACGCGGAGTCGCGCGCTACCGCTGCCGCTGCCTTTCACAACATCGATGAGCCGCTGAGCGCGGGTATCGCACGCTGGCAGCAGGTGCTTGCCACTTCGCAGCCCACCTTCAGCGCTTATTATTCGCTCGCGCAACTGGCTGAGCAGCGCGATGAACTGCCACTGGCCGCCGCCAGTTACAAGTCGGCGTTTCAGTTGCTGCCGGAGCGCAGATCGGTACTGCTCGAACTGGCTCGGGTTCGGAAGGCGCAGGGCGATTCAGGCGGCATGATGGCGGCGCTGATCGCAGCCTCGCGCGGACCTGAGCCCCGCGCCTCCGAACTGGCGCGCGAGCGATTGCCCGAACGCTATCCCTATGTGTACGAATTCCGCGAGGCCGTGGCGCTCGACCCTTCCAACGAAGCGCTGCACAAGGAACTGGCCTACCTGCTGCTGCGCATGTCGGAAGACGGCCGCGCATCGAGAGATGGCGCGGAGAAGGAATTCGCGGCGATTGTCTCCAACAATGATGCGGTACAGGAAGACTACCTGTGCGAAGCCCAGCTGGGACTGCTCTATCTCGGCGATCACCTGCAGGACCGGGCCATGCCGCTGCTGAATCGCGTACTCGCTCACGGCGATGAAGCCACGGCGAATCGCGTCCGCATGGCACTCAATATGCCAACGGTACTGGTAGAACGCCAGACGGCAGAAAGCCCGGCGGAACAGCGCGCGCTCGATCCCCGTGTGCTCGGCGAACGCAGTTACCAGGCTGGATTTCTCAAAGATGCGCTGAAATATTTTACGCAGGCGGAGGAGGATAATCCTCTCGACTTGTCGATCGCGCTGAAACTCGGGTGGACCAATAATCTGCTGCATGACGACGACGCCGCGCTTCGCTGGTTTGGTCTGGCGCGTCGGAGCAGCGATTCGGCCGTCGCAGCCGAAGCGAATCGCGCCTGGACGAATCTGCATCCGGATGAAAAGCGCTTCCGCACAACCGTCTGGCTCTATCCGCTGTTCTCGTCGCGCTGGGCCGACCTGTTTGGCTACGGCCAGGTAAAAACAGAATTCAGGATGCGCGGTGTGCCGGTGCATCCGTACGCTTCCGTGCGCCTCGATGGTGACGTGCGGCGCACCACCGGCGGACTGCTGCCGCAGGGTCTTTCGGAAAGCGCATTCATCACAGCTCTCGGCGTCGCTACGGACACGTGGCATAGCGCCACCGCCTGGTTTGAAGCCGGAGTCGCTACGGGTTATCTGAACCGCAATCACTGGAGCGATTACCGCGGCGGCGTCGCCTACGCGAAGACGCATGGGGCCTCGCTCGCCGGCGAGCGGCACGGCTTGTTTCTCGAAACCGACGGCGACAGCGTCTATATCAGCCACTTCAACGAAGACCTCATCAATTATTTGCAGAGCCGCTTCGGTTGCACGGCACCGTTGGGAGGCGCGCGGATACAGGCTTTCTGGAATCAGAATTTCACGTTCGATGTCAAAAGCCAGTACTGGGCCAACTTCATGGAAACCGGGCCCGGCTTTCGGATCCATCCGCCTGGCCTGCCTAAGCCCATGTGGATCAATCTGAGCGCTATACGCGGCGTCTACCTGCGTAACGAAGGCAACCCGGGACGCCCGAACTTTAATGACTTCCGGATCGGAGTCTGGTATGCCTTCACTAAATAGGCTGACCGTCGTGCTGCTTGCCGCGCTGCCATGCCTGGCGGGAACGTTCGCGGCGCCCGCGAACGCTCCGGGTCCGTGGCCGGCTATTCTTTCTGCCGCCGGGCACGCGCCTTCCACGGTTGCCGCGACTGCCGATATCGTGGTCGTGCCTTTGAACGCACCGGCGTCCGCTGACTATCGCGCGCGGGTGATGAACGGAGCCGCGCTGATTCTGGAAGGTTCATCGCCTCTGGCTTCCAGCTTCGGCTTCACTGCCACTAGCGCCACCGTCCCGGCAATCCACATCGTCGACGAACACAACCTCTCGTTGCCGGTAATCTGGAGCAAGGCCGTCGATATTCCGCGCTACGAAATGCCGGCCGGCGCGCACGTCTTCGCCAAAGAACGCTGGACAGGCGCGCCGGTGATCGCCGGTTATCATTTGGGCGCGGGCGCCGTTCTGTGGATCGCTGTCAGCCCCGGTGTGGCTGGCTATGAGCGCTTTCCTTATCTGATGCACGCGCTTGCCGACCTGGGCTTCGCTGCATCGTATCGCGCCTCCAGGCTGTGGGCGTTCTTCGATTATTCATATCGCACGCGCGCCGATCCCGACTATCTCGCCGAACACTGGCGCGCCGCGGGCATCAGTGCGATCCACGCCGCATCCTGGCATTTCTACGATTCCGACGCGGCGCGCGACGAATACCTGCGCCTGCTGATCGAGGCCTGCCATCGCCACGGCATTCTGGTTTACGCCTGGGTGGAACTTCCGCACGTCAGCGAGCAGTTCTGGGATGAGCATCCGCAATGGCGCGAAAAAACCGCGCTGCTGCAGGATGCGCAACTCGACTGGCGCAAGCTCATGAATCTGCAAAATCCGGACTGCGTCGCCGCCGTGCGCGCTGGCCTGCGCGCCATGATGCAGCGTTTCGACTGGGATGGCGTCAACTTCGCCGAGCTGTACTTTGAATCGCTCGAAGGCGCAGGCAATCCCGCGCGATTCACTCCTATGAACGATGACGTACGGTCGGCCTTCCGCGCGCAAGCCGGCTGGGATCCGCTGGAACTCTGGAAGCAGCGTACCGACGCCGCCTCGTTGCGCCAGTTTCTCGATTTCCGCGCGGGCCTTGCGCGCCGCATGCAGGAAGACTGGCTCAATGCCGCCGAGCAGTTTCGCGCGTTTCGTCCGGGCCTCGATATTGTGCTGACACATGTGGACGATCGCTTCGATGCCGGCATGAAGGACGCCATTGGCGCCGATGCCGGCCGCGTTCTGCCGCTGCTCGATCAGCACTCATTCTCGTTTCTCATCGAAGACCCTGCGACAGTCTGGAATCTGGGCCCGCAGCGTTATCCGGAGATCGCCAAACGCTATGCGCCGCTCACGATACACCGCGACAAACTCGCGATCGATATCAACATCGTGGACCGCTATCAGGATGTTTATCCCACCAAACAGCAAACCGGGACCGAACTGTTCGAGCTGGTGCACATGGCGGCGACGGCGTTTCCGCGGGTCACGCTGTATTTCGAAAACAGCATCCTGAAGCCGGATTTGGCACTGCTGGCTGCGGCATCGGCGGTGGTGACTTCCTACGCGCAGGATAAGGGGAGCCATCGCATTTCGATCGACACGGCGACCGATGTCGAGGTTGCCTGGCCGGCGGCCGGCGCGCTGGTGGATGGCAAGCCGTGGCCATTTCAGACGAAGACGGCGATTCGGCTGACGGCCGGCGCCCACGTGATCGATCCGGCGCCGAAGCGGGACGGGATTTCTGTCTCCGATCTCAACGCCACGCTGCGTTCGGCATCGGTTGACGGCAAGCGCCTGCGCTTCCGCTATCTGAGCGATAGCCGCGCGATTGTGCGTTTCGACCGCAAGCCTGCCGCAATGGAGGTCGACAATGCGGCGGTGGCGCCGGTTTGCCTGGCGCCGGCCTCAGCGATATCAGGCGATTGCACCGTGCTCCTGCCCCGGGGCGAACACGACGTTACGGCCCGTTAATTCGGCTGGAACTTTTCCGCTAGCCTGTGTAATAACCGATTAGCCGGGGAAATCGCATAATGAAATATAAGGCAATCGTATGTTTGTCGCTATCAGCTGCAATGGCGTTCGCGCAGGGGCGAGGGGGATTTGCGCGTCCGGGTGGACCAGGCGGCCGGGGCGCGGAACGTGTCGTTACCGGCGCGCCCTTTTCAGGTGTCGAAGTGCGCCAGTTCCAGGAACAGCTGGCTAACGGCAACTCGATCAGCCGGACGTCCAAGGTCACGCTTTACCGTGACTCTATGGGACGTACGCGCTCGGAAGTGACTGTAACGCCGGACGCTTCGACAGGCAAACAACCGTTCACGATGATCACGATTTCGGATCCCGTGGCCGGCGCCAGACACGTACTCGACTCCGCCACCATGACATCGCGTTCCAGCCGGATTCCCATGGTCCACGCAGGGGCAACCGGGGGTGGGCGTGGTAATTCTCAGGCCCGGCCGGCAACTCCAGGCCGCGGCGGAGCGGCAATCACCCGCGCTGAGCTGGGCAGTCAGGTGAAGAACGGCGTTTTGGCGACAGGGTCGCGGTCCACCGAAGTGATTCCGGCTGGCAAGATCGGCAACGCCCAGGCGATCACCGTGGAGCGTGAAACGTGGTATTCCACGGAACTCGGGCGCGCCGTCGAAGTGAAGGTCACAGATCCGCAGCGCGGTAACAGCACGATGGAACTGACGAACGTGGTACCCGGGGAGCCGAGCGCTTCGCTGTTCTCCGTCTCCTCCGGCTACACCGAAATTGCAGGCCGTGGTGGACGCGGCGGCTTCGTTCGCGGCGGCGCGCGGTAGCAGGGATTTAAAAACTCACTCCTGGCGGTCTGCGCGGTCAAGCGGGGCAACCCTGCGTGCGCGCAGACTGTTGCCGTCGGAAAGCTTCCAGCTGAAGCGGAATGTTGCCCCGGCGTCGCCGGTTACGGTCAAGTCGCCCCGAAGTTGCCTGATGAGCGTGGCAACCACCTGCATTCCGAGCGAGGAACTGTCTTCCCAGCGAAAATCCACGGGGAAACCGATCCCGTTATCGGAGACCGACAGTTCCGCACGCCGGTTCTCCAGCATTCTGAGCGTAATCGAAATGAAGCCGCTGCGCCCGCCACCGAAGGCGTGTTTGAGCGAATTGGAAATCAACTCGTTCAGGACCAGGCCGCACGGAATCGCCTGGTGCATGGTGAGCAGTATCGGTTCCACGGAAAGCTTCAGTTGTATTCGCTCCGGGTCAACGCAATACGTGGAAAACAGACGTTCGGACAGCAACGCGATGTACTCGCCGAAATCCAGATCGGCCAGCGAGTCGGACTGATAGATCTGCTCGTGAATCAGCGACATCGCGAGCACCCGCGAGTGAGCGTCATTCAGCGGCCGGGCGAACTCATCGCCCTGTGAACACGCAATCTGCATCGATAGCAGGCTGCAAATCACCTGCAGATTATTCTTGACGCGATGGTGAACTTCCTTCAGAAGAGTCGTGGTTTCCCCAAGGGACCGGCGGAGAGCCTCCGTCCGTTCCTCAACGCGGCGCTCCAGTTCTTCACTCAGCAGCTTGTGATCGTCGATATCAGTGAAGGTGCCGACCCATTTCCCGATTTCTCCCGTTTCCCCGCGCAACGGCAGCGCGCGCCCCAGGTGCCAGCGATATTCGCCGGTATTCCGGTTCCGGAAGCGGCACTGTATTTCAAAGGGGACGCCTGCAGCCATGGCATTTTCCCGGATCCTGAGGTACACCGGTACATCATCGGGGTGCAGGATCGGCGCCACATCCTCCTGGCCGGGCGCGTTGTCTCCCGATGACCCGGTAAATTCCCACCACTGGCGATTGCAGTAATCGATCTCGCCCGATGCAAGGGCCGTCCAGACGATTTGCGGCATCGCGTCCGCCAGCTGACGCAGGTCCTTTTCGCTTTTCCGCAGCAGTTCCTCGGCCTTCCTGCGCTCTGTTATGTCCCGCGTCAGTTTCGAGAAGCCCCTGAGATGGCCGTCCTTATCCGGCAGCGCGGTGATCAGAACGCTGGCAAAGAACCGGGAGCCGTCGCGCCGTACGCGCCAGCCTTCCTCTTCGAACTTGCCTTCCGCCTCCGCGATCCGCAATTCCTGCGCCGGATGACCAGCCAACACGTCCTCAGCCGTAAAAAAGCGCGAAAAGTGCTGGCCGATAATTTCACTCGCGCTAT
>Ga0182024_10020745_pt1 | contig 11985 bp, 7 predicted proteins | sample P32metaG_FD_120480 | JGI IMG/M metagenome (GOLD analysis project Ga0182024, IMG submission 120480) | Permafrost microbial communities from Stordalen Mire, Sweden - P3-2 metaG (Illumina Assembly) | ecosystem: Environmental > Terrestrial > Soil > Wetlands > Permafrost | place: Sweden: Stordalen... | reverse complement strand
GCGCGACATTCAGCGACTCTTCCTGCTCGGCGCGGGTCACGCCCAGGCGGTAGCCCTGGATGGCATGGTAGAAGATGCAGTCGTCGCAGCGCAGGCAGGCGGAAGCCACGAGTCCCATCAACTCTTTTGTCTTCGCGGGGAGAGGACCTTCCAGATATGCGTTGTGGTCGATGTTGTAGAAGCGCTTCACCAGGAAATTGTTGGCCTTGTCGACATTGGCATTGAGGCGCGCGCGGGTTTCAATGAAGCGGCGCGCGATCTCGCTCTTGTCGGCGACGTATTTCTCGGTGAAAAGATACGTCGACTCCTTGCGGTCCGGGCGGTCTGGAGTGGGGCGCTCCGACGGCGCGGAATGGTCGCTGGAGGTTGTGTTCATGGGCAAATGGTAGCAGAGCGACCGCGACGGAGCGTACGGTAGAGGACATTTTCTCAAGGTTGACAGGGCGCGGCACGGGGCAGCATGATGCTTTGATAGTCGAGATCCCAGACTTTACCGCGTCGCGGGTTTCTCTCTGCCGAGGTCCTGCCGGCGCAGAAAGTGCACGATGGAGCATCCCCCGGCTTCGATTCTGGCTTTTGTCTTCCTGCTCGTGTTTTCCGCCCACCGTGGCCGCTCCCGCGCCTCTGCTGGCCGTGAATTTCCCTTAAGTCAAGAGTGGTCCAGGAGAAGAAAATGGCGCGTCACTGGTGGGTAATTCCGCTGCTCGGAGTCCTTCTGGCTGCTGCTTTCGCCAGCGGCCCCACTGGAACGATCACAGGCACCGTGACGGACCCTTCCGGGGCGGTGGTTCGGAACGCGCGAATCACCGTGCTCAACGAAGCGACCAATGCCGTTCGCACCGCCGAGACTAACGACGATGGCGATTTCACGGCCGCACTGCTGCCCCCGGGCCGCTATCGAGTGACGGCCGAGAGCGCGGGCTTCCGGAAGAGCATTTTTGTCGACGTCACCGTGGATGTGGACCAGACGGTGCGCGTGGATTTCGCGCTGCAGGTCGGCTCAGCGACGGAGGAAGTACGAGTCAAGGACACGCCTCCGGCCATTCAGACCGACACATCGACGCTGGGGCAGGTGGTCAACAATCGTCTGGTGCAGAACTTACCACTGAATGAGCGCAACTTCCTGAATTTTGCGTTGCTGGTTCCGGGAAGCCAACTGCCCGCCGAAGGTTCGCAGAACTCGACGCAGGGGGGATCCCTAAGCGTGAGTGGCGCGCGCGAGCAGTCGAATAATTTTCTGCTCGACGGAGTGGACAACAACGATCCTTACATCAACCAGTACGTCGCCCGGCCGTCGGTGGATGCGATTCAGGAGTTCAAGGTGCAGTCCAGCGATTATTCGGCCGAGTACGGCCGGACCGGAGGCGCACAGATCAATGTCGTCCTGAAGAGTGGGACCAACGCGTTCCACGTATCGCTGTTTGAATACTTCCGCAACCGGAACATGGACGCCAAGAATTATTTCGACTTCCCCAACTGCACGCCCGCGTCGGTTCCGGGTGAATGCGGAGGGATCCCGGGACTGAACCGCAACCAGTTCGGTGGAACCGTGGGCGGACCGATCCTCACGAACAAGACCTTTTTCTTCGTCTCGTATGAAGGACTGCGCCTGCGGCAGGCGGCCACGCACGAGGCGACGGTGCCTAACCAGGTGCAGTGGGCGGAAGCCTCCGGCCTGGCGCAAGCCATCTTCGGCTGCCCGTTGAATCCCTCGTGCCAGGTTGGGCAAAACGTATTCAATCTATATCCGCAGGCCAATGTGGGCACGGACCTGGCGAGTTCGAATACGTTTCATTCTGCACCGGTGATTCGGGATTCGGAAAATTTCTATACAGCCAAGGTGGACCAGCATTTCAGCGCGACCGACACGGTGTCGGCTCATTATTTGCTGTTCGACGAAAACCGTTTTGATCCGTTCGATCCGGTCAATGCTTTCACGGCGTTGCCGGGTTACGGCAGCTTCACCCTGAACCACGGCCAGAATGTCGGACTGGAGTGGACCCGCGTATTCCGGTCGAGCGTGCTCAACGAACTGCGCCTGGGATTCATCAAAATGCGGGCGACCGTGCTGCAACAGAATCACGGGAATGACATTTCCGCGCAGCTCGGTTTTCCTGACGTATTGACCAACACGGTGGACCTGGGCGCTCCGAACATCAATATTCTGAACTTTGACGGTATTGGAGAGCCCATCAACTATCCGGAAGAGCGGCATGACACTACGCTCCAACTCGCGGACAATCTGGCTTGGACCGTGGGACGCCATCAGTTCAAGATCGGAGTGGATCTCCGTCACCTCCGGATCGACAACTACCTCGACTTTCTGTCGCGGGGAGACTGGTTCTTTCTGGGCAATGCCGTCGCCGGCATACTAGGATCTTTCGGCGATCCCACGCCGTGCACGGGGGCGCCCCCTGATGATCCCTCGACGTGTTCCTTGGCGCAGCTGCTGGCGGGAGTTCCCGACTATGCGCTGGCGGTGAGCGGCAACACGAATAACAGCCTGCTCAGCCACGGCGTCAGCACCTACATTCAGGATGACATCCACGTGGTGCCACGCTTGCTGCTCAACGTGGGCTTGCGTTATGAGTACAACAGCCCGCCAGTCGAGTCAGAGAACCGGTTCAGCGTTCCTGACCTGATTCCTTGTGCGGAGCCCTGCAGCATCCTCCCTACGTTCACCCAGGCGGGCACGAATGGAATTCCGCGAGCGACGTATTCGTCGCAGTACGCGAATTTTGCGCCGCGCATCGGCATTGCCTGGCGGCCGTTGAAATCGGAGCGCTGGGTTGTGCGTTCGGCGTACGGCATCTTCTACGATTCTTCCATCGCCAACATCAATATTTTCCCGCGCATCAATCCGCCGTTTTACGACTTGGCGTTGTTTCCGCAAACTTTCAATTGCGTGAGTGGACCGCCGCTGCCGTGTTCAGTGCAAGACCTTCTCAGCCAAACTGGGCAAACGGCCGGAGTAGTTCAGGGGAACATGATTTCGCCGAAGTTCCGCGACGGATACATGCAGCAGTGGAACACCGACATGCAGTACGAGGTTCTGCCGAATTGGATGGTGGACGCAGCCTACGTCGGTTCGAAGGGGACGCATCTCAGCGATGTGCTGGATCTCAACCAGCCAGATCCGGTGATGGGTCCGACCTACGGGCAGTTTTCCTCCGTTCTATTCGTGGAGTCGAGTGCCAACAGTTCCTACAACTCGCTGCAGCTGCGTACGGAGAAGCGCACGAGCCACGGTCTGGCGTTGCTACTGGCGTACACCTACTCCAAGTCTTTTGACGATATTTCGTCGGTGTTCGCGGGAAGCGTGGGATCGGGCTTGCCGCAGAACTCGCGGGATCTTCCGGCAGACCGGGGACCATCGGATTTCAATGCCGCGAATCGTTTCTCCGGCAGCTTCGTCTACGATCTGCCTCTTCAATGCTTGTGGGCCCATGGCGAGAGTTGGAGCGGGAGAGTTCTGGACAACTGGCAGGCGAGCGGAATTGTAACCGCGCAGACGGGATCGCCATTCACAGTGGTGCTAGGCGGTGCGCCGGCGGCGTCGGCGGCGGCGTTTGGAAATCCGGCGCGACCGAACCTGGTCGCCAGTCCTTTTGTTGCCGGACCGGTCACAGCAAACCCGGACCCGGGCTGTCAAACGACAATCTCGCAAGGCGGGCTGGCCGCGGATCAGGTAAGAGTGCCGCAAAGCTGGTTTAATCCGTGCGCCTTCGTCGTTCCTCCGGCCGGGTTATTTCCGAACACAGTGGAGTTCGGGAATGAGGGCAGAAATGTGCTCACGGGACCCGGATTTACGAATATTGATTTCGGTTTATCGAAGAGCATGAGGCTGCGCCGCGAGGACCACATCCTGCAGTTTCGGGGGGATTTCTTTAACTTGTTCAACCACCCGAACTTCGATGTTCCCAGCCACGTTCTGGGTTCCTCGAACTTCGCGAAGGTACTGTCGGCCAATGCTTATGGCACTAAACCGCCGCGGCAGATTCAGTTGAGTTTGCGGTATGCGTTCTGATTGGGCAAGTGTCGCGGTTCTGCACGTAGTGCGCGAGGCGGGGGCCCCTTCGACTTGCGCTCAGGGCAGGTCCGCGCCACCTAAGGCTGGCTACGCTGTGGGCTTGTCGCGGGGAGGCTCGACCGCCAGGAATTCTTCTGCGAAGCGGCGCGCGTATCCCTCCAGTAACGTCGGTATCCTGTGCGGGTCTGACGAGCGCATCACCAAGCCTGCGTGGTGATGCCTCTTGATTCGCAGGCACACTTCCGGATCGTTGTACGACGAGGTGTCGGGATCGTCCTGCCGCGCTAGCGAAAGAATCACGCCAGCATATTCTTCGCGCACTGGGGGCAATCGATAGCTGCCATCGCCTCCAGCGACTTCGACGCGCGCCCACTCCCGCCAGAGATTGATTCCGGTTGCGGCTTCGACCATTTCGTTGATGTAGGCTCCGCCAACGCGTGCGGCACATTCGAGAAAATAGAAGTGGCCGTCGGAATGTGCCTGGATAAACTCCGCGTGCGCGACCCCGCGCACCAGGCCTAGCGCCGCGATCAGGTCGCGGTTGATCGCGCGCAATCCGGAGTCTTCTTCGCTTCCTCTTGGCACCGTGAAAGTGGTGAAAATTCCGCCGCCCTGAGCTACGTTCATCGGCGGCTTGCCGTATTTGCTGACGTTGGCGAAGACGACTTCGCTCTCCGACACGACGGAGTCGACGTGAAAAACATCACCGGGGAGAAACTTTTCCAGCAGATACGAAGACTGCTTGTCGCTCAGTTGATCGAGCAGCGGCCACAATTCTTCGGCGGCATGGATTTTCTTGATGCCGATCGCGGAGGCTTCCTGCCGGGGCTTGAGCACCCATGGGCCGGGCACGTGGTCAAGGTAGTAGCGAATGTCAGCGTGGTTGACGACGGGGACGAAATCCGGCACGCGCACATTACGGTCAAGCGCGCGCATGCGCATGGCCAGCTTGTCACGGAAATAACGCATGGTTGTGAGGCCCATGCCGGGGATGCGCAGGTGCTCGCGCAGAGTGGCAGCGGTCTCCATGTCGTATTCGTCGAGCGCCACAATGCGGTCGAGTTTGTGATTGCGCGCCAGATGGGTTACCGCGCCAACGATGTCGGCTAAGGCAATCTCCTCGGGCAAGTAGAAGGTGTCGTCGAGAATTTCGCGGGGCCACTCGGCATCGCGCAGTTTCTCCGCGGTGAGCAGGATGACACGGCAGCCCTGGCGCTTGCACTCGCGCATGAACTCCTGCCCTTTCTCGTAGGTGGTGATGCAGAGGAAAGTCAGCGGGCGGTCAGGCATGGCATTCATTTTCGCGGCAGGTCTGCGAGAATACCACGGCGCCCGGCGACCCACGGATCAATTATTCGGATAGACGCCAGCAACCCTTCCGAAGACCTGCGGATTGCAGGAGAGCCAGGCGAGGGGCGTTCGACCTCTCTGTTAGACTCTGAGGCCATGCCGGACGCAACGGAACGCCGAAGGAACACCGCGCCCTGGTGGGGACTCTTGTTTGCCCTCGGAGCAATCGGCTGCAACGTCGCATTCTTTGTGAGTCCTCCCTTGCAGGGAGCACTTCCTTGGCTGAGCGTTTTGTTTGGCGTCCTGGCTTTGGCCTTTCTTGCCACCGGACTGCGGCGGGCGTTTGGCCGGGCGCATGTCTATCGCGGTAAAGTGCTGAGCGTTGTATTGACCGTGATTGCCCTGTTTCCCCTCGGACTCACCGCGTTCGCCTTCGTCAAAGCCCGCGAGCTGCCCAGTTCAACGGCGGCGCCACAGGTTGGGCAGAGGATTCCTGACTTCACTCTTTCCGATACTTCGGGGAAACCGGTATCGCTCGACCAACTTCTCGCCGCGGCTCCGTCTGCCTCTACTTCCCAATCCCAGGCTTCGGCTCCCAAGGCGGTATTACTGATTTTCTACCGCGGCTACTGGTGACCTTTCTGTGACCTCGAGTTACGAGGTGTGGAGAAACGGCTAGCGGAGTTTCAGGTGGCGGGCGTACGTCCGGTCGCGATCAGCGTTGATGCGCCTGAGGTGTCGCGCGATCTGGCTCACAAAGCGGGATACACTTTCCCGATTCTTTCTGATCCCGATACCGCGGTGACTCGGCGCTATCACTTGCTGCATACGGGGGGCGGGCCGGATGGGCACGACATCGCACGTCCAGCCGAGTTTCTGGTGGACTCATCCAAGATTGTTCGCTGGAGCAATTTCACTGAAGACGTCCGCGTCCGAGCCCGCGCGGACGAAATGCTGGCTGCTGCCAAGCAACTGCGCTAGCGTTCGCGATCGGTTTGCGCCCGGGATGATCGCACCCACTCCGCGACCAGCGAAGCCAGCACGACAAACACGATCGTCCAGATCATGTAGAGAGCTTCCTGCTCGATGGCATGATGTATTCTCTCGTCGAGCTCAATCCCCATCACAGTGAACAAGCTGTCAACAAAACCATGGACGGACTGCATGGCTTTCCACACCATGCTGCCGTCGCTGCGCAGCGCGCTTAGGCTGAGTCCGCCCAGCAATCCGGTGGCGCCTGCCTGGAGTCGCTCGCTCGCCGTGGCCACCGCAATCACCGACAGGAGCGAGCCATTCATCAGTCCCGCCAGGAACGCGCACAGGATCGGCCAGTCGATATAGATCCCAAGTGCCGCGAGGCCGACGTTTGCCAGAACCCAAAGTCCACCTACGAGTGGCACCCAAACGCCGTTCGAGGACGGCGCCTCGGGCTTTGCAATCGCTAGCACACGATCCGCTACAGCTGACATAAAACCTCCGAACTGCTCTCACCCATAGTGCGGGAGAACAGGAATTCGTTTCGTGAGCGGAGCGCCTGCGGTGTTTGCGAATGCAAGATCGATCTTGTAAAGGCGAATTCAGTTTGCCATCCAACGCGTCTTTCAATCCGGCCTGCGGTTGCGATATAGTCTCAACCCGGCGCGCAACGGCGCATCAAAACGCGCTCGGGAGACAGTAAATGGGTACGCAGACTCGTCCGGAGGGCAAGGCCCGCAGTTTCGGGGAGAACATTGAGAGCGACCTGGCGTCGCGATTCCTGCGCGTGGTGGAAGTGGCCGCGATCGAGTCGGCCCGCACCATGGGACAGGGCGAGCGCAAGCTCAGCGACCAGGTGGCCACCGAGGCCATGCGCAAGACGATGGACTCGATCCCCATGCGGGGCACGATCGTGATCGGCGAGGGCGAGCGCGACGAAGCACCCATGCTCTACATCGGCGAGAAAGTTGGCGCCGAGTTTCCCGACGGCACGGAAGTTCCCGAGGTCGACATCGCGGTCGATCCGCTGGAAGGCACCAATCTATGCGCCACGGGGGCGCCGGGGGCGATCACCGTACTCGCCGCATCCGAGCGCGGAGGCCTGCTCAACGCGCCTGATTGCTACATGGACAAGATTGTCGTCGGTCCGTCGTGCAAAGACGCGGTCTATATCGACGCGCCCGTATCGCACAATCTGAAGAACATCGCCCGGAGGCTGGAGCGCGATGTGCAAGACCTGGTTGTGATTGTGCTCGACCGTCCACGGCATGAGAAGCTCATTGGTGATATTCGAGCCTGCGGAGCGCGCATCCGCCTCATCGGCGACGGCGATCTTTCTGCCGGAATTGCGGCAGCCGTCATTGGAACCGGAGTGCACGCCGTCATGGGATCCGGAGGAGCACCGGAGGGCGTCATCACGGCGGCTGCGGTTCGCTGTCTGAATGGCTACATGCTGGGGCGCCTGGTCGTGAAGCCCGAGCATGAGGAGCGTCTGGAGCGCATGGGGATCAAAGACAAGAATCGCATCTACGAGGCGGAGGATTTGGCTCCGGGCAAGCAAATGATCTTCGCTGCCACCGGCGTGACCGACGGTGCGCTGATGAAGGGCGTGCGCTTCTTCGGTGAAGGAACCCGTACTTCTTCCGTGATCATGACGCTGCGCACGGGTAAAGTACGGTTTGTGGAAAGTATTCACCTGGAGAAGAGTCCGGACGTGAAGGTGAGGTTCTAGTAGCGCCGGCATCTTGCCGGCTGTCCCGAGGGCATCTTGCCCTCGGCGGCGCGGGCAAACACACCCGCCCCCGCGGCTTCGCTCAGGGCAGGCCCGCCGCTCCCGGGACGGCGGCGCTACGTGGTGCTATTTCAGGTAATACGAATCCTTCTTCAATTCCTCCGGGATGGGTGGAAACGGCGGCCATTCCTGCGAGTATCCCTTAAGCAGCGGAGTCGCGACCTCGGAACGCAGCGTGCCGTCGTGCACCGTGAATTTATGCGGATTGCCCGGAGAATATCCTTCCCACAAACACACGCCCGCGTACGCGCCGTCTTTGCGCAGGACGTAGTACGTCATATCCATGTAGTGGAGTTTCGTCATATCGCCGTTGTAATTGCGGACGATGCGTTTGAGAGCGTCCATGCCGGCTTCCTGCGGAGACATGCCGTGGCGCATGTTCTCGACGATGGTGTGCGCACCGGCCACCTTGATGTTCTCTTCCCCGGCACCGGTCGCGCCTGCGGAACCGATGTCCTGATCGGTGTAGCAACCCGCTCCGATAATTGGCGAATCGCCGCAACGGCCCGGCAGTTTGAACGCCAGTCCGCTGGTGGTGGTGATTCCTGACATTTCTCCCTTGTCGTTCAAGACCGAGCAGTGGATCGTACCGGTGGGCGGAAACAGCACGCGATGCACGGCCGCGAGTTGGAACTCAGGCTCGATCCCGAGATCGGCGGCGCGCTGCTGCAATTGCTGAATGCGATCCCGCCACAGATCGGCTTGCGGCTTAGAATCGGGCGCGGGCGGATGCCAGTGCGGATCGGCCATGCCCGGCCCCCACCAGTCGCGGTCGGAATTGAATTCCTTCCACAGCAGCCAGATTTTGCGGGAGCGGTCGGTCAGCAGGTTCTCGCGCGGAAAGCCCACGGCCACGGCGAATCGTTCCGCACCTTCCCCGACCAGCATGACGTGGCCGGTGTGCTCCATTACGGCCCGTCCTACCATCGACACGTTCTTGATGTTGCGTACGCCACCGACTGAACCCGCGCGCCGGGTGGGTCCATGCATGCAGCAGGAGTCCAGTTCGACGACGCCTTCCTCGTTGGGCAGGCCACCTAGACCGACCGAATCGTCGTTGGGATCGTCCTCGGGCCCCTTCACCACGCGGATGCCGGCCTCGAGCGTGTCGCCGCCGCTTTTCAGGAAGGCGTAAGCCGCTTCGGTGTAGGCGTAACCGTTGTGGGCGCAAATGATGACCGGGCGCTTGGGGGAATCTTCTTTCGAAGCGTGGCCCTGCTGGCTATTTTCAGCGAGCGCTTCGGGAAGGGCAGCGTGCGCTCCCACTCCGGCGGCAACGGCTCCGAGCACGGACGACTTCACGAAATCACGGCGCGAGAATGTCACGAATCCTCCGAGATCCTATTTACAACGTTAGTCATGCAGACGAAGCGGGAAGCATATCACGGGCTGGATCGAAGATTCACGCGCGAGGCAACTACCGCTCCATTTCCAGGGGCCAGTTCAGCAAGACTGATACGGGTGCGGCGCTGGGCGTTGCGGTTCTTGTGTTGATGAGAAACTTCTGGCCGTCAGACGTCACGTCATAACTGAAGAAGTGCAGGGCTGAGACTGGGGGCTGGGGGGAAGTAAGAAACAATGGCCCGGGCGAACCCACTTCGAAGTTGGGACTGGTCTTGATGTCGACGGCGATCAATTTGCGGTCCAGGGCCAGATAGAACAGTTCTTTCCCGTCGCCGCGCCATCGAGGTTCCTCGCCGCCGCCGCGTGAGACCTGCCACTTGCTGTCGAAGGTTGGAAAGGGCGAAACAAAAATCTCCGAATTTCCGGTCTCGTCTGATGCGTAAGCCACGAACTTGCCGTCGGGAGAGAACTGCGCGTTGCGAATCTGCCACGGTTTCTGCACCAAAGCGTGCGCGCTTCCATCTGCAGTCGTCATGTACCACAGCTCGCCATTCTTGCGGGCCAGGAGATATTTGCCGTCGCGGGACCAGTCCCAGGGCGTCTGGTAGGGACTGTCGAGGTCCAGAATTTTCTCCGCGGTGCCGGAGCCGTCGGCGTTTTGGGCATACAGGCGAAAGACAAGATCATCGTTTGCTGCAAAAACGATCCGCCTCCCATCGGGACTCCAGATGGGAACCTCCTCCAGCCCGGTTCCGAAAGTAAGGCGGGAGGTGGCGTTGCTGGATACGTCGTAGATCCAAGGATTGACGTGACGGCCGTCGCTGTCGGTCTGGTCAACGGCGACGCGATGCTGGTCTGGCGAAAGTTTGGGATTTGCGACGAGAGCCACGGGACCGACGGTGCCAAGCTTCTTGCCGCTGCGATCAAACCAGGTCAGTTGAGACGGCGCGGCTCCCTTGCCGCCCCCGGTCTGGGCGACTAACGCGTTGCCGGATACGGCGAACGCAGCGAAATTAACCTGGGGAAAATATTGCACTGCATCATTCAAGATGTGCGGCTCGCCGCTGAGCGAGTAGTTCCTGAGATCGAAGCGCTGGGCCACCAGCGCGTTATCGCGCCAGAATAGAAGGTAGCCCGGGTCGGAATACATGGCGTTCGTGCTGGCGTTGACCAGGTTGCGTCTCTCGTTGGAGTCAAGCGAGCCGAGCACGATAAAGTTCTTGTCGAGGTATCCGGAAAAGTTACAGGCCAAATAAATGTAGTGGCGCCCGTCGGGCAGGAAGACGGGCCAGCGGTGACTCACCTGGAACTGGGCGGGATCGGGGGTGGTGATCTGGACGGGAGTTCCGCCCGAAGATGAGACGCGCGACAATCCGGTCCAAACATTGGCGGCGAATAGGATCACGCCGTCGCGGCTCCATGTGCCACCGCGGCCGAAAGCCGCGTCAGCTAGCACGCGAGGGGATCGTCCAGAAGCGACATCGATGGTCTTGAGCTTGGCCTGCGCGAAGAATCCCAGTGAACGTCCATCCGGCGACCAGAACGGATATGCGGCTCCCTCGGTTCCCGGCAGCACAGTCGCGCTCCGGCCCCCGATCTGGTGGATCCAGATCACATTCTTGCTGGCTTGGTCGGAATACGCGACGAGCGCGAGCATTTTCCCGTCCGGCGACAGGGCCATTGAGGCCGCCGGGAATGGCGCTGCGATGTTGAAGTACATGGCCAGTGGCGCCTGGCGAGAGCGCAGCCACCAGGCTACTGTGCCGACGAGCGCGAGTAGCAACAATCCTGCGACAACCCAGCCCGTTCGACCCCAGGTCTTGCGCGCCGGAGGAAGGGCAACGGCTAGCCGGGGCGACGATCCGCTCTCCTGAATCCACTTCAACTGCAGTTTGACGTCGTGAGCGGTTTGCAGGCGCTCGTCGGGATCTTTGGCCAGACAGCTCTTCACCGTGCCTTCGAGCGCCATGGGAGACAGCGGCTGCAGGGTAGAGATTGGCGGCGGCTCGGAGGCCAGAATCGCCGCAATCGTTGACGATGCGGTCTTGCCTTCAAACGCGCGCTTGCCTGTGATCATTTCATAGAGCACGGCGCCGAGTGCGAAGATATCACTGCGGGCGTCGGCTTCCCTCCCTTCCAATTGTTCAGGCGCCATGTACTGGAACGTGCCCACAACCATTCCGGCCATGGTGAGCGGATGCTGCGGCGTAGGCAAGGTCTGCGTTAGTCCGGAGCTGGCGGAACTCGCGGGAGTCACGGGCTTCGCCAAGCCAAAATCCATCAGCTTCGCGCCGCTCTTCGTGAGCATGATGTTGCCGGGCTTCAAGTCGCGATGGATGACACCGCTGCGGTGTGCCTTTTCCAGCCCCTCACAGATTTCGATTCCGCATTTCAGAACCTGGTCGAGCGGTAACGGACCCTTGCTCAAGCGGTCGGCAAGAGTCTCGCCTTCCAGATACTCCATGACGAGATAGCTGGTTCCGTCCTGCAAACCCACGTCATAAAGCTGACACACGTTGGGATGATTGAGGCTGGAAATCGCCCGCGCCTCGCG
>Ga0182024_10020744_pt1 | contig 11985 bp, 6 predicted proteins | sample P32metaG_FD_120480 | JGI IMG/M metagenome (GOLD analysis project Ga0182024, IMG submission 120480) | Permafrost microbial communities from Stordalen Mire, Sweden - P3-2 metaG (Illumina Assembly) | ecosystem: Environmental > Terrestrial > Soil > Wetlands > Permafrost | place: Sweden: Stordalen... | reverse complement strand
CAGCGTAACGCCCGTTACGCCTGCGCCTGGTACGACGACATGCCGGCCATGATCCGCATCCTCATCAAGGTGGACGATCCGAATAATAAGGTCAAGGACGGGCCCTGGTACGAGTATGTGTTCAAGTTGAAGTGAGGAGGAAGCGGCACAAGCCACACGATGGCTATCGTGTGGCGTTCATGATCGTGTGGCGTTCGACAACCGAGTGAATTCCATGTTGACGAGCAAATTCCCAAAACTCCGCCGCGGCTCCGTCCTGATCATCGTCATCGTCCTGCTGTTGCTGCTGGCGATCCTCGGGGCGGCGTATATCTCCACGGCGCACAGCGATCGCGTCAGCTCCGCCCAGAGCCTGCTCAACGCCGATGTCGATGCGCAGACCGACGCCATCATCAACGCCGTCTCCGGCACCATCGTCGATGATTTGAATGACAATGTGCCGGTAACGGCCAACGCCAATGCGGCGCCGCAGTTGAACCTGCGCAACCCCTTCTACACGGCCGCAGGCGCCACCACGATCTATCGCAACAGCTTCCTGGGCAATTACAACGCCGCGTTCACCTACAACATCGGCGACGTCGTCAGCGACGGCCTTGCGATCCCGACGTTCTACATGTGCAACACCAACGGCACCACCGGCGCCCCCGGGGGCGGCGGCGGCTGGGTGCAGGCGAATCGATGGCCAGGCGTAACAGCCAATGGTGTGATCGGCACCTCCAAGAACAGCGACGCGCTGCAGGCCTGGCTGGCCGATCGGATACCCGTGGAGGTTGCCACCATAAACGCCGGCGCGCCCACCTGGCAGAACATCACGCAGTCGTTAGTAATACCGGCGGGTGGCGGCGCCCCAGTGGCGATGTCGATCCTGGGAACGCCGTTTGAATCACCCAATGGCACGGGGGTACCGCCTAACGTCGCGCAGTTCACGCAGGTGGTGCCGACTTCCTTAAGTGGCTCAGCGAACAACTTAGTGGCGGATGGCACCAACGTCCCCGCGCTGACGGTCGGCGTTGCACCTGGCAGCACAACGGTCGTCGCCGGCGACGCCGACAACGACGGCATCGCCGATTCGCTCCTCTTCCGCATCCCCGGCACGTATTTCGACGGCCTGACCTGGTACGCTGGTGTGCGCATCATCGACAACAATTCGGCCGTCAACGTCAACACGGCGTTCAGCCGGGACAATGAATATCCATTCTCCACCGGCGCCGCTCCCGCGCTGGGGACGGTGATCAACAATTATTACGGTCTGTTCCAGAGCGGCGTGGGGTTGTGGGAATTGCTGGCCAACGTCGGCGGAGATGCGGCCGTCCCACCTGCACAGCTTATGAGCCTGAGTGAATACCTGGTGAACAACCGCACACCGTCCGCAAACGGCCTGCCGCAATTTAACGGTCAACCGCTCGACGAAAGCACGGTGAACGTTCCCTCGGGCGCACCGGCCAACCCGACGCCCGCCACTTCCAACGCGCCGATCACGCGCACCGATTATCAATTTATCACACTGGGCGATGCGATGTATTCCGGGCTGATTCGGCGGCTGGCCAACCCCGCGATCAATTTTACAACCGCCGGCACCAGCGCCAACACGTTTATTTATTCGCGCTACCAGGCGCTGCCCCTGAGCGACGAGGCGGCGCTGGCGTCGCATTTCTGTCTCTACACGGCCGACACCAGCGGGCCGCAGACGCGCCTCGAGCAGCTCCTGCAAAAATCCCTTTACGGCGGCACGTACAACGGCGTCACCGGCCTGGCGCAGTCAGCTGGAACCTATGATGCATCCGGGGCGACCGCGTGGTTCAACGCGAATTTCGCCTACCCCACGCCGGCCAATCCGACGCCGCCGCCTGTTACCCTGCGGCCATTGATCGTTACGCGCAACCCGGTTTCCAATTACGTGCAGCCGGTATACGACGCCATCAATCTGGGAGAGCCGATCAATCCGCGCATGCTCCCATGGGGCAGCGGCGATGATTATCCGATTCCATGGACGGCTACGGCGGGCGCTACGATCAGCTACAACCACTTTAAGGGATTGTGGAATTCGGGCATTACCTATAACCCCAATGACGTTGTTATCTTCAATCCAGGCCATCCCTTCGCCAACCCATCTGACCCAAAGTATGCGCCTGGCGTCAACACGCCGGGTTTCACGATGACTTACATTTGCGTTGCCACCAGTAGCATTCAGCAGCCAGCGACGTACACCGCAGCCAACACCAATCCGTTGACGGTCAACGTCGGGTGGCACCTTCAGCCCTGGACCAACCATCCGGTGAAGGCGAACGTCAACACCGCGCCCTTCGCGGAGCTGTTCCGCGCCTTCTGGTGCGTCATGGCCGGCAACCCGGCCAACGGCATCAACCAGCCGCCGTTCAACAATTGGCCCGGGCCCCCGGCGGCGGGTGGCACCGCTCCGTGGGATTACAATCCGTACGACCCGACGGCGACGGCCCAGGCAACGACTGCATCAGACTCGTCGGGTTTTCTGTGGCACCAGTTCCGCTCGCCGCTGCGCGATCCGACGACGAATTCCGGCGCTCCGCCGAGCACCGCTGGCACCGCCAACGTGGTGTGGATGGATCCGAGCAATGTGGCGGTGCTGCGTTCGGCGATCGCGGCGGTGAACACGTTGGGACTGCGCGACCAGTCGCAGAACGTCATCAGCCGCCAAGTCCCCATCCAGGTCTACAATGCCAGCACGACGCAGCCATCGCCCGTGGCCGATACCTGGAATGCCGAAGCGACCGTCTACAGCGCGGCGCCCCAGCCGTACATCACGGAAGTCTACGCCAACAATGACAGCGGCACAGGCGACACCAATGAGACCACGGGACCAAACCCCGAAGGCTATGTTGCCATCGAACTATTCAACCCCTATCCGTACACGATGACGTTAACGAACTGGCAAGTCGCCGTCATCAACCGCTCGACCCCGGCCAATGGCGGCACATATCCGAACATGGCGGTCTCGCCGCTTTCGCCTGTTCCGCTGGGTGTGATTAACGCGCAAAATAATTACGCAGTTTCGATTCCTCCTTATAGCTATGCGTTATTGGAGAATTTTCCTCAGCCTGGCGATACTGGGACGCTCAATCCTGGCGGCGATGCGGTATATCGTCCCGCGGTTGTTACGGCCAGCAACCCCGCTGTCTTTCCCCCCGGCGGGACGGGCAATCTTATCGGAACAGCTGTTACGCACGTCTATGTGAACAACTTGCAGAACGTCATGAGTGGAGGCACGACGCCTGCGGCCCAACCCCTGGGCACTCTTGGCGGCGAGTTTGTGCTTCTGCGGCCGAGGCGGGCCGATGGGCAACCTACATCCAGCAACGACCCCTTCAACACCTACAATGAGGGAACCAGCCCGACGACTGCTAACTTATATGACTTTGTTCCCGTCGATTCTTACGATTTCACGGGCCTTCCACAGGAACCCGCAAGCTCCACAACATTTACTGAGTGGAGTTACATGCGCCAGAAGCCCACGCCGACAGGAACGGCAACACCCCCGACTACCAATTTATTTTTGGCAAGCAATGGCGGTGTCTACATCGGGAATGCTCCCCAGGGAACACCGCCCGCCCCAGGCACACCCCGTCAGCAAGTGCCGGTTGCGAATACCGGAGGAGTCCAATATCCCACGGAATCAGAACCAATCACTGGCGGAAGTCCTCCGCCAGCGATGACGACGATGATCCCTGCATTTGGATTGCAGTTCCCGGCCACGGGCGCGACAACGCCGCCGTATCCGCCGTTCCCACCCATACAGATTTACAATACGAACAGTATCGGCGGCACCACCGGCGCGACCAGCCCCAACGCTTTGGAAATTCCGAGCAACCAGGCAAAAGCAAATCCCCAGGCTTTTCCCTTCGGTGGATTCGCCCGCAATGGGGACATGTTGAATATTCCATTCGTCGGCGCCTACCGCATCAGGAGTGGAAGCTATAGCTTGGCAACAGGGGCTTTCGCGCCATACAGCCCCACTACGGTCGTTGAGCTGAATACATTACCAATGGATTCCGCGTTCGCCGATGACGGCGACACGTCTCTGAGCTATCCGCCACCCGCGGCACCGCCAGCCGTACCGGCTGATGATTCATATGAAAACGTTGGCCGGTTTTATCCGACGACAGCTCGACTGGTCACGGCTGCCGGCGCGCCGTTGGCGCCGGCGACCGATTATTATTTCTGGACGCGCCGGCTCTTCGACTATCTGACGGTCCAGTCCAACGACAGCAATTACATGCCTAACTTCGACGCCGGGCCACGCGATGATTATCTGCCTACGGCCGATGCAGTGCCGTTGTCCCAGGAAGCGTACTTTGCCGGGCCCGTGACCCAAGTCTACAACTCCGATGGCGCGGCCCAGGACCAAACCAACCAGGACACTTGCGGCGTCGAGGGGTCGATCAACATTAACACCGCTTCCGCGGAGGTCCTAAGCTTGCTTCCACTGGTAACCAAGGGAGATGAAGGTGGCGCCAGCCCCACTGCCGATTGCTATACCGTGGCGCAAAACATCGTCACATACCGCAACGCCAACGGACCGTTCATGTCGATTTTTGATTTGAACAAAGTGACGGGATTCCAGACCGCCAGCGGCAAGATCAATCCCGGTATCGCCACGACTCCTGGAACCCCTCCGCCGGCGACAAATGACAATGTAATCACATCAGCTAATGGCCTGTTGACGCCACCGGATACGGCGTTCCCGAGTGCTACTGCTGGCGCGACGGCGAACGGACTGACCGAGGATTATCAATCCGACAACACCGTCCTGAGCCGCATCAGCAACATGATCACCACGCGCTCCGACACGTTCACGGTCTACATCGTGATCGAGGGTTGGCAGAACGCGATTCTGCCGGGGCAGAAGGTGGGCGCGTCGCTGCCGCAGCTTAAGGTTGTGCGGCATTATGCGTTCATCGCGGATCGCAGCCAGATCAATCAGGATGTCAATAGCCGGTTCCTGCGGACCCTCACGGTGCCGAATAATTGAAGCCACACGATCGCTATCGTGTGGCCTTAGCAACTATTTCGCTCCATTCATGAACGCCCCAATATCCCCCTTCAGTTTCACCAACGATGACGGATCGTGATAGACCATGTGGCCGCTGGGGTAGAAGGTTTGCGTGACGTTGCCGCGCAGGCGGCCGGTGGGGTCTAGGTGGTCGAAGGTGTAGTCGGCGGCCAGGAAGGGGGTGGCCAGGTCGTCGTAGCCGGCGGCGACCAGCACGCGCAGGTGCGGGTTGTCCAGCATCGCCTCGCGCAGCCAGTGGGTGACATCCAGGTATCCCATGCCCGCCTTGCCGAAATCCCACGGCCCGATCCGGCCGTTGAGCACCTCGTACGGCAGGTCTGATTCATAATTCAGCTCGCGGCGGATGTAATCGTTGAAGGTGCTGGAATAGACCGGCAGATAGAGGGAAAGGCTCGGATCGTAATCGGCATCCTGGTCGGTAGGATCGGGATCTTCGCCGGTCAGGCGCGCGTCGAATCGGCCCAGGATCAGCCGCTGATCGTTCAGCAATTGCTTGCGGAAGAACGTCGGGTCGATGCGCAGGTTGGCCTTGTCGATCAGATCGGCGGGCAGGCCGGTGTAGCGCGCCAGGTGGTCGACGACATCCGCTCGCGCGGGTTTGCTCAACCCGCTGCCCTGCGCCAGCGCGGTCAGGTAATCACCAAGGGCATAACGGCTCACCTCGTCGCGCAGCTTGTCCGGATCGGCCGACTGCAGCTTCTTGTGATACAGCGCGATCGACGTGTACGACGGCAGGTACAGCGCGTACGGCAGATCGTTGCCATTGGATGGCGAGAGCGTCTGCAGGTTCAGCACCGTGGAGATGAGGATGATGCCGTTGAGATCGATGCCGTAACGATTCATCAGGTGCGCGGAAAGGCCGGCGGCGCGGGTGGTGCCGTAGCTTTCACCGGCGAGGAATTTGGGGCTGCTCCAGCGCTGGTAGCGGGTGAGATAGAGGCGGATAAAATCACCGACCGAATCCAGGTCCTGCTGCACGCCGTAAAATTCATCGCCTTTCTGCCCCGGCGCGGGCCGGCTAAATCCGGTGCCGACCGGATCGATGAACACCAGGTCGCACAGATCCAGCCATGTCTGATCGTTGGCGATCAGGGAATGTGGCGGCGGGCCGGGGATGCCATCATCGCCAAGCTTCACGCGATACGGCCCGACGGCGCCCAGGTGCAGCCACACCGCCGCCGCACCGGGCCCACCGTTGAAAACGAAGGTGATCGGCCGCGTGGCCGGCTGATCGGCCGGCTGCTTCACGTAGGAGACGAAGAAGAAATCCGCGCGCGGCTTGCCCTCCTCGTCCTTCATGGTGATGGTCCCGGCGGTCGCGTCGTAGTTGATCGTCGCCCCGTTGATCGTGACGGAATGATGCGTGACGGAGAGCTTGTCCTGCGCATGCTCGGACGGCGCGGTCGAGGGCTCGGTGGATGGCTCGGTCGATTCAGCCCGATGGCGCTGGGCGAACGCGGGCAAGGTACAGAGCAGGATTATTGCGATGATCATGAAGCGTTGCATGCTCGGATAATAGCAGAAAAGATGGTGCTTGGACTCCTCGCAACTCCTAACCTCTTCGCATACATTTGGCCGCAATGATCGTCAGCAAAACGATCGCCGATTGCCGCCAGAAGCGGCAAGAGATGGACCGCCTGGCGCTGGTACCCACCATGGGCGCGCTGCATGTGGGCCATATGTCGCTGGTCGATATTGCGCGCAAGCATGCGCCGCAAGTGGGGGTGAGCATTTTTGTGAACCCCACGCAGTTCGGGCCGCGCGAGGATTTTGAGAAATATCCACGCACGATCGAGCAGGACCTGGCCAAGTGCGAGTCCGTCGGCGTTGACCTGGTATTTGTGCCGGCGGTGCAGGAGATGTATCCCACCGGCGTGGCGGCAGAAGCGGCGGACGTGCACCTGGACATGCCGTCGCTGAGCGCCGTGCTGGAAGGCCGCGCCCGGCCCAATCATTTCAAGGGCGTTTGCCAGATCGTCGCCAAGCTGTTCAACATCGTGACACCGGACGTCGCCTGCTTTGGGCAGAAGGATTATCAGCAGCTTCGGATCATGAGCGCGATGGTGGAGGCGCTCAACTGGCCGATCGAGATCGTCGGCTGCCCGACGGTGCGCGAGCCCGACGGCCTGGCGATGAGCAGCCGCAACCAGTATCTCTCAGCACCGCAGCGTCAGCGCGCGCTGGCGATCAACAAGGCGCTTTCCGCCGCCGCCGATGATTTTGCCAGGGGCGTGCGGCAGGCGAACCGGCTGGTATCGACGGTGCAGAACATTCTGCTGGCCGGCGGGGTGCAGGGGCGCGTGCCATTGTTGATCGATTACGTCGCCGCGGTGGATGCGCAGACGCTGCGCAACGTGGAGGTGGTTTCGGCCCCCACGGTCCTGGCGGTCGCCGCCCGCGTCGCCGACACGCGCCTGATCGATAATGTGATGTTGGTTCCGTGAGGGCTGGGCAAAAGAAAAACGCCGCGCAAGCGCGGCCGCTAAACTGGAATCCCATGCTGCATGAGCTGTTGCGACTTCACATTTTCGGCCAGGTGATTCCCATCTATGGTTACGGCTTCATGCTGGTGGTGGCGTTCATCGCGTGCGTGCAGGCGGGGCAATGGCTGGCCCGGCGGATGGGGATCGATCCGGAGCTGGTCGTCAACGCCGTCCTGGTCGGCCTGGTCAGTGGGATCATTGGCGCGCGCATCTGCAGCGTGCTGGAGAGCTGGCGGGAATACACGGCCGGCCGCTCCATCTGGGGCGCCATCGTCAACGTCATCAATATCCGCGAAGGAGGATTGACGTTTTATGGCGGGCTGCTGCTGGCCACGCCATGCTGCATCGCCTATGCGTGGTGGAATAAGGTTCCGATCCGCCGGGGCATGGATCTGGTTGCCCCGGTGCTCATGATCGGATTGGGATTCGGGCGCATCGGATGTTTCCTCAACGGGTGCTGTTACGGCGAGCAATGCGATCTTCCATGGGGCGTGCGATTTCCGTATTACAGCTATGCGTATGTGGAGCAGTTCGATCAGGGGAAGCTGATGCCCCCACCGCCGCTGCTGGCCGAGACCTCGCGCCACACGCTGGAGTTGGCGCCGCCCGATTCGCCGCAAATCCAGGCGGATGTCAGCTTGCGTTCCCTCGCCGAACAGAGCAAATCCCTGCCCGTCCAGCCTACGCAGCTTTACAGCGCGTTCACAGCATTTCTGCTGGCGGCATTGCTGATCGCCTATCTGGGCCTGCCGCACGTTGACGGGCGCGTCTTTGCGGTGATGCTGATCCTCGAGGGGATCGCGCGGTACGTGCTGGAGCTGATCCGCGTCGAGCCATCGGTTCTAAACCTGAACATCGGCGGTGAGGTTTACGGCCTGAGCATCAGCATGATCCTGGGTGGTCTGATTGTCGTCAGCGGCGCGATCATGTGGCTGATGATTGGTCTGCTGTCGTCTTCTCGTCGCGCAAATCTTGCGCAGCTTGACCCGGCACTGTAAACGCATCCACGAAATAATTGGGCGGCCGCTTGTTTTCGACCCACTTCAGCGTAGTCTGAACCGGGCTGCCAGGCTGCGGATCTAGGGAGGGAGCGACGATGAGAGCCAGGTTGTTCTACCGGCTGGCGCTGCTGCAACCGGCCATTGCGCTGGCGATGGTATGGGATGCCTCAAAGGCGAAAGCCTCCCCGACATACACCGTCGAGCAACTCGGTCTCACTGGCAGCGGCTACAGCTATAGCTCGGGCGGCACATATCTGTACGGCGCGCCGCTCGGTCTCAACGACAACGGCCAGGTCATCGGGTACGCCGAGCGTTTCGACTCCGCCGGAGATTCTCTTGGCACCGATTCCTGGATCTTCAACGGCACAACAAATATTCAAATCGGACTGATGGGAGCCGAATACAGCTACGCCGCTTTCGGTGGGACCTACCAGCAAAGCGCCCCGATCGCGCTGGACGATGCCGGGCAGGTTGTCGGTGAATCGTATCGATACGACCCGACCGGCGCCCAGATGCTTGGCCAGGACAGTTGGTTTTTCAATGGCGCCTCCACTGTGCAGATCGGATTGACTGTCGGCAGCTACAGCTATGCGACCACGGGCGGGACCTATCAATTGAGTGCCGTCGATCAACTCAACAATGCCGGACAGGCTTTGGGAACGTCCAACCGTTACGACAGCAACGGAAACAATCTTGGTGAGGATACCTGGCTTTTCAGCGGCTCAAGCACCCAGCAGATCGGTTTGATCGGCAGCGGGTATGGCTATTCCACGGCGGGAGGCACTTATCAATCCAGCCAACCCATCGCAATTAACGCTGCCGGACAGGTGCTTGGGATCTCGCAGCGCTACCAATCCGGTGGAATTGGGCTCGGTCAGGATAGTTGGCTCTATGACGGAACTTCCACCCAACAGATCGGATTGATCGGCAGCGGCTACAGCTACACCACGGCGACCGGGACATACCAAAGCAGTTATCCCGTTGCGCTTAACAACAGTGGGCAGGCTGTCGGTTGGTCGATTCGTTACAATTCCAGTGGGGTCAATCTTGGCCAGGACAGTTGGATAGCAAACGGCACGCCTTCGCTGGCGATCGGATTGACCGGCAGCGGATTCAACTATTCGGCGTCGGGCGGAACTTTTCAGTGGAGCGCGCCCGTTGCAATCAATGACGCCGGCCAGGCAGTTGGATATTCACAGACATACACTTCCGGCGGAGCCGTCGTCGGATATTATTCGTGGTTGTTCAATGGAACATCCACGCGGCAAATCGGACTGAATGGAGGGGTGTATGACAACGGTGGGCCGCTCTATTCCGGGACGATGCTGCTGAACAATTCCGGGCAAGTCGTCGGGAATGCGCCCCGCTATGATTCTCATGGTGATTCACTGGGACAGGACTGCTGGTTCTTTGACGGCACGGCGACACAACAGATCGGATTGACCGGCAGCAATTACACCTATTCGAGCGCAACGGGAACTTTTCAATCCAGTCAGAGCATCGCGATCAACAAAGCTGGACAGGCGATCGGGATCTCAAGCCGCTACGATGCCAGTGGAAATCCGCTTGGTCAGGATGGATGGTTTTTCGACATCAGTACCGACAAGACTTCACTGCTGCAATTCTCTGTCGATAGCGCCAACGATTACAGCAATACCGATCCGGTCATCCTTACTGATACAGGGGTCGTTCTGGGCAGTTATGAGTTGTTCAGTGGATCAACCGACGAGGGCGGGTATGCGTTTTATTGGAGCGCAGCCAACGGCTTTTCTGATTTGGGGACGTTGATCGATGGCGGCCTAAGCGCCGCGGGCTGGGAAAGTCTCCTGGACGTCGTCGACGCCGCTGGGGCAGAGCCGGATGGCTCGCCCCAGTTCATTCTGGGTGACGGCCTGATGGACGGCCAAAGCGGAAATACGACTTATCTTCTATCCGCATCGGTACCGGAACCGACGACGATCACGTCCATCCTGACAGGCGCGACGGTTCTATGTCTTCGCCGCCGCCGCAACGCGTTCGCGTCTTATTGCATCGGTTGATAGCTGAACTTCTGGCCGCCGATGGATGCTTCGCCCATCAGGCCGCCCTTGACGTCCAGGAAAACCGCGACACCGTTCTGGAACTTGGCGCTGGCCGCTCCGCCGGCAGTGACCACCACGCCCGAAAGCTGTGCGGCGAATTCAAGGTTCCCGGCTTTGAAATGATCCAGCGTATCCTTGTTCTGGAAGACCAGCAGTTCGGCATATTCCTGCCCGCCCAGCGACACACCGACAGTCGCCTGCGTCATATCGGTATACCCGACGCGATTGTTTTGTTCGTAAACCTCGCCCCTGCCATACGCTCCGCCGACGCCGGCAGCGCCTTTGCCGATGTCAGGATAAATTGCGTAGCCATAGGCATTGGTCAGAAAATCGTTGAGCGACGGGTCCTTCTGCTTCATGGCTGCCAGGGCCGCATCCGCGTCGCCGTGCAGCTGACTTTTATCCGTCGCCGTGGGCGGCGCGGTCGAGCATCCCACGACCAATATCGCCAGCGCACCCAATGCCGTGACCAAATGTGACGTTCTGCGCATAAATTGCCTCCAGGCTAAACCAGTCGCCACCGTAGCAAGATCAGGCGAAACACAGAACGTACAAAATCATTGTGGCGAAGATTTTGTCGGCTGGCCTTTGCCGATGGGAGATCTTCAGTCCGGCTGGGTCGCCGGGCGCGTCGTAGCTTGCCATTGCCGCGGCGCTAACGGGGTAAGTTGGCCGACGATCCGAAGAAGGTCCAGGTAGAACACCGTGCGATCGAAGCTTTCGCTGGTGTAATTCAACTGGGCGTTGAGCAGCGTGTCCTGCGCGGTCAGCACGTCCAGCGGGACGGCCAGGCCGTTGTCGAGCAGCTGGCCCGCCTGGACCCGGGCGTCGGCGGCGGCCTGGACCTCGGCGTGCAGGTTCCCCAGCTGCCGCCCGCTGGTCACAAGGTTGTCGTAGGCGGTCTGCACGTCCTGATCGATCTGGCGGCGAAGCTCCGATTCGTACAGCGCCGCTTGCCGCAGCTTCGACCAGGCAGCGCGCACGTCCGCTTCGATGATGCCGGCGGAGAAAATCGGCAGGTTCGCCTGCAGGATCGCGTCCCACTTGCTCGCCTGGGAAAAATATTCCCGGTAGAGAAACCCGGCGACGTTCAGTGTGACGGTTGGATAATATTCCGAGATTGCCGCATCGACGGCATACTTGGCGGCGCGCACCTGCGCCTGGGCCGCCAGCAAATCGGGGCGGGTCGACGCCGCCAGTTGCCGGAACGCATCCACCGGCAACAGCGTTTGTGGAACGGTGACGTCATCGACCAGCGATCCATCGACCGCCGGCACGCCCAGCAGATACGCCAGCGTCCGCCTGCCGTCGCGCACATCGTTGCGCGCCTGGGTGAGCGAGACCTGCGTCGCAGCGGCCTGGGCGCGCGTCTG
>Ga0182024_10020743_pt1 | contig 11985 bp, 9 predicted proteins | sample P32metaG_FD_120480 | JGI IMG/M metagenome (GOLD analysis project Ga0182024, IMG submission 120480) | Permafrost microbial communities from Stordalen Mire, Sweden - P3-2 metaG (Illumina Assembly) | ecosystem: Environmental > Terrestrial > Soil > Wetlands > Permafrost | place: Sweden: Stordalen... | reverse complement strand
GCTTACTTCTGTCTCTAAACCCACCCCTTTGTTGGCACAGCCAGGGCGTTCCGGAAACTCATCTCTGCGATGGGTTTGACACGGGACGGCCATCTTATTGGCCAAAGCGAGCCAAATAACCAACGAATTATGAAACAACGATCAAATCAGGTCGCGACGACTTACTTTCAGTGCAAGCGTTTCGCCTCTCACCGGCGGCTATATATATGTACTCTCGGCATTGATGGGCTGGCTGTAAGGCATCCTGTTATGTGCGACTTTCGCTACCTCGCAACATGCCGCAGCGATATTTACCGAATCAGACTGAGAAGAACTCCCCTGACTGATCCGTCTTGCGGGTAGGCTTTTTGCGGTACATTCAATTGGTCGAATTAAATCGCGCTTTGCAATGAGAGGTTTTTAAATGGATGAATAGCATTCACGATGAACGCTCGCCGACCAAAATAATTTTGCGAGTAAAGTATTCGGGTCAGTAAAGCACAAGGCACGAAAATTGCGATTACCGAATGCCGGCACGTGTTGACTGGTCGCTATCGGTTGCCAAGGATGCGTCGTACAGAACCTCAAGAAAAGAGACGTTTTATGAGACCTTATACTATTGGTGGGTTGGTATTGATCGTTGTCGGAATTCTGGCCCTGTCCGTTCACAGCATTACCTATTTCTCTAACGAAGAAGTAGTCGGACCACTGGGATTCTTTTCATGGGATGTATCTCGACCATATACGATTTTCATTAGTCCACTCGCAGGAATTCTCGCATTGGTGGTGGGTGTCGTTTTGGTTTTGATGGCCCGTCGGCGAACTGCTAGTTAGTAAATCCTAATAAGGATCATGGTGAGCTTAGCGAGATTTTGATGTTGGACGACGGCCCAGAAAACAGAGCCGCTGTAACCTGGAGTATACTCCAGCTATTTGAGAGGGAATTCAATTGGCGCTGCACAGGGTAAAATTAGAGGGGCCTAAACTTTTGGCATCTCACCGCATTAGCTTTTGCGCTTCAGGTTTTCTTAAGGGGCGATATCGTCGCCTGCCAGCTTTTCATCGAGCCCGAAAGGCGACGTGCGCCGCCTAAAAAGCTATACTTGCTTAAAGTTAGGCACAATGCTTGCACTGCTAGCAGGCACCTTGACGGATTTTTGGGTTCCGCATCGGAGGCGGCCTTTTTCTAGACCTGAAAGGCGCTCAAATGGCACTTCGCTCGATGTGGAAGGGCTTCATTCATTTCAGCCTGGTGACTGTTCCAGTAGAGGCCTTCACCGCGGCTCAGCCCGACGAGGGCGAAATTCATTTGAACCAGCTGCACGATAAATGCCATAGCCGCATCCGTTATAAGAAAACTTGCCCCATTCACGGCGAAGTTTCCAACGATGAAATTGTGACAGGCTATGAGTATGAGAAGGACCACTACGTGATTATCAACCGCGACGAGGTGGAAAGGGCACAGTCCGACGATCATTCAATCACGATCGATACTTTTGTCTCTCCGGACCGGATTGACCCGATTTATTATGACGGACGGATTTATTATCTGGTGCCGGAGATACCGGCGGCAAATCAATCGTATAGCGTCCTGTGCCAAGCTATGGAAAAGCTGGACCGTTGCGGAGTGGCGACCGTTTCTTTGCGCGGAAAAGAACAGCTGTTAATGGTCCGGCCGATTGACGGCGTGCTGACTATGATCATGTTGCATTACCAAAGCCAAATTCGCAGTCCGAAGGCTGTACGGGATGACGTCCCACGTGCCAAAGCCAGTGCGCAGGAGCTGAGACTGGCGCAGCAGCTGATTGAAGCATCGACGACGGAGAAATTTGACTTCGCTCATTATGAAGATCGGTTTACGGATCGGTTAAAAGCCCTGATTCAATCCAAAATTGAAGGGAAGGAAGTCTTTGAGCCGCCGCAGGCTGACGAGGACATTCCGATTATCAATCTGATGGATGCACTACGGAAAAGTGTGCAAAAAACCAAGCAATCGCCCAAGGCGAAGCAAGCTCATAAGGCGCTTACTTCGCGGCTTTCGCGCGGGGGCGACTCGCACCGGCATCGGCGACGAAAGACTTCGTAGAAGGTTTGATGCGACACACGCCAAAGAAGGACCAAGGGTCACGCGGCGATTCAGATCAGCCGATGTGCAGATTGGAGATCGCGGCGATGCTATCTAAAATATGGCAAAATCGGGTCGGACCTCTGAAGTAGCCCGCATGCTGTCACAAAGCAGCCTACAAAAAGTAAAATCAATATGGGACTTCGGGAATATCGCCGTAAACGAGACTTCACAAAGACCCGCGAGCCGCGTGGAAAGCGGAGTGTGCGGCATAACGAGCTGCGATTCGTAATTCAAAAGCACGCTGCCTCCCATTTGCACTATGATTTCCGTCTGGAATTAGACGGCGTCCTGAAAAGCTGGGCAATACCAAAGGGGCCCGACCTCGACCCTTCGCAAAAACGGCTGGCGATGCAGGTCGAGGACCATCCGCTCGAATATGGCGACTTCGAGGGAATCATTCCCAAGGGAGAATATGGCGGCGGGACCGTGATGCTCTGGGACAAAGGTACGTGGGAACCCCTCGAAGACCCTAAAAAGGGATATCGCGAAGGGCACCTAAAATTCCGCCTGCACGGTAAAAAGCTTAAGGGCAATTGGATGCTCGTCAGAAAAGGAGGCAAACGCGCAGCAGTCGGTGAGCGGCACTGGTTTTTGTTCAAAGAACGCGATCAGTACTGTGGCACTAAGCGTGCGGTTATCGAGAGCAAACCTTTAAGTGTGGTCAGCGGCCGCGACCTAAAGGAAATTGACGAGCAGGCAGACCGTATTTGGGGGCCACAAGGAGAGCGCTCACGAGTTGGTCAAGCCAAAGGGAGCGCAAGAACAAAACGCTCGCCCAAAGGTTTTCGAGATGCGACTGCCTCGGTCGACCGCAATGGCATCGCCGGCGTGAAGAGGTCGCGTCATATGGCCGCTCATCAAATGACGGCGCCGAATCGAAACGCTCTGGCGAAGTCGCTGAAGAGTCTCGGTGCCATTAAAGCTGCACTCCCCGCGAAAGTCTCCGTACAATTTGCGACCCTCGCCAAAGGGGCTCCGGGCGGAGACGATTGGCTCCATGAAATTAAGTTCGATGGCTACAGAATGCTTTGCCGTATTGATAGTGGCGAAGTGCGGTTCATTAGTCGAAACGGCAACGACTGGACTTCGAAGTTTCCCGAACTGGTCCAAGCGGCTAGTGTTTTACCGGTATCAAATGCGATTCTTGATGGCGAAGTCGTAGTTATGCTGCCCGATGGCACGACCAGTTTTCAAGCGCTACAAAATGCTTTTCAAAGTGGGAATGTTGCGGCATTTCAATTTTATGTATTTGATTTGCTCTATCTGAACGGCTACGACATTCAAGCGATAGCGATCGAAGATCGCAAATCGCTCCTAAAAAAGATTCTTTCAGACTTGTTAGATAAGTCACTCAAATACAGTGAACATGTTGTGGGCCATGGCGCGAATGTTTTTGCAGAAGCCGCACGATTACACTTGGAAGGAATCATTTCCAAGCGACTGGGTCGGCCCTACGCGCCGGGGCGCGGACTAGATTGGCTGAAAGTAAAATGCTCGCTGCGTGAAGAATTTGTGATCGGCGGCTTCACCTCTCCCAGTGGATCTCGCGGACATTTCGGCGCTCTACTACTAGGATATTACGACAGCGACAAAAAACTGATCTACGCGGGCCGGGTCGGCACTGGGTTTGATGAACGAATGCTCGCAACTCTCTCTGTGAAATTTAAAAAACTCGTCCAAAAAGAGTCTCCGTTCGCAAATCTTTCCGGGACGACGGGGCAAGCTCGGGGAGTGACGTGGCTAGAACCGAAGCTGGTAGCGCAAGTCGAGTTTTCTAATTGGACCAATGACCGGCAGTTGCGACATCCATCTTTTCAAGGACTGCGCGAGGATAAAGCAGCCAAAGTAGTTGTTCGTAATGATCCACTTTCGCCTTCCGCCATTCGTTCAATCAGCCAGGACGCCACGATGCCAACATCGAAGAGATCCAGCAAAATAAAACATGCAAGTCGAGCTGAAGCCGCCGTTTCCCCCGTCACGGTAAAAGCAAGTGATATTGCCGGAGTCCATTTGTCACATCCCGAAAAAGTGCTTTATCCCGACCAAGGGATTACCAAATACGATCTTGCTTGCTACTACGCTCAGGCTGCGTCATGGATGCTCCCACATATAGAAAATCGTCTGCTCTCGCTGGTGCGTTGTCCGGCCGGCAGCGGACAGAAATGCTTTTTCCAAAAGCATCCCAGCGAGGGCACATCCGATCATTTGCGCCGTTTCAAAGTCACGGAAAAGCGAGCGACCAAGGAATACTTAGCACTCTACGATTTGGCAGGCCTGATCTCGCTTGTGCAAATGGGCGTGCTAGAAATCCACACCTGGTGCTCCCAGGCAGATCAATTCGAGAAACCCGACCGCTTGATTTTCGATCTTGACCCAGGTCCGACAGTCGATTGGCCGCACGTTGTGACCGCAGCCAAAGAAGTGAGACTGCTGCTGGAGGAGTTAGATCTGAAATCGTTCCTGAAGACAACGGGCGGTAAGGGGCTCCATATTGTCGTGCCCATTCAGCGCTGCGTGAGCTGGAAAGACGCAAAAGCATTCTGTCGTTCGATTGCGGATTCTCTGGTTGCAGCGGCACCCAATCGTTATATCGCCACGATGAGTAAGGTTGCACGGAAAGGAAAAATCTACGTCGATTATTTGCGGAACGACCGTGGGGCCACAGCGATTGCTCCTTATTCAACGCGCGCCCGTGCCGGGGCGACGGTGAGCGTTCCGATTGACTGGAAAGAACTCAGTGGCTCCTTAAAGTCTGATCACTTCACGATTCAGAATTTGCCGAAGCGCATATCGCGGTTGAAGAAAGATCCTTGGGGAGACATCTTCCAAGTCAAGCAATCCATCACCGCTTCGATGACCCGAAAATTAATAATCCGCTAGGTAGAAGATTCCTGGAGAAAGTTTAAGGCAACTCAGCACACACAACATCAATCGACCACTCGCTGAATGATGATTACCAATAGAGCAACAGCGCATTTTTGTCTGAAGTGTTGGCACACTAATTGCAAATACTTTAAATGTAAATCGACGATGCGACGCACGCTCAGATCACCTTCTTAGCGCGCTGAAAAGCCGGAAGCTGAGAAGAGACAGCCATGAAATTTACTAAAAACGTCATCGCTGCCTTGCTTTTCGCTGCCGCAATTTCGATTGGTATTCCACGACTCAGCTCGGCCGCAGCGCAATCACTATTCAAAGCTGACGCCCAGTACCAGGGACCTTGGTTGACCACCAATCGAAAACTTAATGGCACCATCAATTGCCACCTGCAAAAAATTTCATCCGACAAATGGCTAGGCCATTTTTGGGGTGTTTGGGAACATGTTCCCTTGGACTATACCGTCGAATTCGGCCGGCAAGACCCGACCGCAAAGGATGGCGGCCGGCTCGTAAGCATTGGCGATAAACCACTCGCCGACGGTATTCCCGTTACAGGAAAAGCCACAATCGATGGTGCCCATTACGATTGGATCGGCATCCTCACTCCCGAGGAATTCGACATCCAATTCACAGGCTCCCGCTATGAAGGCCACTTGGAACTCAAGCAAGTGCCCATGGCTGAAGACACCACTCAAGCACGGCATTAAAATCTCAAAAGCCGATCGTAGTGCCAACCAGATTTCCATTCTGTGCCGTCAAACCACCCGTTTTGACCCGCTCGGCGAGTCTCGAAAACTCATACAATTTCCGTGTCGCGACGACATCGAAAACGCCAAACGTATTCATGAGGCCGCGCGCTTCTATCGAGCCCTTGACCATTGCGGTACCGACGATCATTTGCAAAATGAATGAGATTCTGCCACTAGATCTACCAGTTGCCGACGTGCTCAAGGACGCTGTGGAAGCATCCCGAGGTGGCGCGGTGGTCGTCACGGCGCCCCCGGGTTCGGGAAAGACAATGCTCGTGCCAGCTGCCGTGCTGGAAGATTTGCCAGCGGCGCATTCGGTAGTGTTGATCCAGCCCCGGCGGTTAGCGGCCAGGGCTGTGGCACGTCGGATCGCGCAGCTGCGCGGCGTCCGGCTAGGCGAAGAAGTCGGCTATCAGGTCCGCTTCGACGCATGCATGAGCCGCGACACGCGTCTGTTGGTGGTGACGACTGGTATTCTGCTACGTCGATTGCTCGATGATGTGGCGCTCGACGATGTGGGGGCCGTCGTGGTCGATGAGTTTCATGAGCGGACGATCGAGATGGACCTCGTGCTGGGGCTGCTTATACGAATTCGTGAGACCCTGCGTCCCGATCTGCGGATTGTCGTGATGAGCGCGACGTTGGAATCGGGCCCCGTTGCACGACTGTTGGGTGACTGCCCGGTCATCCATGCAGAGGGCAGGCGATTTCCCGTACAGATCCGCTATCAGCGTCGCGGCGAGCAACGACCTATTCAGGAACTGATTGCCGAAGTGCTCACCATTGCATTACGCGAGACTTCAGGACACGTATTGGTGTTTTTGCCCGGCGTCGGAGAGATCATGCGGTGCCAGGAGGCGCTTGCGACGCTTGCTGAAAGAGGTGGGCACGCATTACTGCCGTTGTTCGGCGATCTTCCCGCCGAACTTCAGGACCGGGCGCTTGCCGAGCTGGGGCAACGCAAGATCATTCTGGCCACGAACGTGGCAGAAACATCACTTACGATCGAGGGAGTTACCGCGGTGATCGACTCGGGGCAGGCACGCCAAGTGCGAGTGGCTTTTGCCACGGGCTTGCCCATGCTCGAATTGGTTCCCATCTCACAATCGTCGGCCGAGCAGCGAGCGGGGCGCGCTGGACGGACGGAGCCTGGCATCTGCTGGCGACTATGGGATGAGCCGTCGCACAAGTTGCGGCCGCCTGCCAAAATTCCCGAGGTACTACGAGGTGACCTGGCGGAGCCTCTTTTGCAGTTATTGACGCTCGGCGAATGGAACGAGTTTCCGTGGCTTGACTCGCCGCCGCCCGACGCAGTGGAACACGCTCGGCGATTGCTTTCTCTACTCGGGGCGATCGATAGGCAAGATCGCGCCACCCCTCTGGGAAAGGTGCTTTCGCGGTTGCCCGTCCATCCTCGGTTAGGCCGGTTGCTCCAAGCCGGGGCTCAGCGTGGCGTATTGCGAGAAACGTCGATCGCCGCCGCAATGCTCTCGGAGCGAGATCCTTTTCGATCGGCGGGCCACGGTCAAAAGGGTCCGCGAGACCGCGGGGCCGTGCGGAGTCGGTCGGATGTCGTTGATCGCGTGGTCGCATTGCAGGAATTCCATGGGGGAGACCGTTCGGTTGACGCTGAACTCGAATTGCACCCTGGCGGAGCGAGAAACGTCTTGCGGGCTGCGGAGCAGTTGTACCATCTCGCCGATTTTCCGGCGGCTACGCGGGCTGAGGATCCTGGCCAGGCATTGATGCAGGCGCTCTTAGATGCATTTCCGGATCGACTCAGCAAGTTGCGTTTCGGCTCGCAGGATCGCGCCCACATGGTGGGTGGTCGGGGAGTTCGAATTGACAGCAATTCGCGCGTGCGAAACGAGCCCTATTTTTTGGCAATTGATCTCAATGACAGCCGCGGCGAAGCGCGGGCGCGGCTCGTTTCGGCGGTCGAGCGATCGTGGCTGTCCGAGGTAGCACTCCGCACGGTCGAAGAACTGTTCTTCAATCCGACGCGCAGACAAGTGGAAGCGCGAGCGCGGACCTATTGGGACGATCTGTTGCTTGAAGAGACGCCAATGCCAATCAGCGATCTCAGCGCTGCCGCGGAACTTCTGGCCCAACACGCGCGGCAACAACTGGATCGCTTGCTGCCGGCAGCCGATTCGCCTGCCGGCAGGTTTCTGGCCAGAATTCGCTGGCTGGCCAGCGCGCTGCCAGACTTGCAAATGCGCGCGCTTGACATCGCGGAGCTGGAAGGGCTGTTGCCGAAACTATGCTATGGATTGCGTTCCTTAGATGAACTTCACGCGGTTGATTGGCTGTCGTTGTTTCAGGCCGAGATCGGCTTCCATCGCCTCGCGGAGATCGATCGCCTCGCTCCGCCAGAGTTGGAGCTACCCAACGGAAACCGGCAGGCACTGATTTATGATGGCGGAAAATCTCCCGTGCTTGCAGTTCGTCTCCAGGAGCTATTTGGCGCGGCGGAAACACCGCGCGTTGCTGGTGGCCGGATCCCCGTGCTGCTGCATCTCCTCGGCCCCAATCGACGTGCCCAGCAGGTGACATCCGACTTGGCGAGCTTTTGGCAAAACACGTATCCGAAAATCAAAGCGGAACTCCGTCGTCGTTATCCGAAGCATGCGTGGCCCGACGATCCACTCGCGACGAAGGCAACTCGCTCGGGTCTAAAACGCGATCTGAAATAGATTCTGCTTCATCTCATGAACTCGTGTTCGAGTGAGACAGGCCAACAAACGACCGGTATTGGCTCGCGCTGCAATTCTCGAAAACCCGTACGTTCGACGGCACTCCCACAGCGTGCCGAGAAGTCATCCGTTTTCTCGGAATGATGTTTTGGGCAGATTCTTTCCCGCTGGATGCATCGTCAAACCAACATTTTTGGAGCGGAGTTGAAATCAGCTTGCCTCGACTTTGCTTTGACATGGGCCCTTCGGCCCCAGCACGAAGGTGCTTTTTGCTTGAATTGCCGGCTCATTTCGCACGCCTAGCCGAGTTCAATTTCCGCCCGATCTGGAGCAGAAGATTTTGCGCGTCTGACTTAAGTCACTGTCCAATCGACGCTTTCGACGGTTCAAACGGAGTCGACCAAATCGCCGATTCGTTGATGGAAAGGTAGGATACCGTGACTTGAAGAAGCCGTTTTTCGACAAGATTTGGCGGTTGCCTGACCTTGAAATCCTGAAATAGCCCGTGAAGGACAGAGAAATGAAGGCCACACATATAACATTCACACTCGCTGCCGCGCTCATTTGCGCAATCGGCGTGGCGACAGCTCACGCACAGAACTTCTCATCCGAAGAACTCAACCGCCGCACGGTGGAACGCCGTGCCGTCGATGCCGTCATTTGGGGCCTGCCGCTCGTCGGCGAATACACCGTGAAGCAGGCCGCCTTCCGCGATGGCAAGGCTAGCTACAACGACATCGTCTGGTGGTCCAAAGGCGGAGGCTGGAAGAACCAGTCGCCCACGCCCAACGTTAACACGCGTTACATGTATTTCTTCATCAATACCAAGCAGGACGGGCCGGTGGTGGTGGAATTGCCGCCGGCGGTGCCCGGAGCCAGCTTCTACGGAACCATCGAAGACGCCTGGTATGTGCCACTCACGGACATCGGCTTCGAGGGCAAGGGAGGCAAATACCTTGTGCTGCCACCGGTCTTCCAGGGCGAAGTGCCGGACGGCTACATCCCGGTGCGACCCGCGACCTATAACACCATGACGCTGCTGCGTTCCATCCTGGCGTCTCTCTCCGAAAAGGATGTGCAGGCGGGCGACGAACTGGTGAAGCAGGTGAAAATCTACCCCTTGTCGAAAGCCGCCAACCCGCCCGCGCAGCGCCTCCTCGACATGAGCGACGTGATGTTCAACGGCCTCATCAAGTATGACGAAACTTTTTTCACCAGCCTCGCCCGCGTGTTGAACGAAGAGACGGTGCAGCCGCGCGACCTTCAAATGATGGGGATGCTCCTGCCGCTCGGCATCGAGAAGGGCAAGGAGTTCAAGCCCGACGCCGCGACTGTGGCCCAGTTAAATTCGGCGGCGAAGGAAGCACTCGCCTGGTTGATGGACAAGGCGGCAACGGATGTCACTCCGTGGTGGCCGGATAGTCAGTGGTGCGTCCCCACTCCCCCAATTACAGTCCCGACCGAATTCAAGTGGGAGGTGCCGAACTATTTTGACATGGATTCGCGAGGCATCGCCCTCTCGCAGTATTTCTGCCCCACGGCAAAGCTTGGCACCGGCAGTTTCTACTTCGGAACCTTTCACGACCATAGTGGCAGCCCGCTGGAAGGCGGGAACAACTACCGCCTGCACGTTCCGGCAAAAGTTCCGGTGAGCCAGTTTTGGTCCGTCACCGTCTATAGTCTGAAAACGTCGAGTTTCTTCCTCAACGCGACGCGCCTCACGCTCGGTTCGCTCGACAAGGACTTGAAAAAGAACGCCGACGGCACGGTGGACATCTACTTAGGCCCGAAGCCGTCTGCCGGTCAAGAGTCCAACTGGCTTTACACCCAGCCCGGTCAGAAATGGTTTCCGTGGTTCCGCGTGTATGGCCCGGAGAAGTCGATTTTCGACAAGAGCTGGAAGTTGCCGGACATCGAGAAGTTGAAGTGAGGGATTGCGATTAACCGCTCGCCTGTTCGTCAGAATGCGGTGACGGCATTCCTGAAGCGCTTACGTCATAGGAGACCGTCCCGAAAAACCACCCATTTTGACCCGCGCGGCAATTCTTACCAACTTGTATGTTTAACGGCATCGTTTGATTGTGCCGCAAACTCATCTTGCAATTCACAGTGACTTCGGCCACGAAACTGCGGTAATGTTTTTACCGCACGCGGCGGTCGAATCCCTGTTCGGCGGTGCAGGAGAACACATGACGACGCAGCAAATCCACCTGTTCAATTGCTTGTACCTGACCGTCCTGGTTGTTGTTGCTTTCTTTACGCGCGCCACAGCGCGGCGCATCGCGGGGGCCCTGGCTGGCGGGATAGCCTTCGGTGTGGTGGCGCTGGGCATGATCGCCCTCGGTGAGAAGGTGGGATGGTGGCACATGGTGATCTCCTGGGAGCCGTACTTCCTGACTCTCATGCTGATCGATTTCACCCTATGTGCATTCATCTACCTGATCACGTGGCGGATCGCCCGCCGGTTCGGCTGGCGCGGGCTGGCGATAGTTGTGATCTTCGCGGCGGTCATCGGCCCGTCGCGGGACTATTGGTATATGGCGAGGTTCCCGGAGTGGGGCGCCTACGGGCCAGGCGTCGACCCCATTCTGGCAATTTCCGTGACTTATATTCTGATGCTGGTCCTGGGGCACGGGGTGATGCGTCTTGTCGCCGGTCCCGCCCGAGGGTCCCCGTTGGCACGACGACCGTGGGAGACCGCGGAACCACTTGCTGAAGCTGACCCGACCCGTCGTGTTGCTTTCTGGGACTTCAAGGCTCCTGCTGGCGGCCCGGGTCGCTGAGCTTGGTCATTCCACGATACCAACATGGAGCAGTCATTCCATCAATGCATCTGTTTTCCGATGCACGCCGCATAACCTCCCGTTTTGACCCGCGCTGCGATTCTCCAAAAGCCATGCGTTTGATGGCACTGTTTATATGTGCTGAGAATTCATCCGTTTTCTCGGAATGGCATGCTGAGCAGATTTTTCCCCGCCGGATGCCTCGTCTAACGAACGATCTGTGGTTTTGCGGGTCCATCGTGCGGGCGGGCCGCGCGCCACTGCGATCAATGGTAATTAACGCACTACGGCGGGCATTCTTGACAATATCTCGCGCGACCTCCAGCACGCGCTCGCGTTTGACGTCGGGATTGAGGACCTCTTGCGCGGAACTTATTGGGAGGGCCAGACCGATGCACCAAAAGACACACTCGATGCAGCAGCCGTTCTGGAAAGACCGAGGCGTCACCTAAATGTGGCTCCTGAAGGGTATGAGCACATCGCCCCACGATCATAATCCACGACTGGTTCCAAGCAACTCTCAGGACCCAAACCAGGTTGACATATTGAGCCCTACGACGACAATGCGGCGATGAAGAAGCTCACAAGTACTCCCGCAGCGATAGCGCAATTCGTTAGAGAATATCCCGCCAAGAATTCGAGCGAGATTGCTAAGAGCGTGTCCAATAAGTCGGGTTTAAGTTAATCTTCGGACCATGATGTGAATCATGGCGACGAGGATGAAGGCCTGTTCGCTTTCGACGGTTCGTTCGTAGCATTTCGAAAGTCTG
>Ga0182024_10020742_pt1 | contig 11986 bp, 12 predicted proteins | sample P32metaG_FD_120480 | JGI IMG/M metagenome (GOLD analysis project Ga0182024, IMG submission 120480) | Permafrost microbial communities from Stordalen Mire, Sweden - P3-2 metaG (Illumina Assembly) | ecosystem: Environmental > Terrestrial > Soil > Wetlands > Permafrost | place: Sweden: Stordalen... | reverse complement strand
GTGGCGAAGACGTTCGCGATGGAGCTGCTCGCCAACCGAGGCTGGAAAGGCCACGTCAACCTCACGACCAGCGGTGACTTCAAGGGGACGGTGACGCCGAGCTCCCTCGACGTTGCGGGCGGCACGCAGCCGTTCACGATTGCGGTCTCGATCCCGGCGAGTGCGAAGGCCGGCGACTACGCGGTGATCGTCAACGGCGACGGCGGCAACGGCCAGACGGCGCAAGCGACGATCCAGTTCCATGCCAACGTCGCGATGCTCAAGCAGCTCAAGACGCAGCGGCGGATCCGCATCTACGGGATCCACTTCGACGTCGACAAGGCGACGATCAAGCCGCAGTCGGAGCCGGTGATCGCGCAGATCGCGCAGCTCATGAAGCAGAACCCGACGTTCCGCTTCCGCGTCGAAGGGCATACCGACTCCGACGGCGGGCTCCAGCACAACCAAGTGCTCTCACAGCACCGCGCCGAGGCGGTCGTCAACGACCTCGTCAAGCGCTACCACATCGCGAAGTCGCGCTTGGTCCCGGTCGGCTTCGGCTACTCGCACCCGGTCGCGCCGAACACGACCGCCGCCGGCAAAGCCCTCAACCGCCGCGTCGAGCTCTACCTCCTCAGCGGAAACTAGCGCTCCTCCGTCAATGACCGGGTGCCGTTACGAGCTCTGGGGGAATGAGAACGGGAAGGCCTTGGCGCACACTGCGCCGCCGCCGAGGGAACTCGTCTTCCACGACAGCCCCGGCGTGTTGTTGTAGAACGTGATGTCGAGCAGGTTGTAGAAGAACGCGGTGAACGTGCTGTCGATCCCGAAACCGAACGTCAGCGATTCGAGGTAGTTGCAGAGCGAGGACGCCAGGCACGACTGCACGGCGGCGTTGTTGCCGGTGAGCGGCGCCTCGACCCCCATCGCGATGCAGCGGAAGAAATCGGCGTAGAACTGGATCATCGCGTATAACGTGGCGTCGTCGTTGAGGCGGGCCAACACGTACTCGACCTCGCCTTGCCCGGCGCCGTCCTCCATCCGGCCGACCAGATCGCCGTCGGCCGGGTCGAACGCCCACCAGCCGCTGCGCGGCGTGCCGTTCAGCGCGACCGGACGCTGGGTGACGATCGCGACCTGGTGCAACGCGAGCGTATCGGCGAGATGCGCGCGCGCGTCGGGATCGAGGGTCGCCGCTGCCGTCGGGTCGCCGGGGCCGGCCGCGACGACCACTTCGGGGTCGCCGGCTGCTTTCGCGGCGGCGAACAGCGCCCGCGTCCCACCCGGATGGGTGTCGCCGATCACGTGACGCTCGATCGACGCGTCGATTGCGCCGCGAATCGCGTTGGCGCGGACGGCACGCTGCGCGTCACCGCCGACGACCGTCATCGCGCCCTCGACGATGTCGAACTGGATCGTACCGCGCAGCCCCTGTGGGGTAGCGCGCAGGCCGCGCCGCACGAGGCTGATGGTCGGCCGGTCGTAGGCAAAACGGCCGCCGGGCACCAGGCTCTGCGCGATGCGCTCGCGGGTGACCGCGTCGGCGTTCACGTAGCGCAGCGCTTCGAGCGGGAACGGCTCGCCCGGAATGACCGGCGGCGGCGGAACCGTTCCGCGCCGGTGCTCGGTGCTCCACACGATGATCGGCTTGGCGGCGCGCAGGTTGTCGATCTCGCGGCGGTCGACGAACGCACCGTCGTAGTCACCGGTCGTGACCAGCACGTTGTCAGCGACCGTCACCGCGGCGACGACCGCGGCCGGATCCGCCGGGCGGCGATAGAGGGTGCGGCGATAGACGCGGGGGTCACGACCCGGCTGCGTCACCGCGATCTCCAGACGGACGGCGTCGAGGTCGGCGAGCGGGAGCGGATCGCTCGCCGTCGCGGCGCCGGCGACCGTCACCGACGCGATGACGTCCTTGACGGCGCCGGCGTTTTTGAAGGTCGCGTCACGATTCGCCACGGCAATCGTCACCGGCGTCCCAGCGACGTCGGCGACATGTTTGGAGACCGTCACCGCCGGCGTCGCGGCGCGCGCGCCCGCGCGGTCGGCGTACAGGGTGAAGGCGACGGTCGCGTAGGCCTCCTCCGGCAGCGCGCCGGCGAGGCTCGGCTGCGCGCCCAGATGCGTCCCCTTCACCGCCGACGGCAGGGCGGGATCCAGGTCGACCCAGACGCCGCCCGATTGCACCTGTATCCACGAGTGGCTGCGCAGCGCCGCACGCTGCACCGCGACGAAATCCCCACCGGGCTTGGTGCCGGCCGCGGCGACCCGCGCGAGCAGGTCGTCGACGATCGCGCCGCTCGAGCCAACCGCCGCGTCGGTCGCGTCGCGCTGCAAGCCGGCGATCTTCGCCGTGGTCGCCTGCGCGCGGTCGTCCAAGACGCCCGCGACGTTGTCGCCGGGATCGGGTGGCGGCGCCGGCGCCTGCAGCAGCGCGCCGACTTCGGCATCGCTCAGCGTCGCGGTGGCAAAGCGCACCGGGACCTGCTGCGCGCCGAGCAGCGCCGCGAGCAGCAGCGCCTTGTCGGCACTGCTCCCGCCGCGCGCCATCATCGTCCCGAACGCCCCGCGCATCGCGCCGGGATAGGGTTCGGTCGCGATCCGATCGCGGACGTAGGCGTACGCCGCGTCGATCGTCGTCAGCGACGCCGCCAGCGCCGGCACGCGCGCCGTGTCCTGCGGAACCTTCGGGTCGAGCGCGTCGAGCTGCGCGAAGAAGGCGGCGACGTTCGGGTCGGTCGTGCAGGTGACGACCGGCGCCGCGGTCGGTTTCGGGGTCGCGTTGGCGGCCGCGTTCCCGCCGCCGCCGAGCATCCCGCCCAGACTCCCGCCCATCTGATTCGTCCGGCCCGCGGCGGGGGCGAACCCTTCGACGCCGGCCAGCGGGTTGAGCGTCGGATCCGGACACGGCGCACCGGGCGCGAGCAGCGCCGGTGCCGGTGCTTCGAACGCGACGATCGTCGGCATCCCCCGCGTCCCGGCTTCGTAGGCGGCCAGCTGCGTGCAGCCAAGCGCGACAATCGACAAGAGCAGCAGCACGCCGGCGCGCCGCGGTTTGCGCGCGATCAGCGCGCCGACCGCGAGCACGATCGCCGCCAGCACCGCCAGCGGCAGGATCGCCTGCCCGTCGAGGAACGCCGCGCGCATCCAATAAGGCAGCGCCGGGAACGGCGCGCCGTCGAGCGCTGCGGCGAACCCGCCGCCGCCCACGGTCGCGGCCACCGACGCCCCGTAGAGGAAGACGAGGACCGCGACGACCCGCACCACCAGCGGGAAATGCGACCGCACGACCACGACCGCTGCGGCGATGCAGACCAGCGCGACGGCGACCGCGAGGGCCGACTCGATCATGCTACTTGCCGTGCTTCGTCGCTAACTGAATCCGCGTCGTCTTGTCGTCCTGCGAGGCGACGATCACCGACTGGTCGCCGTCCACCATCTCGTTGGAGAACGTTCCGACCGTCTTGCCTTCGGCCGTGATGATCCCATTCTTCCAAGCGGCGGGGAGGTGCGCTTTGTACCAGTTGGAGACGGTCATCGCGTCGTCTTTGCTGGTGTAGACCTTCATCACCAGCGACGTGCCGTTGGCCGACATCGTCATCCCTTGGTCTTTGTTCTCGCTGGCGCCGGGATAGACCAGGATGTCGATGTAGCCGGCCGTCCCGCTCCCATTCGACGTGGTGACCGTCGTGCCGTTCACCGTCACGCTGCTGGTCGTCGCGGTGGCGGCCGGCGCGCTCGTCGTCACCGTGGCCTCCCCCGCGCTCGTCGTCGCTCCGGCATCCGGCCCGGTCGTCGCGCCCGTCCCGCTCGTCGGGGCGTTGGCGGCGCTCGTCGCTGCGGCCGGTGCGCCGGTCGCGCTGGTGGACGTCGACGACGTGTCGCTGCTCTTGGTGCAGGCTGTCAGGAACAGCGCTGCCCCAAGCGCCACCGCGCCGGCGAGCTGAAAGGAAGACTTCATCGGCTACCTCGTGCGAATCGGAAACGGACGTGCCGAGAGGCGGCACGCGAATGAGCGCTCGTATTCTCCCTCGACCCCGGCATACCCGGGCGGTCGCCGCCCCTCACGCCGCGAAGGCTCGCCGGGGAGGCCCCGATGGACACGATCGACCGTCCGCAGCACGTGACGCACGACGTCACGAACCAAGCCCCGCCGCTGGCGGGCTACGACGTGGCGGCGCGCGACGTCGCCCTGCTCGAGGGGATGCGTCGGGAGGGCGCGGCCTGGGATGAGGACGGTCTGCACGCGCTGGGCGAACGCGCCGGCTCCGCCGAGGCGATCGGGTGGGGCTTCGAGGCGAACCGCTACCCGCCGGTGCTACGGACGCACGACCGCTACGGCAACCGCATCGACGAGGTCGACTTTCACCCGTCGTGGCACCGGTTGATGGAGGTCGCGGTAACGCACGGCCTCCACGGCGCACCGTGGAGCGAGCCGCGCGCGGGGGCGCACGTCGCGCGCGCCGCCCGCTTCTACGTGTGGTCGCAAGTCGAATCGGGGCACGGCTGTCCGATTTCGATGACCTACGCGGCAGTCCCGGTGCTGCGCCGCCGGCCCGATCTCGCCGCGCTGTTCGAACCCGTTCTCACCTCGCGCGCGTACGAACCCGAGCTCCGGCCGCTGCGCGAGAAGCGCGGCGCACTGTGCGGGATGGCGATGACCGAGAAGCAAGGCGGCTCGGACCTGCGCGCCAACACGACGCGCGCCGAAAAGTTCGACGGCGATACGTACGCGCTGACCGGCCACAAGTGGTTCTGCTCCGCGCCGATGTCCGACGCGTTTCTCGTGCTCGCGCAGGCACCGGGCGGTCTCACCTGTTTCTTCTTGCCGCGCATCCTACCCGACGGCACGCGCAACGCGATCCGCATCCAGCGGCTAAAGGACAAGCTCGGCAACCGTTCCAACGCGTCGAGCGAGATCGAGCTGGAGACCGCGCTGGCCCTACGCATCGGCGACGAAGGGCGCGGCGTCGCGACGATCATCGAGATGGTCAACCACACCCGGCTCGATTGCGTCGCCGGGAGCGCATCGCTGATGCGCCAAGCGTTCGCACAGGCGGCCCACCACGCGCGGCACCGCCGCGCGTTCGGCGCGCTGCTGGTCGACCAGCCGCTGATGCGCAACGTGCTGGCCGACCTGGCGCTCGAGTCGGAAGCGGCGACCGCGCTGCTGCTGCGGTTGGCGCGCGCCGTCGACCGCGGCGCCGACGATCCGGACGAAGCGGCGTTCGCGCGCGTCGCGATCGCGCTCGGCAAATACTGGGTCTGCAAGCGCGCGCCCGCGCACGCCGCCGAGGCGATGGAATGTTTGGGCGGCAACGGCTACGTCGAAGAGAGCATCCTCCCGCGGCTCTATCGCGAGACGCCGGTCAACTCGATCTGGGAAGGCTCCGGGAACGTGAACGCGCTCGACCTGCTGCGCGCGCTCGCGAAGCAGCCGGCGAGCCGCGACGCGTATCTCGCTGAGCTCGCCCGGGCGAGCGGTGCGGACGCGCACTTCGACGCCGCCCTCGCCGCGCTCGGCGACGACCTCGCCGCGGGTGAAGCCGCGGTCGAAGGCAGCGCGCGGCGCACCGTCGAGCGGATGGCGCTCCTGCTGCAGGCGTCCCTGCTGATCCGGCACGCGCCCGCGCCGGTCGCCGACGCGTTCTGCGCCTCGCGCCTGGGGGGCGACTGGGGCGCCGCGTTCGGCACCCTCTCGCCGCGCGCCGACCTGCGGGCGATCGTCGAGCGCGCCTGGCCGGCCTGACACCTTCTCGTGGGGTCGGGGGTCGAAGGATCCACCATGCTTCGCTCATCGCTCCCGGTTCTCGCCGTGCTCGCCGCCCTCGTGCTGCCGGCTCCGGCGGCGGCTGACTCGCAATCGACGGCGGCGGCCGCGGCCGCGGCTGCAACCAGCGCGGCGAAGAAGGTGCTGGTCGCCATCGAACAACGCAACGGCTCGCAGACCGGCGGGACCGTGACGCTGCAGGTCATCGGACGCAGCCGCACGCGCGTGCACGTACAGCTGACGAACCCGTCCGGCCGGCCGCTCATCCTCGCGATCGTGCGCGGCTCCGACTGCCTGGACAACCGTCAGTCAGCCCTGGCCAGCACGATCCCGCTCAACGCCGTCAACAGCTCGCAGGTCTCGGAGACCATCGTCGAAGTTCCGCTGAGCAACTTGACCTCGAGCAACTATCTGGTGCAGATCCGCGACGCGACGACGCGCCGCCAGATCACGCAGGCCTGCGCGCGGCTCGCGCGCTAGGCTCAGTCAGCGTCCAGGGTTAGGTCGTCCGGCGCGAAGCGAAGGTCAGCTCCGCGACGCCGGATTTGTCGAGCTCACCCAGACCCAGCTCGATCATGGTGTCGTACTGTTTCGCCGTCGCCTCGGCGAGCGGCAGCGACAATCCCGCGCCGCGTGCGAGCACCGTCGCGATGTGCGAGTCTTTGGCGGCGTGCGCGGCGGAAAAGTAGCAGTCGTGCTCGCGGTTCTGCATGTCGGGGCCGTCCGTCTCGAGCACGCGCGAGTTCGCCCCGGTCTCGGCGAACACCCCACGCAGCATGGTGAGGTCGAGACCCAGCGCTTCCCCGAGGCCGAGCCCTTCGGCGAGCCCGGCGGTGTTGACGTTCATCACCATGTTGACGAGCGCTTTGACTTTCGCGGCCTGGCCCGCCTCGCCGACGTAGCGCAGGTTCTTACTCATCCTCCGCAGCATCGGCTCGACGCGCTCGAACGCCGCGCGCCGCCCCGCGACCATCATGTACAGCGTGCCGTCGCGCGCTTGCGGGATCGAGCTGGCTAGGCACGCCTCGAGGCTCGAGGCACCGCGCTCTTCCGCCAACGCCTGGATTCGGACGTGCACGTCCGGCGTGATCGTCGCCGAGTTGACGAAGATCTTCCCGCGCGCGTTCGCCAGCAGGGAGTCGCCGTTCGTGCCGTAGATCGCGCCCATCGCCGCATCGTCGGTCACGACCGTCAGGATCACGTCGGAAAGCTCCGTCACCCGCGCGAGCGACGGCGCCGCTTCGGCGCCGAGCTCCGCCGCGAGCTGCGCGGCGGCGTTCGGCCGCAGGTCGTACACCGCGACGACCGGGTAGCCCTCGTCCTTCAGCCGACGCGCCATGTTCGCACCCATCCGGCCGATGCCGACGACGCCTACCCGTTGCCGTTCGCTCATCTCGTCATGCTCCCGTCTCGCTCGCACCGCCATGGATCACCACGCCGTACGCGCCACCGCCGCGACCGAGGGCGCTATGCTGAGAGCGCCGCCAACACGTCGCCCGCGTTCCGGTCGGGCGGAAAGACGGGGTAGAACACGCGCTCGATCGTTCCGTCGCGCGCGATCCAAGCCAGCCGCTTGATCAGCGTCTGGCCCGCGACCTCCATCGTCGGCAACCGGAGCGCGCGGGTCAGCGCGAGCTCCGCGTCGCTGAGCACCGGGAACGGGACGTGGACGCGCTCGACCATCTCGCGCTGATACGCCGTGTCCTGGGTCGAGAGCCCGAACACGCGCGCGCCGTGCGCGGCGAACTCGGTGTGGAGGTCGCGGAAGCCGGTGGTTTGCGGCGTGCAGCCCCGCGCCCCCGGGATCAGGTCCCAATCCTCGACCAGCGACGGCTCGCCGGGCCGGCCGGTGCGCGGGTACGCGAACACGACGACGAGTCCGGGGACCGTCGCGAGATCGATCTGCGTGCCGTCGGTTGAGGTCAGCGGGACGGAGGGGATGCGCGTCCCGGCGAGGTGCGCCGCAGCGCCGTCGTCGAGCGGGACGGGGAGACCGGGGGGCAAGACGTTTGGATCGATCACGGGACGTCCTTCGCGTTCAGTTCGGGGTTCCCGCCGTCGTGAGCGCGGGCGACGGCGGTCACCTCACTCCCAGATCGCTTCGTCGACATAGCACCACTTCCAGTCTTCGCCCGGCTGGAACGACGCGATCACCGGGTGGTGCGTCGCGTGAAAGTGCTTGGTCGCGTGCTTGTTCTTGGACGAATCGCAGCACCCGATGTGACCGCACGCGTCGCAGCGGCGCAAGTGCACCCACCCATCGCCCATTGCCAAGCATTCCTCGCAGCCTTGCGGGGTTTTGGCCGGATGGTCGTGCAGCGACGCCGCGTGCTCGCAAGGACCCTGGTTCATGCGGCGCTCCCGTCGACCGGCGGAACGTCCCACCGGACCAGCTGCCCGCTCCCGCGCACGTCAGGGGCGGGACCGCCGTGGCTGCGAACCGCGTCGCCGGCCGTGAGGGCTTCCCCGTTCACGGTGACCTCGCCGTCGGCGACGAACAGAAACCCGTAGCGTTCCGGCGCCACGGCGTACGAGAGGGCGGCCTGCTCGAGCCGCGCGACGCGCAGCGTCGCGTCTTGGCGCAGCGTCACCGGCGCAGCGACGCCCGGCTCGCCGCTCGCCACGACGAGCCAGCGATTGCGGCGCTCGTCTTGCGCGAACGCGTGCTGCCCGTAGTCCGGCGTCCCGCCGCGCGTCCGCGGCAGGACCCACATCTGCACGAAGTGCACCGGCTCGGTCTGCGAGTGGTTGAACTCGCTGTGCTCGACGCCGCCCCCGGCGCTGACGTACTGGATGCCGCCCGGCGCGACGACGCCGTGGTGGCCGAGCGAATCGCGATGCTCGAGCTGGCCGCGCAGCACGTAGGTGACGATCTCCATGTCGCGATGCGGGTGCGTGCCGAAGCCCTGGCCCGGCTGCACGGTGTCGTCGTTGAAGACGCGCAGCGCGCCCCAGTTCAGATTCTCGGGATCGTAGTAGCCGGCGAAGCTGTACGAATGGTACGTTTGGAGCCAGCCGAAGTCGAAGAACGCCCGGTCACCGGCACGCTGCACGGCGAAGACGGGTTGGGTTTGGGTAGCCATCGTCCCCTCTCGGACCCGTCCGCAGCGACCCGGGTTCCGCCCCGTCGTCGCGGGCTCGTCGAGCCTGGGGGATGGTGCCGGCGGCTTCGCGGCGTAGGCCAACCCATGCAGCGAGAGGATCAATTCGTCCCCCACCTGGTCGTCGCGAACGGCCTCGCGGCGCTCGCCTTCTACCGCGACGTCTTCGGCGCCGAAGAGGGATACCGGATGATGTCGCCCGACGGCACAAAGCTCGCGCACGGCGAGATCGTGCTGGACGGGCACTCGTTCTTTCTCAGCGACGAGTTTGCTCCGAGCGAAGGCGGGACGTGCAAGACGCCGCAAACGCTGGGCGGAACCTGCGTGCGCATCACGCTCATGGTCGACGACGCGGATCTCCTCGTCGAACGCGCCGTCGCCGCCGGCGCGCGCGTGCTCATGCCGGTAGAGGATATGTTCTGGGGGGCGCGTTACGGAAAGATCGCCGACCCCTTCGGTCACGAATGGGGGATCAACCAGCAGCTGAAAGCGCAGAGCTCCGAACAGACGCAGGCCGCAGCGGACGCGTACTTCGCGAAACAACAATAGACCGCGGCACGATCTCGAACGTCGTCAAGCCAGGCTCACTTCGCCGCGTTCGACCAGCCGGCCGAGGAGCAGGTGGTAGTAGAGCATCCCTTGTTGCGGGACGAGCGCGGCGATCACCGGTTCGGCTTCGATCGAGGGGTCGCCGGAGAGCGTTCGTAGCGATGCCGTCGCGCCGGAATCGTTCATCGGGAAGACGTCGAGCCGGCCGAAGCCGCGCAGCGCGATGACCGCGGCGGTCCACGGGCCGATCCCCTTGTGCGCGACGAGCGCGGCGAGCAGATCCGGGGTCGGGAGCGGCGCGAGCGCCGCTTCGTCGAGGGTCCCGTCTTCGAGCGCGGCGGCGACCGCCTTGAGGGCGTTGATCTTGTTGATCGAGAGGCCGAGGCCGCGCAGTTCGAGCGGATCCGCGTCGCGCATCGTGCGGGCCGCGTAGAATGGGTACAGCCGCATGCCGGCGACGTCGCGCGGCGCCGCGTAGCGTTCGATCGTGCGGCGCAAGATCGCGCCCGCCGCGTGGATCGAGACCTGCTGGTAGACGACGCTGTTGACGACCGCTTCCCACAGCGTCGGGTAGCGCGGCGGCTTCACGCCGCGGGCGCCGGCTGCGATGCGCGCGAGCCACGGCACCGCGCGCGCGCCGGCGTAGAACCCTCCCAGATCGACGTCGGTGCCGAGCGCGCGGCGCACGACCGCGACGGGATCGTAGCGGTGGGCCTGCGGTCCTTCGAGCCGCACCCTGACCGCATCGGGCGCGCGCTGCTCGACCGAGAGCAGCGTCGGGTCGGCCGGATCGCCGAGCAACCGCCGGTACGTCGTCCCGTCAAAAACATCGACGACGTTGCTCGAGAGGCGGCGCAGGATCGTCGCGCTCAAATCGAGGCGATAGGGAACCCGCACGGGGACGTCGGCCTCGCGGGCGGAAGCAGCCGCCGGTGTACCTCGCGGCGTACGCACGCTACTGGAAGACCAGCCTGCTCACGATGCTCGAGTACCGGGCAAACTTCATCATGTGGGCCGTCTTCACCGTGATCTACCACGGCACCGCCATCGTGGCATTGTGGGTGACGCTGCGGAACTTCCCCTCGATCAACGGCTGGGACTTCCGCCAGACGGCGTTCATGTACGGCCTGTGGATGCTGGGGCATAGCCTGCACAACACGCTCTTCTTCTCGCTGGGCAGCGTCCCGGAGTTCATCCGCGAGGGACGGTTCGATCGCTTTCTGGTCCGCCCGCTCGACCCGCTGTTCCAAATCGTCACGGTTCCGAACATGATCTCGCCCGACGAACTGTTGCTGGCGATCGTCTTCTTCTGCGTCGCCACGGCGTTCGCAGGCGTGCACGTCGACGCGCTCTTCGTCGCGTACGTCCCGCTGGTCGCGATCGGCGGCGCGCTGATCGATCTGGGGATCAACCTCGCGATCGCGACGGCGGCGTTCTGGTTCACCCGCATCGACTCGCTGCGCTGGGTGTTCATGTCGCTCGAGCAGGAGTTCTCGCGCTACCCGATCTCGATCTACCAGCGCGGAGTGCGCCTCGTCCTGACCTTTGCGCTGCCGTTCGCGTTCATGAACTACTTCCCGGCGACGTTCCTGTTGCACAAGAGCGAGGACGGGCTCCACCTCGATCCCGCGGTCGGGCTGCTGACGCCACTGGTCGGCCTGGTCTGTTTCGCCGTCGGCTACGCCTTCTGGCGCGTCGGGATCGACCGGTACCAGGGGACGGGGAGCTAAAGGAGCGACCGCCTGCCCGTCGAGAAGGTCGCAGCCCCCGTTTCTGTACAGCCCGCTTCGCGCGCAGGGGTGTGCGCAGAGAGTGACCCGTCATGGCTCAGACCAAGATCGTCGTCCTCAGCGACATCCACATCGGCACGGACGCGCGGACGAACTGGTACCAGTCGTCGGTTCACCAGCCGCACCTCTCGACGATCCTGCACTGGATCATCGATCACGCCGCGGAGATCCGCGAAGTCGTGCTGCTCGGGGACATCGTCGACTTCTGGACCTACCCCGCGGACGTGCAGCCGCCGTCGGTCGCCCAGATCGTCGCGGCGCAGCCCGCCCTCTTCGGTAACGACGGCCTGTTCGGCAAGGTCACGACGGCGCTGCCGGATCGCGTCTTCTACGTCGTGGGCAACCACGACATCGGGATCACTGCCGCGGACGTCGCCTTGCTCGCCGGCTCGAAGCCGCCGGTTCGGTTCATCGAGGGGACGACGCGCAGGCCGTTCGGCGACTCATCGGTGCTGCTCACGCACGGCAACGAGTTCGTGATGGCGAACGCGCAAGATCATGCCGCGCGCAATCCGATGCGGCCGCTGCCGCTCGGCCATTTCGTCACCCGCAGCATCGCGACGTATTTCATCAAGAAAGGGCTCCAACCGGGCCAGACCGTCGCCGACCTCCACGACGTCGGCACCCCGCTGAGCGCGAGTTATTTCAAGGGCTTCTTTCCGCGGCTGATCGACATTCTGCTGAACCCGGTGAACTGGCCGAAGCTGAGCATCGCGAAGGAGATGCTGGACGGGTTGATCCGGTCCGTGGACCTCAGCCTCGCGGACGTCTCGCCGTTCACGCTTTCCGACGGC
>Ga0182024_10020741_pt1 | contig 11987 bp, 11 predicted proteins | sample P32metaG_FD_120480 | JGI IMG/M metagenome (GOLD analysis project Ga0182024, IMG submission 120480) | Permafrost microbial communities from Stordalen Mire, Sweden - P3-2 metaG (Illumina Assembly) | ecosystem: Environmental > Terrestrial > Soil > Wetlands > Permafrost | place: Sweden: Stordalen... | reverse complement strand
GGCTGGTCCGGGTCCTCACCGAACGAGATGGCCACCACGCTGGCCCGCCAGGGCCGGTGCCTGCCATCGGCCGCACTGGCCGGATCCTCGCCGACGAAGCCGTACCGGGCCAGCGCCCGCAGGTGGTAGCTGCAGGCCGACGGCGACAGGCCGGCCACCTCCGCGCACTCGGTCGCCGTGGCCGGGCCGTCGAGCACCAGACGCTGCAGGATTGCGATCCGCGCGGGATGGGCGAGTGCGCGCATGGCCAGCGGGTCAGTGATCCGCAGCGGGTTCTCCGGCGTTCCCGGCTCGGACGGCACCGGCTCGGACGGCACCGGCCCGGACGGCACCGGCCCGGACGGCACCGGCCCTGGCTCAGGCGGCACGGGCAGTGGCGCAGGCAGGACCGGTCCTGACTCGGACGGTTCCTCATCTATGAAGGACACATTGCGAAATACTAGTTGTGAAGTAAGCGCTTCGCAGCTGTCGCATCTGGACCTGTCAGCGCGACATGGCCCAGTGTTACGTTCACGTGCAGAGGCGGACTGATCAGGGAGCCGGGGATGCGGCGCGATATCTTCACCAGCGAGCACGAGGCGTTCAGGGACATGGTCAGTTCCTTCATCGCCAGGCAGGTCACCCCGTATCACGACCAGTGGGAGCGCGACGGCGCCGTCTCGCGGGACGTGTGGCTCGCGGCCGGCCGGGCCGGCCTGCTCGGGATCGACATTGACGAGAAGTACGGCGGCGGCGGGAACCCCGACTACACCTACTACCTGATCCTGAACGAGGAGCTGGCCAGGGCGGGAGCGCACGGGCCTGGCTTCGCCGTGCACAACGACATCAACGGCCAGTACCTGCTCCGGCTGGCCAGCCCCGAGCAGTGCGAACGCTGGCTGCCCGGCTACTGCTCCGGCGAGCTCATCAGCGCGATCGCGATGAGCGAGCCCGGTGCGGGCAGCGACCTGCAGGGCATCCGCACGTCCGCGGTGCGGGACGGCGACCACTACGTGCTGAACGGCCAGAAGACCTTCATCTCCAACGGCCAGATGTGCGATCTGGTGATCGTGGTTGCGCGCACCGATCCCGAGGCGGGCCACCACGGCATCAGCCTGCTCGTGGTCGAGCGCGGCATGGCGGGCTTCGAGCGCGGCCGTAACCTGGACAAGGTCGGCATGCACGCGCAGGACACCTCGGAGCTGTTCTTCAGCGATGTCCGGGTGCCCGCGGCCAACCTCCTCGGGGATGAAGGCGGCGGATTCGTCGCGCTGATGCAGAACCTGCCCAGGGAGCGGGTCTCGATCGGCACGACGGCGCTGGCCGCGGCGGAAACCGTCTTCGAGCAGACGCTGGAGTACTGCAAGCAGCGCCAGGCCTTCGGGCGCCCGATCGGGAGTTTCCAGTACAACCGCTTCGTGCTCGCCGAGATGGCCACTGAGCTGGCGGTGGCCAGGGCCTTTACCGATCGTGCGGTCACCGAGCACGTCGCGGGCCGGCTGTCGAACGAGGACGCCTCGATGCTGAAGTGGTGGGATACGGAACTCTGCAACAAGATCGTCGACCGCTGCGTCCAGCTGCACGGCGGCTATGGCTACATGCGCGAGTACCCGGTGGCGCGCGCGTTCGCGGACGGCAGGGCGCAGACGATCTTCGGCGGCACCACGGAGATCATGAAGGAGATCATCGGCCGCGGCCTCGGCGTCTGACGCCGAGCGGTGCGGACAGGCGGATTTGCCCATCTCGTCGAGGTGCACCGTGGCATGAAGACCACTGGGCCACGCGGCGACGGCGAATGGCCACGCGGCGACGGCGAATCGTTATTACGCTATAACGCAGATCTGGCGGTATCGTGTCACACGATGGTCCGGCGCTCCCGGGGCCGGGCATGTACTTGTGACGGCGTGGCAGCGCGCTGCGAAACATGAGGGACGGAGCGGACGTGGCGGAGTCCGAGAGCGCAGCAGCGCGGCAAGACGAGTTGATCATCCCGGACGGCGGGTTCTGGCCGGCGCCGGAGATCCCGCAGCCGAACATCTACCCGATGGAGTGGCGGGTCGAGACCGAGAAGCTCGCTGCGATCTACCAGAAGTCCAAGCTGGCGCTCTGGAACCCGGCGGACCTGCCGTGGGACGGCCTGCGCGCTGGAGACTTCACGTCCGAGCAGCGGCTCGGGATCATGTACTGGTTCTCCGTGCTCGCCAACTTCGATGCCTCCGGCCCCGCCGTGTTCGCCCGGGCCACGATCGAGGCATTCGAGAAGCACGAGGAGGATCCCGTCCGCAAGTGCTTCTTCTCGATCACCCGGGACGAGATGAACCACGAGGAATGCTGCCAGCGCTCGATCGCCGCGCTCTGGCCTGGCGGCCCGCTCAGCTGGTCCCCGTCAACCGACCTTGAGCGCGCGGCGCACAACAATATCGCGTGGCTCTACCACAACGGCGGCCGGTACTGGAGCGGCTACAGCAAGGCGGTCGGCAAGTACTCACTGCCGGTCCTCTTCACCAGCTTCATGATGGGCGAGATGGCGGCGTCCACCCTGTTCCGCGGGATGGCGTCCAATACGACACACCCGGTGTTCTCGGAGATGTTCCAGCGGATCGGCCGTGACGAGTCACGGCATCTGCAGATCTGCATGACGATCCTGGAGAACGAGTGGCCTGGCCTGACCGACGACGTCAAGACGACCATCACCCGCCAGCTCAGGGCCGGCTTCATCTTCCTGTCCATGATTCTCTGGGAGCCGCCGGACGGGTTCTGGGATATCCCGCCGTACTTCCTGCCCAACCACCGGATCCTGATGAGCCATGCCAGGGATGCCGGGCTTGGCGTGCTGACCTACGAGCAGCAGGCCGAGAACTGGAAGCAGGCGATCGCCAAGATCCGGGTGATCGTGCAGCGCTGGGGGATCGAGTTCCCCGCCATCCCCGAACTCGACATCGAGGGAGTGGACGTCTCCGCCGACATCAACCCCGAGGACATCATCCCGGTCTTCTAATCAGCATGCCGAAGAAGTCAGGCAGCAGATGGCCGTAGCCGCGAGAACCACGCGGCCGGAGGTCTTGCCGCCCGGAGGCTGTGCCGCCGGAGGCCTTACAGCTTGGTCAGCGTCTTACAGCTTGGTCAGCTTGGTGAACGGCGAGGTGATCCGAGCCTGCTGCCCGCCGAAGTCGACGATCACGGCGACGTCCTCCTCGACGCCGATCACCTTGCCGAGGCCGTAGCGGTCATGTGTCACCTGGTCGTGCACGTCGTAGTGCTCGATAGGCTCGGCCGGGGCGGGATTGTTGAAGGGACTTCCTGGCAGGTAGCGCCGGGGCATGGCGCGTGCTGGGCTCATGATCTCCAGTATGCGCCTGCTGCGCTGATGAGGAGGGCTGCAGCGGCGTAAACCTGCGTTTGCGGGCAGCCTGCGCGGCAAAACTGCGGGATACGTATTGCGGTTGGCATAGCAGCCCGGCGAAAGCAGTGCATAAGGTGTGAGCCGGTGCAGAGCACTGGGATCTAGCACCGGGTGGTGAGTCGGCGCGGGCGCGGGCATCTCGGCTGGACTAGCCCGCGTGCCGCAGCAGGCCACGGTGGACCGGAGGTGCCATGCACGCGAATCCCTACATTGTCCTTGGCAGTGCCGTCGTCGGGTTTCTCGTCGGGCTGACCGGGGCAGGCGGTGGCGCGCTCATGACGCCGATGCTGATCCTCCTGTTCGGGATCACGCCGTCCACGGCCATCTCCAGCGATCTCGTCGCAGCCGTCCTGATGCGGCCGGTCGGTGCCGCGGTGCACCTGCGCAAGGGAACCGTGAATCTCCGGCTGGTGGGCTGGATGGTGCTCGGTTCCGTCCCGATGGCCTTCCTCGGCGCCTACCTGCTGCACCTGCTCGGGGATGGCAGCGCCGCGCAGGCCAACATCGAGCGGGCGCTCGGCGCCGCGCTGCTGATCGGCGCCGCCGCGATGGTGCTGCGCTACGTGCTCGACCGGCGCAGCGGCCAGAAGCGCGAGGCCATGGTGCACCAAGTCACCCCCCGTCCGCTGCTGACCGTCGGCATCGGCATGGTCGGCGGGCTCATCGTCGGGATGACCTCGGTCGGCTCAGGATCCCTGATGATCGTGCTGCTGCTGTTCCTCTATCCGATGATCGGGGCCAACCAGCTGGTCGGAACCGACCTCACCCAGGCCGTGCCGCTGACGCTGGCGGCCGCGCTCGGCGCGCTGGCCTTTGGCCACGTCGAGTTCTCGGTGACCACGTCGATCATCATCGGCAGCGTGCCCGCGGTACTGATCGGCTCCTTCTTCTCGTCCAGGGCCCCGGACCGTTTCGTCCGGCCAGCTATCACGTTCGTGATCTTCGCGTCCGGGCTTAAGTACGTCGGGCTCGGCACCACCACACTGGGCTGGGTTCTGTGCGCGGTCCTGCTGGCCGCCGGGGCAGCCTGGCTCGGCTACGCCCGGCCGTGGCGCAACGGCACCAACGGCAGCACGAGCAGTGGTAAAAGCAGCGCCAGCGATACCGGAACGGAAGACCCGCTGGCCGCAGGCCCGCAGGCGCCTGCCTGATCACGATCGGCGACGTCCGGGCCGGATGCCGGCCGCAATTGCCTTTAGCAAATTGCACACAACACGTAACGCTACGTGCGTCCGCCAGCGATACTGAGAGAGACGCAGGCGACGTGGGTACCCCCGAGCTCACGTCGCCGCGTCTTCACTTTCCGGCCGATTCAATCGGCTAGCCGCCGTGCCGGCGGTACACGTAGCGGGCGCCGCCCGGTACCGTTCGGTGCATGACAGCTACCGAGACAGCGGCAGGAGGCGGCAGCACGGCGTTGACCCCGGCGGCACCATTCGGCCGGATGCTGACCGCGATGATCACTCCGATGACCGGCGACGGCGCGGTCGATTACGACGGGGCCGCCCGCCTCGCCGAGCACCTGGTCACCGAGATGCGCAACGACGGCCTGGTGATCAGCGGCACCACCGGCGAGTCGCCGACCACCACCGACGCGGAGAAAGAGCGGCTGCTGCACGCCGTGGTGGAGGCAGTGGGCGACCGGGCCACCGTGGTTGCGGGCGTCGGCACTAACGACACCGCGCACACCTGCGAACTCGCCCGGCAGGCCGAACGAGCCGGCGCGGCGGCACTGCTCGTCGTCACGCCGTACTACAGCAAGCCGCCGCAAAACGGCCTGCAGGCGCACTTCACCAAGGTCGCTGACTCAACCGGGCTGCCGGTGATGCTCTACGACATCCCGGGCCGGACGGCCGTGCCGATCGAAACCGAGACACTGGTCAGGCTCGCGCAGCATCCCAGGATCGTTGCCGTCAAGGACGCGAAGGACCATCCCGGCGCGGCGTCTTGGGCAATGGCCCGGACCGACCTGACCTTCTATTGCGGCACGGACATGCTCAACCTGCCGTGGCTGTCGCTCGGCGCCGCCGGATTCGTCAGCGTGGTCGGGCACGTGGTCGGCGACCGGCTGCACGAGATGATCGACGCGTACGCGGCCGGGGACGTGCGCGCCGCGCTGGCGATCCACCGCGAGCTGCTGCCGGTCTACACCGGGATGTTCCGGACCCAGGGAGTGATCATGACTAAGGCGGCCCTCGGGCTGTTCGGGCTGCCGGGCGGGCCAGTCAGGTCGCCGCTGGCGGACGCGACGCCGGCCGAGATCGAACAGCTCCGCGCGGACCTCGAGGCTGGCGGCGTGAAGCTCCGGTGAGCCACCCGCATCCCGAGCTCGGGACACCGCCGCCCCTGGACGCGAACGGCCTGCGCATCGTCGCGCTGGGCGGACTCGGCGAAATAGGCCGCAACATGACGGTCTTCGAGCATGCCGGGCGCCTGCTCATCGTGGACTGCGGCGTGCTCTTCCCCGAGCCCGATCAGCCTGGGGTTGACCTGATCCTGCCGGACTTCACCGCGATCGAGGACCGGCTGGACAAGATCGAGGCGATCGTTCTCACCCATGCCCACGAGGACCACATCGGCGGGGTGCCTTATCTCCTCCGCCAGCGCAAGGACATTCCGCTGGTCGGCTCGAAGCTGACGCTCGGCCTCGTCCGCGGCAAGCTCACCGAGCACCGCATCACGCCAGTCACCGAGGAAGTGGCAGCAGGTACCCGGAATTCGTTCGGGCCCTTTGATCTTGAATTTTTCGCGGTCAATCACTCCATTCCCGATGCGCTGGCCGTCGGCATCCGGACTAGCGCCGGCGTGGTCCTGCACACCGGTGACTTCAAGATGGACCAGCTGCCGCTCGACGGCAGGCTGACCGATCTCGGCGGTTTCGCGCGGCTCGGTGCCGAGGGCGTCGACCTGCTGATGGCGGATTCCACCAACGCCGAGGTGCCCGGCATCGTGACCAGCGAGCGGGAGATCGCGCCCGTGCTGGCCGAGGTCTTCGGGGCCGCGGAGCAGCGGATCATCGTGGCCTGCTTCTCCAGTCATGTGCACCGCGTGCAGCAGGTACTCAATACCGCGGCGTCGCACGGGCGCAAGGTCGCGCTGGTCGGCCGGTCGATGGTGCGGAACATGGGCGTCGCCCGTGACCTCGGGTACCTGAAGATCCCGTCGGTGCCGGGCGGCCTGATCGTGGACATGAAGGACGCCGAGGAACTGCCGCCCGAGCAGATCGTGCTGATCTCCACCGGATCGCAGGGCGAGCCGATGTCGGCGCTGTCCAGGATGGCCGGCCGGGATCACCCGATCAGGATTGCCGAGGGCGACACCGTGGTGCTGGCCTCGTCGCTGGTGCCCGGTAACGAGACGGCCGTGTCCAGGATCATCAACGACCTCACCAGGCTCGGCGCGCGGGTGGTGCACAAGGGCAACGCGCTCGTGCACGTCTCCGGGCACGCGCCGGCCGGCGAGCTGCTGTACGTGCTGAACCTGGTCCGGCCCGGCAACTTCATCCCGGTGCACGGCGAGTGGCGGCACCTCAAGGCGCATGCCGAGCTGGCCGCCAAGTCCGGGGTGCCGGAGAAGAACATCGTGATCGCCGAGGACGGCGTGGTCATCGACCTGGTCGGCGGCCAGGCATCGGTGGTCGGCGCCGTGCAGTGCGGTTACGTCTACGTGGACGGCCTGTCGGTCGGCGAGGTGACCGAGACGTCGCTGAAGGACCGGCGGATCCTCGGCGAGGAGGGGTTCCTCTCCGTGGTCATCGTGATCGACTCGACCACCGGCAAGATGATCGCCGGGCCCGAGATCCACGCCCGCGGCGCCGGCATCGACGATGCGGCCTTCGACGAGGTCCGGCCGCGGCTGGAGGACGCGCTGGCCCGGGCGGCCGCCGACGGCATCAACGACGTGTACCAGCTGACCCAGCTGGTCCGCAGGACGGCGGGCCGCTGGGTGAACGAGAACTACCGGCGCCGCCCGATGATCATCCCGGTGCTGATCGAGGTCTGAGCCAGCCCGCGGCGGGTCAGGGCCGCGGGCGGTCAGGGCCGCGGGCGGTCAGGGCCGCGGGCGGTCAACCGGCCGCGGGCGGTCAGCCGGCCGCGAGATCGCGGAGCCTGAACCGCTGCAGCTTCCCGGTGTTCGTCCGCGGCAGCGCGGGCAGGAACTCGATCGCGCGCGGGTACTTGTACGGCGCGATCCGCTGCTTGACGTAGTCCTGCAACTCGCTGACCTTCGCGTCGCCGCCGGACGCCCCTTCGGCGAGCACCACGTAGGCCTTCACGATCTGGCCGCGTGCCTCGTCCGGCACCCCGACCACGCCGCACTCGGTCACCTCCGGGTGGCTGAGCAGCGCCTCTTCGACCTCGGGCCCGGCGATGTTGTAGCCCGAGGAGATGATGATGTCGTCGGACCGTGCCTGGTACCAGAAATAGCCGTCAGCGTCCCGCCGGTAAGTGTCACCGGTGATGTTCCAGCCGTCATGCACGTAGGCCTTCTGCCGGTCATCGGCCAGGTAGCGGCAGCCGGTCGGGCCCCTGACCGCCAGCTTGCCGTCCTCGCCGTCCGGCACCAGCTTGCCGTCCTCGCCGTGTATCTCGGCGATGTAGCCGGGCACTACCCGGCCGGTCGACCCGGGCCGGATCTCCTCATCGGCGCTGGAGATGAAGATGTGCAGCAGTTCCGTGCTGCCGATCCCGTCGATGATCTTCACGCCGGTGGCGTCGTGGAATGCCTGCCAGGTGCTCGCCGGCAGGTGCTCGCCCGCCGACACGGGACGGCGCAGGCCGCGCAGCAGGGGCGCCTTGCCGGACGCGATCATCGCCCGGTAGGCGGTCGGCGCCGTGAAGCAGACGGTGACGCCGCGGGCGGCGATCTGGTCGGCGAGCTCGGCCGGGGTTGCCTTCTCCAGCAGCAGCACGGCGGCGCCCGCCCGCAGCGGGAAGATCACCGCGCCGCCCAGGCCGAACGTGAAGGCCAGCGGCGGTGTCCCGGTGAACACGTCGTCCGGCCGCGGCTTCAGCACGTGCTCGGAGTACGTGTCGGCGATCGCCAGCAGGTCGCGGTGGAAGTGCATCGTGGCCTTCGGCCGGCCGGTGGTGCCCGAGGTGAACGCGATCAGGGCGACATCGTCGGCTGCCGTGGGCACCGCCGCCGCCCCGGCCGGTTTCCGGCTGGCCAGCCTGGTCAGGTCACCCGCGTCGTCGGCTCCGTACGTGACGATCCGCATCCCGGGCACGTCCGCCTCGGCCAGCGCGCTGGTGAAGCGGCTGTCGCAGAGCGTCAGGCTGACCTGGGCGATCTCGCAGATCGCGGTCAGCTCCCCGGCCCGCAGCAGCGGCATGGTCGCCACCGCCACGCCGCCGGCCCGCAGCACCCCGAACCAGCACGCCACCAGCCACGGGTTGTTCGGCCCGCGCAGCAGCACCCGGTTGCCCGGGACCAGGCCCAGGTCCTCGGTCAGCACCCGGGCGATCTGGCTGGCGACCCGCAGCAGGTCGCCGTAGCTCCAGCGCTCGTCCGCCGACAGCAGGCACGGCCGCTCCGCGCCATGCACGGCGATGGTCCCCTCCAGCAGTTCTGCCGCGCAGTTGAGCCGGTCCGGGTACGCCAGCGCGGGCAGCGAGAACAGCAGTTCCGGCCAGTCGCCGGCGGCGGGCAGATGGTCCCGGCAGAACGTGTCGGTGTGGGCTGACGGCGAAAGCTGCATGGCCGCGACCTCCCTCGGGCATCACCAGAACGTCCCCAGTATGTCGTCTTGGTGACGATAGTCAACGAGTCAGGGGCAGCTTCAGGGTGGCAGCCACCGGCTGCCAGCGTCCGGGTGACGGGACGGCGACCAGGACCGTCCAGCCGAGCAGCGCGATCGCCGCGACCGCCTCCAGCACCAGCGATTCCACCACGTAGGACGCCGAGATCGACTCGCGGAATCCGAACAGGCCGATGCTGAGGCTGACCAGCAGCGCGCCGAGCGTCGCAGCGGTGAATCCCGCCGCGAGCAGGCCGGTGAGCGGCCGCGGCAATGCCAGCAGCGTCGCGGCCAGCACGAACGCGGCCACCGCGTCGAGCAGGAACATCGGGCCGTCAGTCGGGATCTGCCGGTACCCCTCCTGCCACAGGTGGAGATGGATGTAGCCGATCCAGCCAAGGGCCGCCACGCAGCCAAGGCGAAGCAGCAGCGCGGTAACTCCGCGGCCGCTTCGGTAAGCCAGCCGGGTACCCCGGGCCGACGCGAGGTCGCGTAGCCGGAATTCTGTCTGATCAGTCATGTCGGGTCGCCCCTTCAGTGGACGAGGTAGGCGGATACGGCACGTTCGAGGATCGGCTCGGCCAGCGGCCACCGGGCGGTCGGCGCCGCGGCGACGATGACGCTGGCTCCTGCTCGCCCCCTGACCAGGCAGGCGAGCTCGGTGTAGCGGTGCCCGCCGACCCGTGTCACGTAGTGATCGATGACGCACGATCCGGTGCCGCCGCGGAACTGCTGTCCCTCGGCTGCCGTGTCCAGGCTTGCCCGGGACGCGTCATCGGATCGCAGCACGCGCACCCGGTAGCTGGCCCAGTTCCGCAGGCTCTCCTGGCCCTGCCTCGGCGTGGCGTTCAGGTAGAGCAGGAACTTTCCGGCCGGGCCGAGCCGGGCGGCGGACACCGAGTCGCTGTCACCACTGACCCGGTGCATGCCCGGCGGGTAGAACAACTCGGCTGTGCCGTTCGGCAGCATGACGTGGTGCCAGCCGGCCGGCGCGTGGGCGGCAGTGAGCGTCGGGAACGTCCGGTCCGGCGTGCCGTCGCGCGCGGGTGCGGTGGTTGCGGCGGGGGATGCGCCCGCAGCGTGTGCGGCGGGCGCAGCGTGTGCGGCGGGTGCAGTGGCTGCAGTGGGTGCGGCTGACGCGAGGCCCACAGCGGCGGCGGCCCCCGCGGCTAGCAGCGCGGCCGCGACTGCGATGGCGGTGCCTCGGGTGGCACGGGCGGGTGTCATGGCATTTTTTCCCATCCGCCAGCCGGCCCGGCTCGGCCCGGTCACGCGGTCAGGCCGTGTGCAGGGGGCCGAGCCAGGCGGCTGGCAATGCGCGGGGCAGCGGCTAGATGTCGCCGTCGCCGTCGCTCGGGCCGCCGTTGTTGTCCGCGTCATGGTCGCCGCCGTTGCCCTGCGGGATGGGGTTGGCCATGGGCGGCGATGGCGGCGGCGGTGCCGGGGCAGCAGTAGTCGGTGCCACGGACGGGGCGGCGTGATGGTGGTGGTGGTGGCGGCGGACCGGGTGGGCTGCCTTTGCCTGCGCCGCCGGATGGGTTGCGGTCGCGGCAGGCGATGCTGGCTTCGGCTGCGTCCCGGAGGTGTGTGTTGTCCCGGCAGAACCGCAGCCCGCGGCGAGTGCCGCCAGCAGTGCGATCCCGGCCGCGGATCGGGTGATGGTCAACGACATGGCTCGTCCCTCGTATTTTGTTGCTTCGGGTCGGCGGCCGCCGTGGGTTGACACACTTGACACGGCTGGAACTTCCTCGCGGTTCGACGCAGCGGCCTGTCAGTTTTTGCCCCGTCCGCGGAGCGCAGGGCAGGCCGCTATGTTGCTCGCGTGACGACGTTTACCGAGGCACCAGGAGCAGCAGAGCCGCGGCTGCCGCAGCCGCGGGCGCTGATCGTGACGATCTACGGCCTCTATGCCCGCAACCATGCCGGCCGGGCCGGCGGCTGGCTGAGCGTGGCGTCCCTGATCCGGCTGATGGCCGGCCTCGGCGCGGACCAGGCCGCCGTGCGGTCCTCGATCTCCCGGCTCAAGCAGCGGGAGATACTCGAGCCGCTCCGGCTCGGCGGCGTCGCCGGCTACGCATTGTCACCGCGCGGCAGCGAGATTCTCGCTGAGGGTGATCGGAGAATCTTCGAGCGGCCACGCGCGCGGCTGTCCGACGGCTGGCTGCTCGCCGTTTTCAGCGTGCCAGAGCAGGAACGAGGCCGACGGCACGCGCTGCGCTCACGGCTGAGCTGGCTCGGTTTCGGCACCGTGTCGGCAGGCGTCTGGATCGCACCAGGCCACCTGGCCGGCGAGACCAGGGACATGCTGGCCCGGTACCGCCTGTCCGGATACGTGGACCTCTTCAGTGCCGACTACCTCGCCTTCGGCGATCTGCAGCAGCAGGTCGGGCGCTGGTGGGACCTCGACCGGCTGGAACGGCTCTACCAGGAGTTCCTCGACGACTGCGGGCCGGTGCTTGAGCGCTGGCGCGGGCGCAGGGCCGGGGCAGGCGGGGCGCCCGGTGACGGCGAGGCAGCGTTCGCCGACTACGTCCTGACCCTCACCGCCTGGCGGCGGCTGCCGTTCCTCGACCCGGGCCTGCCCGCCGAACTGCTGCCCGCCGACTGGCACGGCCTGCGGGCGGCCCGCACGTTCGCCGCGCTCCGCACCCGGCTGGCGGCCCCCGCGCAGGCGTACGTGATCGCGGTTACCGGCCAGCCGCCGGCACAACCCGATGGATCGGGCTTTCAGCGGCACCCAACCCGTTGAAAGCCCGATCCACCGGGTTGCGATCACGCAATGAGCGGCATTGGACGCGCCCAGCGCCTGACCGCCTCCGCCCTGGCAGCCGCCCGGCACCTGGCCGCCGCCCGGCACCTGGCCGC
>Ga0182024_10020740_pt1 | contig 11987 bp, 9 predicted proteins | sample P32metaG_FD_120480 | JGI IMG/M metagenome (GOLD analysis project Ga0182024, IMG submission 120480) | Permafrost microbial communities from Stordalen Mire, Sweden - P3-2 metaG (Illumina Assembly) | ecosystem: Environmental > Terrestrial > Soil > Wetlands > Permafrost | place: Sweden: Stordalen... | reverse complement strand
GCCCTGCCGGACATGAAAGGCTTGGCCGCCAGCGTACAAGTGACGACACCCATCACATTGACTTCGAACAGCCGACGAGTCTTCTCGACACCCATGTCAGCCAGCGCGCGGCTGTACTCGTGCGAGTGCAGCCCGGCGTTGTTGATCAATATGTCGATTCCTCCGTGGACCTGGGCGATTTCGGCCATGATCGCGTTCATCCGCGCTTCGTCGGTAACATCGCCGGCAACGGGAATGGCCCGCGCGCCGATCTCTCGAGCCGCCAGCTTTACGGCGTGTTCGTCGCGATCAACCAGCGCAACGAACACTCCCTGCCGGGCGAGCGCGGCGCCGAATGCCTTGCCAAAGCCGCGACCGCCGCCGGTTATGACAGCGACTCTCTCATCCGTTTGTGATTCCACCTGTGCTCCCGACGCCTGGCGTCGCTACATGCGGCATCGCATTCGATGCGTTCATGGGTCGTGAGCTGTCAGCATAGCTGACTGCGGCAAATTGCGTTGGTTGGAAGCTCTGGTAACTTCCAGTGTGTTCGGCAGCGTGGCCACCTGCTGGAACAGCGCCCGGATCCGATAGCCGCTGGCCTCGAATTTTTGATCGAGGGCAGCCATCGTCGCGCTGTTCTGCGTTGGCTGGCCGGTCGCATACTCGATCGCACGCTTGACGACGCACTGCGTGACGCCTGGGTCGGCTGCGAGCGACTTGCTGAGGCCGGCCTCGCCCGCCACGCTTTTGCCGCCGAATGTACTGATCGGGTCAATGGGGCTGTCGTTCTCGGTCGCGCGGAATGCGCCGATGCCGTCAAAATTCTCCAGCGCCAGCCCGATCGGGTCGGTGACGCGATGGCAACCGGCGCAAACGGGATTTGCAATATGGGCCGCCAGACGATCGCGGGCTGTCGGAAGAGCCTTGTTGGTCGCATCCACAACCAGTTTGAAGTCCACGTTGCCGGGTGGATCGGGAACCGGCTGGCAAAGCAGAAGTTCGCGGACCGCGCGGCCGCGCTGGGTCGCGGAGCTGCGGCCGGGATGCGAGTACAGGGCGAGGAAGGCAGCCTGACTCAATAGGCCGCCCCGATCGCTGTCCGCCGGGAAATCAAAAGGCTCCCATCCTTTCTCTGCTCGGACGGGAACGTCGTAAAGCGGCCCCAGCGCCCGTGTCATAAAGGTATGGCGCGTGGTGAAGAGATCGCGATAATCGTTGTCGCGAACGACCAGCTCATCGACGATGGTGCGCAAGAGCTGCTCCGGCAGGGCCGCCGCCACGTCGGCGTTGAAGCGCGGGTAAATCAGCGGATCCTTTGCGTAGTCGTCGGCTTCAAACTTCTCGTATACCAGCATATCCGCAAAAAAGGCGCGCACGCCATCCTCGAGCCGTGGCGAGGCTACCATCTTCGCGGCGATCGCCTCGAGCTTGGCCTGGTCGGTGAGCTCGCCATTTGCAGCGGCCATGAGCAAAGTGTCGTCGGGGGTTGTGTCCCACAGGAGAAAACTCAGGTGTGAGGCTCGCGAGTAATTGTCGAGCCGCATCATGCCTGGATGGCCAGGAACGGGCTCGACCGTTTCAGTGACGAAAAGGAAGTTGGGAGAAACGAGCATGGCCGCCAGCGACAGCTCGAGCCCTGAATAGAACGAACCTGCCTTGCTCGCCGCATCGTCGGCCATCCTCGCGTAGACGCGTTGCTCCTGCGCTGTCAATGGGCGGCGGAAAACGTAGCGGCCGATGGTCGCAAGCGTCATGAGGGCGCATTTGTCGTCAGACTTTGCGGCATCGTGCGGCGTGCAATCGACGAAAGTAGCACGATGGGCCTCGTCGAACACCTGTTCGGCGACGCCGCGAGCCACCCCATCGAACTGTTCAAATCCCACCGGCGAGAGCGCCGCCGCGGTGGCTCCAGTCGACAGCAGGTGCTGGGCCGGGCGCACGATCGGCTCAAAGCGGCCGGCCACCTTGATGCCGGATCCAAAAATATCGGCGATCGTGTTGCGGTACTGGGCTTCCGTCAGGCGGCGCATGCCCACGATCTGCGCGGCTGAGGCGTGACCGGTCTGCACCACCCGGGCGCTGGCGGATTCGCCGCCGATCAACGCCAACAACAGCGTGACCATCGCGAATGCGTTGCGGAGGGGCTTATTCACGGCGATAGAGATGGCAGCGCGGCGACGCGCTCAGGCGGCTTGCCGGCCTGCGCCAGTGCCGGTACTGCAACCAGTACGGTCCCCTTGGACGGCGCCCTTGTAGGTTGCTCCTCCTGGCTGACGTAGACGAGCCGGCCGCGATACTCCCACTGCAGGCGGTCTCCCTCCCTCGAGATTTTCCAGTCTCCTATGCTCCGGCTTGCCATGCCGGCGGCAAAAGGAATCCAGTTCCGGCAATCCGCGCCGCAAGACTCATCGATGGTGAACAAGGCGTGCCCCTGGCCGTCTTCCAGGATGTAGGCCTCGCCCACGAATACCGTCTTCACAGGTGCGGGGGCCGTCACCCTGGGTACGGGCGGAATATAAGTCAGTAAGTTGAAAAGATTGTCCCGGTCCTTTCCGCCGGTCGACCCTGGGGCGCTATCGCCGGCGTAGGTGAAGAGGGGGTCACCCTTATAAGACCACTGCGGACCCTCGGTGCCGTCCACGACTTTCCAGGGTCCTATCGGCTTGGCGTCGGCCGGCGCCTTGGCCGCGATCCAGGACTTCGCGCACTCGCCACTGCAGTATTTCAGCGCATCGCCACCTTGAGCGACGTAGCTCACATAGCGCAGATTCATCGAGTAGAGCGTCATGCCGCGCGAGTCGGTATAGGCGAGCCCAGAGTCGGTCTTGCCGGACGAGATATCGGCCGGGTGGCCATCGTCAGCGGTAGCCGCGGCGCTTCGCAGACCCTGTGCATCGGCGCTTGTACCCATCATCAACAGCGTCAGACTCGCCGTTGCTGCCAAAACAAGATGATGCCAATTCATCGCGCTCCTCCTCATGCTTCAGATCATTATCTCGGTAATGGGTTTGTTGGTTTGCATGCTGGCCGTACCCCACTTGTCGACCGGGACACCCATGACTTGCTGCAGGGTCAGACCGACGCGCGACACCGGGGTACCCATGCCCTTGACGTGGAGGCCGGTCTTGATGCGGCCGCTGGCGCTGCCTGCGGTCATCATCGGAATACTATCGATGGTGTGAAACTTGGCGAAGTCGGTCTCGCTGTGGGCGAACACCAGACTGTGATCCAGCAGGGTTCCGTCGCCTTCCTTCATCGAATCCAGCGCGGTGATGAAATCGACCCAGGCTCCCATGATGTTCTCGACGAAGAACGTGACGTTGGGCTGGTAGCCCAAGCGCTGATCGAGTTGCTCCTCGTGGGTCAGCTGGTGATGAGTGGTCGTGGAGCCCACGCGTGTCAGGGACGACGCGCCGTTGTTGAAGTACATATTGAAAACCCGGGTCTGATCGCAGGCCATGGCCATCACGAGTAGTTGGGTCATGAGCCTGTGGTTGACCAGGACGTTCTCGATCTGGGCGTTCACGGGCGCTTCCGTCGGCTTGCTCGGAACCCTGCAAGCCTCCAGCGGCTGGGGCTTGGTCAGTTCGATGTCGAGCTGCTTTTCAAGCTGGCGCAGGGAGGTGAAATACTGGTCCAAGCGCTGCTTATCGGAGGCGCCGAGTTGGGCCTCAAACGCCTTGCGCTGCTCTTCGACCCCCGAAAGCACGCTGCGGCGCGCCATTACCAGCGGATCGGGCGTGAAGGTCGCGCTGTTTGGATCCTTGAATCCCGGTCCGAAGATGCGGGTGTAGAGCTCGACAGGGGAGCCCTCGGAAGGGTTCATGTTGCCGTTGCCGCGGCCGCTCTGCGTATTGCGTGCGTCACCGACGGCCGACACATCGAGCGAGCGGAAGCGGGTGCGTGTTCCGACCACATCGCCGATCAGCACGTCAAAAGACGGCCCAGGAAAACCCTGTCCCGCCGTGGCCATGCCGGTGCGAATGGCGGTTCCGCCGCTGATGTGCGGGTAATTAGGCTGCCCGTCGAGCGGCACCGGGAAGTTGCTGAACACATTAACCTTGCTCTGGTAGGGCTTGATCGGCGCAAGCTCGACCTTGAGATCGTAGTTGGCACCTACCTGATCCGGTATCCAGCGCGGTGGATTGACGCCCAGTCCCCAGAACCACGTGCCGAAGCGCGTCGGCAAGGGCGCGCCGGTGTCCGCCAGCGCCACACCGTTTCCGTCCAGAAAGAGGTCCAGCAGCGGCAGTCCAACGGCCACCGCTGCGCCGTTCACCAGTCCCTTGAGGGCGGCTCGACGTGAAGGTTGGAATCTCATTTCTAGCTCCTTAATTCGCTTCAGCCGTGGTTGTGGTGTGATCGAACACGAAGGCGGGGACCGCTTCAATATGCATTGCGCTCGAGATCCTGTCGCATTGGCCGGTGGCGGGATCCCGCTCCCCGTCGGCGAGAGCCTTTATGGTTCGGTACTGGGAGGAGCAATCCATGTCGGCCACGGTAACCGTGCCGGCGCTGCCGCCTATGGCCTGAAGCATGTACATGATCAGGGGCACATAGCCACCGATGACACCATCCAGCGTGCCGTCAGGCTTGAAGACAATTTTCAGGCGGCTCCGGGCGAAATTCCAGTCCGTTGGGACTCCCCGGGGCTTATTTCCCAGCTGCCGTTCGAGCACGATATCGCTGGACTCGGTCGTCAGCACACCATTGACGATGTGGCCGCGCAGCACGTTTCGCCATTTCGGGTTTTTCGTTACGTGATAGCTCGCGTTGCGAATAAAATTCTGTTGCGAGTCGACAATCGGTTTATCTTGCGATGAGGCCAGCAACACCTCGACGTTGTCGTCGTTGACCAGGCTGTGCACGTTGCGCAGGATCATCACGATCGTGTAGTCACTCATCAGGGCACTCTTGTCGCCGATCAGGATGTCGCCGACCTTGCCGTCCGGGCCGCGGTGATTGCGCTCGCAGCCCATTGCTCGATAGTACTGGTTATCGATACCTTTCTCGCCGCTCGGACTGACGAACTTCTGGTGCGGGCACACGTAGGAGTCATGCGGGTGCTCGCCGCTGGCATCGCCGTCGAGATTGACGCCATACGCGATCTTGCTCTGCACGGTCTTGTAAAGCGGATGGTCGAACTTGTCGTAGTTGGCGCAGACATTCAGATGATGATCGGGGCTAAAGCCGTAGGCTTTCCAGCGTTTGGTCAGTTCTGGCTCGTTCTCGGGCTTCAGCAGACGCGCGCGCTCCTCCGACGGCAGCGTCGAGAGGAAATTGTCCCTGACCAAATTGGCAAGCCCATCGGGGCAAGCATCTTGCATGCCCGGATAGACGGCGTCCACGAAGGCAGAAAATACAAAGCCCATCTCGCCGCTGGCCGGTGGGGCGGGCGGTTGCGCTGAGGCTGGCGGACCGGCCGAAGCGGCGGGAGCGGCGGCCGCGTGGGCCGCGCCTGCGGACGCCAAGAGGCTCAAAGTCGCGATGCAAGCAGTGCGCAGCGCCCGCAAGTTGCGAGGCCTGCGGTCGGCAAATCGATTCGTCCTGAACATCATACCGCCCCCCTCAATCGAGTAGCCCTCGCCCTGGTACTTGCAGCGCATAGAAGCCAGAAAAAGAAAACAGGCGTATCCCGTCGCCCCGAATGTCGCCCGGTGCCTTGTCCTCGTAGTACGTATACACAGGCATTCCACGATAGGCCCAAGTTCTCACCCGGGGCGCATCCGGCGGATAGGTGAAGCCGCTCGCCTCGCTGAACATCGGGTAGGCAACATCGACCACGGTCCAATCGCCCTTAGGATCCGAGTTGGCGGGCGCCTGATAAGGCCGCCAGCGCCGCGCGCACTCCTTGCCATCCGCGCACAACATCGCCCAGTACTCAGCGGCATCCCCTGGATCGTCGCAACGCACGCCGTCACCCGCCGGAGTAACGCACGTGAATGCGTACAGTGTGCTGCCCTGTTTGTCGGTAAAGACCTCGCCCAGCAGCGATAGATGCTTCCCTATCTCGGGCGGATTGCCCGGCGACTTGCGAAAGACCACCGTTTCCCATCCGCCCGCCTCTGCGATGTCACCGTCGCTCATTCCCGCAGGCGCGACATACAAGGCCTTGTGCTTGTACGCATACTGGCGCACGCCCGCCCCAGCGCCGACAATGGCCCAATCGCCACTCACGCTGGATAGAGCGGGCGCGGAAATCGGCTGAAATAGTTTCTCGCAGTTGTAGCACGCATGCTCCACCCCAGGAAGCGAGGTATACACGGGCCGGTTATTCAGCGTCGCCAGCACCAAGCCTTCCTCGCGGCGCAGAAGCGTCAAACCGGGGGGAAGATTCAGCGGGGACATCGCCAGACTCCAGCCGCGTCCCCCGAGGTTTGCCTGGCCGATGGATACGGCACCGTTGCGGTCGCCCGCCTTGTGGTCCTTGATGGATGTGTACAGCGGATGGCTGCGATAGGCCCATTGCTTGCCGCCCTCGGGACGATCGATCAATGACCAATCGCTGCCGGGCTGGGCTTGCTCGTCCGCCAGGTACGGCGGCCACTTCTGCGAGCAGCTCTTGTGTGCATCGGCTCGCGGCAAAGGAATCGACCCGAAGCCTCCTGTGGGGTCGCTGAACGCAGGGTGTGGAACGTTGACGCACTGCGACTTGCCCGGAGTGCTGTCGTCGGCACGGTAGGTATAAAGCGTCATGCCCGTCGGCGTGACCCAGATCAACCCGTCACCCGTCATCTCCGCACGCGCCGGGACGGGCGCGATCACGGCGCCGAACGCCGGCAACGCCGACGCCAAACTTGCCGCGCCGCAGAGCGCGAACACAAACTGCAGTCCAATGTTTCTCATATCGTGAGCCTCGCCGTGATCAGGCAATGATCTCCGTGATTTCGCGCGATGTCTGCATGGAACCCTGGCCCCAGCTGGTAATCGGCAGACCCATGAGCCTCTGCAAGGTGTAACCGAGGCGCGTACCGGGCTCTCCGTTGCCGTCCACGTGCAGACCCGTCTTGATGGCGCCGTTGAGCCGGCCGGCGGTGAACATCGGGATGCCGTCGATCGAGTGAGTCTTCGCGAGTTGACAGTCGCTGTGGGCGTAAATCAGGCAGTGATCGAGCAATGATCCGTCGCCCTCGGGAACACCCGCGAGCTTCTCGAGAAAATAACCCAACTCTTTGAACGAATCTCCGACGAATCGGCTTGCTTCGATCTGGTATCCCTTCACAGGATCGACCGTCTCTTCATGCGTGACGATATGATGAGTCTTGTCCAACCCTTTGCGCGTCAGCGACGAGGCGCTGTCCGAGTACACCATGTTGAAGACCTTGCTCTGATTACAGGCAAGCGCCATGACCAACAGATCCGTCATCGCCCGATGGCGAACGGAGACGAGCTCGACATCTACACCCACCGGAAGCTCCGCCGGCGGGCGCGGCGGCGCCTTGCAGGACGGAGCCGGCGGCGGCTTCTTGAGCTGCAGCTCGAGGCGATTTTCCAATTCGCGGATGGAGGTATAGTACTGATCGAGACGCGCCTTGTCGGCGGCTCCCAGAGTGCCTTCGATTTGCTTGCGTTGCTCGCTCACTCCCGACAGAACGCTCCGGCGCATCATCACTGCCGGGTCGGGTTTGAAGTCGGGCGAATTGGGATCCTGAAATTCCGATCCGAACATCTTTTGATAAAACTCGACGGCCGAGATATCCGGTGGATTGACCGCATCCGCACTCAAAAAGCTGTAGCTGTCGCGTGGTGCACCGGTGGCTGCCAGACAAATGGAACGGAACCGCGTACCGCTGCCCACCGCGTCCGCTATCGCCACATCCAGGCTTTGCCCGGGGAGCTGGCCGCGCCCGCTGGGAGCGGAGCCGCAGCGCAGAGCCACCCAGCCGGTGTAATGGCACAGATTCGGGCGCCCATCAGTCAGCACGTTATAGTTGGTGAAAACGTTGAGGTGCTGCTTGACCTTCTCGAGTGACTGCATCTGCAGGGGCAGATCGTAGTTCGGGCCCACGGTCTTGGGCGTAAAGATATCGTGATTCACGCCAAGACCCCAAAACCAGGTGCCGAAACGCGCAGGAAAGGCCTCGCCGGTGGCTGCCATGGCGGTGCCATTGCCGTTCATGAACATCTCCAGAATCGGCAGCGATACCGTTACGGCGGCGCCGTTCAGCATGCCGCGCAGAACATGTCGGCGGGTGAGGCTTTTAGTAGACTTGATGAGCACGGTGGGACACTTCCATGGAGGCATTGTTGGAGGCGGCAAGCGTTTCCGGCGCGGCGATCGCGAAGAAAGACCTGTCGAATATCATCAAACGCAGCATTTCTTCAAAACGGAAGCCGCGCTGCTCGAGTACGCTCTCGTAGTATTCGAGCAGCGGGTTCTCGTTGGGATCGACCTTGCGGCCAACGCTGTATGCGTACAAGCGATTGACGATGCACGATTTCAGTGCCGGGCTTTCCTTCACCGCCTGTCCGAGTCCGACGCCGTCGCTGAAAGTGTTGCCGTCGAGTTTACCGCTCGCGTCGATAACGGCACCGTTTTCGCGAGCCCTGAATTGCCCGGCGCCGTCGAAGTTCTCCAGGCCCAGTCCGATGGGGTCGGTTCGCGCATGACAGCCGGCGCACACCGGGTTCTGTTGATGTGCTGCCAGGCGTTCACGCGCTGTATGAAAGTGGGCGGTGGGGTCCTCGATGATGGAAAAATCGACATTGGGCGGCGGATCCGGAACCTTCTGACACAGCAGTACCTCACGGATCCCGCGTCCCCTGCGTGTAGATGAGCTGCGCCCTGGGTGCGCATACTGCGCCAGGAAGCCGATCTGGGTGAGAATGCCGGCACGCGGATCGCCCTCGCGGAATTCGTACGGGACCGAGCCCTGCGAACCGACGTCCACCGGTATCCGGTAAAGAACAGCAAGGTCGGAGCTCAAGAATGTATGACGCGTCGTGAAAAGATCACGATAATCTCCATCGCGATCGACCAGGTGATCCACCACTGTGCTCAAGATTTGTTCTCGCGCCTCATCCACCGCCTTGAGCGTGAAGGCCGGATAGATCACCGGATCCTTCGTCAAGGTGTCGAAGGCCTCCAGCACCAAGAAATCGGCAAAGAACGCGCGCACTCCCTGCTTGTAGAGCGGCGAGCCGATCATTCGATCGACTTGACGCTTCAATCCCGACGGGTCATGCAATTCGCCTCTCCCGGCGGCAGTCAGCAGCTCATCATCCGGACTCGAGTCCCATAACAGGAAGCTCAAGCGAGAGGCCTTCGAATAGCCATCGAGGCGCCAGGCTCCCGGCCGACCCGGATCGGGCTCAGCCGTCTCTCGAACGAACAGAAATTCCGGCGAGATCAGCATGGCAGACAGGGTGTATCTGAGTCCCGCGTAGAAATCACCGCTCGGCCCTACCGCTGCGCCGGCTGTTTCGACCGCGCGTTTCAATTCATCTGACGTGAGCGGCCGCCGGTAAATCAGGCGTCCGGCTTTGGCAAGGAAGGCGCGCGCGCATTTATCGTCGCGAGCATTGATATTTGCAGGCGCGCAGGGAATGAGGAAACCTCGATGGGCTGGATCGACCACCTGCGCAGCGATCGAGCGTGCGGAAGCATCCAGCGGGTCGAGCGCGCCGGGAGTCACGACTGCGCTGCTGCGGCCGACGCTCAGCAGGCCATCGACGCGATTCACCGGAGCAAACCGGATTTTCACTATGATGTCGGCGCCGAAAACGCGAGCAATGCTGTTGGCGTACTCGCTTTGACTGAGCAGGCGCAAAGTTGGAGCGGGCGGGGGAACGCCCGGTTCGGAAGGGCTCGCGGATGTGCTCGACGACACCGGCTTTTTGGGCCCATCGGAAGAACAAGCGACCAAGGCAAGCAGCGCGATGAGCGCACCGAGCGATAAGGTCCGCAGAGCCTTCACTGTTTCTGATCCGCTCGTGCAACCACCACTCCCGGCGCCTGATGTGCGGGATGAACAATCAGCGCGCGCACTGCCGACACTTGATAGGCGACCGAGATGGCCGTCGGCTTGCCCGTCGCTGGATCAGGATAACCGTCGCCATAGCGATAGAGCGCCCGGTAAATGCCCGCCGGACTGTACATGCCGGGATCCGAGCCGGGTGACTTGCTGTGATTGTTCCACCAGCTGTCCAATTGTTCATATCCGCCGAGCAAGCCGTCGGCGCCCGTCGGGGTGAGCTTGAGGCGCAGTCTGAGATCCCTGATGTCGCGCTCGCCGGTCATTTGAATCTGTACCAACGGCAGCCGCGCGAATGGGATTGGATCCGTGATCAATACGCCATCGACTATTTTGCCGTGCGTCTTGAGCATGAATTGCGGGAAACGCTCATCGATGCGATGGCTCATGAACGCAATGAATGAGCCTGAGGCATTGCGGACCAGGCGATCACGCCCCTTGTAAATGAACACTTCGACGTCGGGGTCGTTCTGTTCGTCATGGACCCCCGTGATCTCAATCAAATGGCGATTGATCGGCGAAGTCTCGACTTCCTTTGCATAGAACTCTGCCATGAAGCCGGTTTTGCGCCAGCCCTGAATGCAGCCCACAACGCGGGCCAGCTGATTGTCCACCCGTTCGCCGTCGGGACTTACGAATTTGTCATGGGCAAGAGTGGTCGGCGTCGCGCGGCCATCGGATGTACCGTCGAGGTTGAAGCCGAAACCGACCTTTGTCTTAAGCTCGCTGAAGGGCAACGGATCTGTTACCAGCATGGGCGAAAAGTTGGGATCCTCGCCGTTCAGTCCCCTGGTTTCGAACGTGCCGCCGAATTTCTTAAAATGCCCGAGAGGATCGTCTTGAGCTTTGAATTGCTCTACGGCGCCTTTTTGCAGGCCCAGCGAGCACTCTTCTACTCCAGGGGTTTGATAAAGCGCATAGCGCCAATCGGTCAGCACGAGACCGATCGTTTCACCGGATTCGGAGGATGTCGCGTCGTCGGCCTCCACTCCAATCACGGCGCCAAGCAGGATCAAACTGGATGCATACAGGAGCGCGCGCACGAGACGATGGCGCCGGATTCGTTTCCCGGACATGCTGATTTCCCCGCCTGCGAATAACCATACTTCGAGTACAATATTCTTCTCGGCATCCTTTGCTGTCAAGCAAACCATCGAGATTTGGCCCAATCGAACGGCCGATCTTGCGTTGAGACGGTGTAAGTTATGGCATCCTCCCGAATGAGCAGTGCGTGTGTGCTGCAACGCAGGCGGAGCCGGGTCTAAATGAAGAAATCGGGATCGATTGCCGCGCGACGTGTGGCGGCGAAGCGCGGTCCAGGCCGTCCCACGGCGGGGCGGATCGAGGCCATCAACCAAGCACTGCTCGTTGCGGCGCGCACCGAATTCTATCGTTCCGGTTACGAAGGCGCACGCGTGGACACGATCGCCGCGAAGGCAGGCATCTCCAAGGCCACGCTTTATGACCGCTATCCTACCAAGGAGGCATTGCTGCGAGCCGTGGTCACGGATGGAACTACGACGTGGTTGGCCAGTTGGCAGCCCGATGGCGATTCCGCGCCCTCGGATGTCCGGCTGCGTCTCAAATACCGAGCGCGTAAACTCATGCAGTGGTATTGCTCAGGCAAGCTCGAGATGCTGGAACGGCTCTTCTCTAGCGGTCCATCGATGCAAGAGTTGAGGCGCATGCGTCACGAGGTCGGACATAAGCGCATCATTCAAGTCATGGCGCAGGACATCATCGACGCGAGCACAGACCACTCGATTTCGCCTCGCTCGGCCACACTGATCGGCGAAATGCTCATGGCGATGCTTGCCGGCTGGTGGGGGGCCCAACAGGAACTTGGGGCTGTCGAGCTCGAGGAGGGGCTGGCCTATGCGGACCACGCGGTCGACGTGCTGCTCGACGGGCGCTCCGCTTGGAGCCGCGCTAAGTCGGCACGCTGAACGCCACCAGTAGCCAAGTGCAATGGGCAAACCGTTACATCATGGCAGGTGCGGCTTCGGCCACTTTTGCGCCGCTCTCCCAGCG
>Ga0182024_10020739_pt1 | contig 11987 bp, 9 predicted proteins | sample P32metaG_FD_120480 | JGI IMG/M metagenome (GOLD analysis project Ga0182024, IMG submission 120480) | Permafrost microbial communities from Stordalen Mire, Sweden - P3-2 metaG (Illumina Assembly) | ecosystem: Environmental > Terrestrial > Soil > Wetlands > Permafrost | place: Sweden: Stordalen... | reverse complement strand
TCTGGACCTGCTGACCTCCGAGGAGATCAACAAGCTGAGCGCTTGTTCAAATCCAGAATGTCGCTGGTTGTTCCTGGACGGCAGCAAGAACAAGGGGCGACGGTGGTGTGACATGAAGCTCTGTGGCAACCGAATCAAGGCAAGACGCTATCGGGGCAGGCAGCGTGCTGCTGCCTCGCAGTGATCGTTTCACCCAATACGAAACCCCGGGACCTTTCGGCAGCAGCTACTCATTCTCACTGCAAGGCGCAGCCTGCGCTGATCATTGAGCGGTAAATCGCCTGTGCTGCTGGCACGATCAATCAGCGGCTTGCAGCCGTCAGGCGACTTGCCTACGAGGCCGCAGATTCCGGCCTTCTTAGTCTGGAACTCGCCGCCGGTATTCGCCGGGTGAAGGGTGTGGAGCAGTTGGGTGCGCGTATCGGAAACTGGCTGACTCGCGATCAAGCTCGGATGCTCCTGGAGAAGGCCGATGGCGAGGACCTGCGGAGCCTTCGTGACCTTGCGATGCTCTCCGTGCTTCTTGGTTGCGGATCACAGCGTGCAGGAGTTTCGTGGACAGGTCCACAAAACCCCCTGATGAATGGCCGCGAAGGCGCCTGGAGTTCTTCAAAGTTGCTCTAATGCGTCTTGCCCGCAGCCTCCGCGACCGCCTGCACATCCGTTAACCAGACCAGCTTCTGTTGCTTGAGATTCTCCAGCACCCGGCGGAGCGCCGCAGCACCAGCTGGTGTTCCGACCACGAAGGGATGAATGCCGATCGCGATGACTGTTGCCTCGCTGGTCGGGTCAGCCGCGGCCTCGCGTGCCAATTCGGTCACGTAGTCGATCCACAGGTGTTCCAGATCGCCAGGCTCCTTGTCGCGCGACAGGTATTGCCCCATGTCCACCGTCACCGCCGGGTAGGGAATCAGCAACAGCGGCCCCGATTTCGTGGTGAGACGGGAAAGCGTATCACTATCCATTGCGTCTAGCGAGTAGGTGATGCCCTCGGCGGCAGTGGCCGTGAAGGTATCACCGTTGGGATAAACGCTCGGGCTCGACCACCCGGTCGAGCGTACGCCGGTGTCCTTCTCGATCATGTCGATCGTCCGGCGGATATAAGCCTCCTGCGCGTCGAGCCCGCGCCCCAGCGGGAGGAGCTGGTTGGAGTTGTTGATACCGTGGGCAATGATGGGCGCAGTCGGCACTAGCGTGCGGAACTGCTTCCACACCTCCGGACGCTGCTCCGGGAACTGCGCATTCAGTGCGATGCTCAGCGGCACGCCTTCATCATGGAACAATCGCCCTAAGCGCGGAACGCCCCAGTTGATCGCGTATTGCCGGAATGCCTCATCGACAACATCGGGGTCGCGTCCATTCATATCGGTACGGAAGTTCGGTCCCTGCCCGTAGGCCCACACTTCCACGTAGAGCACGAAGCAGACGGCGACCTTCTTGTTCCCTGGCCATGCATCCACGTGGATCGGCTGTCGCGGCAACGCGGTCACCCAATCCGTCATACTCTCATTGTGGGGCACACTCTGATTAGGAGTTTTCACTTGGCTGCAGGCCGACGCTCCTGACACGAGCAGGTCGACAAGTACCAGGAAGATGGCGGCGGCAAGGCACGTGCGATTGCGCGTGGACTTCATTCCGGCTTTCGTGCTGCTCATGGTTTAGGCCCCGATCAATGCATCCTGATAGGTAAGAGTCGAGGGGAAACGGAGATTTCCCTTGACTCGGCAGGAGGGGTTCTCCCGACGGGTAGAGCTTGCGAGTGGTGAACTGTCCTCGATCAGCAGGTAGCGTTTGCCGCGCCTGCTATGCTGTCTTCCGCGAAGTTGCAACAGCTTCTCTTTTCGCACCGGAAAGCCCTCACTCGCTGCCGGGAGAGGTGAGCAATCCCATTTTATGCAGATCATCGAAAGATTTCGCCCCGGAGCCCTTCGTCACATCGGTCTTCCAAGGCCATTCAGTGCTGTTGATGGGAACCAGCGGAGGCAGAACCGCCTTCTCGCCGCGTTTCGCCATTTCGCTCTCGATGGCTTTGCGCCCGCCCCAGCCGAGCAGCTCATAATCCATCAGACGGTCATCGTTGAAAAAATACTTTCCCAGAATGCGATCGGAGGCAATTCGTGAGAAGGCCGTTCGCATGTCTTCCGGGGACGCCTGGAAGTCCGTGGTTTCCAGCATGATGAGGCGATTGTTAATGGCATCCTCGCCCATGAACTGAACCAGCACACTGAAAAGGATGTTATTTTGACGGGCTACATAGATCGAATTCGATAGCGCGTAGGTTTGGCCCCATTGATCGCCGAGCAGCTTCTTCCACTCAGTTAACACCTCGAACCAATGCCCAACCTGGGCAGAAGAAGCGACGGCAATGAGCTGTTCGCAATCAGGTTCGACTCCGCGCGTATAAGCCTCCACGTCCGCGGAAGTAAAAGTCCCGTTTGCCAGAGAGGTGTCCATAAATGTGAGTATCTTACCCAGTACCCTGCTAACCAGGGCTTTTTCCTCGGGCTTGATGTCGAGATACTGCACATTGTCTTTCGCGATCTGTACGTGCTTACGATAGTCCTTCATGTCGGCGACCCAGCCCTGGTCGGTCTTGGCATTCCCGATGTAGGGAGCCACCAGCGCATAAGTTCCCATTGCGGAGTGACCGGTCGACTTCATGATTTCGTAAACGGGCGGAACGGACGGCGCTTCCAATGGGGGTTGTCCCGGACGATAGAGAATGAACTTGCCACCCTTCCCGCTGAACAGCGCCATGATCAAGGGATGGTTAAAGTTCTTTTGGAAAAGGGTAAGACCCTTGTCATAAATCCCAAACATCGAGGTATTCAGCTGTCGCACAGTGTCCATGGCGGCCTGATCCTTGGTTGGAGGATCGCCGGCCCGAGCCGGCGAAGAATAAGTGATGGTGAGAGCAGCGGCAAGGAGAGAAGCGCAAAACCTTTTCATGGAGAGTCCGTCCTTATCTCAAAAAAGCAGTGTCAAGCGTAATGAGGTGGCCCAGGCGCCCTTGAAATCAGGGGACGCGCCAGGTGTAGGGATGTAGGTCAGAGTAGGCTGAAAATAGATACCATTTGCGATCCGTGCCTGATAGTAGCTCTGTAGCATCGTTTCGCTATTGCGCTGAAAGATATTCGGGTTCAACCGGGACCAGGCAACGCCTATGCCCAGAGAATCATTCGGCCTCGCCGGGACGAGACTAAACCCGGTAAATCCCGCGCCAAAGAATTGATTGACGGGAAGCGTTTGGGAGCCGTTGTGACCTACCTGGAAAAAGGTGGAAACGCCTGCGTTATTCCGGCCCGGATCGCGAAACCAAATCCGCTGCGAGCCGAAGGCATAGATGCCGTTGGCGCCCTGTTCGGCAATCTTCGGCGGCAATTGCAGAAGTCCGGTTTGGTGCCAGAAGCCGGTGCCCACTTGTCCCGGCAGCCGCTGCCGGCCAAGACGCCACACCAGCCCCGTCTCCGCAATCTGGAAATAGTAGCCGTCGAACCGGGGCCCCCGCAGGCCCGTCTGTTCGCCGCGCGCGAGGCTCCCATCGTAGACGCCGTAGTTGAGATACCACCACTTGACCGGAATGAAATTCGTGGTCAAACCGAAGGCCGAGTTATAAAACCCAGGCGAGGCTCCATACATGGTGGGGTTCTTGAAAACCGGGGTATAAAGCAGCCCGCTGACCGCCGGGATAAAACTTGTATCCTGCGTTGGCACCGGGCGCAGCACGTCCCCAAAGTCGCGCGTCGGAGTAACCTTGCCCAGGCGCAAAGCCAGCTTTCCCTCGAAAAGTTCCTGGCGAATCCATAACTCGTAAAGTTCGGTGCGGGTAAGGGGATCGGAACCAGGCGTGCTGTTATAGCCTTGAACACTGCCCGCCTGGCCGTTGGTCGGTTGCGCATTCAGTTGAAGAAACTCCACGCCAAAGGTACCGCCTGCCCACCAACCGGTGAGTTTGTGCAGATCGGTATGGTTGTCGATGACCAAGGCGCTGTTGCAGCTGAGCGCGCCAGGTTTTTCCCCGCCTGTCATCAGCCAGTTGCAATCCGCCAGCCATAAACCGCCGAAGCGAATTCCATGATCGTTCTGGATGCCAAGCTCTTTCAGCACCAATCGCTGCAGCTCGCCCGATCCGGTAGCCTCATTCACAGCCGCGGGATTTGCACTGATGCCGAGTCCGGGCGAACTGTCGACTTCTGGGGGCGTCTGCGGAGTCATCGCCGCCATAGGAGACTCACCGGCCAGGAGAATGAGCATAAGCACGAGCAGAAATCGCAACCGTTCCGGTAGCTGATCCACGCACAAGCTCATCAAAGAAGAATCCGCCATAGCAGAGCGATCTCAATAACAAACAATGCGGTCAGAAGACCCAACCACAGGAGACCCCGCCACCTGGAGGCGTGTTTGCCGGTAAACAGCCACGGGGCGAACCAGCGGACGAAGAGCGGCATGGTGACGAAACTGGTAACCGCTACGCTACCTACGTTGCCGATGAAGGTCGCCAGCGAAGGATTGAGAAACGCCAGATGAGGATTGAGGAAACGCAGCTCCAGCAGCACCGTGGGGTAGAGTCCCAAAAGGACCAGCAGGGCTGTCTTCCAGTCGGGCGGTCCTTTCCCCGTTGCCGGGTCTATGGGAACCCAACCAGGAAACGATGTGCCCAGGCGCATGAGTTCTTCGTTCTCGATAAAAGCTTTGGATTCTCTCAGCAACTCGGCGCGGTCGGCGGCGGCCAACCAAGCGTCAAGATGCTCGGCGGTATCGTAGCGCAGCATGGTCGTCCAATGACCGTTTTGACCGGTACCTGGAGGTTGAAGATAGGTCCCGCGATACCCTGGATATTTCGCCTGGGCCTGTTGCATCCTTACCGACCACTCACGATAGGCATCTTCCCTACCCGGCTTCACCTTGGAGAAAATAACCTGGGTGACATTGGTGCCTGGCTGCTCTGCCGAGTCGTCCCTGGTCATCACTTCGCCGAGATTACCGCCCTCGAGTAAAGGCAGCACATCTCCAATAACCTTGGCCCGCTCTTCCGACTTCTGCCATTTAAGCAGCAGCTCAGGGGTCTGGAAATTCAGGATGGTCGTCCATTCGTTATCCCCCGGCTTGATGGGAGGAATAATGTCGCTGCTGATATAGCCGGGGAATTTGGCGACCGCCTGGTTATGTTGTATCTGCCAGGCCGCGAAGGCGTCTTCCTGGCCTGGGCGAAGCTTCGAGGTGGCGATCAGAACGGCGGGTTGGCTCATGAGGTGCAAACCGCGGTCGATTCCATGTCCACCAACTGCTTGAAAATCCGGTCGGGACTAAGGGGAAGGCTGTCAAAGCGAATGCCGGTCGCGTCGGCCAAGGCGTTGGCCAGGGCGGGGGAGATTGGAATGATGGGGGCTTCTCCCATCGGCTTCGCGCCCAGAGGTCCAATTTCGTCGTGCGTTTTGGCAAAGAAGATCTCTGTCTCAGGGATCTGGGCGAAAGCGGCAATGCGATAGTTGCGCAGATCGGGATTTAGGATCGCTCCCGCCTTATTGAAAACCATCCGTTCAAAGAGCGTTATGCCGATACCCTGGGCGACCGATCCCTCGACTTGGCCGCGGCACTGCATGGGATTGAGGATGGTGCCGGCGTCCGCTGCGTGAACGCTCTGCAAGATCCTTATTTCTCCAGTCACGCGATGGACGGCCACGCGAAAACCATGCACGTTGAAGGCCGTGGTGCGCGGCGTCGCATAGGACTTGCGTGCCACTTTAAGCTGATGTTTCGGTTCAGGTGTAGCTGCGTAAAGATCGCACAACGGCAGCGCACGGCCGCCGCACAGAACTCTCCCGTCCTCCAGCAAGCACTCTTCTCGCGCAGTGGAAGTTTGCCGGCTCGCGATCTCGAGCAGGTTATGGCGTAGCGCCTCTGCGGCAAGTTGAACCGCCAGGCCGCCGATGCTCGTGCCCACGCTGGCAAAGGTGCCCGTGTCGTAGGGCGTGGTGTCTGTATCGGCATTGATGATAGCGATGCTCTTCGCAGAGGAATTCAGAATCGACGCGGCAATCTGCCGATTGCTCGTGATCGTGCCGTTGCCGAATTCAGAGGTGCCTACCGCCAGGTGATAAGTTCCATCTTCCTTGAGTGCGAGGTGCGCTTCGGAGCGATGCTCGGTGGGGGGTGCGCACTCCTGAACGTGCAACGCCAGTCCCTTTCCTTCCAGCCATTCGTCGCCTTCTGGTTTGCTCAGGCCGCGGCCGCTGGTGAGAGCGCTTTCGACGAAGTCCAGACACTGGTCGAGACCGTAGCTTCCCATCTCAACATCGCCAGGACTATCCCAGATGCTGTGCAGCGCGTCGCCGGGACGCACCACGTTCTTGCGCCGGATCGCCACCGGATCCATGTTCAGCTTCCGGGCAAGTTCATCCATGGCCGATTCGATGGGAAACGCCATTTGCGGCGCGCCATACCCACGAAAGGCTCCCGATGGAACCGTGTTGGTATAGACGGCATAACCAACTCCCTTTTTGTTCGGGCAGCGGTAGCCCATGATCGAGGAGCCCAGGCACGACGCCAGGGTCTCGCCACCGTGATTGCCATACGCACCGGTATTCGATACCACCCGCACCTGGATGCCGGTCAGCGTGCCATCGCCTTTGGCGCCGAGTTTCACTTGCACCTTCATGGGGTGGCGGCTGACCCCGCCGGTAAATTCCTCGTTGCGCGTGAACTCCCACTTCACCGGACGGCCCGTCTTAAGCAGGCCCAAAACACATAAATCTTCGGTCAGCATCTCCTGCTTACCGCCGAATCCGCCCCCGACGCGCTCGCAGTAGACGTGGATTTGAGGAAGACTCAGGCCGAAAAGATAGGACAGCTTGGCTTTCGTCAGAAAAGGCGACTGGGAACTTGTGCGCACGTGAATGCGTCCATCATCCGTCCTCCAGGCGATGGAGCCGTGCGTCTCCAGATGGCCATGTTGGACCTTATGCGATGAATAAGTGCCTTCGTAAATAACATCGGCTTGCCGAAAGCCTTCTTCGGCGCATCCAACCTCGCCCTTAATCTCCAAAAAAACATTGTGTTCGGGAGCGAAAATCCGCGAAGCCGCGCTCTTGTGATGAAGCACCGGGGCGCCCGGACGCATGGCCTCCTCAGGATCGAAGACTGCGGGAAGCACGTCGTAATCGATTTCGATCAGGCGGCATGCTTGTTCTGCGATCCCCTCGCTTTCGGCTACAACGGCCACTACCCGTTGCCCGACGAAACGAACCACCTTCTCCAGCATGAAGGTGTCGTCAGGATCGACCCGATAGTCGTCATGGGTAGCCGTCGTATAAGGACGGCGTGGAACATCCTCCCACGTAAAAATGGCGTGCACACCAGGCAGCGCCGCCGCCTTGTCCTTGCGAATGACGATAATCCGGGCATGGGCGTGCGGGGAGCGGACTACTTTGAGATGCAGAAGCCCTTCCGGCACAAAGTCCATGGTGTAACGCGCCGTTCCGGTCACAATCGAGTGGGCGAAAGGGCTTTGCAGGCTGCTACCGCAAGCATAGCCGGGGCGGTCTTCCTCGACCGAGGCAATGCCATGCAGAGCGTCGCTGATGGCGCGATATCCGGTGCAGCGGCATAAACTCCCCTTGAGTACGCGCGGCAGATCTTGCTTGTCTTCGCACGACAAGCTGGCGCAAGTCATGATCATGCCCGCGGTGCAAAAACCACATTGAAAAGCCTGAGCATCGAGAAAAGCCTGTTGCATGGGATGGAGATGACCGTCCGTCGCCAGCCCTTCGATCGTTGTTACTTTGCGATCGGCAACCCGGAACGCGGGCATGAGACAACTGTGAACCGGCTCTCCGTCAATCCATACGGTGCAGGCGCCGCAGTCTCCATGGTCACAACCTTTTTTCGTGCCCAGCCAGCCAAGGTCGCGCACGAATGTTCTCAGGCATTGGCCTGGCCGCGGATTGGCGGTGAATGATTTTCCATTGATCTGGCAATTCATGAGCTCAACCTTTAATCACGGAAAGCTCCTGCCGGATTTGTTCCGCGTAGTAGTAGGACAAATGTTGTCGATGGGAAGGAGAGCCGTTTGTGTCGTCGAAATAGAGTTCGAAAGGAACACCATGATCGAGCGTTCTCTTCAACTCAACGGCACTGGGCATGGCTTCGAAAAGAAACTGGAGCGGGCGGCTGGTCGCCGCGGTGATGGTTAAGAGAAATGTGCCGCGTTCGGGGCAAAGTGTTCCGATCAGCAGAACGGAGGAACGTCCCAGGTGAATCAAGGAGAACTGACGAAACGCATATCTCTTCCTCAGCGCGGCAGCGGGCAACCAGATGCTCCGAAGAAGTTCGCCAGGCGCGAGAACGTTCTGATGATTGCCGGTCACGAAATCGATGGTTGCTACTTTGCGCGGTTCGCCCTCACGAGGCCAAAGTGTACAAACGCCTTCCAGTGCGGCGGTAAGAGAAATCATGGGGCCGGCAGGCAGTGACATGCAGATGTTGCCGCCCACGGTCGCCGCATTCCAGATCTTGAACGAGGCTAGAAAGGCCCGGCAGCATTCGCGAAACAGCGGCACGGCCGGCCAATCGGGCGGAGCCACGAAGCGATCCAATTCAACGATCTTGCAGGTGCCGGCGATTTCCAGCCCTTCCGGCGAACTCGTCAACGCCGGCCATTGGAAAGACTCCAGATCAATCAGGGTATGCGTGCCCACCTGTGGTTCAGAGAACAACCAGGTACCACCCGCTAGCCATGCAAAGCCGGGGTTCCAATTCTTGACCGAATTTGCTGATATCGGGCGTTGAATTTCATCGATCGTGTTTAAATCCACAGCGGGCCCGGCAGATCTTTGGCTGATCTGTTTTCTAAAGATGGTTTGGAAGCGCAGCTAATTGTAGGTCGAGACGTAGCCCATCCGGTAGGCTTGATCTGACACAAAAGTAGTACTAGGAGCCCCCGGTGGCACTACCTTCTGGATGAGTTCTTTCAATCGACCAGCACGCCGCGCCATTTTGTGACTGCTGCGATTGCAAAAAACTGAAGGGAGCCTCACTTGGCTGCCGCCGACACCTTCGCCAGGAAATCGTTTGCAGTCGTGACTTCCCGAAGCCCCGGATCAGCGTCCTTCCACATTGATAGAAACTCTCGGTAGTGCTGCTCTGCGGAAGCCTTGTTGCCACTTGCTTCAGCTGCCCGAGCGGCTCCATAGATGGCCATAGGACGGCCCGGCGTTCGTTCCAGAGTTTGAAGAAAGTACTTCATCGCTTCGCTGGGCCGATCCAGGTCGAGCAACAGCGTGCCCAACAACTCGCTTGCCGGGATAATCGGGTAAGGGGGCTGAGAGAGACTGTCGATCGAATCTTCAATGGCGACTGCCTCTTTCATCTTCGCAATAGCCTCCTCCTTGTTCCCTGAGGCTTCGGCGGCGAATGCCGCGGCTTCTTTCGCTTGCATAGTGATGATCTGCTGAACGAATGGATGTTGTCCTGGTTCCTGTGCGAGACGCGCCAACTGCTCGGCAGCCATCCTCGCGCCGGCGGAGTCTTTATGGTGTTCGGCGGCCATCGCTTCCAGCTGCAATTTCACCGCCGAAAAATCCCGGGATGGAACGAGCAGGGGAATATTCGCTGCAGTGCCCCAATCTCCGGTCTCGACTGCGAAACGCGTAAGCATGTCGAAATATCCGTAAACCACGCGGTCCGGCAGGGCATAAATTGTTCGTCCGCGAACGTGCCGGGATTGCAGCTCTGGGGTATCCGGCGCCGTCTTCTTATCGGGTAAGGCCTTATATTGCGCGGCGATGATGGCAAGCACTCGCCCGGCATCGCGGTAACGCCCGAGCTGAAGATAGGCATACTGCAAATAGTTGAGCGAATGGAAATCGCGTAAGGCGCCGGATTCTCCGGCACGCTGCACGTCACTTTCCGAGACCTGCCAGGCTCTTTCGTTGGTCGCCACCGACTCGTTCCAATAGCCAAGCCGGGTAAAGATGTGCGATGGCATATGCAAGGCGTGGGGGACGGCCGCAGCCGCCTTCGCGTATGCCCTCGCCGCCGTGAGCCCTTGCTCGGCATGCACTGGATCGTCATAGGCGTGAATCAGATAGTGCAGCGCCCCCGGATGTTCAGGATCTTGCGCGTAGACCTCCTCGAACAGCTTGGCTGCCTGGGTCTGGCGATCAAAGCCTTTGGTGCCTTCTTTGATCGTTCCCAGAATGGCGAGGCCGTAAAATAGCTTCGTCTCCTCGTCAGGATAGCTGGCATAGACTACTGCCATGGCATCGCGGTACGCTTCATCGCGAACGTCCTTTGGTCCCTCACCGGCATTCCGGAAGAGCGCGGCGACCGCAGCGAGATAGAGCTGCTCGCGCTGGGATGCTTTTCTGATCGCTAATCCCTTCTGTACGGAAGTCCACGCGGCAGCTTCATCTGCAGTGGTTGGGGCATCCCAAAAGGGATGGTTGTAGCTCATGGCCTCGCCCCAATAGGCCATCGCGCATTCGGGGTCGGAGTTTGCGGCTTGTTGAAAGCCCTGAAGTGCGCGTGAATACCAGAAGTTGTGAAGCAGGGCTAACGCGCGGTCAAAGCGTGCGCTGGCGAGCGGGGAGCACGAAAGTTCCATATGCGCCCGGCCCAGACCCTCTTCAGACCCTGGATAGTGATGCATATGCTCTTCTGTATCTTGTGCCATTCCCATAGCACCTGAGTACAACAAGACCAGGCAACATATGGAAGACTGCGCAAAGCATTTCATGGCGACCTCGGTTGTTTACCGTGTCTGAGAGGATTCAATTCGGCTGGAAGAGCTAATCGTATCAGCTTCCGAAGCAGACAATCATGGATGTCCACTAAACCCCTCACTTAACCCCTGCGATCCTTCCTTCAAGTAGATTACGCACCGCAATCTTCTTGGCCCATGCCTGCGTGAGCACTGTCTCGATTAGCGCATTACTCGCCTTATCTTGGCCGGTAGCTTCAACAAAAACTCTGACGATATCATGCGCATCAAAAAATTGGATGAAGGGATGTTTTTCTTGCTCACGGATTGGTCGTAGTATCTTGCGTAGCGCCCAGCGCATAGCGTCGTCGGGACGCTTCAACAAATTCTCAAACTCTTTAGTCAATTCATACGCAAAGAGATCAGCAGCCTGTAGCGGTCGCATTTCCGCAGGGGAACCGGTCTTGTAGCTCCCCATATACTGGCCGAATGTCGTCATTTTCTTCATTGCAAGCCACAACCGCTGAGCCGTTCCAGCTTGCCTCTCATTCTTCGAAGATCCCGCCTCCGTAGCTCCGAACTCCTTTTGATACGCATAGACCATGTCAATGGCTTCCGGAACACCGCGAATACGGCTATGAAGCGCTTGAAGCGCCGCAGCCTTCGTCACCATTTGGAACGCCATGAAGTATGGTTCTCGATAGAAATCTCTTATCAACTTTGGGCATGAGTTGCAATGGTCTAACCAAATAACGCAGCCCACAGGGACGGCATTAAGCTCGACGATGCAGTTTACAAGCTTCCCGAGTAGCTTCTTCCGTTGGGGTTCGGTCCATTTCTTAAATTCTCCCTGCCTATGCGCGAACTGGTTCATGTGGAATGCACCGTTTAATTCAGCTTCACTGAGAGCAGCCTGCCACGAAACGTCCAGAGCTTCCCACTTAGATGAATCCGCGACCAAGCCGCCCATTCCGCAGAAGTGCGACTTCGGGTCTTTCGAATGGCCCGATTCATCGATATACGCAACCAGCATGAGTTAGGTCACCGTCCGTGCTTGGTAAATTTTAAGGCTGAACCCCAGGGGCTAGGGGTAAACCTGGCGACAGCCCAAATTTAACCGTTAAGAAAGGCCGTCTGTGTGGAGCGTGCTCGTTCGTCGGTGTACTTTTCGTCTGTTTGAATGTATAGGCGCCGAGAGAGGTGGGGAAATGAAGAAGGGTTCTCCCCGAGATTACGATGCTGAGACCGACTGTTTGGAGCAGACGGCTCAGAAATCTCAATTAGGAGA
>Ga0182024_10020738_pt1 | contig 11987 bp, 9 predicted proteins | sample P32metaG_FD_120480 | JGI IMG/M metagenome (GOLD analysis project Ga0182024, IMG submission 120480) | Permafrost microbial communities from Stordalen Mire, Sweden - P3-2 metaG (Illumina Assembly) | ecosystem: Environmental > Terrestrial > Soil > Wetlands > Permafrost | place: Sweden: Stordalen... | reverse complement strand
TGCGCGGACCTCGCGGTGGGCTCGTGCTTTGCCTCGAGAAATACGCGAAGGATCTGGACCGCGTCACATTTCCAGGCGTTCAGGGCGGCCCGCTTGAGCACATCATCGCGGCAAAAGCGGTGTGTTTCAAAGAGGCGATGGAACCGGAATTCCGCGAGTACCAGAAACAGGTGGTTCGAAACGCGCAGGCACTTGCAGGAGGGCTCACCAAGCGCGGGTTTCGCATCGTGAGCGGCGGGACCGACAATCACGTCTTTCTCGTCGACATGCATTCGCGCGGCATTACCGGCAACGACGCGCAGCTCGCGCTCGAACCTGCGGGCATGACCGTCAACAAGAATGCGATTCCGTTCGATCCCCTGCCGCCTATGAAAGCCGGCGGGATTCGCGTGGGTAGTCCGGCAGTGACGACCCGCGGAATGCGCGAGCCTGAAATGGATAGGATCGCCGGCTGGATTGCCGAAGTGCTGGGGCACTTGGGTGACAAAACGGTTGAGCGGCGGGTTCGCGAAGAAGTGGCTGTGCTTGCGTCACACTTTCCGCTGTACGCGCGTCGTCTCGAGGCCGCCGAAGCGGTCTCTGCGCTTCAAGGTTCCGGCGTGAACCGCTGACGCAAACTTTAAGAGCCGTCATTCTGAGCAAAGCGAAGAATCTATCTTCGACAAAAACCCAGCAAAAATAGGAGATTGTCAGGCAAACTCGGCCCTGGGAATGGGGTGTCTGGGCGCTTTTCAACGATCTGTTAACAACAGTTTGTCGAACTTGCTCTCCGATGACGGTCGAACGAAGTTGCCCCGGCTAAATTACCTGAACTTCAAGTTCCTCCACAATTCCCTCGCGGATGAAAAAGGCGCGCATGGGCTGCGCCGCGTCCGCCCGCGGCGACAGAATAAAATGAGCGGCGTCAGGATAATACGCACGCTCGACATCGCGCCGCGAGGGCTCGTTCTTGCCGTTCGGATGCGAATGATAAATCCCCATCAGCTCGGTTCCCGCGGCGCGGATTTCGCGTATCAGGCGGAACAATTCCCGCGGCGCAATTTCGTAGGCGGTCGGACTCGCTAGCGCATTCACCGCTGGAAAGATGCGCGTGATCACGTCTTCGCGTCCCGCGAGCAGACCGCAGCATTCTTGCTTCGGCGTTTCCCGAGCGCGGCTTAAGGCTGCGGCAAAGATCGCGCGGCGGATTTGAATCGCACGGTTCACGTGCGCAGTCTATCGGAATTCCCGGAGGAGGGAAGATCGAAACGCGGAGACCCTTGAGAAGCGGCGACCGCGAGCCATTCGAGAGGCACGGCGCGCGTGCCCCCGAAATGACCCGAAAGGAATCAGGCTTTCTGTGCCTGGCGCCGCAGAAATGTGGGCACGTCGAGATCGTCGGGAATATCCTGAATAACTTCGCTGACGTTCCGGGCGACCTGCCTGATGATGTTGGGCTGCTGGACCACGGGCGGCGGTGGCGCAACGCTCGACTGCTGGACCACGGTCGAAGCAGGCGCCACGTTGGGTGAGGGTTCGGAATTCGAGTTCGCAGGATGAGGATCGCGGCCCGCTTTCCAGGTTTTCGGCAAGTACGACGGCCGGGCATTCGATTTCTTGTTCGCTATTTCGCGAAAGCCGGCGGCGATTACCGTAATCTTCACCGACTCCTTCATCGCGTCATCCATCACCGCTCCGAAGATGATATTCGCGTTCTCGTGCGCGGCTTTCTGAATGATGGACGAAGCTTCGTGCACTTCGTGAAGGGAGAGCGTGGACGATCCTGTAACGTTGATTAAAATGCCCTGCGCGCCTTGAATACAGTTGTCTTCGAGCAATGGGCTATTGATCGCACGGTTCGCAGCGTCAATCGCGCGATTGGACCCGGACGCTACGGCTGTGCCCATCACCGCGTAGCCCTGTCCCGACATGATGGTTTTCACGTCCGCAAAATCGCGATTGATAATGCCGGGAATAGTGATGATGTCGCTGATACCCTGCACCGCTTGGCGCAGGATGTCGTCCGCAATGCGGAACGCCTCGAAGAAGCTGGTGCCTGGTTCCACGCACTCCATCAGCCGCTCATTCGGAATCACGATGACGGTGTCGACGCAGCCAATCAACTCGGCGAGCGCCTGTTCCGCCTGCTCCATGCGGCGCTTGCCTTCGAAGGCAAAAGGCTTGGTAACGACGGCAACAGTCAACGCGCCCAGTTCACTGGCGAGATTGGCCACGACAGGGGCGGCACCGCTGGCTGTACCGCCACCGAGGCCTCCGGTAACGAACACCATATCCGCCCCGTCGAGCGCTTCGAGGATTTTTTCCGTGTCTTCGAGCGCCGCTTTCCGGCCTACCTCCGGATTTGCGCCCGCTCCCAGTCCCTTTGTAAGCTTCGCGCCGAGCTGCAACTTCACCGGCGCCTGGGAAAGCTTCAGCGCCTGCAAATCGGTGTTAGCCGCGATGAAATCCACGCCTTCCACCTTGGCCCGGATCATGCGGTTGACGGCGTTCGAACCGCCGCCTCCCACACCGATCACTTTTATCCTCGCGCCATCCTGCGGTTCTTCACTGAATGAAACTCGAATGCTCGATTCTTTTGGTGTCATGCTTTTCCCCCAGTCGGTTACGAAATCGGATTCTTTCAAGCTCCTGCAAACATGCTCTTCAACTTGCCTACCCAGCCGCTGGGACGCGCTCCGGCGAGGCGCCGCGTGCGCGCCCCGTAAAGTACGAGTCCCACGGCCGTTGCGTATTCAGGCCGGGAAACTTGTTCGTTCATCTCCGCCAAGCCACGAGGAACCGCGACGCGCACCGGCAGGTTGAATACCTTCTCCGCCATTTCGGGCAAGCCGCGGAGATGCGCTCCGCCACCCGTGAGAACAATTCCGGCGGGGATTTGTTTTGCTAGACCAGCGCGGCGCAATTCGTCGCGAATCAACATCAATAGTTCGTGGGCGCGCGGTTCCACAATCTCGGACAACATGCGGGCAAAAACGGTTCGCGGCGGGCGGTCGCCAACGCTGGCGATTTCGATTGCGACATCCTCGGTGACAAGTTCACGGAAGGCACAGGCATTCTCGCGCTTGATCTTCTCGGCCTCCGGAATGGGAGTCCGCAGCCCTACCGCGAGATCGTTCGTGAAGTGGTCGCCCCCGACAGGGATCGCTGCCGTGTGGCGAACGACGCCGGTCGCATAAGCAATGAGTTCCGTGGTTCCTCCCCCAATATCGAGCAGGCACGCGCCGAGTTCCCGCTCATCCTGCGTGAGGCACGCTTCCGCCGAAGCAAAAGGTTCGAGAACTGTATCGTCCACGCGCACACCGGCTCGATTCACGGCGGTAACAATATTCTGCGTGGCGGTACCGGAGGCGGTAACAATGTGTACATTTGCCTCAAGGCGCTGGCCAACCATGCCGATGGCGTCCCGAATGTTATCCTGCGCATCGAGAGAAAATTCCTGGGGGAGCACGTGGAGAACTTCGCGGTCTTCCGGCAGGTTCACGCCGCGAGCCGCTTCAATGGCGCGGCGAACATCTTCGCGCTGCACGTCGCGCGGCCGAGAACCCAATGTGATTCCCGCTCGGCTGTTGACGCCGCGAACATGAACGCCGGCCACGCCAATCATGGCCGATTCCACGGGAATGCCGACGATCGTCTCAGCCTCCTCAACAGCACGGCGGATGGAACTCACCGCGAGGTCGAGGTTCACGATCTGGCCTTTCCTCCAACCTTTCGATTCGGCAGCGCCCAAGGCGGCGAATTTCAACCCGCCGTCTTCTTCCTGTTCCCCGATCAGCGCGCACGTCTTTGTGCTTCCGATATCGAGCGCGACAATGTGCCGGTCTTTCTTCGCCAATTCCCGCTCCTTTTCTTCGCAGCTGGCTTGAAAAAATCTAAGCTCCTACGGCGATACGCCGGATCGAAATCGATCACCCCTAGTGCTTGGCCGGACGACGCGGCGGCGTAACGTGCTGCGCCACTACGGTTGCGTCGGGGTTTACGATTGCCTCGCGGCCGAACCGCAGATCGATCGATTCGACCCGTCCTGTCGCGGCTCTCCACTGGCCGATGTTCTCAATGAGCGTCTGATATTTCCCCTCGAAGTCGGTGTCGCCAAAATGCACGAGGATAGGCGCATCGACTTGTCCCAAGCCCTCGGATGCGCCTTCCGGCGTCGCTGAAACGTCAATACCCTGCAAGCCGGAAAGCGTTGCGCGCAAATCGTGTTCATCAGAGAGATCGACTTGACTTACCTGTTCCAGCGCGCCCGCACGCGATGATGCCACTTGCTGAGTAAATCCGGCAAAAAGCTGCATGCGCTTTTCGCGATCCCCTGCGGGCGTATCCGCACCGATTCCCGTGACGACGGGGAAATGAAAATTGCCTTCAAGAGGACGATCGAGAATCACGCCATGAACATCCACGAGCGCCATATCGCTGCCTTCGCGCAGGAAGGCGATCGGCGTTATTTCAACGATTTCCACCTCGATCGTATTCGGCAGGGCGCGTCGGACAGTCGCCTGCTCGACCCACGGCAGGGCCTCAAGCTGGCGTCTTCGCTCAGACAGCGGGATATGCAGCACGCTTCGGTTGCGGTCCGCCCCGAAAATATCGAAGATGCTCTCACGGGATACGTAGTGGTTTCCCGCAACGGAAACCTGGTCCGGATACACGAGAGCCATCTCCCTCGCGTTCAAAAGAAAATGGCTGGTTTCGTAGACCATCCACGCACCGGCAATGCCGAATGCGGCCCAGGCGCTCACACGCAAGTACGTCGTCCAGGCTCTCCGGCCGAACTTGCGCCGCTTGATCTCGAGCGGCTTCTGCCGGCGAAGAAACCTCGGCTCTTCGTCCGCCAGAACCTCCGGAGGGTAGACGTCCGCCTCGATGGATTTCAGTTTTTCCAGACGATCACCTCGTTCTCCAGCTCGATTCCATAGGCGCTCCGCACGCGCAAGCACACATCGTCGATCAGTCTTAACATGTCGGAGCAGGTTGCCGTCCCGGCGTTGACAAAAAAATTCGCGTGCCGGTCGCTCACCATCGCGTCTCCCACGCGGTGGCCCTTCAGGCCCAATTCGTCGATCATCCGTCCCGCCGATTCCCCCGGAGGATTTTTGAAAATGCAGCCCGCGCTCTTTTGATTGAGCGGCTGGCTTGACCTGCGTTTTTCATTGCACACACGGATGCCGGCCAGAATTTCCTTGTAGGGCTTCGACGGCAGTTCCAATTTCACGCGCAGCATCACGTCGTCGGGCGCAAACGATGTATGACGGTAGTCGAAACGAATGTCGTCGCCGCGCAAGGTTTCAATGAGACCCGGGGACGCGCGGTAAAGTTCAACCTCGCGCACGTAATATCCAATCTGCGTGCCATACGCACCCGCGTTCATCCGCAGCGCGCCGCCGACGCTGCCCGGCACGCCGATCAAACCTTCCATGCCGCCTAGATCGCGCCTCGCGCAAAAGGTAACCATTCCACCCAAGTCCGCGGCGGCGTCCACGATGGCCGTATTTCCCTCGATACGCATGCCAGGCTGCGAAGAAGGCAGATGCAAAACGACCCACGCAAGTTCGCCATCGGCGACTAAGACGTTCGTGCCCCCGCCGAGGAATCGGTGCGGAATTTGTTCTTCTGACAGCACTCGCATCACTTCCGGGATGGTTTCGAAGCTCCCGAGCAGAAGCTGATCCGTTGTACCTCCAATTTCAAGCGACGTATGCTCCGTTAGCGTGACTCCCTGTCGCAACTCGACGCCCAGTTCCTTCAATCGCGCAGCCGTCCTGTCGTCAATCCGCATAGTCCGCCGGAACCTTTGCTTCGAGCAGCACCGCGAGCTGATCCAGCACCCGTCCGACGCTTCCGGCTCCGATGGTGAGCACGGCATCGCCCGGACGCACTTCCCTCAGGATGTATTCCATTCCCTCTTGCATCGTGCTCGTGTGGATCACGTTCTTATGGCCCGCAGAACGGACCGCTTCAGCCAGCCGTTCTCCTGTAATGCCTTCGATCGGAGATTCGTTTGCCGCGTAAATCTCCGTGATCGCCAAAACATCCGCCTGATTGAACGAGCGCCGAAAATCATCCCAGAGAAATTTCGTGCGCGTGTAGCGGTGCGGCTGAAATAGTACGAGCAATCGTTGGTAGCCGCAGCCCCGAGCCGCTTCCAGGGTCGCCTGAATTTCCGCGGGATGATGGCCGTAATCATCGACCAAGGTCACGCCCGAGTACGTTCCTTTGATTTCAAACCGGCGGCCGACGCCCGCAAAATTCGCCAGTCCCGCTCGAATCAGCTCCGCGGGAATGTTCAGGGCGAGGGCCACGGCCGCCGCTGCGGCGGCATTGCGCACGTTGTGGATTCCCGGCGGTGAAGGCAAGCGGAATAGCCCGAGATCTTCGCCGTGATACTTCAAGCGGAATTCGCTGTGAAGACCGTTGAGCCGCACGTCGCTGATCGCGACGTCCGCCTGACTCGATGTCCCGTACGTAATCGCCGGGCGCGTGACACGGGGAAGAATCGCCTGCACGTTCGGCTCGTCCAGGCACAGAACGACCGAACCATAGAACGGAACCCGGTTCACGAACTGCAGAAAAACGTCCTGAATTTCTTCGAGAGAGCTGTATTGATCGAGATGCTCGCGGTCGATTGTGGTCACCACGGCAATCACCGGTGCGAGGAGCAAAAACGAGCGGTCGCTTTCGTCCGCTTCCACAACCATGTATTCGCCCTGTCCAAGCCGGGCGTTCGTGCCGGCATGGTTCACGCGTCCGCCGACCACGAACGTGGGATCAAGATCGGCAGCCGCCAGCACCGCCGCAATCAGAGAAGTTGTTGTCGTCTTGCCGTGGGCGCCCGCAACGGCAATGCCGATTTTCAAGCGCATCAGTTCGGCCAGCATTTCGGCGCGCGGGATCACTGGGATCTTGAGGCGATGGGCCTCTGCTACCTCGACGTTCTCCTGTGAAACGGCGGATGAAATCACGACCACGTGAGCGCCTTGGACATGTTCGGCGGCGTGGCCTTCGCATACCGTCGCGCCCAGGCTGCGAAGCCGTTCGGTGACGGGCGTCGCCTTCAAATCCGAGCCGGAAACCGCGTAACCGCCCGATAGCAGAACCTCGGCGATCCCGCACATGCCGCTGCCGCCGATTCCGACCAGATGAATGCGCTGAAAATTACGGAAGGTGACGTTCATGATCGCGCCACCTTTTCGAGCAAGTCCACAATGTCTTCGATGGCGCGAGGGCGAGCGAGCTTCCGCGCACGCTCTTCCATCTCTGTGATTTTTTGCGGCTCGTCGAGGAGAGAAAAAATTTCGGCGGTCAGGCGTTCGGGAGTCAGCTCATTTTGAGGAAGCAGTCGCGCTGCGCCGGCGTTTTGCATGGCCGCTGCGTTATGGGCTTGATGAGCGTCCGTGGCGGCACCGAAAGGGATGAAGATGGCGGCGCGTCCGGCGGCCGAAACCTCCGCGACAGTGATTGCGCCCGAGCGGCAGACGATCAGGTCCGCCTGAGCAAATCGCTCCGCCATGTTATCGATGAAGGGTAGAACCTCCGCATGGAATTCGCGACGAGCATAAGCCACTCGAACCGCATTATAGTCGCGTTCGCCCGTCTGATGCACGACGAAAAGCTGATTTTTTCTGACGGCTAGGCGGTCGAGCGAGTCCACGACGGCCCGATTGATCGGAAGCGCCCCGCGACTCCCTCCTGTAATAAGTACCGTGAACGGGGAAATATGTTCCTTGCGCGGAACTGTAAAAAACTCCGACCGTACGGGACAGCCAGTGACGACAGCCTTCTCGCCGAGCCGGCTGGCGGTTTCGCAATGCGCAACCGCCACACGCGCAGCCATTCCCGCGAGTATCCGGTTCGTCAACCCCGGTTCGATATTGGGCTCAAAAACAACGCTTGGAATCCGATGCATCATGGCGAGCAGCATCATAGGGCCCGATGCGTAGCCGCCTACGCCAAAAGCCGCGTTGAACCGGTGACGGTGAAGAATTCGCTCGGAATCCCAGAGGCCCGCCGGGAGCATTGCCAGATTCCGCAGCAACTTCCTCCCGCCAATCCCCTTCAGGCCCGCCGCTCGAATCAATTCCAGCGGCAGACCCGCCTGGGGCACGAGCTTTGCCTCTAATCCGCGTTCGGTTCCGACAATCACAACGCTTCTTTCTCCTGCTGGCCGTCTTGCTCCCGCCAGGCTTCCTTCCTGCGGGCCGTCTGCACCTCGATAGGCCCCGCGCCGAAGCCACTCGCGCGCAATAGCCATTGCCGGGAACACGTGGCCGCCTGTGCCGCCCCCCGCGATTAGCAATCTATTACGATGGATTGTCGGCGCACGGCTCACGTCTCGTCCGCATGCTGGCTGATATTCAAGAGCACGCCCGTTGCCAATAGCATTCCAAACAAGCTCGACCCGCCGTAGCTGATGAACGGCAGCGGAATTCCCTTTGTGGGCAGCAGCCCGAGGACGACGCTCAAATTGATCATCGCCTGCCCTACGACCATAGTCGTGACGCCAATCCCGAGCAGGCGCCCGAAATCATCGGGGGCTTTCATCGCGGTTACGAGACCGCGCCAGCCGTATACGGCAAACAGAGCGATCACGAAAACTGCCCCAATGAAGCCGACTTCCTCGCAAATCACGGAGAAGATGAAATCCGTGTGAGCTTCGGGTAGAAAAAAGAGCTTCTGCCTGCTTTCCATCAATCCGACGCCCGTAAACCCGCCCGAGCCCACCGCGATAAGCGACTGGAGTAACTGGAAGCCGTGGCCCTGAGGGTCCGAACCGGGAGAGAAGAAAGTTTGAACACGCTGCAGGCGATATGGAACCCGGACAATCAGCAGGTAAACCACCGGAAAGGCCGAGAGCGCGAAGGCTAAGATGTATCGCAGCGACAGGCCCGCGACGAAAAGCATCACGAAGGCGATCAGCGAAATCATGCAAGCCGTGCCCATATCCGGCTCTACCAAAACTAATCCGACCACGAGGAGAATGGTGCCAACCGCCGGAGCCAGCGTTCTCAGGGGGTCGTTCATCCCGATGCCGCGCGGCCCCCGGCGAATTTCGAGAAACCATCCGAGATAGAAGATTACGACCAGCTTCGCGAGTTCGGATGGCTGTAGGCTCAGCGGCCCGATGCGAATCCACCGATGCGTCGCGTGCGAGCGGTCGAGAAAAAACACGGCAATCAAAAGCACGAGCGTGACGGATAGCCCCGTGAAGATCACGCGCGGTTGGCGCAGTTTGCGGTAGTCCGTCCTCATCATCCAGAACATTCCCGCGATGCCGAATCCGATCCAAAGGAGCTGGCGAATCAAGAATGTGTAACCGCTGCCGTTTTCCTCGCTGGCTGTTACCGCCGACGCGCTGAACACCATCACTGCGCCTATCAGGCACAGTGCGAGAGTAACGCCAAACAGTTGCCGATCCGGTTGAAGGCTACGCGGCATCGTTCATCCTTTCAGGGTACCTTCCGCGCGGAGGCGTCCGCGCCTAAGCTGCGCTCGAACTGTGCAACTAGATCCTTGAAAGCGCGGCCGCGATCCTCGTAATTCTTGAACTGATCAAAACTCGAGCATGCCGGCGCAAGCAGGACTAGGTCGCCGGCTCTTGCCAGGCTCACTGCCATCTCCACGGCGCGTTGCAGCGTTCCGGCGTGCTCGACTCGGACCGAGTCGCCAAGATCTGAGGAAATTTTCCCCGCGGCGGCTCCGATCAGTATCGCCACACGAGCCCTTTGGCGGAGCGGTTCACGCAGAATCGCATAAGGACTCCCCTTGTCCTTGCCGCCCAGAATGATGATGAGCGGTCCGGGAAAGGCTTCGATGGCCTTCAGAGCCGCCTCAACATTCGTGGCCTTCGAATCGTTGTAAAACTGCACGTCCCGTACATTTGCCACGAATTCCAGACGATGCTCCACCGCCTGGAAGCTCTTCACGCCATCCGCGATGGCGCTGGGCTGCGCGCCCGCAACATAAGACGCGGCGCAAGCGGCCAGAACGTTCTCGACGTTGTGTTCGCCGCGCAGCGGAATTTCGTCGCGGCGCAGGAGAGGGATTTCAGACCCATCGGCCCGAAAAACGATGTCATCGCCTCGAAGGAAAGCTCCCTCGGCAACCCGCTTCAGGCGGCTAAACCAGAAGATACGCGGGCGCGAAGGCGCTCGCTGCGTCACTTCTGAATCGTCCGCATTGAGAACGGCCACGTCGCGCTCAGTCTGGTTTTCGAACAACCGTATTTTCGCCTTCGCGTACGCCTCGAACGAACCGTGGCGATCAAGATGATCGGGAGTGAGGTTCAGAAGAACCCCGATTTCCGGCCGGAATTCCGCGATTGTCTCAAGCTGAAAACTGCTGACCTCGGCGACCGTGATGCTTGCGTCGGTGGATGATTCGACCAGAGAAAGGAGTGGAATGCCGATGTTGCCGCCGATAAGTGTGGCAAATCGTGCTGTTTCGAGGATGTGTGCGACCAGGGCGGTTGTGGTGGTTTTACCATTTGATCCCGTAATGGCGATCAGTTTCCCGCGCAGAAATCTCCGTGCGAGCTCGATTTCGCTCCAGATCGGAACCCCTCGTGCGCGCGCAAGAACCAACTCGGGCAGATTCGTTGGAACACCGGGGCTGAGAACTATCAGATCCTGCTCGAAAAATGCATTCGACCTATGCGGTCCTAACAGAAGTCTTACACCGGCGGCGCGCAGTTGCGCCGCGGTCTCCGAAAGCTCGGCTTCCGGTTTTTCGTCCACGCTGGTTACCTGAGCACCGTGAGCGGTGCAGAACAGGGACGCAACAAGTCCTGTTCGCGCCATCCCCATTACCAGCACGCGCTTGCCGCTCAGATCGAACCCAGGTCTCACTCGGTCCTCACCTCAATTTCAAAGTCGTGAGCGCAAACAGTGCAAACACAAGCGCCAGAATCCAAAACCGCACGATGATTTTTGATTCGCTCCACCCGAGGAGCTCAAAATGATGATGGAGCGGCGCCATCCGGAACACTCGTTTTCCGGTGAGCTTGAATGAGCCCACTTGGATGATCACCGAGAGAAGTTCCAGAAGAAAAACCCCTCCAATCGAAACGAGCAGAATTTCCTGCTTGAGGATCACCGCTACCACGCCAATAGCGCCGCCCAACGCGAGCGAGCCCACATCGCCCATGAACATTTCCGCAGGATGCGCGTTGTACCACAGAAAACCTAAGGATGCACCGGCGAGTGAGCCGCAAAAGATCGTAAGCTCTGCGGCATCCGGAATTTTCTGGATGTCGAGGTATTCCGCAAAGCGCGCGTTGCTCGAAAGATACGTGAGCACGGTCAGCGCGACCGAGGAAACAAGCACGCAACCGATCGCCAGACCGTCCAGTCCGTCGGTGAGATTCACTCCGTTTGAAAAACCGGCGATCACGAGCACCAGAAACAGAATGAACGGAACGAAAGCGAGCGGCCAGATAAACCGATGCGTAAGCAGAGATTCGATCACAAGGTCCGGATGCAACCGCTTGAGGAACGGCACACTCAACTGAGTCGAGTACGCACCCTTCAACTGCAATCCAAGCAAGGCTCCGCCGACGGCAATGCAAGTCAGGACCTGCAAAAGAAACTTCTTGCGCGCCGTCAGACCCTGATTTTGTCGCCGCACTACTTTGCTGTAGTCGTCAGCAAATCCGATGGCGCCGAAAGCCAAAGTCGCACCGAGCGCAAGGAGCACATACGGGTTTCGCAGGTCCGCCCAAAGCAAGGTGGGAAGCACGATGGATGCAACAATCAGCACCCCGCCCATCGTCGGTGTCCCGGCCTTGGCTTGATGGCGCTTCGGTCCTTCCTCGCGAATATACTGTTTTACTTGCAGATCGCGGAGTCGCGCGATCACCCACGGCCCCGATAGCAGCGAAAGCAATAGAGCCGTCAAACTGGCTAGTGCCGTGCGAACCGTAATGTAGCGGAAGACGTTCAGCGGGCTGAAATGCGGACGCAACAGATAAAAGAAAAGGTAATAGAGCATGT
>Ga0182024_10020737_pt1 | contig 11988 bp, 10 predicted proteins | sample P32metaG_FD_120480 | JGI IMG/M metagenome (GOLD analysis project Ga0182024, IMG submission 120480) | Permafrost microbial communities from Stordalen Mire, Sweden - P3-2 metaG (Illumina Assembly) | ecosystem: Environmental > Terrestrial > Soil > Wetlands > Permafrost | place: Sweden: Stordalen... | reverse complement strand
GGCCGCTTCGATCCATTGCCCTTGATGCGCGCGACTAGATTCGCACGCGCCGGATCGAGCGCGAAAATCTTACACGGAATCCCATCGCCTTCGAGCACCTTCTTGATATACTCGACCGCCTTCGTCTCATTCCCCGCCCGCGTGTCGATCTGCACCAGATCGCGATAATGCTTGAGAATTTCCGTTTTCTGCTGATCCCATCGGACGGGTTGCGCCCAAATCGGACACGTCAAGACCAGGAAAAGGGAAGCACGGATCATAGCTCGTAATTATATCCGGGTGGCGCAAGCTTCAGCTTTGAGCGACGGCTTCAGCCGTCGTGCTACGTGATCCGATAAACCGATATTTTTGGAGATTGACGGCTGGCCTTGCTCCGGTGGCGCCGCGAGGCTTCACAGACCGCAGTGATTAGAATCAGCACCGGAATACTGCTCCCTGGGATTGGCTCCCAAACCAACATCGCCACAATTGAAATCAGGCATACGCCGATAATCAGTGGATGGGGAAGTACAATCCTCGTTCTTCCTGCGTTCATTTGATCCAATGCTACAATAAAACTGTCGCGGAGAGGTGGCAGAGTGGTCGATTGCGGCGGTCTCGAAAACCGTTGAACCTTCACGGGTTCCGGGAGTTCGAATCTCCCCCTCTCCGCCATTCGCCTCTTGACACGGCCCCGGCCAATCGCTTACCTTCAGCCGATGAAGACCCTCGCCGCTCTTTTATTAGCCACGCTCGCCGGCGCTGCTCCCAAGGTCGAAGTCGGAACCATCAATGGCGCCGCATTCCGCATCGACATCCCCGAAAACTGGAACGGAGGCCTGGTCGTCTACTGCCACGGCTACAATGCATCTCCAGTCACCTATAAACCAGACGTAGCGATTCCCTTCCTCGCCGCGTTCACCGATCAGGGTTATGCCGTCGCCGAATCCGGCTATGCCACCGGAGGCTGGGCAGTTCAGGAAGCCGCCGTCGACACGGAGAGCCTCCGCCGCTACTTCATTGCGAAATACGGCGTGCCCAAGGAGACGTATCTCACCGGCCACTCCATGGGCGGATTCCTCACCATGATGCTGATGGAGTTGTATCCCACGGTTTACGATGCCGCGTTGCCTTTGTGCGGCCCGCTCGCCGCCAGCGAATCGTTCCAATCGCGCGGAGCCTTTGATGCTGTCGTGCTGTTCAGCTACTACTTCCCCGGCATCCTTCCCGATCCCACGAAAATACCGAAAGATTTCGTGACCGGCACAGGCGACAAAGCCTTAAATGCGAAGATCACACAAGCGCTCGAATCGTCGCCCGACAAAGCCGCGGCTCTCCGGCACCAGAACAACCTCAAGAACAACAAAGATCTTGCGGGGACGCTCACGTTTCTGGTTTATCTGATAAAAGAATTGAACGAACGCTCCGGCGGTAATCCTTTCGACAATCGCAACGTCATCTATAGCGGAACCGTGGACGATAATACGCTCAATAGCGAAATCCCCCGCTATGCCGCCGATCCCAAAGCGCTCGCCTACCTTCGCCAGAATTACACGCCCACCGGAAAAATCACTAAGCCGATGCTCGCCATCCACACCAGCTACGATCCTCTGGTGCCGGTGACGATTCCCAATTCTTATTCCACGCTGGTCGAATTGGCCGGAACGCAAAACCTGTTCGTGCAGCAATTCGTCAAGCACGACGGGCACTGCGCCATAAGTCCCGCCGAGATCTCGCGCGGGTTCGCCGAGCTTCGCGAATGGAAGAAAAACGGCACTCGCCCGGTTGGCGGTGAACTAAAATAGCATCTTGCGAGCTTTGTTCACCCTTGTTCTCACTGTCTGCGGTTTCTGGGCAGTCGAATTCGCCATCTTTCATACCGACGCGTATTACACCATCCTCCGTCACGATTCCTCCACCGGATCGGTCGAAATGTCTATCCGCAACGAACTGAAGCGCGTCCGCAACAGTCCGCGCCAGGTGTTGGCTGTCGGCGATTCCCGCATGGGTTTTTTGCCCCGCTACGCCAATGAACTCGAAACTGGCTATGAGTTCGGAACGATCGCCCTGGGCGGCGCCACTCCGCGCGACTGGTATTATATGCTGCGCGGAGCCGATCCCTCCGCCAACCGGTATTCCGCCATTATTATTCCCATGGATGATTATGAGGACGTCGAAATCGACGAGGATCAGTCGGTTCGCGCGGCCGATCTTTACTACCTGATCGCGCGGCTAAGATACTCCGATATATTCTATTTTGTCCGCTCTTACCGCCACGATCCGAAGCTGGAATGGGCGGCCGTGCGCGGCGTCGTTTTGAAAGGGTTGATTTATAAGCGCGATTTTCAGGAGTTCCTGCTCCATCCCACGGCGCGTATTCAAATGGTGAAGCTGGCGCGCAAAGATTCCTATCAGTGGAATTACAATTACGTCGGGCCGAACGAGAATATGGAAGGCGTCACCATCGATTGGAAGAATCGGACGCTGACCGTGCCTCCTGGATTTACCGATGAACAGAAAGCCGCGTATGAATACAGATTCCTGTCTCCGAGGACTCCCTACAGAGGCGACCGCACCAGCTACATGCATCAATGGCTCGGGAAAATCTACGAGCGCTATCGGGGATCGAAAACCCGTCTGATCTTTTTGCAGTTGCCGCGCGGTCCTTTTGTGCGTCCCGATCAGCCGGCGTTTAATCCGCATAGTTCCGTACGCGAGCTTGCCGCGCAACCAGGCGTAATTCTGCTGCCGGAACATCTTTTCGAATCGCTCGAGCGGCCGGCCCTGTTCATCGATCAGATGCACTTGAACGGCCCGGGCGGCGCGGAGTTCTCGCGCATGCTCGGAAAGCAAGTCAGTCAGACGCTCGATGCTCTTTAACACCACGGAGTTTTTCGTTTTCTTCGCGATTGTGTTGGCCGTGTTTTATGCCGCCCCGCTCGCTTTTCGCAGGGTGATTCTGCTGATCGCCAGTTATTTTTTCTACCTCAGTTGGAATTACAAGTTCGTAGTTCTGCTGTTAGGTTTAACGGTGGTCGATTTCGGCGCCGCGTTTGCCATTGAACGCGCGCCGGCCAACCGCAAGAAGCCGTTCCTGCTGATCAGCCTGGCGGCGAACCTGGGGATGCTGGGATTTTTCAAATATTTCAATTTTTTCGCCGATAACCTCGCGCAACTATTACGCTTTCCGCCGCATTCGTGGACTTATTCGATCATTCTGCCGCTCGGTATCAGCTTCCACACGTTTCAAAGCATCTCCTACGTGGTGGATGTGTATCGCGGCGAGCAGGCCGCGATTCGTAATCCGATCAATTATGCGTTGTTCATCTCCTTCTTCCCACAACTGGTGGCTGGTCCGATCGTACGCGCCCGCGAGTTTTTCTCCGACCTTGACCGCTGGAAGCATCCGAGCGAAGAAGAAGTCTTGCGCGGCGTCATGCTCATCGTCCTCGGCCTGACCAAGAAGATGGTCTTTGCCGATCAGTTCGCCCAGATCGCGGATTCTTATTTTCAGAACCTGGCCGCGCATCCCGGAGGCTGGGCGGCGTGGAGCGGCGTGCTCGCGTTCGCGATGCAGATCTTCTTCGATTTTTCCGGCTACACCGATATGGCTATCGGCATGGCTTTGCTGTTGGGATTTCATTTCCCGATCAATTTTCGCCGGCCTTATTTGGCTTTCAGCATCACCGATTTCTGGCATCGCTGGCACATCTCGCTTTCGCGCTGGCTGCGGGATTATTTGTACATTCCTCTGGGTGGAAACCGTCACGGCCGCCTCATGACTTATCGGAACCTGATGCTGACCATGCTGCTGGGTGGTTTGTGGCATGGCGCGAGCTGGAACTTTGTCATTTGGGGCGGCTACCACGGCAGTTTGTTGAGCATCGAGCGCATGATGGGCCGGCGCGAGTTTGAGAAACGGCCTCCTCTGTGGCTCTATCCTCTGCGTGCCTTGATTACGTTCGCGCTGGTCTGCGTCGGTTGGGTATTTTTCCGCGCGTCCACCTTCGCCGACAGCCGCTTTGTGTTGAGCCAGCTCCTTCACGGCGGCAAACAGATGACGGCTCTGCTTCCTCGCTGGCTGGTTTACCTGACCGGCGCGTCGTTACTGATCGCCGTGATTGAAGAGAAGTTCGAATGGACCGATCGATTGTCGCGTGGGCCGGCCTGGGCCTACGCCGCATTCATGATCGTACTGCTATTGACCATCGAAATGATCGGTGTTACCGAGAAGGCAATCCCGTTCGTCTATTTTCAATTCTAAAAAACTCCCAATTCTTCATCGGCTTGGCGTTTCCAACCGGCCTCTAACCGCCAGACACCCGATTACTCTTTCGCCAGAAAGGGGAATCATCATATGGGAGAACCCGTAGTTGTTTGGCCGCCTGTTAACTAGGGCTGGCTTTAGCCTGTGCCGCTTCAACCAGCGGCGCAGGCCTCTTGACATTACACTCGCTTTCCGATATAACGGAAACCGAGCATGAAAGACGATCTCAATAAATTTCTACCCCTGTCCCCCGCCGCGCTGCATATTCTGCTCGCTCTGGCCGGCGAGGACATGCACGGCTACGGCATCATGCAGGAAGTTGCCCGCCAGTCGGAAGGCGCCTACAAGCTGGGGCCCGGCACCCTTTACGATAATCTGCAGCGTCTGATGGATCAGGGGCTGGTCCAGGAAATCTCGAGCGACGATCCGCGGCGGCGAATTTACCGGCTCAGTTCGCTCGGTCGCAAGGTTCTTTCCGTCGAGATTTCCCGCTTGGAAGGCGTCGTGAGGGAGGCGCGGTTGCACCTGCGAAGATCGTCATGACGCGTCGACTTTACATTCTGTTGCTGCGCTTGCATCCAGCACCCTTCCGGCAGCGATTCGGCGAGGAGATGCTGGGAATCTTCGACCAATCTGCTCAAAACTTCTCCCTGCTGGCCGATGGTTTTATATCACTATTCCGGCAGCGCACTTTGCGGCGGCACGCAATTGCATTTTCTCCACCGGTAGGCGTGCCCCTCTTTTACTCGGCCGCCCCTGAGGTGCCACCAGCGAACGTGTTTGTGCCGGGGGCCTTGATTTCACTCCTCGCGTTTAGCCTCATTTATTTTGTGATGAGTCATCGCTGGCAGCAGACCAGGCTGATCGTCGGCTCGCATCATCCAAGCCCTTCGCACATACTGGGTGCGCATACCGAAGCGCGGGCAGATGCCGACTTGCCCGCGGAGGTCAAGCTCCAACCGTATCCGTTCCATCCGCCAATCTCGCCGTATTTCCGGTTGCTTCTGGTGCTGGGCGTCCTCGATGCGGATCAGGACAACGTGATCTCGGCGGCGGAGATTGAGAACGCCCCAGCCGCACTGTGGAAGCTCGACAAGAATCACGACGGGAGGCTGACGGCGGAGGAGTGTGGGCTGAAGCCCGATCCCAACCTCGATCCGCTGTTTCTTGGGCGTGTCCGCCTGACGTTCATGCGGGTTCACCCCGTCCTGGCCGCGCTCGATACCAACCACGACGGAGAAATTTCCGCCGATGAAATCAGGAACGCCGCCGCGGCGCTCAGGACGCTCGATACGAATGGCGATGGCAAACTGGTGGAGGGCGAGTTAGTCCCGGACCGCGCCGTGCTGATGGCGTCGAATATCATGCTGGATCTGGACCGCAACGGAGACGGCAGAATTTCCCGTGAAGAGAGAAAAGGGCCAATTGCGGCCCGATTCCGCGATATTCTCGACCGGGCGGACCGCGACGGGAAAGGCTACGTAACGGAAGAAGACTTGGTGAGGGAGTTTTACCGCCGATGAAGATCGTCATTTGGAGTCTGATCCTAGGCTGCCGATTTCTGCAAGCGCAAACTGCCCAACTGGATGCTGTGGAGCGGCAACGCGTCGTAGAGGCGGCGATCGCGAATTTAAAGGCGCACTACGTCTATCCGGACGTAGCGAACAAGATGGCGGACGCGCTGCTGGCGCACGCGAAGAGTGGCGACTATGACCGGGTCACCGATGGCGCGGCCTTTGCCGATCTGTTGACCGCTCAGTTGAGGGACTTGAGCAATGATATGCACCTGGCAATTGTTTATCGTCGGACGCCTACGCCGGATCGTCCACCGGGACCAACCCCGGAAGGCCTCGCGCGTTACCGGAAAGCGATGGAAGAGGACAACTGCACCTTCAAGAAGGTCGAGATCCGGCCGCACAATATCGGCTATCTCAGGCTCGATTCTTTTCCTGATCCGGCAATTTGTCAGGAGGCGGCCACGGCCGCGATGGCTTCTTTGAACCGTGCGGATGCGATCATTTTTGATTTGCGCGAGAATGGCGGCGGCTACCCCGCGATGGTCATGCTGATTGCCGCCTACCTGTTCGACCATCCGGAGTATATGTACAACCCCAGGGAAAATACAACGGAGCGGTGCTGGACGCAATCGCCGGTCCCAGGAAACAGACTCGCGGACAAGCCCGCTTATGTGTTGATCTCACCCAAGACTTTTTCCGGCGCAGAGCACTTCAGCTACGACTTGAAAATGCTGAAGCGCGCCACCTTCGTGGGCGAGAGAACGGGGGGCGCTGCGCATTCGGGGACTTATTACCGGATCGATAGCCACTTCGGAATGGGCATTCCCGAGACAAGACCTATCAATCCGTTTTCCAAGAGCGACTGGGAAGGGACCGGCGTGGAGCCGGACGTTAAGGTGAAAGCCGTGGATGCTCTCGATACAGCGCAGAGGCTAGCGGAGGAAAAGTTACAGAAGAAGTAGCGCGAAACAGTTGGCGGGATGAGTCCTCTAACTGAGCCGCCATGCGTTAGCATGCGGATTGTGGCAGCATCTTCGCTAATCCACGACCGAACTCCAGCCGCGGCGGGTTAGATCCCAATAAATCACCCCGCCGCCCGCCAGTCCCAGCGCCAGCAATCCCAGCCCGATCCCGGTTTCGCCGAGCAGCAGTTTACCGACGCCGAACAGGACGCCGTAAATGAGCACGCAACCGGATACCCAGTCGAGCAGGTTCGACAAGCCGTCGCGGGACGGCCTTACATCGGGGGCCAGCCGCGCGATGGACTGCCAACCGTAATAAGACGGCCGTGTGCGGCGATAGAAGGCCACCAGCAAATCCTGCGGCTCGGGCTTAGTGAGGAATGTCGTCGCCAGCCAGACGATGGAAGTAATGCCCACTGTGATCATCATCACGTAAGCGAAATCGACTGGCCTGTCGGTATCCAGATGAAAGCCCACCTGCAGCGTCACGGAGACAATGAACGCGCTGATCATCGCCGACACTTCGCTCCATGCATTGATCCGCCACCAATACCAGCGGAACAGCAGCACGGCGCCGGTGCCTGCTCCGGTGACGATAAGAAGTTTCCATGCGCCGGAGATTGAGTCCATATAAAACGTTACGGCCGCTGAGATGAAAGTCAGCAGAAGCGTCGCCAACTGGGCGACCACAACGTAGTGATGATCGGTGGCATGCGGCTTCAGGAATCGGCGGTAAAAATCGTTGACGATGTAGCTCGCGCCCCAGTTCAGCTGCGTCGCGATAGTTGACATGTACGCGGCTGCAAAGGCGGCAACCATCAGGCCTCGCAGCGACGGCGGAAGATAGGCGATCATCACGCGGATGTACCCGGTTTCGGGATCTTTCAAGCCGGGAAATAAAATGAGCGAAGCCAAAGCGACCAGGATCCACGGCCAGGGCCGCACCGCGTAATGCGCAATGTTGAACCACAGCGTGGCGAGCAGAGAATTCTTTTCATCTTTCGCGCAGAACATCCTTTGCGCGATGTAGCCTCCGCCGCCGGGCTCGGCTCCGGGATACCAGGTGGCCCACCAGTTGAGTGAAATATAAACAAAAAAGGTGATCATCGGCATCCACGCTGAATCGAGGTCGGGAATGAAGCTGAGGACGCTGCCCTGATTGCCGCGCGTGGCGTCGATGGCGAGGAGCTTCCCTTTCATCGCCTGCATGCCTCCCACGGCCTGGACCGCGAACACGGCGAGGGCGATCACCATCGACATTTTGATGACGAACTGGAACACGTCCGTGACCAGCACGCCCCACAGCCCCGACAGCGTGGAGATGCCCGCGGTCAGCGCGATCATCCCGATCACGATTCCCAGCGCTTGAAGCTTGGTCACTCCCAGAATCAGCATCAAAATATCGACCATGGCTTTATTAACCCAGCCCAGGATAATGCAGTTGATTGGAATGCCCAGATAAAGAGCGCGGAAGCCGCGCAGAAAGGCGGCGGGACGCCCGGAGTAGCGGATTTCGGCGAATTCGACGTCAGTCATGACGCCGGAGCGGCGCCACAGGCGCGCATAGAAAAACACCGTCATCATGCCGCTGGCGACGAAGCACCACCACAACCAGTTTCCGGCGATGCCGCCTTTCGCCACCATGCCGGTCACGGCGAGAGGAGTATCGGCGGCAAACGTCGTCGCGACCATGGAGGTCCCAGCCAGCCACCACGGCACGTTGCGGCCAGAGAGAAAAAATTCATTCACGCTGGAGCCGGCCCGGGACTTGTAATAAAATCCGATCGCGATGTTAAAAGCGAAATAGAGGGCGACAACAGTCCAGTCGAGGGGCGTGAGTTGCACTAGGGAGTTAGTATAGCGTTACCGATACGCACCACCTTGAATCGCTCCTGGCGGCCTATTTTTTTGATATCTTCAATAACGCTAGAGGATCGCCATGAACATTAACCTTACGATCAATGGGAAGACGCATTCCCACGATGTGGAGCCACGACTGCTCCTGATTCATTATTTGCGTGAAGTGGTCGGCCTCACCGGGCCTCATGTGGGATGCGAGACGTCGCTGTGCGGCGCTTGCACCATTGAGCTCGACGGAAAGGCCGTGAAGAGTTGCACGATGTTCGCCGTCCAAGCGGATGGATCGGACGTCACGACCATCGAAGGGCTTGCGGTCGACGGGAAGCTGCACCCCATGCAGGAGGCGTTTTGGAACGAGCATGGAGCCCAATGCGGCTTCTGCACGCCGGGCATGATCATGGCGTCGAAACAGATTCTGGATCGAAATCCCCATCCGACGGACGAGGAAATTCGGATGGGCCTCGAAGGAAACGTCTGCCGGTGCACCGGATATCAGCACATCGTGAACGCGGTGCGGGCCGCGGCGAAAGCGGGGGCGCAATAACATGGCGACGACGATCGTTAAACCCGAATTGCTGGTGGGCAAGAGGCTGCGGCGGCGCGAAGATCCACGGTTGATTACCGGCACGGCAACCTATGTCGACGATATGAAGATGCCCGGGATGTTGTACGCGGTGATCGTGCGCAGTCCCCACGCGGCGGCGTCGATCAAGTCCATGGATATCTCGAAAGCCGCGGAGCACCCCGGCGTGGCAGCCGTTTTCACGGGGAAGGACACGGAAAAAGTCGGGCCGGTGCCGTGCGGGGCGTCATTGCCCGGGCTGAGGGTGCCGCATCACTACATCCTCGCGCCGGAAAGAGTTTATTTCGTCGGGCATCCCGTCGCGGTAGTGGTGGCGACGGATCGCTACGTTGCGAAAGACGCGGCGGATCTGATCGAGATCGATTGGGATGTGCAGGACGCCGTGGCCGATCCGGAGAAGGCGATCGCCGATGGCGCTACGCCCGTGCATCCGGAATGGCCGGATAACAAGGCGTTCACGTATCACCAGGAGGGAGGTGACGTCGATAAGGCGTTCGCCGAAGCCGAAGTGATCGTGAAGCAGCGTATCACCAGCCAGCGGCTGATTCCGACAGCGATGGAAGGGCGCGGAGTTGTCGCGGAGTGGCGCGCGGCGGACCGGCAACTGAATTTATATTCGTCGACGCAGATTCCGCACCTGATGCGCACGCTGGTCGCCCAGATGCTCGGCCTGGAAGAAAATCGGTTGCGCGTAGTGACGCCGGAAGTCGGCGGAGGATTCGGCAGCAAGCTGAATGTCTACGCCGAAGAGGCTCTGATGGGCTTCGTGGCGATGAAGCTGGGCAAGCCGGTGAAGTGGATCGAATCGCGGCGCGAGAATTTTCTGTGCACGATTCACGGGCGCGGCCACGTGGATTATTACGAGGTCGCAGCGAAAAAAGACGGCACCATCACCGGCATCAAGCTGCTGATCATTCAGGATCTGGGCGCGTATCATCAGTTGCTGACGCCGGCGATTCCAACGCTGAGCGTGTTGATGATGCCGGGCCTTTACAAAACGGCGAATATTCGGGCGGATATTATCGGCGCGTTCACCAATTGCGTGCCCACCGATGCGTACCGCGGCGCGGGCCGTCCCGAAGCAACGCACGGAATTGAGCGCATGGTGGATATTCTGGCCGCGGAGCTCAAGATGGATCCGGCGGAGATCCGGCTGAAAAACTTCATCCAAAAAGAAGATTTTCCGTTCCCGACCGCGACCGGTTTGATCTACGATACGGGCGATTATTCTCTGCCTTTGAAGAAGGCGATGCAGATGGCAGGTTATGAGAAACTTCGCGAAGAACAAGCCGAGAAGCGCAAGAAGGGCGAGCTGATGGGGATCGGCATCTCCACCTATGGCGAGATTTGCGCGTTCGGCCCGTCGCCGGCCACTCCCGCGGGCGGTTGGGAGAGCGCGACGGTGAAGATCGATCCGTCAGGCAAGGTGACTGTGATGACCGGCGCCTCGCCGCACGGGCAAGGCGAGGAGACTACGTTCGCGCAGATCGCGGCCGATGAACTGGGCGTGGATATCGACGACATTTTGGTGCTGCACGGGGATACGGCGATCGTGCAGTACGGCATCGGAACGTTCGGCAGCCGCGGGACGGCAGTGGGCGGGACGGCGTTATATTTCGCGTTGCAGGATCTGAAGGCGAAGATTAAGAAGTTCGGTGCGTTCCTGCTCGGCTCGGACGACGTCACACTTTCCGGAGGCCAGGTGGTTTGCAACAAGACCGGCGCGTCGAAAACCTTGCAGGAGATCGCGGGCGCCACCTATCGGGCCATGTCTCTGCCCGCGAACACCGAGCCTGGTTTGTTTGCGACGCACTTCTGGGAACCCCCTAACTTCACCTTTCCCTTCGGCGCGCACCTTGTGGTCTCGGAGGTCGACCGCGATACGGGCGACATCAAAATACGGCGCTACATCGCGGTGGACGATTGCGGAAACATTTTGAATCCTCTGATCGTCGACGGCCAGGTGCATGGAGGCGTGGCGCAAGGGCTGGGGCGGCTCTCTGGGAACAAGCGGTTTACGACGAGAGCGGCCAGCTGATCACCGGCGAAATGACCGATTATGTGCTGCCCAGAGCGCACATGATGCCTTGGATCGAGAGCGACCACACCACCACCCCGACGCCCGTGAATCCTTTGGGCGTAAAGGGAGTGGGCGAAGCCGGAACCATCGGCTGCTCCCCCGCCATGGTGAATTCGGTGGTGGATGCGCTGTCGCCTTTGGGCATCACGCACATCGACATGCCGATGACGCCCGAGAAAATCTGGCGGCTGGTTTCGGCCGCGGGAGCAAAAGCATGATTCCGCAAACGTTCGAATATACGGCTCCGAAGACTTTGGACGAAGCGCTCCAGCTTTTGGCGGATGGCGGAAAGCCTCTGTCCGGTGGGATGAGCTTGATCCCGATGATGAAGCTCCGCCTGGCCGCGCCGGAACATCTGGTGGACCTGGGACGGTTGAAGGATCTCAACTACATTCGCGAGGAAGGCGGCACGCTGCACATTGGCGCGACTACGACGCATCAGGAAGTCACGATGTCGGCGTTGGTGCGAGCGAAATGTCCTCTGCTGGCGAAAACCGCGGGAGGAGTTGGCGATCCGCAGGTTCGCAATCGCGGAACGATCGGAGGGAGCGCGGCTCACGCCGACCCTTCGGCCGATTATCCAGCCTCGTTACAGGCTCTGGAAGCGAAGCTCGTTCTGAAAGGCGCCAAGGGGGAGCGAACCGTCGCGGCCGCGGACTTCTTTCTCGACACGTTTATGACGGCTCTCGAGCCGGGCGAGATTGTGCGCGAGGTGATTGTGCCGGTAGAGAGTGCGACGG
>Ga0182024_10020736_pt1 | contig 11989 bp, 15 predicted proteins | sample P32metaG_FD_120480 | JGI IMG/M metagenome (GOLD analysis project Ga0182024, IMG submission 120480) | Permafrost microbial communities from Stordalen Mire, Sweden - P3-2 metaG (Illumina Assembly) | ecosystem: Environmental > Terrestrial > Soil > Wetlands > Permafrost | place: Sweden: Stordalen... | reverse complement strand
TCGGCCTTCAGATCGGCGGTCGAAACGAAGGCGCTCGGGCCCTTAATCGAGACCTGCAACTGCTCAACCTCGCCAAAATCCCGCACTAGGCCTCGCGCCGCCTTGAGAGCGGCGCTGGACATGACATGAAACAATGCGGAACGCACCGCCATTGCGGTCCTTCTCAGTCCTTGGCGCGTTCGATGTAGCTGCCATCCGCGGTATTGACGACAATGCGCGTTCCGGCCCCGATGTGCGGCGGGATCATGACGCGTCGTCCGTTGTCCAGTTTACCCGGCTTATAGGAGGATGATGCGGTCTGCCCTCGTACCACGGGATCGGCCTCGACGACTGCAACGGTAACGCTTTGCGGCAATTCGACCGCCAGCGGCTGGCCCTCATAGAGTTGAACGGTGCAGATCATGCCCTCGGCGAGGAAATCGGCGGGCTCGCCGATCATCGCGCGATTGACGGCCGTCTGCTCGAATGTCTCGTTATCCATGAAGTTCGCGACGTCCCCCTCGAAATATAGGAACTGCATGTCTTTTTCATCGAGGCGAACGCGCTCCACCGTCTCTTGCGTGCGGAAGCGCTCATTGAGCTTGTTCCCGCCGCGCAGATCGCGCATCTCCACTTGGGCGAAAGCGCCGCCTTTGCCCGGTTGAATGAGTTCGCGCCGAACCACCACCCAGAGCTTGCCCTGATGTTCGAGCACGTTGCCTGGCTTGATATCGATGGCGTTGATCTTCATGACGCGAACGTCCCTGTCGGCGCTAAAGCGGCTATCTTGCGGTGAGGCGCAGTTTCCTATCAGCTTGACGCAGGCAAAGGAAGGGAAATGCGCCGAAGCACGTCGCGTAGCGGCATGGATTGCAAAGCATGAGCGAGGCATGGTGGCACCCGCGGCAATTCCGCGAACGCGAGCATCGGCTCGCCTTGCGCGGCTTGATCGTAGGTGCAATTCGGCAATTCTTCGGCGAGCGGGGCTTCGTTGAGGTCGAGACGCCAGCCTTGCAGATCAGTCCCGGCCTTGAGCCGCATCTCACGGCCTTTGCCACTCAGCTCTTGGAGCCCGGCCAAGCAAGGCGAGGTCTTTACCTTCACACTTCGCCGGAATTCGCGATGAAGAAGCTATTGGCGGCGGGTGTATCGAAAATATTTCAGCTCGCGCGATGTTTTCGAAACGGAGAGCGCTCGCGCACCCATCATCCCGAATTCACGATGCTCGAATGGTATCGCGCCGACGCAACCTACCGCGATCTTATGGACGATTGCGAGGCGTTGCTGCGCGCTTGTCTTACGGCGATCGGACGGCGGCATTTTGCTTGGGACGCTCATATCTGCGACCCCGCTCGGTCCTTCGAGAGGATGAGCGTTGGGGAGGCATTTCGTCGCTATGCCGGGGTCGATCTGATTGCGACCGCGCCCGACCCGCACGCTCCGGATCTTCGATTGCTGGCAAGCGCGGCGCAACATCTCGGCATCGTCCCGCATGAAGGCGATGCGTGGGAGGATCTGTTCTTTCGGATTTTCCTGGAGCGGATCGAATCGAAACTTGGCTTGGCGGTCCCGACGATCCTCTACGATTACCCGATTTCGATGGCGGCGCTCGCCCGACCGAAAGCCGAGGCGCCGCACCTCGCCGAGCGGTTCGAACTTTATGTCTCCGGCCTCGAACTCGCCAACGCATTCGGCGAACTCCGCGATGCGGCCGAACAGCGGCGACGCTTTGTCGCCGACCAGGGAAAAAAGCGGCGGCGCTATGGTATCGTCTATCCGATCGACGAGGATTTTCTTGAAGCTGTCGGTTACATGCCGGAAAGCGCAGGCATTGCGCTCGGCGTCGACCGCCTGGTCATGCTGGCCACGGGCGCGAATCGGATCGAGGACGTGCTTTGGGCGCCGGTCACTCCGTAGCGGCGATCGCAATCGAAAACGCCTTGATGGCCGCGGCGGGCCCCTCCGGGTGGTTCCAAACGGACGAGATAACGGCAAGAAAATCGGCACCGGCCGCGACCAATGCCCCACAATTCCGCGGGGTGATACCGCCGATCGCGACGCAGGGGACAATCATCGTCTCGCTCCACCACCTCAACAATTCGGGCTCGGCCAATCCGGTCGCTTCCTTGGTCTCGGTCGGAAAGAAGGCGCCAAAGGCGACATAATCGGCGCCTTGTTCCGCTCCCTCCATGGCGAGATCGCGGCTGGCATGGCAAGTCACCCCGATAATGCGGTCTTGTCCGAGGAGCCGCCTCGCTTCTCCGTACGGCATATCGTCCTGGCCGATGTGCGCGCCATCGCAGCCTGTCTCCGCCCCAAGATCGGGACGATCATTGAGAATGAATGCGACGTCGCGGCTCTGCGCCACCGGCCGCAACATATCGCAGGCCTGGCGGATGGCGTCGTCGTTCGCGTCTTTAAGGCGTAATTGCACGCAAGCAACATCTCCGGCATCGAGTGCGGCACCGAGCAGATCGGGAAAATGCCGGAGATCGAGGGTCGCCGGCGTGATGAGATAGAGACGGCAGGCCAAGTGCCCCCTTATGCCTCGCCTCGATAGATTCGGATCACGGTGTCGAGCATCTTGAGGGCCTCGTCCCGCGGCCGCTGGAAGGTGTTGCGACCGATGATCGAACCGTTGCCGCCGCCGTCCCGGACGGCGCGAATATCGTTGAGGAGGCCGTCGAGATCTTTGGCTTCGCCGCCGGAGAAAATGACGATGCGTTTGCCGTCAAAGCAGCACTGCACGACGTGGCGGATGCGTTTCGCCGGTGTGGAAATGTCGATCGACTCGTAGGATTTCTTGGCGGCTTCGAGCTCGACGAAGTCCGTCGGCTGTTTGACTTTGATAATGTGCGCGCCTAGAAGCGCCGCCATATGGGCGGCATAAGCGCAGATGTCGATTGCGGTCTCGCCCTGCTTCGAGAGGCTGCCGCCGCGCGGATAGGACCAGATCACCACGGCGAGCCCGTGCGCCTTGGCCTCGCGGCCCAGTTCCGCGATTTCGTGGAACATGTCATAGGCGGCGTCCGACCCAGGATAGATGGTGAAGCCGATGGCCGAACAGCCGAGCCGCAACGCGTCCGCGACGCTCGCGGTCACGGCCTGAGACGGGGCTTCCTTGGCGCGCGCTAAGCTGTTGGCGGAATTGAGTTTCAGGATCAACGGCAGGGCACCGGCGAAACGGTCCGCGCCGCCTTCGATAAAGCCCAAAGGTGCTGCGTAGGCCGACAAACCGGCATCGAGCGCGAGCTGAAAATGATAGTGCGGATCGTAGGCCGGCGGGTTGGCGGCGAAACTACGCGCCGGGCCATGCTCGAAACCCTGATCGACCGGCAGGATCACGAGCCGCCCGGTTCCACCCAACCTGCCCTGCATCAGGATGCGGGCGAGATTGGCCTTGGTGCCGGGATTGTCGCTCTCGTAATGGCCGAGGATGGTACGGACGGTTTCGGTGCTCTGCATGGCGCGCCTCCGGGCGGGATATAGCAAAGGAACGCGCCACTCTCAATCGCGCGCGAGAAATTCGTGGCAGGCCCGCTCCGGCTCCCGTGTATCGAGCAGGTCCAAACCCTCGTAGGGACCCGCGGCCTCGACGGAGGCGCCGATTTGGCATGCGATCTCGTCGAGCCGGGCGCGGGTCTCTTCCGGGCCCCCAAAGCGCGCCCGCTCGATGCCGGTGCGGAGCGCGGCCAAAACGGTACCGGCCTCGTCGGCGCAGTCGAGCACGGCGCGGCACTTAGCCTCCGGGCGAGCGGCGCGAGCCATGTCGATCAGTGCTCTGAACCAGAGCGGACCCATGAAACTCGCGATGCCGCGAGCGCTCATCAGTATTACGGGCTTGTTCAGGGCGGCGGCCGCTTCGAGCGCGGCGCGCGCGTGCTCAAGCGAATGAACGATGATTCGCCTTTCGCTCACCCTCGGGTGGCAAGCTTGCCGACCAGGGCGGCGGCCTCGACCATTCGGTTCGAGAAGCCCCATTCATTGTCGTACCAGGACAGAACCCGGCACAAGCGCTTCTCGAGCACCACCGTTTGCGTCAAATCGAAAGTCGAGCTATGCGAATCGTGGTTGAAATCGACCGAGACCAACTCGTCGGCGGTGACCGCGAGGATGCCCTGGAAGCGGCTGCTATTGGCTGCGTCGGCCATGAGTTTGTTGATCTCGTCCGTGCTTGTATCGCGCCCGGCGTCGAACGTGAAATCGATCAGCGAGACATTGGCGGTGGGCACGCGGATCGCGCTGCCGTCGAGCTTCCCTTGCAACGCCGGCAGGACCAAGCCGAGTGCTCGCGCCGCGCCGGTCGAAGTCGGAATCATCGCCAGGGCCGCCGCCCGCGCGCGCCGCGGGTCCTTGTGCAGGGTATCGACCGTGCTCTGATCGCCTGTATAGGAATGGACGGTGGTCATGAAGCCACGTTCGATGCCGATGCCCTTGTTCAGCACATAGGCGACGGGGGCGAGGCAATTGGTCGTGCAGGAGCCATTGGAAATAACGGTATGCGAAGACAGGAGTTGGTCGCTGTTGACGCCCATGACCAGGGTAAAATCGACGCCGTCCGCGGGCGCCGAAACGATGACCCGGCGTGCGCCGGCTTCGAGATGTTTGGCCGCGGCCTCGCGCTTGGTGAAAAGCCCGGTGCATTCCAGCGCCACATCGATCTTTAGGTCCTTCCAGGGCAGCTTCGCCGGATCGCGCTCCGCTAGGACACGGATCGGGCCCAACCCGACATCGAGCGTATTTTCTCCGGCCGTGACGATTCCGGGGAAGCGCCCGTGCACACTGTCATATCGCAGAAGATGCGCGTTGGCGGCGACGGAGCCGAGATCGTTGATCGCTACGATATGAACATCGTCCCGCTTTGCCTCGTGGGCGGCGCGCATCACGAGCCGCCCGATGCGGCCGAATCCGTTGATCGCCACCCGAACCATCTTTGCCTCCTAGACGCCTTCGCCGCGGATTCTCGCCACCGCTCGTTCAGCTATCGCTCGATTGAACGCCGCGAGCACGGATATACCGATGGGGAAACAACTTTGCCGTCCCGGTCCGATGCCGTCAACGGCCTCGCCATCGCCTGCAAGGCGAGCGATGCCTTGAGGGCGTGCCGTGTTGCCGTTATTGTCCCTGCGACATGCTTCATACCGGTGGGGCGTAGCCAAGCGGTAAGGCAGCGGATTTTGATTCCGCCATTCGGAGGTTCGATCCCTCCCGCCCCAGCCAGCCAGTCCGGTCTCCTGTCATATCGGGTGCCTGTATCGGGAAATGCCGCTGTCATGCGCCATTTCCGCCGGCCATGGCCAGTCTCCCCATGCCATTCGCGAGGATCGCATTCGACTGGAAATCAGCGCCATCGCCCATAACGAACACGTCGCCGCGCATCAGCTTGGTCGCGAGCCGACACAGCACCCGCCAGAGCGTTCTTACACAACCATGACCCGATGCGGACATTCGCACTCGGATCGGTCAATGGGTAGTGCGTCATTTCAAAGGTTAACGCCGTCTTTGCGAGACAAGCGCTCGTCAATCCATTCCTGACTGGCGCGCTTCGCCTTTGTCTGTTCGGCGTACCAAGCGTCAACCACGTCTACTACGTCGCTAATCGCCCATAGTTTCTGTGTCACGCCAGCGGCCATCGCGGGGGTCACGCGAAGGGTCTTATGGATACGGCAAAAATTGTAGTGCATGTAATGAAGGCTCACCATAAATTCGTGGTTCGCCAGCTTCTTTGAGAATGCGTTTGTGAGCCGCGTATAGCGCCGGTTGCTCATTCTCAGGGTTAAATTCTGCCGCTCCACGAATGACGTGCTGATATGGCTCGGGTCAGGTTGACCAGTTACCCCACGTCTTTTCGTGCCGACGCATTCTGCTGGGCTGTAGCGCTTCTGCCCTTCAACCGGATTGGCGTAAATCTTTTCGAGCATCGCATAATCGACAGCCGCGCCAAACGCGCCTTCGATTGCCTGCAAATAGGGACGGTGCCCGTCCGTAGTGATTTGGACGCGAGACGAAAGCCGCGACGCCAGATCGTCAACGAATTTCCGCGCCGTCTCGGTGCTGCGATCTCCCACCGCCCAAGACGGGACAAGCTTTGTGTCGGCATCGATGGCGCACCACAACCATGCGTCCCCGCGTCCCGGTCCCTTTTGATCGGCCGGGACATTCTTTTCCTTCGCGCCGATGAACGCCCAAATTTCGTCAAGTTGGAGCCGCTTGCACGGCAGATTTCGAAGCGTCTTATCCTGGTATTCCGAGCAAGCCTGCCCGGCGTCGATCAACAGCTTAGAAACCGTGTTGAACGAAACGTCAGCAAGCCGAGCCGTTGCACTCATCGAATTGCCCTCGCACAGAAGGCCGATGATTTGGGAGCGCTTGTCGCGAGTGAGTTTGTTCATGCCGCGCATTGTAGCGGTCCATGCTAGAACGGTCAAGCATATCGTTTCAGTTCGATACGGCTAGCCGAAGCCTTGGCCGATCTTGCGGATACATGTCCTCAACATCATCGCCGTATAAACCAAATAATTCACAAATATCATCGAAGGTATACTTTAGCTCAGCGATATGAGCAAAATACATCTGCCGTAAGGTTGTGGGTTTTTCAATATCCTTATCAAGAGAAACCGGCTCTCTGGACCTCCAACCTCTTTTGCTCATTTCGACCATATAATATCTAAATGCTCTTTCAGTGATTTCCCCAAGGTCGCGCGCTCGTCGTGCAAGTGCCTGCATCGAAACTTTCCAATACAATTTTAATTGCATAAGTTTGTCTAAAGACATTTGCCTGAATGAATGTTGTATATCTTGGGCGGGCATAAGAAAAGATGCCGCGAATTGGTTTGCCTGATCTTCCATGTGCTTGTTGGGTATTCGGTGCATTACTAAATGGCCAACCTCGTGGCACACCGAAAATCTAATACGATCAATTTCTTTGACTTTGGTATTTAGAAAGATAAGTGGCGGGAGGCCATCTGATGCATGCTGGCAAAAAGCATCAATTAATTCAGTTCCGAAATCGAATGCCACAACCACAATGCCAGCATCCTCGCAGGCTCTTATGACATCGTGAATTGGTCCGCGCGGAATCATCCAAGCCTGTCTGACGGCCACCGCGACATCATCGATACGGCCGTCATATTGGTCGGGGTCTATTTGGGGAGGGGCTACTTTCCGTACAGCAAGCTCGATCGAACGAAGCATCTCTGTGAGCGTAACGCGATATACTTCTGCTCGGGCATTGATGGCCTCCCAATCGCCGGCGCTCAGCTTCTGCCGCTTGCGATGAAAACTAACTGGATTGATGCGGCGCAGTTCTGAATGCGAAAAAAAATGCTCCCTAAAATGGAGTTCTTGCGCGATCGCGGGGAGTAATTCTTCCGTAGGCTGAATTATCCCGGCTTCAATTTTTGATAGCCTCGCTTGCGAAATTTGTAGCCGATTTGCGAGTTGTGTTTGAGACATGCGTCGGAGCGAGCGCGCAACCCAGAGCATCTCCGGGCTAAATTGGCGAAACATGTTTGCCACGATCTTACTAAGAGGACTTTTCGCGGTCTGGACGTTTGACGCGGATACGCCGGGTGCCCTCGTCGGGTGCCGGCACTGGCACAAGTTCGACAACAGGGGGCGGCTCAGAATCAGACAGACGGATTATCCACGCCGGCTCATCTCCATCTGCGCACGCCAGGAGAATTTCCGGGTCGTTCCGTCGAGCGATATTGGGGACTGCGCCAAGGTGCAGCGCGATTGCCTTATTTGGAATGCCGGGAATCTCAAGCTGAGCATTGTCATTGTAGTTAAATGAAAGCTGAGTCTTTCCCAGCGAAATGCCGCCGAGTTCGTCCATCTGTTTTACTTTGATCGAATAGACCTTGCGCCCTCGCTCGATCAGGAAAACCTTTACCTGATTATGTTCGACATCCTTGATGCCAGCCTTGCCAAGGATAAGGCGCGGCAATTCAACATTGGCGGCGCGGTCACGAATGAGATTGGCCTGTGTTCGGTGCTCCATCCAATGAGCATCGCCTTCGTGCTTCGCCCAAAACCACTTTACCGCTTCCTGCACCGCTAATCGAAGATCGGAGAGCAGGTCCCCAAGGTCCCTCTCAGCGTCACCTCGACGACAAGTAGGCATCCAACTCTCCCGCTAAGCGGCTGATAACGCTGAGCCTAAACGACACCCTGTCATAATACAACAGAATTATTCCTATTTTATTCCCCCTGCAGGCGTTTCGCCCAACGCTTCACCGCTGCCTTCTTGGCGATTTCCTTCCGGCGCTTGGCGGTAAGGCTGGCGGCTCGCGCTTTTCCGCCCTTCAGGCCGCCACGCTGGCCTAGCAAGACGGCGGCAGCGTTCTTGCCCTCAAAGTCGAGTTGCTTACTCTCCGGCTCGGTAGCATCGCCGGTCGATAGATCGACTAGGAGCCGGGCAAGCTGATTGGCGTCGCGGGGACGCTTTCTTGAGCGGTCAGGCATGGCCCCTTTATGCCATAAACTCCGATTATCGGGAAGATATCGTTTATCTATGTGGTGGTCTTCCGCGAAAGATATGAAATCTTAGGGCCGCTCGCCAACATCGTGTTTGTTGTGATTGGCTACTACTTCGGGTCAAAACGCGAAAAGGCTGCGGACGAGGACGAGGAATAAACCGGGCGAGACGGCGTTAACCTTTGAAATGACGGACTACCGGTCAATGTCCGGGCTTTACGCGCGGCAAACATTCCTCGAACATGTGGCAAGCCCTCCCGGCAGCTTCAAAATAGCGCTAGGCTAACAGTGATGGAGACGCCGCCAGCGCCCTGGGCTGCAATTTTCACTTTTGGAGAAAACGCGAGCAAAATGACTTTGATCGACAAAACCGCACATTTGCGCAATTTGCACGAGTTGCAGACTCCGCTCCTGTAGAAGTTGCTTGGCGCGATCGACGCGTCTTTTCATCAGCCACCGGTGCGGCGAGAACCCGGTTTCGCGTTTGAACGCGCGACTGAAATAGCTCCCCGACAATCCGCACTGCTCCGCGACTTCGGAAATCGAAGGGTCGGCCCCCAAGTTGGCGTCGATGAATTCGTAAGCACGCCGCAGCTGCCGGGGGGCAAGACCGCCGCGAGAGAATTGTCTGATCGCCAGGCCGCCATACGCGCGAACGATATAGGCAAAAAAAGCGAGCGCGATGTACTCGCAAAACATCGCGGAACCGTCGCCCGGGCGGACCATTGCGCTGGCGAGCGCTTGCGCGAATCCGTACATGATGAGATCGTGCCTGCTAAATCGCGGTATTTGAAGCCCTTTGACCCTCGCAATCCCCGCTTCGTCTGCCATCTCATTAAGGGCGGCTTGCGGAACATAGAAGCGCAGGCTGTCGAACGATGTATCAAGGCCGACGGTCGGGTTCTCGTTCAAATCGAACAGAAATGCGTCGCCCAACGTTGCGGGTGGCAGAGTTTTACGCTTCCCCGCCATCCACAGGTCGGAGAAGAACGGCGCGGTCAGGGGAACGTGAAATGAAAACGCGGCTTCCGGTGGCACTGCCAAGGACCGGCCGCGTATTGGCTGATCGCTGCGCATGCGTGAGAAGGCGATCTGAGCCTGCGGATGCCGGCGTGCCACCAGCGTTGGCGGTCGATCGATCCGGAAGCGCTTGGCCAGAACCTTATCGACTACAGTCGCACACATGACGGCCTCGGAATGCGGACCGCTTTCAATACCACGGAAGATAGCATAAGCGATCTCTCGGGGACCGCTTTCGACGCCGGATTTTACAAAACGAGCAGTTTTATACCAGACCCCTCCTCCGCCAAGCGGCAGCTTCCGACTGGCACGTTCACTCAGCGGAGCACACCATGTCGAAGCAGACCAAAGCGGGCATCGTCTTCGCTCATGGCCTCTGGGCCGACGGCTCATGCTTCAGCAAATTGATCCCGGCGCTGCAGGATGAGGGCCACGAAGTGATGGCATCCCAGCACGGCCTCGACTCGCTCGCGGGCGACGTCGCCGCCGTGAAGGCTTGCCTGGCCCGGGTCAGCAGCCTGGCGATCCTCGTCGGGCATTCCTATGGCGGAACGCTTATCACGCACGCCGGGACTGATCCGCGCGTGGCCGGGCTCGTCTTTATCGCGGCCCTGGCGCCAGATGCCGACGAGACCTCGCAGAGCCAGCAGGCCAAGTTCCCGGTGACCGATGTGTTTTCGCACATCGAGGTGACGGACGGGCGCGTGTGGCTCAAGCCCAGCGGCGTCCCCTGCTTCGCGGGCGACCTGCTTGAGGCCGAGCAGAAGCTCGTCTACGCAACGCAGGGAGTGCCGGCGACGGACCTGTTCACCCAGAAGGTCGAAGGCACTGCATGGAAGACCAAGCCGAGCTGGTACATCGTGGCCACTAAGGACCGCACCGTCCATCCTGACCTTGAACGTTTCGCCGCGAAGCGCATGGGCGCCACCACCTACGAGGTCAACAGCAGCCACGTCCCGATGCTCTCCAACCCCGGCCTCGTGATCGACGTGATCCGAGCAGCCGCCAAAGCTGTGTTATCGTCGCAGCGCGTAGCCTAGTCGCTACCGGGGTCGTTTTATCGGGGCGTCACGGAGGAGATCGCTTTGGCAGCCAGCGGAGACCATCCCGGCACCGGGTGGAGGGCGATCGTCGGCAAGAACGGTACAAAAGAGTTCGCGGCCGCGTTCGCTCCCAACGTTGTGCTCGACGCTTCCGTTCTGAATGGACCGTGCATCGGCGCGGATGCGATTGCGTTGTTCTTTGCCGCCACCGCTGGCGGGATGTACGATTCTCTCGCCTTTACGAACGAGACTGTTGACGGCCGCAAGACCTATCTTGAGTGGGAAGGCAAAGCCTTCGGCAGAGACGTAGCGGGCACGACCATCCTCACGTGTGACGAAGCAGGCTTGATCCAAAGCATCCGATTGTACCACCGACCGCTGCCAATCGTGCTGCAGTTTTCGAGAGAACTTGCAAAGCGTTTGAAGGGCAAGGTCAATCCAAGCCTGCTGAGCACGTCCGACTAGGGGTGATCACAGGGCCGCCGGCGCGCAGCCCTTGATGGTTGATCAATGTGGCCAGGAAAGGGTCAGGGCTAAGCACGGTTCGAACGGTTTCAAGCGGCGGCTTGACATTTAAGACGACTGGTCATATTATACTTTCTATGGTTAGACTAAATGTTCGTCAGAAGATCGTCGACGCGGGACTCAAGGTCCTGATCGCGAAGGGCTTCAACGGTTGCGCTGTCCAGGACATCACGGCCGCGGCCGGTGTACCGAAGGGCTCCTTCTACAATCATTTCGAGAGCAAGGAGGCGCTCGGCGCGGAGGTCGTCGAGCGCTATGGCCGCGACAACCCACGCCGCGCCGCCCTCGCCGACACATCGATGCCTGCGCTACAGCGGTTGCGCGCTCATTTCGAGCGGTTGAACGAGACTTACACGGACGCTCGCTTCGGACGCGGGTGTCTCCTAGGGAATTTCAGCGCCGAGCTTTCTGACCAAAGCCAACTGATCCGCCAACGGCTGGCCGAGCTTTATCTCGCGTGGTCGATGGACATTGCCACGGCCATCGCCGAAGCGCAGGCCGACGGCTCGATCTTCACCAGAGCGCCAGCGGCAGATCTGGCCGCGTTTCTTCTCGATGCCTATGAGGGCGCTCTGTTGCGGGCCAGGGTCGAGAGGAGCGGACGCGCCTTCGACCGCTTCATGACGGTCGCCTTTACTCAAATCCTCGTGTGAGTTCGCATCTCGTGTTGGCCGCACACCGCTTTGTCTTTGCCGAATTTAAAGATGACCGACCATCTTGTAACGGGAGAGCCATCCAATGCCGACCACTGCACCTTCCTCGCTGGGCCGCCTGTACTGGCTGACGTTGGGCACGTTCGCCATTGGCACCGAGGGATTCATGATCGCGCCGCTGCTGCCCGATCTGGCACGCGATCTGTCCGTGAGCCTCGTCGGCGCGGGACAACTGGTCACGGTGTTTGCACTCACCTATGCGCTCAGTTCGCCGGTCCTCACGGTGCTCAC
>Ga0182024_10020735_pt1 | contig 11989 bp, 11 predicted proteins | sample P32metaG_FD_120480 | JGI IMG/M metagenome (GOLD analysis project Ga0182024, IMG submission 120480) | Permafrost microbial communities from Stordalen Mire, Sweden - P3-2 metaG (Illumina Assembly) | ecosystem: Environmental > Terrestrial > Soil > Wetlands > Permafrost | place: Sweden: Stordalen... | reverse complement strand
AGATTCTTTTCTTCGCGGCTTGCGATGATTTTCCTCGCGGGCGACAAAATCGAAGTAAAGAAGATGGAACCACAGAGACCACCGAGGACCCACAGAGGAAGAGACGCAGAGAAATGGAAAAATCGTGGTGCTCCATAACCCAACCACTCTACCACCAGAGCCCCCAACCGGCTGCCGTGCCATTGACTACGGGTGGGCGGGCGGGGATTTGACAGCGATCATCTCGACCGTCGAACCGCTCTTCGTTCGAGTACTGTCGCTGCCGAAAATGCATTTCATCAGGCCGCGACCGGCGGTGGTTCCGCGTTCAGTACGATCCTAAATCGGTTTTCCCGATCCCGGAGGTTTCTGGCCAATCGATCAGTGGAAGTTGGAGATCCCACACCCCCTGCTTCTCTCATCTTCTCCAATAAGGCACCTTTCGCGATGTATGCCTGCTCGAGCCGGCAGATAGCCGTGCTTGAATTGTATGCCCCCATTGCCTCGTCGTATCGTCCGACAAATTCAAGACACGCTCCCAGGAGGAGGTATGCGAAGGCCTCGGTCTCCGGGTCGCAGGCGCTGGCGCGTCCAAGTTTTTCGCGCAACGAGACAATCAGCCCCTCATAGACCGGCTTTGCTTCCTCTTCACTGATGGAGCGGGTCGCGCGAAATACTTCGCTCATCGAATGCACGGAAAGTGACAACCCAACGTTTGGATCAGACAGGTAATGCTTTGCCCGGGCGAGCGCTTCGTCGTGACGTCCGAGCTGTTTGAGCACATCGAGCGCGAGAACGGCACAGTCGCCGTCTTGCGGCACAAGCGTTGTGGCATAATCGAGGAAAAGCAATGCGACCTTAGGGTGACCGAGCCGCAAGTAATACAGCCCGCGAAGGAATGCGATCGTTGGCTTCGGAAAGAAGGTTGGGCCTCTACGCAAGAGTTTCAGGATCTGCCCCCAATCACCGCGGAGTTTGGCATCCGATAGCGCGATCCCGAGCGTATCGGGGCCGCGCTCAGCCGGATCGACCTTTTCCGGTATCTCTTCGTCCGTCAGCATGTATAGGTCCGCCGACAAGCCGCCTAACCAATCCCGCTCCTCATGGCTCAGGCCCAGCCATGGGGCGTCCATCTGGTCCCGGACGTGGTCCGCCTCCTCTGATTCATGACGTCCTTCCGCGTTCAGCTCGTGAAGGCGGAGGAGGTGCCTTTCATATGCAACGAAATCCGGGTTTTCCGCAAACCTTCCGGCCATCATACCACCTCGTCAATCACCCAAAGTTCTCTGGTCTGCTCGATGGCACGTCGGTATTGATCGAGCTTGACTATTGTAGCCGGTTCGACCAAACCGTGCAGGGGATCCCGAGGGTCCAACCGAAGGTTCAAGTCGGCGACGATAGGCGAGTTTAGAAATGGTCCATCGCCCATGCGCCAAATGCGCATGCTGTTGGGGCCGCGTGCGCGGGGAATGCCATAGGCGTTCAATCGCTTGGGGATCCGATGGTCGGGCAAGTCGGAGAGTGATGGCGCGACCGACATGCCACCCGTTCCCGGATGAACACTCCCCGATGCGTCGGGAGCAATGTCAGGGTGCCCGCTCCGGCCAACGTCTGCCGGGGCACGCACGCCCAACATCTTTGCGTCCGACCCCAGCATCGGCCGCCCATCTGCGGCAGGCAACATTCCCCGAAAGATCCTCGGCATGAATTCCCCGCAAATCTGGGTTGCTGGTCTGCTCCCGGCGAATTCGCTACTTCCCCGCCGTCAGCGTCAGCGGGCTTTTGATCATCCGCTGATCGATCAGCCGCAGGGCTTCGGCGGGGGTCTTGGGCCAGGCGCCGTAGGCGTCGGGGCGGTTGGGGCGGGCGGCGGTCACGGCATACAGGGTGCCGGACTTGGGGGCGGACTTGTCCAGGGCGGGGAGCACGTTGGGATCGTGGACGCCGGTGTAGGTGTAGACCTTTTCCGGGTCGGTGCTGCCGAATTTGTCTTTGGCGCCGGCCCCGCCGGGGCCGGTGGGGCCGCCCCAGCCGAGGCTCTTGTAGACGAGGGTCTCGGGGCCGATCTCGGCCTTCTTCCAGTAGCTCCAGGCGCACCAGCCGTGGTATGCCGGGGCGTGGATCAGGGTGCCTTCGAAGAGGTTGTGGCCTTCATCCTTGCGGTTGGCGTGGAAGTCGACGTCGCCTTCGAAGTTGCAGTCGAGGACCACGTTGTATTTGCAGGGCTCGCCGGACAGCGAGTCGCGCAGGACCAGGGCATGGCGGACATTCTTGACGGTGCAGTTGTACATCAGGCCGTTGTTGAAGATGAAATAGACGTTGCCGCTGCCGGCCGGGTCGGTGCCGTCGCCCTTGTTGAAGGCGCCGTCGATCAGCGTGTCGCGCACGGTGACATGGCTCCCCTGCCCGTTGAACGGGTGCGAGCCGGAATGGAGGATGTCGCAGTTGTCCACCCAGCAATCCTCGGCCCGTTCCAGCACGACGCCGGACACGTGGAGGCTGCTGTTCCCCTGGGCATCGTCTTTGGGCCCGGTAAGCTTTTCGTGGTAGGCGTTGAGCCCGAGCAGGGCCACGATGCCGTTCTGGATGGTGAGGTCTTCGAGGCCGGAGTGCTTGACGTCGGTCAGCCGGAGCGTGGCGAGTTTTTTGGCCGGCTCGTTCGACTTGATCTCGCATTGGAGGACGACACCTTCCTTGTCCTGCCCGCGCAGCACGACGCCGCTGCGCAGCAGGATGGTTTTGTCCAGCGGGTAGGTCCCGTCCGAGAGCAGCACGACCCCCCCGCCGGCCTTGGCGGCCGAGTCGATTGCACCCTGGATGTCATCGCCGGGCTTGAGGGTCTTGAAGATTTTCCCGTCGGCGCGGTCGGGGATCCCGCCGCGCACGCCCGCCGCCGCCCAGTCTTTCATGTCCTGGTAGGTGTCGTCGAAGCGTGCGGGGTCCGGCTTGCAACCGGCGTCCCCCACCCGCACGTCGGCGGCACGGACACAGAGGCAGAGCGACACCGCAAGCAGGAACGCCAGCGGCGACAGGCAAGACAGGGGACGATGAGACATTGAGTGATCCTCGGGATGAAAGGCTGGGCCGAAAAGACGCGGAATCAGAACCCCTTTGGGCGCCATGGGCAAGCGAGTACGCTTGCCCAAGGCACCCATTCCGCAGGTTCCGGCGATTATCCGGTTCTGAACCGCTTCTAAGCGATACCCATGCATGAAAGGTTACCCATTGGCGGCGCGACACGTTGAAAATGCTTAGCAGCGACCGGGAACCACATCAGCCGTTATCCCGTCGTTCCGCGGCTATTTCGAGGGGCCATTCCGTCATGCCACCAACTGGCTAAGATGATGGATCAAGGAGAATCAGCATGCTTCAGAATCGAACGCGGTTTAACTGGATGATTGCCTCAATCTCGCTGGGCCTGCTCACCGTCGGCGGGCTCCGCATTTTTGGAGTCGGTATGTCTACCGTTTCAGCACAGGAGAACGGCCCCGGTCTGCAACCAGAACTGAAAGAACGGTTCTTCGAATTGCGGACCTACACCGCCGCCCCCGGTAAGCTCGATGCCCTGAACAAGCGGTTCCGCGAGCACACCAATGGCCTGTTCAAGAAGCACGGCATGACCATCATCGGCTTCTGGACGCCGGCCGACGAGCCGCGGAGCAAGGACACGCTGATTTACATTCTGGCCTACCCGGACCGCGAGGCGCGCGAGAAATCGTGGAAGGAGTTCCAGGCCGACCCGGATTGGATCAAGGCAAAGGACGAGAGCGAGAAGGATGGGCCACTGCTGGCGCACCCGCCGGTATCGGTGTACATGAACCCGACGGACTATTCGCCGATGAAGTGAATGGTCATCATGCAGTCTCTTCCCGTCGATCGTTCGATCCCCGAAATTCTCGCGGCGTTGCGAAAGTCGCGGTCGGCGGTGCTGGTCGCCCCGCCGGGGGCTGGCAAGACCACGCGCGTGCCGCCGGCGGTCCTTTCCTCGGGGTTGCTGGCCAACGACCACCCCAATGTGGTGATGCTGCAGCCACGCCGGGTGGCGGCACGGGCGTCGGCACAGCGCATCGCCGATGAGAACGGCTGGGAACTGGGCAGGGAAGTCGGCTATCACGTGCGCTTCGAAAAACGCATCGGGCCAGCTACGCGCCTGCGCGTGCTGACCGAAGGCATCCTCACTCGCCAACTGCTCGACGACCCGTTCCTCGAGGGGGTCGGGGCGGTCATTCTCGATGAGTTCCACGAGCGCAGCATCCACACCGACCTGTGCGCGGCCCTGCTCCGGGAGGTCCGCCAGACGGTGCGTGAGGACTTGTTGCTGATCGTGATGTCCGCCACGCTGGACGCCGAGCCGGTGGCTCGGTTCCTTGGGGAGTGCCCGATCGTCCGCAGCGAGGGACGGGTTTTTCCAGTCGACGTTCGGCATGCAGGGTGGTCGCAGGACTCGATCGCCGATCAGGCGGCGGATGCGGTGCGCGAAGTCTTGGCCGAGCATCCATCGCTTGCCAACATACAAAAAGCGACGGTCACTTTTTCTCCCGCCCCCGGTACTCCGAGGGAGGGCAGGGGAGGGGGCTTGAACGGTGCGGATAGTTGCACCTCAAATTCCCCCTCCCTAACCCTCCCCCGGAGTACCGGGGGCGGGGAAAGATCGGACAAGGGCCAAAAAGATTCTGGCGGTGACGAACAGGTGACTGCATTTCCCTCTCCCGGTACTCCGGGAGAGGGTCAGGGTGAGGGTCTTCTACCTCGACAGGCGAAAACCGTTCGAGAACAAAATGCCCCTCACCCCAACCCTCTCCCGGAGTACCGGGAGAGGGAGAAGAGCGCAGTCGGAGTCGGCTCTGCTTCGGACGACCCCGGCGACATCCTGGTCTTCCTGCCCGGCGTGGAAGAGATCCGGCGGACGATGGGCCGGCTTGAGCCGTTGGCCAGAGAGCGGGACCTGCTGCTGTTGCCGCTGCACGGCAGCCTGCCTCCCGAGGACCAACTGCTGGCGCTTCGCCCGGCGGCCAGGCGGAAGGTGATCCTCGCGACCAATGTCGCCGAGACGTCCCTGACGATCGACGGCGTGCGGACGGTGATCGACAGCGGCTACGCCCGCATCGCCGGCTACGACCCGCAGCGCGGGCTGGACCGGCTGGACCTGCGGCGGATCAGCAAGGCGTCGGCGGCGCAGCGTGCCGGCCGGGCCGGGCGGACCGGGCCGGGAAGGTGCATTCGGCTCTGGTCGGCGGCCGAGGAACGGGCAATGGCCGATTTCCAGGACCCGGAGATCCGGCGCGTGGACCTCTGCCCCACGGTGTTGCTCCTGCACGCCTGGGGGAAGCCCGACCCGCGAACGTTCGGCTGGTACGAGCCGCCGACGGAAGCGTCGCTGGCCGCCGCCGAGCGGCTGCTGGCGATGCTCGGGGCGCTGAGTGCCGAGACGAACGGGCAGATCACGCCGCTGGGCAACCAACTGATGGCGTTCCCCGCGCATCCGCGCCTGGCCCGCCTGCTGCTGGCGGCTGCTGATGCGCGTCGATTGGACGAAGGCGCGGCCCTGGCAGCGTTGCTGTCGGAGAAGGACATCGCCTGGGTGGACCGCACAGCGGCCGGCAGCGTCGCAGGCCGGTCGGCCAAGACGCAGGGGCCGTCGGACCTGCTGATTTGGTTGGAGATGCTCGCCCGGGCCGAGTCGGCCGGGTTTGCCGCTTACCTGCGCGACGAAGGGATCGACCCGGCTGCCGCCAGGCAGGTCGCCAAATCGCGCGATGATCTGCTGCGGATCGCCAGGCGATCGTCCGACGGCGGCGGATCGCAGCGCGAGAAGTCCGGCGACGACGAGCTGCTGCTGAAGCTCGCCCTGCTCGCCTACCCCGACCGGGTCTGCCGGCGGCGCGCGTCCGACCCAAGTGCCGGCGTCATGGTCGGCGGGCAGGGCATCCGCCTGGCGGCGGAGTCGGTCGTCCGCCAGCCCGAGTTCTTCCTGGCGCTCGATGCCCGGCAGGACGAACGCAGTGCCAAGCGCGAGGCGCTGGTGCGCGTTGCCAGCGGGATCGAAGCTGAGTGGCTGGAAGAGCTTTTCCCCCATGAGATCCGCCGGGAGCGGTCGGCGGTGTTCGACGAAACGCGCGGGCGTGTCGTCGGGCGAGGACAGACGTGGTACCGGGACCTTTTGCTGCGGGAGGACGACAACGCCGCCGTCAGTCCGCAGAAGGCGGCCGAGGTGCTGGGGGCCGCGGTCCGGCCGATGGCCGTCGACTGGTTCGCCCGCGACGAGGCGGCGCGGAATTTCCTGGCCCGCGTCGGGCTGCTGCGGCAAATGATGCCGGAGCATCCCTGGCCGGCTTTTGACGCGGCCGAGCTGGGCGAGATGCTTGCCGAGGCCTGCGCCGGCAAACGCAGCCTCGATGAGCTTCGCCGTGTGCCGCTGGCCGCGGCGTTGGGGTCGCGGCTACCGTATCCGCTGGACCGGCTGCTCGATCAGCACGCGCCGGAGTCGCTGACGGTGCCCAGCGGGAGCCGGATCGGGCTGGATTATTCGGCCGGGCCGGCTCCGGTGCTGGCGGTGCGGCTGCAGGAGGTGTTCGGATGGACGGACACGCCGCGCGTCGCTAACGGGCGGGTCGCGGTGCTGCTGCACCTGCTGGGCCCGAACTACCGGCCGGTGCAGATCACCAATGACCTGCGCAGCTTCTGGTCGACGACGTATTTCCAGGTGCGCAAGGACCTGCGCATCCGATATCCGAAGCACGCGTGGCCCGAGGACCCGCTCAGCGCCAAGGCGGAGGCGAAGGGAAGGCCGCGGAAGTGACGGTACGTTGCTTTCGACCGCGCATCACATAGAGTCTGAGCGCATGCGCAAACTCATCCTCATCAAGCACGCGTCGCCGCTGGTGGACGCGAACGTTCCGTCTGAGCAATGGGAACTCTCCCAGGAAGGCCGCAGCCGCTGCGCGGCGTTGGCGGGGGCCCTTCGTCCGTATTCACCGGCGGTCATCGTCAGCAGCAGCGAGCCCAAGGCGGAGCAAACGGCGCAGTTGGTCGCCGCGGAACTGGGCGTGGGCGTCGAGAAGGGGGACGACTTGTATGAGCACGACCGCAGCAATGTGCCGCACATGCCGGGCCGGGAGTTCATCTCGATGATGGAGTTGCTGTTTCGCCGGCCCGGCGAGCTGGTTCTGGGGGACGAGACTGCCGACGAGGCCGCCGACCGGTTCGAGCAAGCGGTGCAGCAGGCGCTGGCCGCTCACCCGGACGGGAATGTTGCTATCGTCTCACATGGGACCGTGATCGCCCTGCTGCTGGCCCGCCGAGGGGCGGGCCGGGGGTTCCAGACCTGGCGCGAGATGGGGCTGCCGTCGTTCGCCGTGCTGGAGGTGCCGGGGTTCAAGCTGGAAAAGATGGTGGCGCGGATACCGTAGCTTTGATGCTCGTCCCGCGCGGACTCGTGTGAAGCGCCGAGAGGAACCCATGGTGCAAGCACCAGTGGGCGTTCTGAGACATAATCGGGCGGTTCGCCTTTGACTCGGTTTCGTTTTTGACGATGCGGCAATTATGGGAGCATAGCGTCGACCGCAAATGAAAGTTGCGGCCGCAGGAGCCGGACCACTTGATCGCCGCGAGTCTTGACGTCGATCGAGGCGTACCCCCATCCACGCGGTGTGCCTGTCGGATTCGCCGGCTGGCGATACACCTCAACCCGATTGCGCGGCAGGTTGAAAATCCAGTAATCCGGGATTCCGGCCCGTGCATAAGTGCGGAGCTTGGGGCCGCTGTCTTTGAGATAGGTGGAATCGCTGACTTCAATAACCAGCAGCGGAAGCGGCAAACGGTTGCGTGGAGTGCCAATCGGGACATCAAATACGTGGAAATCGGGTTCTGGGGCGCCGTACCTCGACAGAACCAGCGTCCCTTGCACGATGACCCAGTGGCCGGCGCCGAATGCCTGGAATAGTAGAGGCGAGGTTTTGGAAATGGATGCCATATGCGGCGTCGCTTGAGCGGGCATTTGAAACAGTTCCCCGTTTAGCAATTCAACTCGATGGTTGTCCAAGAGGCCGGCTTTGGACATGCGAAAGTAATCCTTGACCGTCCAGCGGATACGTTTTGCGATGGCAGTGCTCATGGCCAGATATTACCAGAAACGAGCATTCTACGCCCTGAAATTCCTCACCAACTCCACGAACATCTTCACCCCCACTCCCATCGCTTCGTCGCTGAAGTCGTATCGGTCGCTGTGCAGCGGCGGATACCCGTCCGCCGCGGGCGGCTGGACGCCGAGGAAGAAGAAACATCCGGGGACTTTTTCCAGGTAGTAGGCGAAGTCCTCGGCCCCCATGCTCGGGCGCGGGACGGGATAGTAGCGGTCCGGGCCGAAGGTCTGGCGGGCGACACGGGCGACGTAGTCGGCCATGGCCGGGTCGTTGACGGTCGGCGGATAGCCGTGGTGCCAGGTGAACTGCAGCTCGCAGCCGTTGGCGGCGGCGACGCCGGCGCAGCGGCGCTTGATGGAAGCCGCGATCCGCGCCCGGGCCGACTCCGTCAGCGTGCGCGCGGTCCCCTCGATCGTGGCGGCGTCGGGGATGACGTTGGTGGCGGTCCCGGCGTTGAACATGCCGACCGTGACCACGGCCGGTTCGGTGGGGTCCATTTCCCGGCTGACGAACTGCTGGAGGTTCAGCACCGCCTCGCAGGCCGCCACGATCGGGTCGACGCCCAGGTGCGGGAAGGCCCCATGGCACCCCCGGCCCACGAACCGGGCGGCAAACTGGTCGGTGGCGGCGAGCAATTCGCCGGCGCGCGTGGCGATCGTGCCGACCTTCAAGGTCGGCCAGCCGTGCAGGCCGAAGACGGCGCTGGCCTTCGGGCCGAGCCTGCCGTCCAGCACCCCGGCCTCGACCAGGCGCAGCGCCCCCGCGCCGCCTTCCTCGGCGGGCTGGAAGAGCAGCTTGACGCAGACCGCCAGCTCGTGCTCGATAGCCTTGGTCGCCGCCGCCGTGCCCAGCAGCGTTGTGATGTGCCCATCATGCCCGCAGGCGTGCATCAGCCCCTTGTGCATGCTGGCATACGGCAAGCCCGTGGCCTCCAGGATCGGCAGCGCGTCGATGTCGGCACGCAGGGCGACGCACGGTTTACTGACATCGCCGATCAGTGCGATCGTCGCCGTCGGGGCGTCGGGAACGCCATCGGTGTGGGCAATCCCCAGCGCATCCAACTCCGCCCGGATGGCGGCGGCGGTCTGGAATTCCTGATAGCCCAGCTCGGGGATCTGGTGGAAACGGTGACGCAAGGCGGCCAATGAGGATAGGGCAGGCTGGGGTGGGGCTTCAACGGTCATGATTGGAGGCTATGCGCTGGACCGTCGCGCATCAAGTATGTGGAGGTGGTTCGCGCGCTCGTGCGCCGCTTGCGGCTTCGCGACTGCCCCACTCTCCCTCGGTCCAAAAAACCGTGTACTACAATACCGGACCCCCCGGTGGACCCCGTTTCCATCACTTTGCATGTCGCGGGCAAGCGTACTCGCTTGCCCGCGACATGCAAACGGCTCAGAACAATTGGTCCAGCAGGTTCTCCATCGGCATCTGCACGCAGGTGAAGACCGGCGTGTCGCGCTGGGTAAACTTGCTGCTCTCCGTCTCACGCAGCTCCATCACCAGGTCGAGGAAGTCCTTGGGCTCTTCGGTCTCGAAGGCCACGACGAAGTCCTGGTCGTCCAGGCCGAAGCTGTATGTCGTGTTCAGCTTGACGCTGGGGTATTTGTTGCCGACGCGGATGTGCTGGTCCATGATTTCCTGGCGCTTCTCCTGCGGCAGCAGGTACCAGTCGCGCGTCTTCACGAACGGATAGACAAAAAGGAACTTGCGTTTCCCGGGGATGATGTGCGTGCGGCTCTCGGGGGTGTGGAACGGGTCGAGCTTGTCGATGTACATGCTGCGCTTGGTCATCGAGACCAACGAGTGCGGCGTGGTCAGGTAAGCACCCAGCCGCGTCTTGTTGATCGCCCGGGCTTGTTCCTGGAAGGCATCCGGCCCCGAGGCGATCCGCCAAAGAAGGAAATCGGTTTCGGGGCGAAGCCCGATGGTGCTGTAGGTCAGGCACATCAGGCCGGGCCGCTTCTGCTGGAACAGGGCCAGGAACTCGCTGCGGGCCTGGAGCTTGTCGTGGTCGCCAAGCCGCCGGAAGGCGGGGTCGAGCTTGTAGAAGGAGAAGTTGACGAACTGCCGTTGGACCGGCGGACCGCCGCCGGCGGCAGGGGCGCCGTGAGGACGGCCGGCAGGGGCGGTTTCGGTTGGGGGGATGGCTTGCTGGGTCATAGAGGTCTCCTGCGGTGAGGGCAATTATTGGGCGGCTTTAGCCGCCGTGGTCGTCGCTTTCCACATGGGGACGGCGGCTGAAGCCGCCCCTACGTCGCTGGCGCGCAAACTCACGGCCGGTTTTTCTCCCGCCCCCGGTACTCCGGGGGAGGGCAGGGGAGGGGGCTATGGCTGGTGAGCGTACCATGGGAAAAACCCCCTCCCTAACCCTCCCCCGGAGTACCGGGGGCGGGAACAGAGCGACCGCGTCCGTCCTTAAGGTAGGTTTTTCGCCGCCGTCGGGCAACAGCGGGCGATCAGGCGGGGAGAATTGGGGCGGACGGGGGTGCCGTCGTAGTTGCCGAAGATCTGCTCGATTCTCAGCCCGTTGCGCTCCAGGAGCAGACGCAGTTCCCGTTCAAAGATGTAAGTCATGTCGAACTGGATGCGTTGCCGGCGTTCGTGGCCCCGGGCGTCGAACCAGGTATATCTAAACGTCACGCGCTGGACTTGGTCGGGCATCCGGCGGACATCCGTGGCCATGTAAACGGTCCGGTCGAACTGCGGGACATGGAAGGCGCACGGTTCCAGGTCGGTCTGCAGCGCCCTGGCCAGGAGGACCAGGTCGGGGTTGTAGACATCGAGCCAGAGCCGGCCGCCGGGCTTGAGGTGCCGGCGGATGGCCTGCAAGGCCGCGTCTTGCCGTGCGGTATCGGTGAATGCCAGGAAGGTGTTGAAGAACACGCAAACCCAGTCGAAGCGCTCGCCCAGATCCATTTCCAGGATATCGACTTCAATCAGCGATAAATCCCCCTCGCCCAACCCGACGGCATCGCGCTTCCGCCGGGCGATTCCCAGCATGTCGGCGGCGTAGTCCACCCCCACCACGCGGTTCCCCGCCTGGGCAATCGGGATGGCCGCCCGGCCGGTGCCGACCGCCAATTCCAGCACGCTCTGCCGCGGCCTGGGGAGCTGCTTCAGGAAGAACGGCACGTCCTCGGAGAGCATCCGGTGCCGTGCGTTCTCGAAGTCGTAATAGTCGGCAATGGCTCGATAGCGCTTATGCATGCCCGCACAGGGTAGCGGAGTGGCACCCAAGCTGTCCCGTTACCCGTTGCCCGTTGCGGCAAAATGTTGGTCTTGCGGCTTGTATTGAGTACAATAGCTTTATATGGTCGCCCCAAGTTCCAAAACGCTTGACCTGCTTCTTGATCCCATCGCCGACTGCCTTACACCGGAGGTGGCTGACCGCATCGGGCACCTGAAGCTATCTCCGGCCATCCGACGGCGTTTGGCGGACTATTCCGATCGTTCTGGTGCGGGCACACTGGGTCAGAGCGAGCAAGCCGAGTATCGGGAACTTGTGGAACTGATCGACCTCATCGGGATCGTGCAGGCGAAGGCCCGCCGCGTTGCCGAATCGCGGGGCCGTTGATGACGCCGAAAAAACTCCGCGCACCGGTGGTCGCTCGCGCATGCGATCGATGCGAATACTGCCGCCTGCCGCAGGCTGCCGTCGCATTCGCGCCTTTTCATGTCGAGCACATCATTGCCAGGCAGCACGGCGGGAAAACAACGCTCGGAAACCTTGCCCTCTCTTGTGACCGCTGGATTTAGCATTCATGATGCATCCTTGTTCTGAGGCCATTGACCGTCGTACGACGGATGCTTGGCCAAGACCCCCTAACAAAGCTCCCGCAACTTTTTAGTAAGCAATATATGGACAAGTT
>Ga0182024_10020734_pt1 | contig 11989 bp, 8 predicted proteins | sample P32metaG_FD_120480 | JGI IMG/M metagenome (GOLD analysis project Ga0182024, IMG submission 120480) | Permafrost microbial communities from Stordalen Mire, Sweden - P3-2 metaG (Illumina Assembly) | ecosystem: Environmental > Terrestrial > Soil > Wetlands > Permafrost | place: Sweden: Stordalen... | reverse complement strand
TCGTTGATATCGCGCAGCAGCTCCTCGGAGATCTCGTCGAGGCGGCACTCGGTGTATCGGTAGGCCGCGGGCGGGTCGCCGTCCACCGAGCCAAAGTTTCCCTGTGGATCGATGAGCGGATAGCGCACGACCCAGGGCTGGGCCAGGCGGACGAGCGTATCGTAAACGGATGCGTCGCCGTGGGGATGGTAGTTGCCCAGGACCTCGCCGACGACCTTCGCGCACTTGTTGAACGGGCGGTTGTGCAGGAGTCCCAGGCGGAGCATCGCGTACAGAATGCGGCGCTGCACGGGCTTGAGGCCGTCGCGCGCATCGGGCAGGGCCCGGGAGATGATGACCGACATCGAATAATCGATGTAGGCGGTCTGCATGATGTCGGTGATGTTGGCCGACGAAAGTTTTTCGGAACCGGTGTACATCGGTAGTGCGTTGTCCTAGGATGAAACGACAGCGGCGGCCCTCAAACGTCCAGGTACTGGACGTTCAGCGCGTTGTCCTCGATGAACTGCCGGCGGGGCGGGACATCGTCGCCCATGAGAAGCGTGAACAGGGCATCCGCCTTCGCCGCGTCGTTGATCGAAACGCGCAAGAGCCGCCGCTTCTCGGGATCCATGGTCGTCTCAAAAAGCTGCTTCGGATTCATTTCTCCAAGGCCCTTGTAGCGCTGGATCGAGAGCCCTTTTCGGCCGATCGCCCGGATCTGCGAGACAATTTCCAAAGGCGCGTAAAGCTCCGTCGTTTGCTCGTTCTTCTGGCCCGGATTTTCGGTGATGATGTAACGGGGTTTCTCGGTCCGTCCGAAGCGGTTGATCTCGAGCTCAGTGCCTGCGATCACCTTAAGGAGCTTCGACATCTCGGTGCCTTCGAATATCTCGTGGATCGTGACGCGCCTGACCGACGGGTCGGGCCGGGAATCGGACCGTGCGTCAGCGGGCTGCTCGAACAAGTCGGCGTCGAGTCCGTACGCCTGGACAAACGCCGCGCGGGCCGCCTCGTCGTCCAGAAATTCGGTCGATTCGCGGTTGCGCTCGCGGATCCGGGCGACGTAGCGCGGAAGCTCGTGCGTCGCGCGATTGTGCCGGTCGAGGTAGGCGCTTAGCGATGCGCCGTAGCGGGTGACGCCCGCACCCAGCTTTTCGAGGGCGGCGAGCGCCTCGACGACGCGGTCAATCTGCTGCGGGGCAAAAACATGCCGGTCCTCGATCCGGGTGAGGACGACATCCTCGGAGCCCAGCTCCAGGAGTATGCGATTCATCTGCTCGTCATTGTCGATGTACTGCTCGCGCTTCTTGCGCTTGATTTTATAAAGCGGCGGCTGGGCGATGTATACGAATCCTGGGTCGAAGAGCCCGCGCATCTTTCGGTAGAGGAACGTGAGCAGGAGCGTCCGGATGTGCGAACCGTCCACGTCGGCGTCGGTCATTATGATGATCTTGTGGTAGCGCGCGCGCGCGATATCGAAGGCCGAGTCGTCGTCGACGTTTTCCGTCGTTCCGATGCCCGTGCCGATCGCCGTGATGAGGGTCCGGATTTCCTCGTTGTTCAGGACCTTGTCGATTTGCGCCTTCTCGCTGTTGATCAGCTTGCCGCGCAGCGGAAGAATTGCCTGGTAGCGGCGGTCCCGGCCCTGTTTTGCCGAGCCGCCCGCGGAATCGCCCTCGACGATATACAGCTCCGTGAGTGCGGGATCGCGCTCGGAGCAGTCGGCGAGCTTGCCCGGGAGACCGCCGCCGGACAGGGCTCCTTTGCGAATCGTCTCGCGCGCTTTCCTCGCGGCCTCGCGGGCGCGCGCGGACAGCAGCGTCTTTTCGATGATCCGCTTTGCGACGGCCGTGTGCCCCTCGAGATAGAACTTGAGCTTTTCGCCGACCACTTTCTGGACCATGCCGTCCACCTCGGAGTTTGAGAGCTTGGTCTTGGTCTGGCCCTCGAAGCGCGGCTCGGGCACCTTCACTGAAATGACCGCGACCAGGCCTTCGCGGATGTCATCGCCGGTGATGGATGGGTCCTTATCCTTGATGAGGTTGTTCGCCTTGGCGAAGTTGTTGATTACGCGGGTCAGCGCCGTTCGAAATCCCGAGAGGTGGGTGCCTCCCTCCAGGTTGTAGATCGAGTTCGCATACGCGAAAACCTGGTCGTTGTAGGTGTCGTTGTACTGGAGCGACACGTCGACGACCGTCGCCGGCTTGGCCGGATCAGACTCGTCTGCGACGGAATCGGAGAAAGTGATCGGCTTGTCGTGGAGGACATTCTTGTTCTGGTTCAGGAAACGGATGAATTCCGTGATTCCGTCCTTGAAGAAGAACACGTCGCTCTTCTGCGACCGCGCGTCCTCGAGCTCGATGCGGATACCCGGATTGAGGAAGGCGAGTTCGCGCAGGCGCTTGGCCAGGATGTCGTATTGAAACTCGCGGGTCGTCAGGAAAATTTCCGGATCCGGCTTGAAGGTTATCTTCGTGCCCGTTTTCTTCGTGTCGCCGATCACGGTCATCTTCTGCGTCGTCTTCCCCTGGGCGAAGCGCATCTGATAGACTTTGCCGTTGCGGCGAACCTCCGCCTCGAACCATTCCGAGACCGCGTTCACGCACTTGGCGCCGACGCCGTGCAATCCGCCGGAGACCTGGTAGGCTCCCTTGCCGAATTTGCCGCCTGCGTGGAGATTCGTCAGCACAAGCTCGAGCGCCGGAATTTTGTATACCGGATGGATGTCGACCGGGATGCCGCGACCGTCGTCTTCGACCGAGCAGGAACCGTCCAGATGGATGCTGACCCGGATTATTGTTGCAAACCCGGCAAGCGCTTCGTCCACCGAGTTGTCGACGACTTCAAAAACGCAGTGATGGAGGCCCCGTTCGTTCGTGTCCCCGATATACATGTCGGGGCGTCTGCGCACCCCTTCCAAGCCCTCAAGTTTCTGGATTTTAGATGCGTCGTAGGTCTCTGCACCAGAACGAGATTTGGAAGTAATGGATGGGTCGTCAGCGTCCGCCATGTAGGAGTTATTTCGGGTGGGAATTAAAGGGTAAATTCTTTCGGAAAACGCGTGGGCACGCGAGGGTTTTTTTAAGAAAAATTTGGCTCGGAAATGTCGCTATTTTGGCCATTGCGGGCCTGAGAGAAGGGTGGCGCTACCCCCATAGGGAGTAAGGGGGACAGCCCCCTCTTTGGGCATTTTTGCCTGTCCCCGCCGCGAATTCGAAAAAACGAGCCTCAGGACCGGGTTGGAAGGTCATGCAAGCGATCCGTTTTCCGCGGACGAGCGTCTTTCCATTTGCGCTTTTTCGCCTGGTTCTTGACCCCCTGTTCGTAAAACTTTAAATCGCATTGTGATGCACCATAGCCCCACCCGTGCACTGTCCACCCCGTTTGTTCGCCTCCTGATTGCTGCCGGGTTTGGCGGAATAGCCGCCGGCGCGGCCCGAGCCGACGTGGCCACGGGCCAGCCACCCGCATCGTTCCAGGCGAACGTGCAGCCGCTGCTCCAAACCTATTGTTATGAGTGTCACGGAAACGGGAAGCACAAGGGCGACATTACGCTCGATCGCTACCACGATGCAGCGGCGGTCCACACGGACGCCAACGTCTGGGAGACGGTGTTGGACCGGGTTCACGCCGAGGACATGCCGCCGGACGACGCCGTAAACCAGCCATCCCCGGTCGAGCGCGACACGCTCACCGGCTGGATCGAAAGCGAACTTTTCCACATGGATCCGGCGCATCCGGACCCGGGCCGGGTGACGATCCACCGGCTCAACCGCGCGGAGTACAACAACACGATCCGCGACCTAGTCGGGGTCGATTTCCATCCCGCCGACGATTTTCCAGGCGACAATTCCGGGTACGGTTTCGACAACGTGAGCGACGTGCTGTCGCTTTCGCCAGTGCTGCTCGAGAAATACCTGGCAGCGGCCCGCCGGATCCTCGACGAGGCCATCCCGACCGAAATCGTGCCCAACCGAACCGTGCACCTCCAGGCCAACCTAATGGCGGTCGGCTTCAATGCCGACGGCGACCGCGGCGACGGTTGGATGCCGCTCGGCTCGCTCGAGGAGGACGGCGTCTCCACCACAATGGAGTTGGCGCCCGGCGACTATAACCTGCGGGTCGAAGCCTTTGCGACGCCCAAGGGCAAATATGGCTCGTCAAACAAGCCGCTCTCCGAAGTGCCGATCGTCCTCACTTGCATGATCGACGATTCGGTCGCCGGCACGTTTAAGATCGATGTTCCGGAAGCCAAGGCGCGGGTGTTCGAGATGCGGGTCGGCGTCCCCGCCGGCCGGCACCGCATCGCTTTCGTCAACCGCCACCTGCGGGGCGGCAAGAATGAGCTGACCCTGCGCAACGGCCGCCCCGGTCCGCTTCAGGGCGGCACGATTTGGGTAAAGACGGTCGATATCGAAGGTCCGCTGCCCACAGCGACCCACCGGTTTCCCGCGGAGCAACTGCAGGAGTCCGGCCCGGGCGCGCCGCTGGTAGGGGACAAACGGCTGCTCGCCCACAACGGGGAGCTTGCGACCGTTTACCATGTTCCGGCGGAGGGCGAGTACCTGATGAGGGCCCAAGTGTCCGCCGATCAGGCCGGCCCGGAGACGGCCTGGATGATATTTCGAATCGACGGCAAGGCTGTTCAGACCTTCGACGTGCTCGCCCCGGCGACCCTGAAGCCGCCGCCTGGCCAGCGCGTCTTTTCCGTGGTTCTGCTCAATGCTGCGCCCCAGGTTTACGAATACCAGGTGAAGCTTCCGGCGGGTGATCACAAGTTTTCGGTGGCGTTCCTAGACGAATTCACCGATCCGAAAAACCCAAATCCCAACTTGCGCAAGCGGGACCTGCTCGTCGACTACATCGAGCTCGCAGGTTTGAAGGAACCGGCGACGCTTCCTCCCCGGCCGGAGCCCATCCAAAAGATTTTCGCAGCGGCGGCGGCGCCTCCTCCGACAGGCTTTTTTGCTCGGCTAATTGGCCGGCCCTCCGGTCCGCCCGCGGCCGCGGATCAGGCCCGCACCATCCTCACGGCATTCGCGAGCCGGGCTTGGCGGCGTCCGGTCGCACCCTCTGAGGTCGACGCATTGATGGGCCTGTACAACTCCGCCGTGGCAAGCGGGGCTTCCTTCGATTCCGGCGTCAAGCTCGCGTTCCAGGCCACCCTTGTTTCTCCGTATTTCCTGTTCCGTGGAGAGGCGCCCTCGGGCGCGGCCGTCCGCCTGGTGTCCGGCCCGGTGCTGGACCGGCCGGTCGGAGAAGTCGCGCTCGCCTCGCGCCTTTCCTACTTCCTTTGGAGCAGCATGCCGGATGACGAGCTGCTCGGACTGGCCGAGAAAGGTCAGCTGCGGAAGAACCTCGATGCTCAGGTGCGGCGGATGCTGGCTTCGCCCAAGGCGCGGGCGCTGGAGACCAACTTCGCAGGCCAATGGCTGGAGATCCGCAACCTGAAGTTCGTCGAGATGGACAAGAAGATGTTCCCCCAATTTGACGACGAACTGCGCGACGATATGCAGACGGAGACGGAGATGTTTTTCGATTACATCATGCGGCAGGATCGCAGCATCCTGGAGTTCCTCAATGCCGACTACACCTTCGTCAACGAACGCCTGGCCCAGTACTACGGAATAACCGGCGTCACCGGAGACGAGTTTCGGCGCGTCTCCCTCGACGGCACTCCCCGGCGCGGCGTCCTAACCCAGGCGAGCGTGCTCACGGTCACCTCAACCCCCACCCGGACCTCGCCGGTAAAACGCGGCAAATGGGTGCTCGAGGAAATGCTCGGCACTCCACCTCCTGCGCCTCCTCCGGCGGTTCCGGCGCTTCCGATCGACAGCCATCCCGTGACTGGCACGATGCGCGAACAGATGGTGCAGCACCGGGTCGACCCGGTGTGCGCGTCCTGCCACGCCCGGATGGACCCGATCGGTTTTGGGTTGGAAAATTTTGACGCGATCGGGCGCTGGCGCACCAAGGACGGCGACGCTCCGATAGACGCTGCCGGAGAGCTGCTCTCCGGCGAATCATTCAAAAATGCAATCGAGCTGATCGCGATTCTGGGCGATCAGAAGCGCGACCATTTCGTGCGCAATATGGCCGAGAAGATGCTCACCTACGGGCTGGGCCGAGGGATCGAGCCATACGACCGTCCGGCCGTCGACCGGATCATGAATGAGACGGCGACCGGCGGTTACCGTTTCTCAAGCCTGGTGGCCGCCGTCATCAAGAGCGTGCCCTTCGAGGATCAGCGGGCCGACGCCACCGGCACGATCGCAAAAGCGAATTGAAGCGGCCGGGGATGGACAACCGGCGTCAGGAGATGACCTCGAGGTCCCCTGTACTGTCGCCTAAATGCGACGTGCGGACGCCCATTCGATTGAGCATATCAACGTAGAGATTCGTGACAGGCGTCTCCGCGACCTTGATGTGCCGCCCCGGCGTGATCGAGCCGCCGGCGCGTCCGGCCACGATCGTCGGCAGATTCAGGTGATCGTGCTCCTGGGGATCGCTGATGCCCTTGCCGTAGACGATCATGGAATTGTCGAGCAGCGTGCCGCTGCCCTCCTTAACCGACTTCAGCTTCTCAAGAAAATAGGCGAATTGCGTGGTGTGCCACTTGTCGATTTTGGCGAGGGCCGCGAGCTTCTCCGGGTTTCCGCCGTGGTGCGACGTGGAGTGGTGGCCGGCCGACACTCCGGCAAAGGGGTAGGGGCGGTTGCCGCCGTCGTGCGACACAAGAAAAGTGGCGACTCGTGTGCTGTCGGTTTGAAACGCCAGCGTCATGATGTCGAACATCAGGTGCATATGCCGCTCGAACGTGTACGCGGCATCGAAACTTCCAACTGCGCCCGCGGGGACGGCCGGGGGCATTTTGCCATTCTGGGCGATCTGCTTTTCCACCTCGCGGATGGCGCTGAGATACTCATCGAGCTTGCGGCGGTCATTGGTGCCCAGGCCTGACTCCAGGCTCTTTGTCTGGTCCATGACATAGTCGAGGACGCTCTTATTCTGCTGCTCGCGACGCAGGCGGGCTTCGCGGGTTTCACCGCCTCCGCCTCCCCCAAAGAGCCGGTCGAACACGGCCTTGGGCTCGATCTCCGGATTCATCGGCTGGGTCTCGGATCGCCAGGAAATGTTGAACTGGTACGCGCAGCTGTATCCGGAGTCGCAGGAGCCCGCCTCCTGGCCGAGATCGCAGCTGAGCTCGAGTGAGGGGAAGCGGGTCTTGTCACCGATCGCATTGGCCGCCACCTGGTCGACCGAAATCCCGGCGTGGATGTCGGAGGCGGATTTCTTGGCCTGGCAGCCGGTGAGGTAGGTCGCCGAGGCGCGGGCATGATCGCCGCCGCCGTCGCCATTTCCAAAGGCCTTGCGCGCGGCAAGGCCGCTGATGACTGTCATGTCCGCTTTGTGCGCGGCAAGCGGCTCGAGGGTGGGCGAGAGCTTGTAATCCGCGCCCTCCCCGGTGGGCGTCCAAAGCGCCATGTTCGCCCCGTTCGGAGTGTAGATAAACGCCAGGCGTTTCGGAAATCCGTCCGGCGTGGTGTTGCCGGGCCCGGCAATGTCGGCGAGAGCGCGCACGGATGGCAGCATCGCCTCGAACACTGGCAGGGCGATTGCTGTACCCAGGCCGCGCAAAAAAGTCCTGCGGGGTATCTGCCAAGATTTGCTCATAATGGGGGGGGTAGTGGAAGCAATGAGACAGACGTTGGAAGCGGTGAAAAGTCACTAAAAAAACGGTTCGGCAAACTTACCCGCTGCCTGAAGAGGGCGGAGTTGTGATCGGAAAGATGCTAGGGGCTGGTTTCATTTGACCCGCGGCGCGGGAATCCCAAGTGTGGGACAACTATGCCAAGTCCCGGTGTGGAGGCGCTTTTAATACTGCAAGATCGCGATAACAAGCGACTTGGGCTGGAGGCTCAGCTGAAGAATCTGCCGGGCGAAGTGAGGGCTGTCGAGCAGACGATAGCCGACGAGAAATCCGCGATCGAGACGGCGCGGTTGGAACAACGGGAGCTTGAGACAAAGAAGAAGGGCCTGGAAACCGAGATAGGATCGGCATCGGATCGCGTTGGCAAGTATCGGACCCAGCAGCTTTCCGTCAAAAAGAATGACGAGTACCAGGCGCTCGGACATGAGATCGAAACGGTGCAACAGCAGATCGGAGATCTGGAGAGCCAGGAATTGGAGATCATGTACGCGATAGATGAGGCAAAGAACAGGTTCGCGGCTGCGGAAGCCCTTTCAAAACGCAATATCGCCGGGCACGAAGCCCGAATCCGAAATTTGCACGAGCGTGAAACCAGCTTGTCCGCGGAACTGAAGACGCTCCAGGTCGAGGTGGCTGCGGCGCGCACGCCGGTGCCGCCGGTCGCTCTTCGGATTTATGATCGATTGGCCCCGTACTCAATGCCCGTTATCGTTCCGATCCGGGGGGGCAAGTGCAGCGGGTGCCATCTCAAGATTTCCAGCGAAGCGGATACGGCCTCCCGCGGCAAAGGCCCGGAAGGGGATCTGGCAACTTGCGACCAGTGCGGTCGGATCATTTATTTCGAGAGCTGAAGTTAACGAAAACCTCAGGCCTCCAGTATTGAACTCTGGCGAAACGCTGGCGCGTTCCGCTACGGGATATTTTGTAGCGGAACGCGCCAGCGTTTCGCCTGGAGGCCTGAGGTTTTCGTTCAACCCGGCCGCAACAGGCTCTTGCTATGGGGCCGGCGAAAGGTAGGCTTTCCCTCTTAGCTTTGGGGCCAAGTCGTCGCTCCGAGTTCTTTGATCCCAAGATGCGGTTAGAAGCCGCATCCGCAGTAACTTGGAGAGGAAAGTCCGGACACCACCGGGCAGGATGCTGCACGAGCCGCAAGGCAAGTGCAGGCGCCGCGGGTCAAGCCGCGGCGACGGATAGTGTCACAGAAAACAGACTGCCCGCCGAAGCCCGCCGAAAGGCGGGCGAAGGTGGGTGAGGGTGAAAAGGTGGGGTAAGAGCCCACCGCGCTCCGCCGCGAGGCGGGCGGCACGAAAAACCCCTTCCGGTGCAAGACAAAATAAGAGGTTGGGCGGCCCGTCCTATAACCTCGGGTATGTCGCATCCGCCGAAACGCGGCGCAAGCCGCGCAGAAGCGGGTCCGCCGAGGCCCGGCGCAATCCGGGCGTCGATGGAAGAGAAATGACGACTGAACTCCGGCTAAACCGGGGGGAACAGAATCCGGCTTATCGGCCCCAAAGCTAAGAATTTTTTGAGTAAGGGGCGTTGCCGAAATAATGGTAGTGTCCTAATTTCGATTTCTCCTGTCGGCTTCGGTAGTGTCCTAATTTGAACTATCCGCCCTCGGTCCACTCTGCGGGCCAGATTTCGTCTCGATCGAGTCGGGTCCGCATTCCTTCTTCGTTTAATCCCAAGCTTCGGCCAACCAATTGAGCGAATTGGGCTCTGAGTTCCGCAGAATCACGCCACCGCGGCTCGGTCTGAAGCTTACGGAATCCCTCTAACGCTTCTCTTAGCTTTTCCACCGGTGCAATCAGGCGCCCGGCAAACTCATTTGCCTCTTGTTCTAGGCAATATCTGGGGCCGTCTTTTCTGTTAAACAACTCCATCAAATCGTCTATTTCATTACAACGAACTTCATTAATTCGATTGGCATGCATTTCAATATGGCCCAATTCGTGGGCGATTGAGAACCGCAACCTATTCAATTCCCATGGTTTTGCTCGTCTATCGCCGTATGCGCCAAACAGGTCGTCATCGACATACATCTCGCGAAGATTTGGCTTAATCGCGGCTGGAGAATCCAAGAGGTTTTCAAGATTTGGAAACGGGATCAGGTCTATCCTAAGTATATTGTCTGCAATAAAAAAAGAATCTACAGGAAAGTTATCAAATGGCCTCCCGGTAATGACCCTTTCCCTGAACCTTTCGGCAGAGAGTCTAGCCGCTATCAGGTCAGCGGCCATTAGGTGTCGGCCGTGTGTAGTTTCCTAACTTGCTCGACAAATTTGGTAAGCTTTTCCTTATCCATTTCAGCGCCCCTTGCGGCTCGAAAAAAGACCGGAAGTGCTTCAAGTACCACCTCATCGGTCGCTATATCCCTGGGTATCTCCCTGCGGGATACCGCCCCCAGATCGAGAAGGTTCTGCTTCTCATCGGCCGTGAGCTTAAGGTATTCAAACCAACGCTCTAAAATTTCCGCTTTTGGCGCCGGAGTAATGTTCCTTTCCAATTTACTCCAATTACTCGGGTCAACGCCAAGCTCCTGGCTACACTGTCGTAGTGTTAGTCCAGCGCGAATACGAAAGTCCTTTAGGAGCGCGCCAAATGTGATGTTCATGCCATATGTGGTACTAAAATTACCACATTGTCAAACATAAATCATTGAGCGTGAGCACTTAGACAATCACAAAACAAATCAGATTGACCGTCTATAATCACAATGATTGTTTTTCTGCAATCAATGAGTTCTCCGGATAAAATTGCAGCAGCCAGGCAAAAATACCTGCAACTTATTGATATTAAGAAGCAGGAAATAAACGAGTTAGAATATAAGCTTCGTCTGTTGTCGGAGATAGAGAGCGAAATCGAAGAAGACACTTCCGCCGCTTCACAACAAAACGGCATTGCGTCAAAAGTGCCTATAAATAAGAGCTATGCAAAACTTGGGTTAACTGAGGCTGCTTTGGATGCTTTGATTCACCTTTACCGGATACACACCAAAAGTATAACCAAGGCAAAGGTTTCTAAGTTTATGACGGATAACGGATTTATAGCAAATGGAAAGAATCATTTGGTCTCCGTTGACACGGCTCTGCGAAGGCTGGCAAAACGCGACATGATCACTTCAATCAAAAGGGGCGGAAAAAGAATTTATGTGCCTAAAGAAGAAGCACAAACAAAAATTCCCTCAACATAGACAGTCGAGGGAATATTCGGGGGCCGTAGGCTAACTTGGTAAACCACCCTTCTCTACAAATCGGAATTGCGGGTCCAAATCCCGCCGGCTCCACTTTTAGTAATACCTAATGTCAAATTGGCCTGCGTTGTCAATTCGCTTCTGATCCAGGCCTGAATGCCAATCCCGGCTTTCTGAGCGGCGCTCTCATACAACTGGCGTTCCTTTCCTGATATGCGAATTGGGAACACCTTTCGGCGGTCTTCTTCTGAAGCTCTTGGACGTCCGGTTCTTGGGCTCATTTATTAAAAGTAATACTAAAAATCGTTGACTTAGCATATCTTTAGGTATTACTTTTAGTCAATCCAATTCTATCAATGCCAAACATCCTCCCAATTGAAAAACAGGCCACCGCAGTTTTAATGTTATGCGAGGGCAACAGCATCAGAAGCGTGGAACGCATGACTGGCATTCACCGTGACACTATCATGCGACTTGGCATTCGAGTTGGGAACGCTTGCGCTGATTTCATGGATTCACGCCTGCGCGAACTAAACTGCCGACGCATCGAAGTTGACGAATTATGGGGATTCATTGCCAAGAAGCAGGCCCAATGCCTCCCGGAAGACTATGCTACCGGGCTTGGTGACGTTTATACCTTTGTGGCCCTGGATGCTGACACCAAGCTTGTCCCGTCATTTTTGGCAGGAAGGCGTGACGAGGTGACGACGAACTTATTCCTGGACGATTTGCAGGGGCGGTTAAGTAACCGCATCCAGCTTTCTTCCGATGGATGGCGTTCGTATGCTAATGCAGTGCATGCGGCTTTCGGTAGCGAGGTCGATTACGGACAGATCGTAAAAGTTTACGCTTCGCCGGATAAGACCGAAGAGAGAAAATACAGCCCACCACGTATTACCAAAATTGAGCGTTCGCCCATCGTCGGGGAGCCGGACCACATCTCGACCTCTTACGTTGAAAAGCAGAACCATACTGTGCGTATTGACTGGACTCACTGACTTGAGCCACCTGGGATGAGAGTCTAGGCGGGTTGATGATCTGGGTTGAGGTTGTGGTGACAGGTGGGAACAAGAGCAAGCTCCAGGCGGAGGGAAGGCCCGGCT
>Ga0182024_10020733_pt1 | contig 11989 bp, 8 predicted proteins | sample P32metaG_FD_120480 | JGI IMG/M metagenome (GOLD analysis project Ga0182024, IMG submission 120480) | Permafrost microbial communities from Stordalen Mire, Sweden - P3-2 metaG (Illumina Assembly) | ecosystem: Environmental > Terrestrial > Soil > Wetlands > Permafrost | place: Sweden: Stordalen... | reverse complement strand
CGAGTATCTGGAAAACATGCAGCGGTATTGCGGATTTGTCTATGACCAGCTTGCCGCGGACCTGCTCAGACAACTGAATGTACAACCTCCCGCCTGAGAGCGGGAGTCGCGTTCTGCCGGGTGGCCGCGCAATAACTGCGGCAGGCCCGGCGGACAAACGGAGTGAGACAAATGACCGATATCAAGACGCTGAGCCTCATGAAGGGCAAACAGCATTTCTGCTTTCGCTATCAGCCGGGCGATGAAGCGCACGTGCTGGATGCGCTGGTGGATATGGTAAATCGGCGCGAGTTGAGCTTCGACTGGTTTGACGCCGCGGTCATGTCTCATCAGCTTGGCCAGCATTTGGCAAAAGAATTAAAGGCATATTTGCCGAAGAAAGCTGCATAAGAAGAGATTTGCGCTTTCGGACGTAGCTGCGAGGCGACAACAAGACCCGTTAAAGGCCCGATAAAAGCCTGAGTCGGTTGCCGGTCGCCTGTGAGACGTATGCAACTCCCCCGGGGCTAAAAGTCGCTTTTTCGCCGATCGTGGAACGAGGATCGTCCCACATAGAGGGCCACCGGAAACGCCGGCCGCGTGGCAGTCATTCCTGGTTCTGGACCTTCGCTCCCGCGACCGGTTTTTATGAACATCGCAACAGCCCTCCCCACTACCGCGGCTCCTCTTCCCAAACAGTTTTCACCACTGGTCACCCAGTTCCTTGATTACCTGAACCTGGAGAAGCATTTCTCCGGCTACACGGTCAAGAGCTACGGCGCTGACCTCATACAGTTCGGCCAGTTCCTCTCCGGACAGATCGGCAAGCCGGCAGGCTCGGAACCTGCCGCAAAGATGGCTGGCGACGAGATCGATGAGAAGCAGCTCAAATGCGAGCCGCTGACCATCCGCGAGTTTCTCGCGTATCTCTACGGCCAGAACTACACGAAGAGCACCACCGCCCGCAAACTTGCGACGCTGCGCAGCTTCTTCAAGTTCCTGATCCGCCGCGGCCTGGTGAGCGTCAATCCGCTCTCCACGATCCGCACGCCCAAGCAGGAGAAGCGCCTGCCGCGCTGTCTCGACCTCGAACAGGTCCAGAAGCTGCTCGATGCTCCCGGCGACGCCGACATCCTGGCCGCCCGGGACAAGGCGATGCTTGAAGTGCTCTATTCCAGCGGCATCCGCGTCAGCGAACTGGTGGAACTCGATATGGCCGACCTGGATTTGCAGGAAGGCGTCCTGCGCGTGCGCGGCAAGGGCCGCAAGGACCGTCTCACTCCCATTGGCAGCCAGGCGATCAAGGCCGTGCAGCGCTACTTCGAGCTGCGCAGCGTTGAGCCGAAGTGCCAGGGCCCCTCGGCCAAACGGGTGTTCCTCAACAAGCACGGCGAATCGCTCAGCACGCGTTCGGTTCGCCGCAAGCTCGACAAGTATCTGGTTGCCGCCGGACTCGACCCCGGCATCAGCCCTCACACACTGCGTCACAGCTTTGCCACGCATCTGCTGAACAACGGCGCTGACCTGCGGAGCGTGCAGGAGCTGCTCGGCCACCAAAGCCTCAGCACGACGCAGATCTACACGCATCTCTCGACGAACCGGATGAAGGAAGTCTACGACTCGGCTCATCCCCGCGCCGGCCAGCCCGCGATTCCGCATCCGTCATCGAACACCGGCCACGGGCCGGGAATGTATCCGGCCAAAGCCGGCTGAGAGTCCCTCCACATTTGAATTGACGAAACGGCCCCGCGTGAAGCGGGGCCGTTTTTGTGCGCCGCACGTCTCCATTAGAACGAGGGCGCCTCGCAGAGTCTGGGGCGCACCACGTCAGATTTGAATTCGGGAAAGTATTGGACAACGTTCGCGGCGGTATTATCCTGAGATTCGTCAGCGGCGTGGTGTTTGAATGTGTCTTCGCGGGCTTTCAGCCGCTCAACGAGAATAGCGCCTCAATGCTCACTTCCCAAAGTGGCGATTTCCGACTGCTCATCGTCCTGCTGCTCGCGGGAGCGAATACAAGCGCGCAGACCAGGCCTGCGACCGGGCCTTACGCCACCCCTGGCGAGATGAAAAAGATCGAGTTGCAGCTCGTGCACGGGTCAGAGCTGCCGCCCGCCGATCCGAAGTCGATTGCCGGCTATCGGAAGGATGCCGAAGCGGGGGATGCGACAGCGATGCATGTTCTCGGCGCGTTCTACCAGCAGGGCCGAGGTGTGCCGCAGGATGATGCACAGGCTATGGCGTGGTTCCGCAAAGGCGCTGACGCGGGCAGTGCGGGTGCCGCAAACGATCTCGGGTTCCTCTACCAGAACAGCCGGAGCCTTCCGCACGACTACGCGCAAGCGATGATCTGGTACCGCAGGGCGGCAGACGCTGGTCACGTGGAGGCGATGAACAATCTCGGAATTCTCTATACCAGAGCCCTGGGCGTCCCGCAGGACTTCGCACAGGCGATGAGCTGGTATCGCAAGGCTGCGGATGCCGGCAGCGCGGCGGCGATGAACAATATTGGATCACTGTTCCAAGACGGGTCAAGTGTTCCGCAGGACTACTCCGAGGCGATGAAATGGTACCGCAGGGCAGCCGATGGTGGCAATGCGTTCGGGATGATGGACATCGCCTATTTGTACCGTCACGCGCTCGGTATGCCTCAGGATTGTGTGCAGGCGATGGCTTGGTATCAGAAGGCGGCCGAGTTGGGTGTTGCAGCAGCGATGAAAAATGTCGGGTATTTCTGTCAGATGGGATTGGGTACGAAGCAGGACTACGAAAGGGCGCTCCTTTGGTATCACAAAGCGGCTGACGCAGGCGACGCAGAGTCGATGTATCAGATCGGTGTCTTCTACCTGAACGGTTGGGGGGTGTCTGAGGATAGTGCCCAGGCGAGCAGCTGGATGCAAAAGGCGAAAGATGCAGGCCTGACGATGCAGGCGGAGTGACTACTTCGATTTTTCCAACTCAAACGCGTCGTGGATGATCTGCAGGGCTTTGGGGCCTTGTTCCTTGTCGATGATGCAACTGATCTTGATCTCACTGGTAGTGATGTTCTGGATGTTGATTTTGGCGTCGGCCAAGGCCTTGAACATCCGCTGGGCGACGCCGGTGTGGGTGCGCATGCCGACGCCGACGACGCTGACTTTGGCGAGCTGGTCGTGGTAGATCGCGGTGCTCTTGCCGCCCAGTTCCTTGCAAAGGCGGTCGCAAACGGGTTTGACGTCGTGCAGGTCGCCGTGCTCGACGGTGAAGCTGATGTTGGCGGTGTTGTCATCCATCACGTTCTGGATGATGTCATCGACGACGATGTTCGCCGCGGCGATGTCGCTAAAGATCTTAGCGGCGACTCCGGGGCGATCGGGAACGTTTTTGACGGTGACGCGAATCAGATCCTTCTTCAGCGCGGCTCCGGAAACGACAATGTGCTCCATAGTGGGTGTCTCCGCGACGATCCAGGTTCCTTCCGATTCGTTCTGACTGTTGCGCACGTGAATCGGGACGTTGTATTTCTTGGCGAATTCCACGGCCCGGGTCTGCAACACCGAAGCCCCCAGACCGGAGAGTTCCAGCATCTCATCGTAACTGATCCGCTCGATCTTGCGGGCGTTTTTCACGATCCTCGGGTCGGCGGTGAAAATGCCGTCAACATCCGTGTAATTCTCGCACACGTCCGCCCTAAGAACCGCGCCGATGGCAACGAGCGTCGCGTTGCTTCCGCCGCGGCCCAGGGTTGTGTTATCGCCGGTGAGTGTGACGCCCTGAAAGCCGGCAATGATCACGATTTTTCCAGCTTCGAGTTGCTCAAAGATGCGTTGTTTGTTGATGGACTGGATGCGGGCTTTGCTGAAGGAGTTGTCCGTCACCAGGCCGATCTGTCCGCCGGTAAAGCTGATCGCCTCCTGCCCCTGGGCGTGCATGGCCATGGCCATAAGCGCGATCGTCACCTGCTCGCCGGTGGCCAGGAGCTGATCCATCTCCCGTTTGGGGGGATTCTCGCAGACTTTTTTGGCCAATTCGATCAGATCATCGGTGGCATTGCCCATGGCGCTGACCACCACCACGACGTGATTCCCGGCATTGCGAGAGGCGATGGCCCGACGGGCGGCGCGATGGATCCGCTCCGAATCCGCCACGCTGGTTCCGCCAAATTTTTGAACGATCAGTGCCATGTTCCGCCGCTCCGCCACTTACGAGGCGGGGATTATAGTGGCAGGGGGGATGGGAGCAAGGATCGGGGAAAGGCGGAAGGGAAAGGTGGAAGGTGGAAGGCGGACCATGGAAGGCACGAAGGCACGAAAGGTGAAGACGGGGGAGCTGGGGATTGCAAATTGAGGATCTCAAATTTGGCAATTGAAGACCCGGAGCGCTCCCGCATTCAATTTGAAATTTGCAATCCTCAATTTGCAATCCCCAACTCCCCCCGTCTGAACTTCACCCTTCACCATTCACTCTCGTCTTGCTAAAGGCCTCCCATTCCTCACCTTCGAGCCTCTCTCCGTCACGCTTGTCCCGGCGCGCCGGGGTTCCAATCACCAATCACCAGGTTTCACTTCTCCACCTCAATCGACTTGAACATCACCATGTTCCGCGGGTTGAGCGCAACACCCTTCACGTTGTCTCGAAACAGGTAGACGTTGACGTAGCTATAGACGGGGATGATCGGAGCTTCATCCAGCAGAAGCGACTCGGCCTGTGATAGAAGCGCAAGCCGCCGCGCGGGCTCCTTTTCGTAGGCGGCGTCGTGGCAGAATGCATCGTATTTCGGGCTGAGCCAGCCGGAGTCGTTGTTGTCGGAGGCGGAGAGATATTTGTCGGTGAAGGTGGAGGGATCGTTGTAATCGCCAATCCAGGAGGCCCGCGCGATCGCGTAATCTTTGTGCTGCAGGCGATCGCCAAGGAGCTTGAGCTCCACACTGTCCAGTGAAAACTCCAGGCCGAGATTGACTTTCCACTGATGTTGGACGAGTTGTGCAATCTGGCTGTGCTGGCCCTCGGAGTTGATGAGAATCGTCAGGGGAGGAAAACCCTTCCCATCGGGATAGCCGGCGTCGGCGAGGAGTTTTTTCGCTTGAGCGATGTCGAACGGCTGGCCCGCCGGCGACGGGTAGTTGGGAAAAATTCCGCGGGGGATGTAGGTGTCGGCAACCTGTTCCCCCATGCGCGTGATGGTTTCAACAATCGGCTTCTTGTCGATCGAAAGTGCCAGCGCCCGGCGAACGCGCACGTCGGCGAGCGGATTCCGCCGGCCGTCGGGAAGTGCGGGCTGACAGTTGATCGAATAGAAATAGGTGCCGAAGCCGGGGAAAATATGAAGATCCTTTCGCCCCCGCTTCTTCAATTCGGCGGCGATGTCGCCACTGACCTCCGCCAGCCAATCGATTTGGCGGTTGTCATATTGCAAATAAGCCGGGAGGGGATCGTCGGAGTAGATCTGGTCGATGATTTTGCTCTTCACGTTTGCAGCGTCCCAATAATAGGGATTGGCGCGCATGCGGATTCGCCGCTTGAAGTACCATTCGGTCATGCCGTAGGGTCCGTTGGTTTGCAAAAATGGCGGGCGCGTGAATCGTTCGTTGTAGACGACGCGTCCGGTTTCCTTTCCGTCCTCCCCTTTTTCGCTTTCGGCGAACGCCTGCATGGAGCGCTGATTGAGCGGAAAGAAAGGAGGGAATGCGCAAAGAGAGGGAAAGAACGCAACCGGATGCTCCAGCGTGACGATCAGAGTGCGCGGGTCGGGTGAGCGGATCCCGACCGAACCGAAATCGGGCGCAGCCCGTTTGGCAAAGGCCGCTTCGTAAGGGTGAGCGCCCTTGATGTAGAAGAGCAGATAGGTGTATTCGCCGGGGTGTTCGAGCATCCGCCGCCAGGCGAAGATGAAATCGGCGGCGGTCACGGGATCGCCGTTGGTCCAGCGGGCGGCGGGCCGGATGTGGAACGTGTATACCGTCTGGTCCGGGCTGATCTCGATCGGGTCTGCGCAGCCGGGGATCGGCTCGAGGGTTTGCGAATCGAGCGTGTAGAGGCCTTCCCACAGCGCATACGCCAGGCGAATGTCCTGCAGCCAGGACATCGTGTTGGGATCGAGGGTTTTGTTTTCGCCGCGGTTGATGAAGGTGAAGTCGGCGCGGTCGACGGCCGAAGAGTGATGCAGCGCGCCGAATACGACCGCGCTGATCATCCCCGCCAGCACCAGGAGGATCACGCTGTTGCTGGGGCGTTTCAGGGTGTCACACAGGGTTAATGAGCGGGGTACACCTGATCGACGGCGTCGCGCATGGCTTTGACTCGTTGATCGATGTTCTCTTGAGTGCTCTCGGCGGAGATCCCAGAGAGCTGAGTCGCCGCCGTATCCAGGGCCGGGTTGGCCTTCACCGCGCCGATGACCAGCATGGCCCGACCGATCTGGTGCATCGATTCCAGCAATTCCGCGTGATCTTCAACGACCAGGACGAGTTTTGCATCGGCTTCGAGGAATTTGCAGTAAACATCCAGCGCCTTCGCCTGCTGAGCCGGCGTTTCCACATCCCAGACTTTGGTGCGGGCCAGAAACCCAACGGCCTTCCCGTCCCCGAACAATGCCGGCGGAGGGGCAGCCGCGAAAAGAGAGAGCCGAAAGTTCATCAGGTCGAAGATGGCGGGAATCACTTCCTTGATGGCGGCGGCATCTGTTGCCGTGAGCGCAGAATCCGCCACGTAGAACGTCAAGGCTTCATAGGCCTCATCGGCAATCGGGCCACTGTCGGGATGCGCTCTGACAGCGTCGAGAATCGCCTTGATGAGATCGGCCTTCCGAAAGGCCTTTTGCTGTTTCAGGTTTCCAGCCAACTCGTATTTCGCGGCCTTCATTCCCCAGAGGACGACCATGCCGCTGGGATCGGCGAGGAAATCGGCAGTGGACGCCACCAACCGGGCATTCGTGTCGTGCTGCGCGATCGCCGCATTGATAATTGCCAGGTTCAGCCGCACTTGGAACGGTGGCGGGGTCGGGGGAGCCGGGATGGGGTGAAGCGCATTTTGAATCGCCTTGTTCACTTCTTCTGCGTAGACATCGAGAAAGCTGGCGGTGGTAGTAGCACTCTTGGCGACCTGATCACCGAACCATTTTCGCGAATCGGCGGGATCGTCGCTCTTCAGCTTGATCAATCGATTGGCGATGACGGTGGCAATCTGTTTTCGATAAGGCTCGGCATCGGCGGCGGTTTTGACATTCGAGGGAATGTTTTGCTGCGCCAGCGCCGGCGAACAGGCCAGCGCGAGAACGAGCAACGGGGCAAACCGGTACAGGCGATTCAATGGATGTCGGCTCAAGATGACTCTCCGACGGCGCCAGGCGAAGGCACGAACACCACCACTGAGCCGTGTACCTCATTATCGGACTTCAACTTACAGCAGGCTCTTCCCGATCCCGTGCCTTCTCGCCGCTCCGCGTTTCGGGGGTGGGGACCGTAACAAATGGGCAAAATCGTGTCAAGAAATCGGCAGTTTGTTGTCGGCCGGGCGCGGGCTGATCGCACGTCCGATCCGCCCCCTCTCCCGGTACGCCGGGAGAGGGCAGGGGTGAGGGTGATTTGGAGTTTGTGGCACAGTCCCGGCGCGCCGGCACTGTGGCGTTGGATCACAGCCGAGGGCGGCTGTGCCACGAGTGCTCGAAACCACCCTCATCTACTTCCCCGGCGTTTCCTGAAGATAGAGGAAGATCCCCCGCTTGTTGGCGACGACAATGGCCGGGTGATGATCGTTATGAATGTCCTTTGCGCCGATCTGCGTGCTTCCGCCGCCGGCATCGTCGATCTGATGGGCGACATAGTCGGCTTTGCCGTCAGAGTGGCGCACAAGCTGGAACCAATAGAGCACCGGCGTGGCATTCGGCTCGGGATCCAGGAGCGGCCCGCGCGCCCACCATCGCTTGCCGGTGATAATGTCCGGCAGGCCGTCGCCGTCGATATCAGCCACCGTCAGTCCATGCAATTGTGAGAAGACGACGCCCTGGGCGTTATCGGACGCCTTGCTCCCCATGATCAGGTGTTTCTCAAATGAGCCATCTGGTTTCTGCTCGAACCACGCCAGGCCGTAGCCATGGGATTGCAGGGAAGTAACCACGTCATTGCGGCCGTCCCCATTGACGTCGTACACAAACATCTGGGCGCCGCCGTTGCCATGGCCGCCGCCCTCCTCGGTTCCCTTGTCGAAGAACTGGGCCGGATGAAACTTCCACTCCGGATCCCCTTCGACGCTCGCGGGCTGCTCGAGCCATCCATCGGCCATCACGATGTCGTTGCGCCCGTCGCCGTTGACATCGCCCACGCCAAGCCCATGCCGCGGCGGAGAGAACTTCTTGCTGTGCGCCGAGATGGGATGCCACGCCCACGCCTTGGCGGGATCGGAATAGTCCGGCTGCGCGTAGCCAAGCCGGGCGCCCTGCGGATCTTTCCCTTCCGAAGCGCAGACCAGAACCGGCTTGCCGTTCCCGAAGAGATCCCACATCGTCGCGGCCTCGTACTCCGTGTCATTGAAAACCTTGTGGCGGACCCATTTCCCGTCGCTGGTTCCGCGCGGGTTTTCGTACCAGCTCGTATCTGCGCCGGACCCGGTGATGATGATGATGTCGTCCCAGCCATCGTTCTTGAGCGAGCAGGTGAAGGTGAGGAAATCCTTGGTCGAGTTGTGCGGATCGGTCGCCGGATAATCTGCGAACTGATGCCTGACTTTAAAGTCCGGGCCTTCCCACCAAAACCCCGCGGCGGTCACATCCTGCACGCCGTCATGATTGAAATCGCCAAACGCCGCACCTTCGCCATAGAACTTGTCGGCAAGCACAATCTTCTTCCAGGTTACCGGCGAGGCAGCCGGAGACACCGGATCGGCGGCGTGTGCAACTGACGCAAAGAGCGCCAATACCATCGAGCCGCAGGTAACCAACGCAATTGACAGCAGTGGTCGTGAGAGTCTGTTCATGACCCGATCCTATCATGTAGGGCGGGATTCATCCCGCCGCTTCGTCTGTGGCACCTCGAACATCGGCGGGATGAATCCCGCCCTACGGAAGCTCCACCAGAACAACCGCCGGGAACGTCAGGGCGGGATCGGCCCGCTCGGCCAATGTATGATGGAGATGCGCCACTGTCCGCGGCGGCACGCCATTAAACAATTCCTTGCCGTTCATGCTGATAACCACCGGCTTGTCCAGGTCCAACATCGCGTCATTCAGCATAATCTGCAGGTGCCCAATCCCTTCAATCTTCTCGATTGCAATGCTTTGCTTCTTGCGGGAAACGACCGCCAGTTGTCCACCCTTGGCTTCGCCGGCCGGAAGCGCAAGCCAGTAAAACCCGTCGTGCGTGACCGAACTCTGCTTCCAGACGACTTTATCGGGAATCGGGTTGCGCGTGAATTTCGCCATCCAGTCCACGGCGTCGGCATCCTCTCGATTCATCCAATGTCCCATGTTGGGGTGCAGCCGCACTTCGTGGACATATCCGCCGGGGTCGTCCTTCTGAAGCTGATCGAGCTTGTCACTCCATTCCAGCGCGACCTTGTTGCGGTTGTAGCCGTTGTCCAGCGCCCCGACGTGAATCGTGAAGCCGATATTCCGCAGCCCCAGCGGCGACGCGTCATTTGGATGTCCGGCCATCATGGAAGCCGCGGCCCAACTGTCGGCCATGCGCGGCGCGAGTTGATACACGCCGTCCCCGCCGGCGGAATATCCCATGACATACACCCGATTCGGATCGACATCCGCCAGTGCAATCGCGTCTGCGATCAGTCGCGCAAATAGCGGATCGATGTGCGCCTCGTGCCAAAGATTCCACGTATCGGTCGGGGCGCGCGGGGCAATGTAGAGGCTGTCCTTGGGGCTGTAGAGCCCGATCTGATTGTTCCACTGCTGGTCATTGACGGCGGGGGCTGCGTTTCCGCCGCCGTGCATGGAGATGAAGAGATTCCACCCGCCGCGCGGCTTCTTCCCGACAAACTTCTGTTTCCATTTCAGCGTATGCTCGCCGATGGTGATCGCCTGAGTCTTCCATTCGTCGGCGCGCGTCGTGCGCAAGTCGCGGAGTTGATCATCGCGCAACAACTTGGCCGCGTCGGCAGCCTGCATCTTGGTAAGGGGGGAAGTTGAGAACGGTTGCTGCGCCAGCTCCGGCCGATGATCTGCCGGCTGCTTCAGCCAGGCCCGCAGTGCCGCCACGGGATCATCGCCGCGCGCGACATCGCCGAAGCTCCGCACGGACATCAAAACGCAAAGCAGACTAGCGATGGTAACAATCAGCCCCGTGCGGCGGTCCATTTGCATTCTGAGCCCTCGAAAACAGGCGAACCGGAAGATCACCCTCTCCCATGCCGCCGCAGGAAGGATGCAACACAATACAACACAATGCAACACTTTTCAGGCCCGCGCAGGTGGCCGCATCCCTGTACCCCGCGTCGCCGACGCGGGACGGTCGCGGCTCGGGATCGAGGAAGCCGTGCGACAAATTGCCAATTTTTTTGGGGTGTCGCATGTCGCGCGATCTTGTTAACCCCATAGCTGTCGGACGGTACGATCCACCAAAATGCGATAGTGGATAAGTTGATGCACGAAGTTCGCAATTCCGCCTTCCGGCGGTCTTTCTTTCACCGAAGACCGCGTAAACGCGGAACTCCGAACCTTTCCCAATCCCTTCTCCGTCCTCTCTCAAAAAAAGTGAGCCCCTCTATCTATACGCGAAATGTTTACGTTGCGCGCGTGAAGTGCAGTGACGAGAACGAGTTGGAGTTTTACAAACCCTGTCGATCATTTCGGTCCCGTTCCCGGCGCGGCTGTCTGTTTGCTCAGGGGAGAAGAAAGACGGTCAGAAGCCAATTTGACAAATGCGTAAGACCAGATTTTGCCATTTCGAGATGGGAATGGCTCTACCGCATTCCCCGCCCAATCAATTTCCCCAATGTCACAATCGCCTGCTCCACCTGCGGCGTCCAGAGCAGGCCGCAATTGATCCGCACGCAGTTGCGATATTTGCCCGTGGCGGAGAAGACGATGCCGGGGCAGATGGAGATGCCGCTTTGAATCGCTCGTTGGTGCAGGTCGACTGAATCGACCCGTTCGGGAAGTTCGGCCCAGAGGAGAAAGCCGCCTTGCGGACGGGTGATGCGCGTGTCGGCGGGGAAATGCTCGGCCATCAACTCGCTCATCCGCTCGACCTGTCGGCGGTAGATGGACGTTACCTTTCGCAGGTGCCGTTCGTAGCCGCCGTTTTCCATGAATTGCGCCAGCGCCAGTTGCGGGAGCGTCGGCGCTCCGATGTTCAGCCAGGCTTTCATGCGAACGACCTCGTGCATCCATTTGCCTGGAATGCACCAGCCGATCCGCAGGCTGGGGGCGACGGTTTTGGAGAATCCGCCGCAGACCATCACGTTGTTTTGTTCGGAAGGGGACTCGTCATAACTTCTGCAGGCGCGCGGTCTGACTGGCGCGTAACCGAGGTCGGCGTAGATGTCGTCCTCAATCAGCGCGACGTTCGCGCGGCGAGTCATCTCCACCAGCCGCCGCCGGTTTTCCTCCGGCATGATCGAACCGAGCGGATTGTGGACCGTGGGAATCAGCACCACCGCCTTGACCAGGTTCTGGCTGAGAACCACTTCCAGCGCGTCCAGCGACGGGCCCGAGCGCGGATGCGTGGGAATTTCCAACGCCTTCAATCCAAGCATCTCGATCGTTTGCAGAATCCCCCAATAGGTGGGCGATTCCAACGCGATCGTATCGCCCGGCTTGCTCACCGCGCGCAGACAGAGATGAATCGCCTCCAGCGCCCCGCAGGTAATCACGACGTCATCGGGCGAGAGCGCACAGCCGGCCCGCACGTACCAGCGCGCCACCTGCTGGCGCAGGCTCGGCATGCCGGCGGGCGGCGCGTAGCTCGCCGCCAGCAGCGGCTGCGAGCGGCTGATCGAATTCATCAGGGAATGGACCGCCTTCATCGACCAATCGGAGACCGCTCCATTGGACGCGCCCATTGCAATGATTCCCGGCTGGCTG
>Ga0182024_10020732_pt1 | contig 11990 bp, 15 predicted proteins | sample P32metaG_FD_120480 | JGI IMG/M metagenome (GOLD analysis project Ga0182024, IMG submission 120480) | Permafrost microbial communities from Stordalen Mire, Sweden - P3-2 metaG (Illumina Assembly) | ecosystem: Environmental > Terrestrial > Soil > Wetlands > Permafrost | place: Sweden: Stordalen... | reverse complement strand
CGCAGGCAATGGCTGCTCCGCGTACGATGACGGATGTGCGTAGCTTTATTGGCGGTAATCGCAGCGGCGCGCTTGCGGTGGATGAGTTTGACACCGTTGATGATGTAAAGACGGGTCGCCCGCGCGCAATGGACAACGACGATCTGAAGTCAACCTATGCGGCAAATGAGCAGCGGTATTACTCAACCTATCTAGCGTCGTTCCAAGCTCGCAAAGCACACATGCCGTATATCGAAGCTGATCGCGGTGCTGATGGAAAGCTCAAGAACGGTACACATACGACGCAGGCGCGTGAACATATACTCGCTGCGTCCATCGCGCTTTCGGGTGATGATAAGGATGAGGCGCAACGCCGTATCCAATCTGCCCAGATACACGCCTCACACTCTCAGCACAAGGATGCCGATAAGGCCCTTGAGTGTTTAGATGAGTGTTCAACGCTGGTCAGCAATGACGCGTTCGAACCGGCGTCCAAGAAGCTAGACGAAGCCTACGGTCATCTGCAGGGCGAACCGAACCGTTTGCTCGCGATGAAGAAGCGCGAGGCTGATCCTGCGCGCAAAGGTAAGCTGATCGAAACGCTGACGTTTCATCCGCGCTTTGTTGAAGGATCGTACAACCCGCAGACGCGTACGGCTGATGTAATCATTGTCACTGAGGGCATGGGCAATGCTCGTGACAAGCATTACTACACCGCCGATGCAATTCGTGATGCGGTCAATTCCAAAGTGTTCGAAGGTGAACAAGCCTACGCTGATCACCCTTCGAAGTTTGATGATGCAAACCGTCCTGAACGCAGCGTTCGTGATCTTATCGGATGGTACTTCGATTCGAAGCTCACTGAAGTGCGCGACAAGAAGACGGGCAAGATCGTCCCCGCATACGGTGCCAAGTTCAAAATCCAGGAAGGTGCTGATTGGGCTGTCGGCATTGTGCGCGAGGCGATTGAGTACAACAAGAAGTTCCCCGATAAGACGTATGTCGGTATCTCTATCAATGCTGACGGTGACACTGTTCCCGGCGAGTACGACGGCATTGAGTGCAATCAAGTTGTCAAGATCACTGAAGCGTTCAGTGCGGACATGGTGACGAAGCCTGCACGTGGTGGCGGCTTCCTCAAGTTAGTCGAAGGCGCTGGTGGCGCTAACAAAATACATAAGGAGCATCAAGCGGTGAAGATCAAAAACATCAAAGACGCCGCCGCGCAACTCGACAAGTTCGCGGAGGGCGAAAGTGTTGATCCGACCGATCTGAAAGCTATTGCCACGTTCCTCAAAGAGTCGAAAGACAAGTCCATGAAGGACGACCTTGAGGAAGGTAAGGGCGGCAAGAAAGCTGACGACGGCGAGCAGTCAACCGATGACGACGCTGACGACATGAAGGAAGCGAAGAAGTCGAAAGAAGCCGAGAAGGTAGACACGGACGGCGACAATGACGTGTCAGACGAAGAGCAGACTGACACCGAAGACAAGAGCATGCTGAAACCTGACAAGAACAAGAAGAAGGAATCGGCTGAAGTCAAGGCCGGTACGCTGCTCGAAACGATGACCATCGGTGAACTGAAGAAGAAGCATCCGTCGCTGTATCAAGCGGCGCTTGCGGAAGCGCAGGCTGCAGCCGGTGGCAACGACACGATGGCTGCGCTCAAAGAAGAGAACGCAAAGCTCAAGGCCGAGAAGCTGCTGCGCGAATCCATTGCGCTTGCAACGCGTAAGCTCAAAGAGTCAACGCTGCCCAGCGGTGCGCACAAGCGTGTCATCCAGGAGTGCGTCGGACTTAACGAATCCGAGATGGATGAAGTGATCGCAAGCTATGCTGAGTTCACGGAATCTCTCGGCGTCAACACCAAGCGCGTCGGTGGCAACGGCGAGCGTCGGATCGAACTTCGTGAGTCCGACATCAACGCCAACACCTCGCGTCTTCTGGAAGGAGTCGTGGAGGCTTAAGACATGGCTACTGTATCGCGCAATCCTGACATCAAAGAAACCTACGATCACGTACTGTATGGCATCCCGATTGCATTGGGTCAGGCAATCAATCAGGGTGATCTTGTCTGCTGGGACACGACCATCACCACGGGTGGTGGCACGAACGGCGGTCTACGCGTTGTCGCTGCACAGAGCGACATGGCGAAGTACATGGGCGTATCCGAACAGCAGTCGCCGTTCGCATCGCTCGGTGATCAGTTCTACTCCATCGGCATCCGTCGCGGTGGTATCGTTCGTCTGCATACGACCGCATCCGAGACGTACAAGATGTTCCAAGAAGTGTATTGGAACGAAACGGCTGACGTGCAGACGATTACCAATGGCACGAACACCGGCGGTCGTACGGTGCCGGTTGGCTACATCATCATCCCGCAAGCACTCGTGATGAATGGTGTAACGACCATCGTCGGTGCAGCGGGTGTTGACATCCAAGTTTGGCTCACCCCGAACTACCCCGTCGCAACGATCTAAGCATCAAGAGAAAGGAGAAGCAAGAACGTGGCAAAGATCAAACTCTTGGAGCGTCAGATCGCTGCTGTTGACAAGATTCAGTCGAATCTTCGCGACACCATCCTCAAAGAAGCGCGCTTCGACGTTTCCAAACTCCCGTGGGATGACGAATCTCTTTCGCTGAAGAAGCTCAAAGAGAACGTCGTCAAGATCACCAATTCGAATCTGCGTGAAGCAAATTCGGAGACGGTGTTCGGCGCACTGTTGCGTTACGGTGTGCAGAACTACATGTTCGATGCATACAAGTCGTTGACCGACTTCATGTATACGGACATCGTGCAGACGCGCACTTCGCGTAACCGTCAAGAGTGGTACGCACCACTCTACGGTGTCGAGATTCCGCAGGACGTGCCGCTGGGCGGTAAGTTCGAAGACTCTCGCCTCGCCGGGCTGGATGTCGAAGTCGTCAACAAGAAAGTCGGACGCATTCTGTCGTTCGAACGCGAGCTTGTAGACGACGATCAAACCGGGCAGATTGCGCAGAAGGCGCAAGAACTCGGTGAGCGTATGCGCTACAAGGAGGAAGCGGACGTTCTGGGCGTGGACGTGTTCACGCTCGCAACGCTCGGACGCGGACTGACCGGCGTAGCTGGTGTTTCGTACACCAGCACCATCGGCAACAAGTCAGCATCCGGTTTCGCAACCCTCTCGCAGCCGACGCTCGAAACGGCTGACATCGCACTGATGAACATGGTCGATCCCCTCGGGAATCGCATCATGGTTCGTCCGTCGATCCTTGTCGTATCGCCCGCTGACAAGTTCAACGCGGCGAAACTGCTGAACTCAACGCTGCAGCCCAGCGTACCGGGAACGGCAAACTACGGCTCGGGTGCAACGCAATCCGCGCAGTTCCAAGCGGGACTCACCGGGTGGACGATGACCGTCAACCCGTTGATGAACCTCTACACGCTGCGTGTGTCGCGCTTCCTGCCCAGCGGCTATTGGTACCTGATCGACCCGCGCAGCATCGTGTTCCAGGATCGTGATCCGCTGGAACTGATGATGGAAGCGCGCGACTCGGGACGTTCGTTCGAACGCGACGAGTATCGCTATCGTGTGCGTCGGCGCTATCAGACCGCCGTACTCGAATACCGCTTCATTTTCGCGGGGAACGGTATCTAAGAAGGGCGCGTAAGCCACGACCTTCTGACGCGCATCATCATTGGTAGGCGGCATGACTTCCGTGGCTGAGTTGTGTCGCCTACCTCACTCTCTGAAGGTTGCCACGAACCGATGAAGCTCTTCACGTACTACGCGCTAAACGATCCTGTTGGAAGGATGAAGTCAGTCGTAATTGAGGATGACGCTGCAGATTTGATCTGTGACGCATTCAACAAAGTGTTCACCGGCATGCGCAACGCAGCGGTGCAATTACCAAACGGCGATATCATCATCAACCCGCCTAGCGTCTACGTTATCAAAGAACTCGACACGGAACTGCTCGGCTACTTCGATATAACGACGCCGGAAGCAGAGCCTGAAACGGAACTGACGCATGTCTAATCCAAAACGCTACGATGGTCAGAAGGGTACGTTCGGCGGAGTCGATCTGCTTGAACGTAAGCAAACGTCTGACGATTCGGAGAAAACCGAACGCATCATTGTGCGCAATGTCGATCTACTCGACGCTGCGATTACCAATGTGTTGAACGGTAAGCCGATTGGCGGATACGAGACGAACAAACTGTTTCGCATTCCGCACGAGTTTGCGCGCACATCTGACATCACGTTCGACCGCTACTACTACAGCCTCAATCTTCTCGTCGGTTTCTACGGTGGACTCGACGGTGAGCGCGCTGCGAAGGATGAAGCTGAGAACGATATCCGTGAACACGCAACGTATGCTGTGGATCACGGCTACAAGTTCCTCGCTGTCATCGGCGGTCAGGTCACACCGGATGCTCTTGCACAAGCTGTGCTTGGGGAGGCAGCATAAATGGCGAACACTCCGGTCACGGCCGATCCGATCCTCGTTTCGGTCGTGATCCCAACCGATCCGAACAACATGGCTGGGCAGAATCCGCAACAGGGCAATCCCAGCGATGCATCTACCTACGGCTTCGGAACGCGATAAGACATGGGCGCATCGTTCGATACGCTTCAACCCGGTTCGGTCGTCAAGGTCGAGTTTACCGTCAGCGCAACGAATGGTGCGGCTGTCAATGCTGACTCGCTTCCTGCTGTCACGCTGGATCGCAACGGTGTCAATGACGGTGCAGTATCGCCTGTTGTCACGAATCTCGCGACAGGGCGTTACCTAGCAACCTTCACTGTACCGTCAGGATATGCAGCCGGTGATCAACTCGCGGCGATTGCAACGTATGCTGTCAGCAGTGTGAATCACACTGACATTGTACTGCAGTCAGCGTTGACGGTCCCTGTCGATCTTGATCTTGCACAGTTGACCGGCGATACGGGATCGCTTGTAGTGGGCAGTGTTGGCGAAGCACTCGCTGCTGCTCGCGCCCAGGGATTCGGTAAGTGGGTCATCACCGGCACGGCACTTGTGCTGTACGCCAGCGATGGGATCACGCAGATTCGTTCCTTCACGCTCAATTCAGCGACGGCACCGACGCAGCGTAGCTAATGGCTTCACCCCTCTTCCAAGGCTACAACAGCAACGATCTAGTTCGCCAAGGATACCAATCTGCACCGGCAGCGGGTGTCCTGGCTGGCTGTATCGTTTCTGAGGGCCTTGGAACAGGGTGGAGCTACATCATTGGTGGCTACACGCCCGGTGTACCGATCCCAACTCCGAACCTCGACGCGTTCATTATGTCTGTGCGCGAACTTGTTGGTGACGGACCGACAGACAATCTCTCGCGCAACGAGAACCTTGACAACTCAGACCTTGGACATATCGTTGACGGTAGCAATCGTCGCTTCGGTGTGCTGTCATTTCCAATCGCACCTGACGGCGTTGTAGTCGTTGTGCAAGACGGAAGCCCGACACTCGACTACAACGTGTACGAAGACACGGGCGTGATCGTCACATGGGTACCGCCTGCCGCAACGCTCTACGCATCGTACTACTACTACCTGCTACCGGACACGACATGGATTCCATTCGTCATCAAGGCGATGGAAAAGCTCAACGTCGCAACAGTCGATGGCCCAGAGGTTGATCTACCGAACGTACCACAGGGACTGTTAGCTGCGCTCAAGTCGTACACTGCAGCGTCATGGTGTATGCGCATCGCATCACAGACGGGACTTTGGTACAATCAGCGGCTGCAAGAACGTGACGAGCAGCGCGAAAACATTTCCAAGAAGTTCTCTGATATGGCAACTGTGTGGACGAAGCTGGGAGATGCAGAGCGTGATAGCTTCTACATGGGAGCAGGTACGCAGCTACGTCCGAACTTCCGCATTGTGCAGATGACGCCACGGAACTACACACCGAGTCGATGATGCCGCAACTCAAAGCTGGATCGTTCAGTGCAGCCCCGCTCATGGAATTGACGTATGAGGTACAACTCGCACGTTCGACTTCATCTATTGGGACAGGCATGGACACGGCGCAGAATTGGGAGATTTTCAATCGCCACATTCGCTGCGACATTCATCCACTCAACGACGAGATGTACTTCCAACAGACGGGTGTTGAGAACGTCGCAACGCATGTCATCCACTTCTTCGCGAATGAGGATATCCGCCCGCGCGACAAGGTGAAGTTCCTGTCAAACCGTCGCATTGCTGGGCCGATTGGATCGTGGTATGAGATTACAGCCGTCCTTGAACCGTCCGAGACTATTGCATTCATACGCGCATACGCACGGATCACGGATGAACCGGAAGACATTCCATGAGTCGCGAGCTTCAGACGTGGATGGGAACAGCCTTCCGCGCGAACACGCAACTCGTGAAGCTGCTCGGCAAGAACACGGACGGCATCTCCGCGATCTTTCCATACCATCATCGCGACGAGGACGAACGGATTCCGTATCCGCATCTGACCTTCGCGCGCTTCAACAACACTTCGGAGACAGACCCGTTCCAAGGCGTCCCCGAATTCGCGATCAGCATGGACAATCCGCGCATGGCTGTATGCGTATGGTCAAAGAACAGCGTGGACGAGTGCTGGAAGGTCTATCGGATCGTGGACACCATGCTACGCGGCCCAGGCGTCAATATGTCCAATCAATACTTTGGAGCATATCGCTGCGCACGGACAACGGTGCGTGATGATCTGTTCGATGAAGAACTCAAGCTGTATCACTTGCACTCAGAGTACAAGGTTTGGCTGCAGCTTAGCGGCACCCCACAACCGTAAGGAGGTTTGATGCAGATCGTAGCAACGCTTGATCAAAGTCACAAATACAACTTGCTGTTGTCAGGTGCGCCATCAAAGTGTGTCGTTGAGGTTCGTTTCCAAAACACCATGAATGGTGTAACGGCTGTTGACCTCATCGAAACAGATGTGCTTGGTAATGCGCACATCTCGACTCCAAATGACTTCGGCCAACACACTGCTGTATCAGCACGTGTGTTAACTGAAGGCAATGATGTTGAACTGCATCCGTTTACGTATGCGTTCGACAGCACTCCCAATAGGCTACGGCTAGTGTCGAGTGACACGAGCGTTGGAAGTGTACCACTGTCCGGTGAATCCGTAATCAACGAACTAGCAGACGAATCAGAAGAAGAAGTCACGGCGCAAAGCTCGCCGTCAGGAGGGTAAAGCCATATTCAATTTTGGGGCCGGACGAGCGCGCTTGATTCCGGCCGGTGGTACGCCAATCGAACTTGGCGTCGTGCAGTCAGCCAACCTTGACCTCAAGGTTGATCTGAAGGAACTGCGCGGCGTCTACCGCTACCCGATTGCTGTCGCTGACGGTAAGGGTACTGCAAGCGGTAAGATCACGTTCATGCAGTTGTGGCCTGCTGTTCTCGCAAGCATCCTGGGCGGAACGCAAGGCTCCAACTCGCCGCAAGCTGCAATCGGCGAGACGGGAACCGTTCCGTCGATGTCAACGTATACGATCACACTCTCGAATGGTACGACGCTTGTCGCCGGATCAGAGATTGTTGTCGTTACGGTGTCTGGCTCTCCGCTGTTCTATACCCGCGTAACGTCGGGCAGTGAAGCAGCGGCGACGATTACCAATCAGACGGGCGGCAAGTACAGCATCAACAACACCACGGGTGTTCTCACCTTTGCTGCTGGTGATGCTGGTAACGCAGTGTCGGTCACGTATCTGTATCAGCCCGCGACCAATTTGAACAACGTCAGCGTGACGCTCGGACAAGTTGGTATGAACACGGCGCTGACGTTCCAGGCAACGCTGATTGGTACCGGCAAGAACATCTACACCAATCAGGCTCAGCAGTTCATCGTACAGTTGAACTCGTGTCTTGCGCCTTCGCTCAAACTCGACTTCAAGCTGGATGACTACACGGGCATGGACCTGGACTTCCAAGCGTTTATCGACGCACAAGGGAACCTCGGGTCGTTCTTCCTGATCAACCCGGCGTAAGTCTCCGCCGAGACACGCTAACAGAAGAGCCCGGTAGTGATACCGGGCCCTTTTGCTGTTAGTCGCCGCCTACTTGATGATCATCACCGTCTTCTTCGACGGCTTCTTCTGCTGGTGCGTCTTCCTCGGCATCGTCAACTACGCTGTGATCTTGATCCATTAGCGTGATTGCGATCCGGGTTGCGGTGCAGCGGCGGCTGCATTGCTGCTGCGGATGTGACGACGAATGTGGATGCGCGCAAGATCATCCGGCTTACGATCATCATCCTCGGCGAGTTTCGCCAACTGATCGTGTTCGGCGTCGGGGAGGAAGAACTTCACCTGCTTGTGCCCAGGCGGGATACGCGGTGGGACGGTACGTTTCTTCTTCTCAGTGCCGTCACCAGCGGTCGGTGATCCACTCGCGGGCTTGTTGGGATCGGCCATGTGGCTCCTTCGTTTTTACTGTGTAGCTACATTGAAAACGACTGACGATCTTTGATCATCTGACGTAGCTGAGCGTTCGGGTGATGGGTCTGTGGATACCTTCTCGCATCGTATCAGTGAGTTGCGAAAAGTTCTCACTCCGTATCGCAGCGGCGTCGTGATCCTGGGCGAAGATTCCTCTTAGCCACTTCAGCCACGAAGGAACCTCACATGGCCGTTGATCCTGCACATCTCGCAGCGCACAAAGATGCGATGCTCGGCAAAGAAACGAGCGGTGCAAACGGTAAACCGAAGACTGAGAACGTCGTGAAGATGTTCATGGATAAGGATAAGATCGACGCGATCAAAGCTCTTGATTCACGTGTCGTCATTGGCTCACCGCCGATGACAGTTTCGATCAAACCGCTTTCGCCGCGCGGTATGGTGCAAGCGTATCCGTTGATCCGCACACTGCTATTACCAATCGTTGGCATCATTCGCGCACAAGCGCGTGGTGAGAAGGTCACGATTCAAGATGCGTTCGAAGCGTTCGGTGAACACATCGACATGCTGCCTAAGTTGATCTACATCATCCTGCAGCGTGGCAATTCTGATATCACCGAAGATTGGGTAATGGATCACTTCGATCTTGCACTTGACTTACAAACGATCTTGCCACCGTTCTTTGAACAGAATGCGTTGGCGAAGCTGTTCTCGGGAAACGCCAAGCCGGTGCCGCAGACCGTCGCGAGCGAAGCACCGGACCAGCCCCACTCGACGGAGGAATCACCTCAACCGTCGCCTTCGTCTGTAGATGGTACGGATGGGAAGCTGGATACGTCTGGGACGACATAACCTTCACGCAACTGCTGCTCTATGTAGAGGAGATGCAAACTCAGCAGCGCGCTGAGAGCGGAATCAAAGAACGGATCGTCGGCTACTATGGTAGTGATTGGACGCCGGAACCTGATGAGCTTGACATGGACGACTTGCGTACGATGGCAGAAGTCGGCGCGTTCCATGAAGTTGACTTCAAGGATTTGCCTGAACACATTCGCGATGTTGTACTCGCCGAGAATCACCGCATGAAGACCGGACAGATTCTCACCGTTGATGAATTCAAGAAGAGGGGAGGTGAACTAGAATCGCAGATTCAGCCGACCAACAAGTAGTAGTACAGCTTGTTGCTGACATCAAAGATTTCATCGACAAGATCAGCAAGGACGCACCTGATGCTGCCCAGCTTGGTGCCGATAAGATCAGCGATAATCTGCAGAGTGGGCTTGATCGAACTGAACAAGCTGCGTCTGATCATGCTGGCAAGATGGGCGAACTCGGTGAGCAGGCTGGTAAGAACTTCATTGATGGCCTGACGCTTGTCGTTGCAGCCGGTGCAGCCGAATTTCTCAACAACCTGCGTAAGACAATCGACACTGCAGGTGAGTATGCATCAGGTTTGCAAACGCTGCAGGCGATCACAGGCGACAGCCGTGGCAATCTGCAGTCGTTCGAATTCGCGATGCGTGGCGTTGGTATCGACACTGCGCAGGCTCAGCAACAGCTTGCGATCTTTGCACGGCGTATTGATGAGACGGCAGCGAAGGCGAAGGATACATCTAGTCCGTTTCATCGCATGGGGCTTGATGCAAAGAACCTTGTTGGCAACGATGCAATTACCAATTTCAAGATTGTTGCTGATCGAATCGCAGACATGGGCAAGTCGGCGGATCAGACCGCTGCTGCAATGGATATCTTTGGTGGTCGGCTGGGCGCGCGTTTGCTTCCGCTCCTGCAACAGGGCCGCGTAGGTGTTGAACAACTGATGGGTGCTGCGTCCGGTATGGGCGCACTTATCCCTGATGATGTTCTTGAGAAGTTGGATCGTTATGACGAAGCAATGCTGCAGGCGAAGCAGGTCACGCAGGCATTCTTCGCAACGCTCGCTGGTCCCATCATTCCGACGCTTACCGCAATGTCTCAGGCAATGCAGCGGTTTATGGCGTCTGTTGAACATCTTGACTCAACACAGGAACTGCTTGTCCTGATTGGCGCACTCGTTGCTGCCTTCAGTGCGTTCGAAGTCGGGCTGGAAGTTGTCGGATCGTTCTTTGCGCGTAGCCTTGTCAACCGAGAACTGATCAGCTTCCTCAAAGATTGGGCGGCTGGGCTGCAACTGATTGTCATTGTCGGTGGCCTTGTTGCAACTGCATGGGCAACGAACTTCGCGAACATGCGGAGCATCATTGGTCAGTTCGGCACGACATTATCAATCGCGTTCTCGAACATCCAAGCGGTGTTCGTGCGCGTGTCAGCGTATGCGCGTGAGACACTAGGCCCAGCTTTCCAACGTCTATCGCTGGCTATTGAACCGCTACTTCAGGACCTCTCTGACCTAGCTCGACGCCTTGCTGAGAACCCGGCTGTCTGGGAAGCTGTGCGCAAAGCGGCTGACGCAGTTGTCAAGGTGCTGGCTGATCTGATCGACGCTCTCACATACGTGGTCGAGCATTTTGATCAGTTCAAGGGCATTTTCGCTACGTTCAGTGCGGTCATTGTTGTTATCGCATTGCAGGGTGTCATCGAAAAGATTCAGATGATGATTCTGTGGATGACGGTAGCGACGACTGAAGCGATTCCGGCATTCGTAACAGGTTTGCGTAGTGGACTTGTACCGGCATTGCAGGCTGCAGCTACAGCGATGTCGGGGACGAAAGCTGCGGCAGCCATCGGAGTCATTGCTCCATTTACTGCTGTTGCGGCAGCGATTGTATCAGTGCTTGCGCTGATCTACACCATTGTCACAGCATGGCGCAATTTCAGTTCCATGTTTAGCAATGTGTTCATCGCAGCAGCGGCACTCGTCAATGCAACGCTCTATGCTGTTATTGATACCATTGGTGACCTGATCACCGGCATCGGGAACATTATCAATCTGATCCCCGGCATGAACCTTGTTGCGGATGCGTTTATGGGGATCGGCGCTGCGGTCAAATGGGTAGCAGATCGGTTTGGTGATCTTGCTGTTGCGATGCAGAAAGGTGCGCCAAGTGCATCGTCTACTGAAGCTGCTGCGCATGCTCGCGCTGTTGCAGAATCGCGTAGTCATGCCCATGACCCGGACGATGGTGAGCGTGGTGGCAGCGGGTCTGCGACTATCTTTGACCACCCCACGAAAGCTAAGCCCAATGTGGCCTACAAGCCGCCTGACGCGCCGAAGCACGGCGGGGCGGATGAATGGCTCAACAATCTCAAGGCTGGGTCCCTAGAGCTAAAAGCTGCCATCGACGCGACCGAAGATTCGCTCAAGATGCTTGAGTCCGAGTACAAGCGTCTGGGCAGCATCGACAGTGATCAGAAGCTCGCCGCAGCGCAGCGGATCATCACGCAAGAGATTCGCACCACGACGACGCTCATGGGACAACAGCGCGCCCTGACTGTTGAATTGCAGCGCGAAGAGGAAGTGCTTGCAGCAAAGACTGCACAGACGCACGATCCTCGCAAGCTCAATGAATATCGCAATGCGCTCAATGCACTGCAGAAGGAAGTGCGCGCGGCTGGGCTGGCTGAGTACGAAGATGAGTCGAAGATCATTCAACTCAAGCGTCAGCGG
>Ga0182024_10020730_pt1 | contig 11990 bp, 12 predicted proteins | sample P32metaG_FD_120480 | JGI IMG/M metagenome (GOLD analysis project Ga0182024, IMG submission 120480) | Permafrost microbial communities from Stordalen Mire, Sweden - P3-2 metaG (Illumina Assembly) | ecosystem: Environmental > Terrestrial > Soil > Wetlands > Permafrost | place: Sweden: Stordalen... | reverse complement strand
GTCGCCTCGCTGCGCGAGCCGAGCGCGGCCTCCGTCTGGAGGGCGAGCTCCGCCTCGAGCTGGGCGAGAATCGACCGGGTAAGGGCGCACTTGTCCATGGAGGGTTATGGGATATATCTTGGGGCTGCCGATGCCGTCAAAGCCCATCCCCGGTTCCACGGGGGAAGTCCTCACCTGCCTGCCGTCCCCCTATGTCGCGCACGGGCCGACCGGCCTCCTCTACCTTCCCCGGTTCCTGGCGAAGTGCAGGTACGTGAAGGAGCACGGGGCGCTTCCCCCGAGCTACGCGAAGAACTTCAAGAGGGGGATCGACCGCTTCCTCTGCCTTCACCTCGGGATCGACCCGGCCGCGGTCGAGGCGGTCGTCCGCGGGTCGGCGAGCGACGCGCAGACCGAGGCCGGCCTCGCCCGCCTGCTGCCGGCGGATCCCCGCGCCGCGAAATGGAACCGGGAGCTCGTCCAGAAGGGGATGACCCCCGCGGGCCGCGAGTTCCTGGCCGAGGCGCTGGCCGCGATGGGATGCGCCGACCGGGCGGACGAGATCAGGAGCGTCCCCGACCTGATCGACTTCGACGAGGGGAGGATCGAGTGATCAAGGGCCAGAGGGTCGTCTGCACCAACGACACCTTCAACGGGTTCGTCAAGGCCGTCTACAAGCAGCTGCCCGACAAGGGCAAGACGTACACGATCCGCGAGGTGTTCCTCGGCCGGGAGAAGATCGTCAAGGGGGGCGACTCGGCGACCGTCGGGCTCCTCCTCGAGGAGCTCGTGAACCCGCCCGACCCCTTCCATGTCGGCAAGCAGGAGCTCGGGTTCTCGTCGGAGCGCTTCGCGCCGCTGGAGGAGCTGCCGCCCGAGGAGGCGGAGGCCGGCGAGGCGGTCGGCGCGGGCGCCGATTCCGGCCACGGGTTCAACTGAGGGAGCGCCTAGTCGTCCGTCACCCGGACCGTGACCTGGCACTTTGCGGCCGGCGTGGCCTCGGCCTCGCCCGGGCGCACGAGGAAGAAGCGAAGGACGCTCCAGCCCGGCTTGAGCGCATAGAAGGACATGGTCGACGGCCCCGCGCCGGGGCCGGCCCGCAGGGGGCCCATCTCCTCCAGGATCCGGTTGTTGTTGGCGGCGATCTCCCAGACGTAGCCGGGGTGGGCGTCCGTGTCGGGAAGGACGACCTGGATCGCCGTCATGACGTCCATCGGGACGTCGGGCGACGGCCGGTCGGCGGCGAGGACGACCTTCTGGGTCGTCTTCGGCTGGCGGACGGGCGCGGTGTCGCAGCCGGCGCAGAGGAGAGCGGCCACGCCCAGCGCGCACAGGACCGGCGAGGGGGGGAATTTCATCATAAATTGGGAATCAGCTCGGAGAGGGCGGGACGCCCCACGTGGCGGCGGATCGACTCGAGGTTCTCCCTCACGAGTGCCCCCATGGACTCGCAGCGCAGGTACTCGTTCCTCCCGTAGTGCTCTGCGAGCGATTCCCGCAGCAGGTGCACCTTCTCCGGCGGGGAGATGGGGTCGAGCTCCATCTCCGCAAGGAGGACGCCGAGCCGCGCGGCGGCGAGCTCGGCCCGCTGGAGCATGAGGGTCTGCTCCTCCCGGAGGTACTGGTTGGCGGTCTCCAGGCGCAGGTGCTTCGCGCAGAAGAGCGCCAGGGCCGCGTTCTCCTTGAAGAACTGGGGCCTGTAGAAGTTCCTGCGGCCGTTGTAGCTCTGCTGGTCGAAGTCCATCGCCCGAACGCGCAGCTGGAAGTCCTCGAAGTCCGGGGTCACGACGAAGACGAAGTTGTAGGAGCGCATGTCGCCGAGGAGCCGCACGAAGCAGCGCTCGTTGAACTTCACGAGCTCCTTGGCGACGCGGACCGGGCTCAGGTCCGGGCGGTTGAGCCAGCGGTTGATGAAGATGTCGCCCGGGACCCCCGGGATGTGCTCCTCGACCAGCGTGCTCCCGTGCGTGATGAAGTTGAGCCGGTTCGGGGACAGGAGGTGCTCCAGCTCGAGGCCGTAGACGCGCGACGCGTCCGCCTTCTTGATGTAGAAGTAGTCCTGGTTGTCGTTGTACGCGTTGACGATCCGGATCCTGAAGGGTGTGGAGTTGCCGAACGTGCAGAAGTCAACCCGGTCCGCGTAGAGGTGCTGGACGACGGACATGTCGCCGTCGACCTTGATGAGGGCGTAGACCTCCTTCAGGGCCTCGTTGAGCGCGCGCATCTCGTTCCGGTCGTAGATGACGGTGTCCCACAGCGTCGGCTTGCCGTCCGCGTCCGTGAGCGGGATCACCTCGCTGAAGCCGCGCAGCCTCTCGTAGCTGACGGGAAGGTCCCTCTCCCTCTTGAAGGTGTGCAGGTACCCGCGCAGCCCCTCGCCGACCGGGAACGTGGGCTTCTTCCGGGTCGCCGGCGGGAACTCCTCCTGGGTCGCCGTGGTGGCCATTCGGCGGCGCCCTCAGTCGCGGGACGGCGGCGTGTCGCGGTACCTGTCCCAGTGCGCGGCCAGCTCGTGGGTCACGCGGCTTCCGACCCGGTACGCGGCCTCGAGCGAGGGAAGGTAGCCCGCGTACTCGGAGTGGAGGCTCTTGTTCACGTCCTGGCTCGGGGCCTGCATGCAGTAGTTGCTCGCCGTCCTCAGGAACATGACCCGCTGGAAGTCCACCAGGCCCATCTTCGACAGGCGGGTCAGCGCCGCCGCGATCCCCTGGTCCTCCATGTCGGACATCGCGAACTGGCCCTTGCCGTCGCTCCAGAGGCGCGTCCAGTCGGTCGCCCACTGGGTCATGGCCCTGCCGTGCCAGTAGCGGCAGGAGCCGAAGGTCTCCCCGCAGAGGACAAAGGGCGGCTTCTGCGCGTTGGGGAAGCCGGCATAGGTGGCCCGGTAGGCCTTCATCCCGTCCGAGTCCGGGATCGGCGTGTCCCTGGTGAGCGCAAACGCCCAGTCGACGAGCCTCGAATTGAGCGGGTAGGCCATGATGTCCGGCTCCCAGCCCTCGCGCTTGGGCTTCTGGTTCGGGACAGTCGAGCCGATGGGGATGACCGCATACGGCCAGGAGGGGTCCGCCTCCCGGGCGTCGATCTCATAGGCGACGTCGCCGTCGATCACATAGTGGGCCCAGGCCGCGCTGCCGATGGACGCGAGCGCCGGATTGACGCCAGCGATGCCGTTCACGACCCAGTACGTCCTTGAGAAGTCGAACTTGCCGCTGAGGACGAGCGCCATGATCTGGTTCGAGCAGCGCACGGTCGCGCCGGACACGACGCCGATGGTCCCGTTGCCATCGGTGAGGACCGGGTGGTCCACGCCCGGGACGTCGATCTTCTGGACCCAGTTCTCGCGCTCCACCCAGTTCTGGAACTCGCCGGGCGTGTCGCCGCGGTCCGCCCCCACCTCGAATGTGACGACCACGGCCACCTTTACCGCGATCGGGTCCGCGCGCAGCGCGGCGGACGCAAGGAGGAGTGCGGGCAGAAGGATCCTGGGAACGCGCATAGGGGCTCAGCCGTCCGGGGGAGGAGGCGGAAGGGGGCCATTCGGCCCGCTCACGGGCGCGGGCGTGGGCACGGCCTTTCCGAGGTGGGGCGTCAGCTTGGTGGCCGCCTCGTCGAGGCGAGCCGAGGCCGCGTTCAGCGAGGCCGCCACGATCGGGATGTAGCTTGTCGCGTCGGACCAGTGCTGGAGCTCGATGGCCTCGCGGATGGCCGGCATCGTCTTGGCCCCGTAGCCCGTGTACAGCCCGGGGGCGTAGAGCATGTGCTGGTACCATTCGCGGCCCGGCAGCCCCGACTTGCTCGTGAGCGTCTGCTCGAGCCCCTGGAGGAGGACGTTCAGCTCCGCGACCTCGCCCGAGGGCAGCAGGTAATCGGTGCCGGCGCACCGCTCGAAGGCGGCGTCATAGGCCCTCGCGCTCTTCCTCAGGCGGGCGGACGCGTCCGCGAGAACCCTGAAATCAATCCTCGGAACGTCGCCGGGGACGGCGGGCGCCAAGTAGGTCACCTGCGGGTCCCCCGCCAGCCTGAACGCCCCGGAGTCGAGGAGGCCCTTCAGCTTCCCGGCGTCCTCGCGCTCGCTGTCGGCGAGCTTCTGCACCTCGGAAACATATCCGGCAGCGGCGTCGGCGAGGTCCGCGAACCTCATCGGCAGGACGTCGGCGTCGGCCGTGCGCAGCACCACGCGCCCAGCGGTCTGGGCGAGGGCGACGCCGTACGCGAACTTGGGGTCGCCGAACCTCGTGAAATGGTCGAAGGAGTCGTACATGGAATGGTAGATCCCGCTCTCGGCGTCCTCGCCCGAATACGCCAGGTCGATCGAGGAGATGCCGACGTGCTGCAGGAACGGCGTGTAGTCCGATCCCGATCCCAGGGCCTCCAGCGGCAGGTCGGCCCCGGACTCCGCGGCGGCGAGCTGCGCCTGGGCCTCCGCGTTGGGATTCATGCCCCGGCCGTCGACCTTCATGCTCCGGCCGTCGACCTTCAGCTTCGCGCGGAGGCGCTCGAGCACGCTCGCCCCGGTCTCCGGGTCGACGACGTCGCCCGCAGCCTCGTTCACGACGTGCTGGAATGCGTGGCTTCCGCCGAACGAAAGGAAGCCCCGGCCGTTCGTGTCGGAATTGACGTAGAGGACGGCCTTCCTCCTGAGCTCGTCCTCGTGCGTTTCCGCCCACTCGGTCGAGCCGAGGAGGCCGGGCTCCTCGCCGTCCCAGCTGCAGTAGACGAGCGTCCTTTTGCGCTTCCAGCCCGACTTGGCCAGCGTCCCGATCGCCTTCGCCTCCGCCATCACGGCGATCTGGCCCGCGAGGGGATCCCACGCCCCGAACACCCAGCCGTCGTGGTGGTTGCCGCGGATCACCCACTGGTTCGGGTAGGTGGACCCCTGCAGGACGGCGATCACGTCGTAGATCGGCTTCTGGCTCCAGTCCGATGCGATCGCAAGGTGCACCTTGGCCGGCCCGGGGCCGATGTGGTACGTGAACGGAAGCGCGCCGCGCCACGCCGGCGGCGCGACCGGGCCCTCGAGCGCGGCGAGGAGCGGCTTCGCGTCGCCGTACGAGATCGGGATCACCGGGATCTTCATGATCGTCTTCGCGTCGGCGATCGCCAGGCGCTTCGCGTCCTTCGTGGCCCCGATCCCCGGGGTCAGGGGGTCCCCGGAATACAGGGTCATGTCCGCCACCGATCCCCGCTGGACGCCGTCCTCGGGGCGGAAGCCGCCCTTCGGGTAGACGTCGCCCGCCCAGTAGCCGTCCTCGTGCGGGTCGGAGTAGATGATGCAGCCGACCGCGCCGTGCTCCTGGGCGAGCCTGGCCTTCAGCCCGCGCCAGCCCCCGCCGTAGCGGGCGATCACAATCCTGCCCCTGACGTCGAGGCCGCGGCGCTCGAGCTCGGTGTAGTCGGCTGGCATCCCGAAGTTCACATAGATCAGGTCCGCCGTCACGTCCCCGTCCGCGCAGTAGACGTTGTAGGGGGGAAGCCCCCCCGTGTGGCCCGAGGTCTTGTCGCCCTCCACCGGCGGCTCGAACAGCTTGGCCTTGAACGGCGTGGGGGCCACCATCTCGAGCGTCTCGCTCTTGGGGGTCGGGTAGAGGACATAGAACGTCTCGATGTGCGCGTCCCATCCCCACTCGTTGAACTTCCCGACCTGAAAGTCCGCGTTCGCCTTGTCGTGCGGCGAGCCCACCTGGTTCGGCTCGCCCGAAAGCTGCTCAAGCCAGGAGCGCATCTCGGCCGGGTCAATCGCCGCATCGAACGCCTTCTCGCTCTCCAGCTCGGCCGCCGATGACGCGGTCTTGAACCCCATCAGGCCCTCCGGCGCCGCGCGGCCGGCGGGGACCAGCAAGGCCAGCGCCGCCAGCACCGGAAGGATCGCACGCAACGATTTCATGGGGGGAAGAGAAGCCGCTGCGGCGCCCGAGGGCAAGCGCCCATGGCCCCCGATAGGGTTTGCGGAGGGGCCGCCCGGGGGGCACCCTGCCCGGTCCCATGAACCCGCGCGCCGCAGTCGTCCTGGCCTTGGCCCTCGCGCTGCTTTCGGGCTGCTCCGAGTCCGGCCCCGCGCAGGCCAGGGACCAGATCCTCGCGGCCGACAAGGCCTTCAGCGCGCTCTCGGAGAAGGAGGGTCCGAAGGCGGCCTGCCTCGCGTACTTCGTCTCGGACGCCAAGCTGCTCAGCGTCCTGCCCCAGGGGGCGGAGGGCGTGAAGGCCGAGTTCATGCAGCTTCCCCCGACGGCCAAGCTCACGTGGTACCCGTCGTATGTCGACGCGGCCGAATCGGGCGACCTCGGCTACACCTGGGGCCGGTACACGCTCACGGTCCCCATGGCGAGGGGCCCCCTCGTCCAGATGGGGACCTACGCCACGGTCTGGAGGCGCCAGCCGGGGGGCGGCTGGAAGGTGGTCCTCGACGGGGGCCATCCCGACGGCCAGAAGTGACCGCGCGGGCCCTTCCCACGCCGGTCACTTCGTGATCGTCTCCGAGTCGAACGGCTTCCCGTCGGTGTCGAAGATGCCGATCTTCATCGCCGCCTCGTCGGCCTCGAGCGTGAGGAACCCGAACGTGGACTCCGCAAAGATGGCGCCGGGCGCCTTCTTGGACACCTTCCCGAGGGCCGCCCCGCCGCCGCCGCTCATGAAGAAATGGACGCCCTCCACGGGGTCCATGTGCGCCATGGCGTGCTGGTGGCCGCAGAGGTAGGCGTCGACGCGCCCGCGCAGGACCGGCCAGAGCCGCGCCTGCATGTACCTCATGTACGCCCCGCTCTTCGCGCTCTTCTCCGGGGCGAAGATCGGGTGGTGGCCGTAGACCACCTTCCACCTGGCCGTGCTCGCGGCGATGGCCCGGTCCAGCCAGATGACCTCGGCCTCGGAGATCTCGGACGTGTCGACCGCGAAGAACTGCACGGGCCCCGCCGTGAAGGAGTAGTAGGGCGACGGGAACCTCCAGCTCGGGCTCCGGTACTCGATCTCGGCGGCGGCTCCGTCGTCGGAGTACCATTCGTGGTTGCCCAGCGTGGGGTAGAAGGTGACGCCGAGCGGGCCGTAGAGCGCCTCCCACCAGTCCCGCCAGCGCGGGTCGTCGGTGCCGGTCATCCCCGACGGATAGAAGTTGTCGCCGAAGGTCAGCCCGAAATCGAACGGCTCCGCCCCCCCCATGCGGACGATCGCCGCCGCGACATCCCTCTGCGCCTGCGCTCCCGAGCCAAAGTCGCCCATGCCCACGACGCGAACGGGCCTCCCCGCCGGAAGCACGGCAAACACGGCCGGCGGCCTCCTCATGTATCCCGGGATGGAGGCGCCGCGCTCGATCATGAGCAGCCTTTCGTCCGCCTGGGCCAGGGCCTCGACGGTCTTCAGGTCGCCGGCCTTGCGGGCTGCGGCGAGCCTTTCCGAGAGCAGTGCGCGCTGGATCCTCACCTCGATGCGCCGCTGCGCATCCAGGTAGGACAGCATGAGGTCGGGGTCGGCCGCGGCCTCCGCGAGCTTCCCCAGCCTGCCGGCGAGGTCGGGCTCGCCGACCCAGTGGGAGTCGACCACGATGACCTTGAGGATGAGCCGGTCCGTCTTCGCGGTCTCGTCCGGCATGCGCCCCAGGACAAATTCCGCCGCCGCGGGCTCGCCGGCCAGGGCGACCATCGCCTCCTGCTCGAGTTCCGCCGGGGAAAAGGCGAGGAGGGCCCTCAGGTCCTTGTCGTCCTCGTGGAGCCATTTCCTCGCGGCCGCGCCCACCTCGGGGGGGAGCCTCGCCGCGAGCGCGTCCATCGGGGACACGGCGGCCGGCGCCGCGTCATCCGCCCGGCCGGCCGGCGGCAGGAGCAGCAGCCCGCCCGCGGCGAGGAGGAGGCATCTTGGATTTCGCATGGCTTGATGATCGCAGGCCGCCCCGGCGATTCCAGCAGGATTTGCGGGCGGCGCCGCGGGCGCCCGTTAATTTCCCGTGACGACGGCTCAGTAGTCGTCGTTCACCACGAACATGATCCAGGCGACGGTCGAGGTGATGAGCGTGATCCCTGCGATCCCGTAGATCGTGCTCACGGTGTTGGACATCACCTTCATCATTATGGCAATCGCAAGGTCGGCGCTCCCGACCACCAGGATGAAATCCCGGTTTCTCCGCGACGCCCTCTTCTTCCTTCCCTTGACGCGCCACCATCCCGTCTGCAGCTCGGCTACCTTGTTCTCAAGGAGTATCTCCGGGACGCTGATGGCCTCCACGTCGCCCGGCTTTGCCGGAGGGTCGGTCGGCGTGATATCCTTGGGCTTGAAGGCCGGCGGCAGCGCCTGGGCGGCCCCCGCCCCGGGCAGACGCTGGAGGTCGCCGCCGCGGCGCTTGCCTCTCGCCGCCTTCTCCTCGGCCAGGGCGTTCTGCCTGTGGATCAATTGGACGCTGATCGCCGTGCCGTCGCCCGGCCGGGACCGCTCCTCGGTGAGTTCGATCTCCTTGGGCTTTAGCACCAGGTGCCGGGTGTCGGGCTTCTCGTCGTCCATGGTCTCAGTATCTGTCCATCACGCCGTACATGACCCATGCGAGGATAACCGTGGTGAACACAATTCCGAAAAGCCCGAGGGCCACCATCTGCCTGTCCTCTCTGAAGACCGCCGCGAGGCAGCCGAAGGCGAGGGCGGCGCCCCCCAGGAGCACCATGAAGTCGCGGTGCCTCCTCGATCTCCTGCGGGGAGGCATCGCGATGAGCTCTGGCGCGCTGGCGGCCGCGGCGGCGCGGTTGGTGTCGAGCATCTTGGGGACGCTTATGGCGTCCTCGCCGCCGGGCCCCGCCGGGGTGTCGGTAGGGGTGATATCCTTCGGCTTGAACGGCGAGGGAGCGCCCTCGCCCTCCCCAAACCCGGCCGGCGGCGTCATGAGGTCGCCCTGCCAGGAGCCGGGCGGCCTGTCCGCCGCAAGCTGGTTCTCCCTGTGGATCAGCTTGACGCTTATCGCCGTCCCGTCCCCCGGGCGGGAGACCTTGTCGACGGGCTCCACCTCCCTCGGCTTGAGCGAAAGGCGGCGTTTCGGGGGCTGATCGTCGTCCATGGGCCGGTTGACGAACGACGATAGCCGTTCGTCACACGAGCGCAACTGGTCCGTCACCGGCATACGGCCCCGAGGAACCAGCCCACCGAGTAGGTCGTCAGCTGCCCGGACGGGCAGCTCAGGTTGTATTCGAGCGCGTGCGCCGCCCAGGGCATCGCCACGAGCAGGTTGGCGACGCCGGCCTCGGTCAGCCTCGCGGCAAGCCGTTCGCTCTGCCGGTTCCAGACGAGCGTGTCGACCCCCCCGTGAACGAGGAGGGTCGGCGGCGACTTCGCGTCCACAAGGAGGATCGCGCTCGCGCCGTCATAGGCCTGCCGGGCGGTCTCCGGCGTCCCGCCCAGGAACCGGCGCAGCAGCCGCGGGGAGTTGAGCGCGTCGTCCTCCCTGCCCCACTTCCAGGCGAAGTTCATGTCCGCGGGCGCATAGAGGGCGACGACCCCCCGGACGTCGGGGTCCCGCAGCGCGTACGCGCTCGCCTCCGCGATCTGGCCCCCAGCGGAGCGGCCCAGGATCACGAGCCTGCGGGAGTCGACGTCCCAGTCCGCAGCGTGCCCCTTCACGAAGGCGACGGCGGCGGCGACGTCCTGCCTCTGCGCGGGCCAGGTCGCGGCGGGAGCCAGCCGGTATGAGATGTCGGCGACCGCGTATCCGCTCCGGGCCAGCCAGTCGTTGAACTGCGGGAGCTGCCCGCGGTCGCCGTCGTCCCATCCGCCCCCGTGGATCACGATCACGCACGGCGCCATCGGCCTGCCGATCGCGGGGTAGAAGTCGAGCTGCAGGTGCCCGGAGTAGGCCCAGGTGCTCCTGGGGGCGCTCGCGGGCCACCGGCGGACGAGGCCCGCGAACGTGAACGGCTCCCCGGCAACCTTCGCCGGCCCAAAGCTGCGCTCAAGGGCGCCGGGAAGGCCCCGGGCGATCACCCACGCCTGAGCGCAGGGCATGGCAAGGAGCGTGGCGGCGGCCGCGCAGGCCGCGCAGGCGCTGGCGCCAAGCAGGCCCTTGTCGCCCGGCAGGTACCAGGCCAGGATGCCGGCGGCGATCGGGACCAGCGCGAGGGCGTAGCCAAATTGTCCCGCTAGGACGGCCAGCCTCCAGTCCACCCAGTCCGGCGCCCGGAACACCGTGAGGAGCCCCAGGGCCGCGAACAGGAGCCCGATCGACAGCAGGGTCGCGCGCATCAGGCCGGCCCGGGCGCGGAGCACACCCTCCTGTACAGGCGCACGTACCTTGAGACGATCGCCTCGGCGGAGAAAAGCTCGGCTGCGCGCCGCCGGGCGGCCGCACCGAGGGCGGCGCGTAGCGCCGGGTCCGCGATCAGGGACTCGACCGACCGGGCCAGCGCGCCCGGGTCGCCCGGCGGGACCAGCAGCCCGCTGACGCCCGACTCGACGACCTCGGGGATTCCGCCGACGGCCGTCGCGACGCTCGGGCAGGCGAAGCACATCGCCTCGAGGATGCTCAGGCAGAAGCTCTCCAAGTCCGACGTGAAGAGCCCGATGTCGGCCGCCTGGAGGTAGTCCTCGATGTCGCTGACCTGCTCGCGCACGATCACGCGGTCCGAGAGCCCGAGGCGGCGGACGTCGGCGGCGAACGGCGAGAAGTCCGCCCCGGCGAGGATCAGGAGCCTGAAGGATTCCCGGGGCCGGATCCGGGCGACGCTCTCGAGGAGGACGTCGATCCGCTTGAGCGGCCTCAGGTTTGACGAGTGCAGGATCAGCGCCTCCGGCCCCACCCCGAGCTCGCGGCGCACCTCGTCTCGCGGCCGCCTGGCGGGGCGCGCCTCGAAGAAGTTGTGGATGACGTCGATCGGCCGGTCCACCGACAGGAGCTCCCGCGTCTCCCGCTCGAGGAAGGCGGAGACGGTCGTCACGGCGTCCGAGCGCTCGAGCGCGTGACGTATCGCGGGGCCGTAGCCCGCGTCGCGGCCGAGAAGCGTGGTGTCCGTGCCGTGGAGCGTCGTGACGACCCTCGGCCGGCTCCCGGCCGGGAGCATCGACTGCGCAAGTATGGCGGCCGTCGCGTGCGGCACGGCGTAGTGGACGTGGAGGACGTCGAGCCCGTGGTCGCGGCTCACCTCCGCCATCTTGACCGAGAGCGGCAGCGTGTAGTCGGGGTACTTGAACAGGCCGTAGTCGTTTATCACGACCGGATGGAAGAAGAGCCGCGGCGCGCCCGCGGGCAGCCGGAACGGGCGCTCGTAGCTGATGAAGTGGGCCTCGTGGCCCCGGCGGGCGAGCTCCTCGCCCAGCGCGGAGGCGAGGATGCCGCTGCCGCCGACCGAGGGATAGCAGGTGATCCCGATCTTCAGGGCGCGGCCGGAATCCATGTCAGAAGCGGCGCGCCGTCCGGGTGAGCGGCGCAAGCGATTCGAAGATGAGGGGGTCGTTCGGATAGAGCGCCTGCGCGTACTCGACGCCGGCCCGCAGCCCCTGGACGCGCGCACGGGCCAGCTGCAGCTCGACGTAGTTCCTCGTGGCGAGCTGCGAAGCGTGAGCCTGCATGGACGCGGTCCATCTCGCGATCACCTTGGCGTCCGAGATGTCCATGAGCACGGGCAGGACGCCGGCGGGCTCGGCCTCCTGGGTGACCACGTAATACAGGAGGGGCCCTATGGCGTGGGCCGGCGTGGCTCGCAGCTTGGCCACCCCGCCGTAGCGCGCGAGGCGGGCCGCGTCGCGGACCAGCCTGCCCAGGCGCGGGTGGTCCGGGTGCTGGTTCTCGACCAGACTCGGCGCGAGCACGACCCCCGGGCGCACCCGCCGGATCACGGCCGCCAGCTCGAGGGCGTGGGCGGCCTTGGGCTCGAGGCTCGCGTCGCCGTCCAGCTCGACGAATTCCACGGTGGCCCCGAGGATCTCGGCCGCCTTCCGCGCCTCAGCGACGCGGACCTCGGGCGTCCCGTGGGTCGAGGATTCGCCTCGGGAGCAGATGACGAAGTGCGCCTCCCGCCCGGCCCCCGTCTCCCGCGCGATGATCCCGCCGC
>Ga0182024_10020729_pt1 | contig 11991 bp, 6 predicted proteins | sample P32metaG_FD_120480 | JGI IMG/M metagenome (GOLD analysis project Ga0182024, IMG submission 120480) | Permafrost microbial communities from Stordalen Mire, Sweden - P3-2 metaG (Illumina Assembly) | ecosystem: Environmental > Terrestrial > Soil > Wetlands > Permafrost | place: Sweden: Stordalen... | reverse complement strand
TGATGGTCTCGCTCGGCGGCGCAATCGGCGGAGTGTTCGTCGCACTCATCGCGCCGCGCGTGTTTCACTCCTATCTCGAATTGCAGATCGGCCTGGTCTTTTGCGCGATCCTCGCCACCATCGTCGTGTGGAACGTCGCGATTCCAACGCCGGGCCGATGCGCGCTGCGCGTGGCCATCGTCATAGCCGCGGTGGTGCTGGCCAAGCCGAAGCTGGTTCACCTGGATCTGGAGCTGAACGCATTCGCGATCGTGTCCGCGATCCTCGGACTCGTTTTGCTGGCGTGCGCCACCATTCCGAGGCTCGGTAAGACGCCTTTGCGAATCGCGCTGGTGATCGGCGCCGGTATTCTCGCCGGATACCTGGTGCGCCGCGAGCAGGAAGAGAACAGCGGTTATCGCGTCACCGTGCGGAATTTCTACGGAGTGCTTCGCGTCAAGGATGAAACCTCCACCAGCCTGCCCACCGAGCGCGTCCTGCTTCACGGAACCATCAAGCACGGCTCGCAGGTGCTCGACGATCAGATGCGTTATCAGCCGATCTCTTATTACGGACCGGATTCCGGCGTGGGACGCGCGATTCGCGCGCTCGAGGAGCGGGGCCCCATCCGTGTGGGCGTGATCGGCCTTGGCGCGGGCGTTCTGTGCGCATGGGGACGCGCGGGCGATGTGTATCGCATCTACGACATCAATCCGCTGGTGGAGCGGATCGCGCAAACCGAGTTCAGCTACTATACGCACCTGGCCGCCGATAAGCGCATTCTGCTCGGCGACGCGCGGCTGACGCTCGAGCGTCAGGAGAACCAGAACTTCGATCTGATCGCAGTGGATGCTTTTTCGAGCGATGCGATTCCCATTCATTTACTCACGCTCGAAGCGCTGGGAGTGTATTTCCGGCATCTAAAGCCTTCGGGCATTCTGGCGTTGCACGTTTCCAACCGGTATCTCGATCTGGTTCCGGTGTGCGCGCGCGGCGCGGAGGCATTCGGCAAGAAAGCCACCGTCATTTTTAATGACGAAGAATCCGATTTCCAGCTCGGATCGACCTGGGTGCTGCTGACTTCGGATGCAGGATGGTTCCACAGCCGCAGCTTCGGGACCGCCGACTTCACGCCGGCCGTTGCCCCCGCGAGTTTCCGCACCTGGACCGACAACTACAGCAACGTTTTTCAGATTTTCAAGCGGCAGTGATAAAGCCCCGGTTCCGCGCGTATTCGCGTGCTACCCACGCGTATTCGCGTGCTACTATGGACACGCGTGAATCGGCGATCGATCTCAAAATGCCTGCTCGGCGCGGCCCTCACTCCTTTCCTGCGGGGCGACGATAACACTGCGCAGCTTGAAATCGGCGGCGGTGTGATCGACATCACGTTCCCGGTTGTCGAGTTCGACGTCGGGCGCGCGGGTCTGCTCGCGTGGGTCAAACGCGCGGCCGAAGCCGTCACCTGGTATTTCGGAAAATATCCGGTTCCGCACGCGCGGGTGATGATTCGCGAAGGCCGGCGAAACGGCGTCTCGAACGGCGTCACGTTCGGTGAAGGCGGAGTGCGAACGCGGATCGCCGCGGGACCGCACTCGACCGAAGCCGAGCTCGAAGACGATTGGACCATGACGCATGAGATGGTCCACTACGGATTTCCGTCGGTCGAAGATAACCATCACTGGATCGAAGAGGGCAGCGCGGTTTATATCGAGCCGGTGGCGCGCGTGCACGTCGGCCAGTTGAAGCCGGAACGGATCTGGGGCGACATGGTTCGCGATATGCCGCAAGGCCTGCCGGCCGCGGGCGATGAAGGACTCGACAACACGCACACGTGGGCCCGCACGTATTGGGGCGGCGCGATCTTCTGCCTGCTCGCCGACATCGAGATTCGCAAGCATTCGAAGAACAAGCAGGGATTGCAAGACGTGTTTCGGGCCATCAACGCGGCCGGCGGCACGGTCGACAAGGATTGGCCCATGGAGCGCGCGTTCGAGATGGGGGACAAGGCGACGGGCGGAACGGCGCTGATGGATCTGTGGAAGAAGATGGGTCCCCAGGCGTGCGATGTCGACCTCGCCGATCTGTGGAAGCAGCTCGGCGTGGTTCGAAACGAGGGTAAGGTGACGTTCGATTCGAAAGCTCCGCTGGCGGCCATTCGCGCGGCGATTGCTTAAGCCCGCGTCTTGGCGCGGGACCGCCTGAAGCCCGCGTTCCAGCACGATCCGCTGTTATCCTGAAACTTCCCATGCTGAGAGTGCGATTCGCCCCCTCGCCCACCGGTTATCTCCACATCGGCAGCGCGAGAACGTTCATCTTCAACTGGCTCTACGCGCGTCATCACGCGGGCACCCTGATTTTGCGAATCGATGACACCGACCTCGAGCGCAACACTCAGGAATCGCTCGATTCGATTTTCGAAGGGCTCCAATGGCTGGACCTCGGATGGGACGAATTCTATCGCCAATCCGATCGCGGCGATTTGCATCGGCGGATGGCGAACGAAATTTTCGCGAAAGGCCTCGCGTATCGCGATTTCACCCCGGCAATGGCGGAGACGGAGGAAAAATCGCACGCCGGCGGGCCGTGGTTGGGCAACCCCGAAATGCGAGGACTTTCGCTTGAGCAGAGCAACGCACGGGCCGCGGCCGGCGATCCGTTCGTGCTGCGCTTTCGCGTTCCCCGCGAGAGCCGCGAAGAAGTCCGTTTCGAGGATCTGGTTTACGGCCCGCAGTGCAAAGCCACGGCGGATATCGAGGATTTCGCGCTGCTGCGTTCGAGCGGCATTCCCACCTATCACATGGCTTCCTGCGCCGACGACGCAGACCTGCGCATCAGCCACATCATTCGCGGCCAGGATCACCTGACCAACACGTTCAAACACGTGCTGATTTTCGAAGCGCTGGGCGTGTCTCACAGTAATGGGATGCCGCATTTCGCGCACCTGCCTCTGCTGATCGCTCCGGATGGATCGAAGTTATCCAAACGCAAACACGGGCCCGTGGTGAGCGTCACCACTTATCGCGACGCCGGATTTTTGCCGCAGGCGTTCGTCAATTTCGTGGTGTTGCTCGGATGGTCGCCCAAAGACGATCGCGAGCAGATGTCGCGCGAAGAGCTGATTGCCGCGTTTTCGCTCGAAGGCGTGAATCGCAGCAACGCGACCATCAATTTCACGGAAGAAGATCCGTTCGATCCCAAAGCCGTCTGGCTGAACGCCGAACACATTCGCGCGCTCGCGCCTGCCGAACTCGCAGAGCAACTCGCGCCGTTCGTGCCGGAGAGCGCCCGCGAAAAGCTGCCGCAAATCATACCGTTGATTCAGGAACGCATCAAACTTCTGCGCGACGTAAACACCGCGGCCGATTTTATCTTTGCCGGCGATCTCGCGCCGTATGATCCCGCGGAGTTGATTCCCCAAAAGGGCGATAAAGCCATGGCGAAGGCGGCACTCGAGCAGGCTCGTGAAATCCTCGCGACTGCCGACTTCAATCACGACGCGCTCGACGCCGCGCTGCGCTCCGGTGCGGAAAAAATAAAAATCAAGCCGGGCCAGATGTTTCTGCCGATCCGCGTCGCCGTCTGCGGGCGCAAGGTCGCGCCGCCGCTGTTTGAGACGCTGGTGGTACTCGGCCGCGACGTTTCGCTCAAGCGCATAGATCAAGCTATTCAAATGCTATGAGTACGGAAAATATAAAAGTCGACGCGTCCGGTCTCGAAGAGTCGGCGCCCTCGAATTTCATCCGCGACATTATCGTCAGCGATCTTGAAACCAACAAGTTCGGCGGGCGCGTCCACACCCGCTTTCCTCCGGAGCCGAACGGATATCTGCACGTCGGCCACGCGAAATCGATCCATCTGAATTTCGGACTCGCGAACGAGTTCGGCGGAAAATGCAATCTGCGGTTTGACGACACCAATCCTTCGAAAGAAGAAACCGAGTACGTCGATTCGATCATCGAAGACGTGCGCTGGCTCGGCGGCGATTGGGAAGGACGCCTCTATTACGCGTCGGATTACTTCGGGCAGCTTTACGAATGGGCGGCGCAGTTGGTTCGCGCGGGCAAGGCCTACGTGTGCGATCTCACGCCCGATCAGGTTCGCGCGCAGCGCGGCACGCTGACCGAACCGGGCGAGGAGAGCCCCTATCGAAATCGGACCATCGACGAAAATCTGGATTTGTTCACTCGCATGAAAGCCGGCGAATTTCCGGATGGCGCACGCACGTTGCGCGCGAAAATCGATATGGCGGCGGCCAACCTGAATCTGCGCGACCCCATCATGTATCGCATCGTGCACGCCGGGCATCACCGCACCGGCAACGCCTGGTGCATTTATCCGATGTACGATTTCGCGCATGGCGAATCGGATTCGATCGAAGGCATCACGCATTCGATCTGTACGCTCGAATTCGAGGACCATCGCCCGCTGTATGACTGGTACGTCGAGCAGTTGGGGATTTATCATCCGCAGCAGATCGAATTCGACCGGTTGAATCTGACGTACACGCTGTTGAGCAAGCGCAAGCTGCTTCAGTTGGTTCAGCAGGGACTGATGCGCGGCTGGGACGATCCGCGGATGCCGACCATCTCGGGCATGCGCCGCCGCGGCTACACGCCGGAGGCGTTGCGCAACTTCTGCCGCAGGATCGGCGTTTCAAAAACCAACGGCATCACCGAGCTTTCGCTCCTCGAATATTTCGTGCGCGAGGATTTGAATAAGCGCTCGCAGCGCGTGATGGCGGTGCTGCGTCCGCTGCGCGTGGTGATCGACAATTATCCCGAAGATCAGACGGAGCACATGGAAGCCGTGAACAATCCCGAGGACGAAAGCGCGGGGACTCGCGCGGTTCCGTTTTCGCGCGTGCTGTACATCGAGCAGGACGATTTCCGCGAAGATCCTCCGAAACAGTATTACCGGTTGTCGCCTGGACGCGAAGTGCGGCTGCGCTACGGCTACTTCATCACGTGTACGAGTCTCGTAAAGAACGATAAAGGCGAAGTGGTCGAAGTGCACTGCACCTACGATCCGGCGACGCGCGGCGGCAATGCGCCGGACGGCCGCAAGGTGAAATCGACCATCCATTGGGTGTCGGCCGCGCACGCGATCGACGCGGAGGTTCGAATTTACGAGACGCTGTTCACCAACGAGAATCCGAACGAGGTCGCCGAGGGCGGCGATTTCATGGACAATCTGAATCCGAATTCGCTCGAGATTCTCGCCGGCTCGAAATTGGAGCCGAGCCTCGCCGGCGCTGCGCCAGGGGCGCGATACCAATTCGAGCGGCTCGGCTATTTCGCGGTCGACCAGGATTCGACGGGAGAGAAGCTGGTTTTCAATCGCACCGTCAGCCTGAAAGACGCCTGGGCAAAGATCGAGAAAAAAAGCCGTTAATGGACGTCAATTAACGCCAATATGATTATTCTCGGATTAGGCGGCTTGCTCGGCGACGCGGCCTGCGCGGTTTTGAAAAACGGCGAGCTGCGCGCGGCGATTGAAGAAACCAAGCTCACGCACGGCTTTATTCCCGGCGCGATTCCGCAAGCCGCGATTGCCGAATGCCTGCGCCTCGCGGACGCTTCACGCGAGCAGGTGGATTGTGTCGCGGTCGCGCGGCCGTTCCTGACCGGCCCCGAAGCGCAATTTCATGTGGCGCTTCGGGATCAGTTTCCGAACAGCGAAATCATCGTGGTCGAACATCATCTGGCCCACGCGGCTTCGGCATTTTACGCGTCGCCGTTCGATGACGCGACCGTGCTGACGCTCGATCACGCGGGTGATTTCCGGTGCGGCGCGCGATGGCATGCGAGCGGCAATCAATTGGAGATCGAAAAAGAATGGTATTACCCGGATTCGATCGGCCGGCTGTATCGCGCCGTGACGGAGCTGCTCGGATTCCGCGCCGGGGCCGATGAGCACAAGGTGCAGTGGCTCTCGACTTCGGGAGACGAGCGCTGCGCGCCGTTGTTTCGCGAAATACTGTCGGATTCAGCGCGTCTCAATGCGAGCTTCTTCGACGGGAATCGTCTGGCCTCGGGCGGGTTCGGCGCGAAGTTCTACGCGCGTCTGGAGCTCGCCGACGGCGCGCCGATTCCGGACGCGCTCAAGCCCGCCGTGGCGCGAGGCTTGCAGAAGATCATCGAAGAGACCACTCTCAAGCTCGCAGGCGAGGGCGAGAACCTGTGCCTTGCGGGCGGCCTCTTTTACAACGTCCTGCTGGTCGAATTCCTGGAGCGCAGCGGCCGCTGGAAGAACGTGTTCGTGCAACCCGCGGCGGGAAACGCGGGCACGGCTTTAGGCGCGGTATATCAGGCGCATTATCGCGCTGGGCATCATGCCGGGCGCGAAACCAAACGAGTCGGCGCGGGATCGATGCTGCTGGGGCCCGGCTACACCGCCGAAGAGATCAAAAAGGTGCTCGAGAATTGCAAGCTGCGATTCCAGTACTTGCGCTCGACCGATGACCTGCTCGCGGCCGCGGTTCGTCTTCTCGGAGAACAGAAAATCGTCGCGTGGATGCACGGGCGCATGGAGTTCGGCCCGCGCGCGCTGGGCAATCGCAGCATTCTGGCGTCGCCGCTCGATCCCTATTCCACCGAAAATCTGAACGTCTTCATCAAGCATCGCGAGCCGTTCCGTAAATTCGCGGCGTCGGTTCCGGCCGAACTCGCGGCCGAATATTTTGAGGCCGGTCCCAATGCGCGGTATCTCGCGACCGTGGGCCGCGTGCGCCCGAAGCATCGCAAGACCTTTCAATCGGCGATTTTGGGCGATGACATGGTGCGCGTCCACACGGTTTCCCGCGAAGACAATCCCCTATACCATCAACTGTTGCACCAAGCCGGCAAAGCCACGGGATTGCCGGTGCTTTATAACACCAGCTTCAATCTGTTTGGCGATCCGCTGGTCTCGACGCCGCGCGACGCCGTGCGGAGCTTCTACTCGTCCGGCATCGACGCATTGTTCGCGGGAAATTTTCTTCTCGAAAAATAATTACTCCTGACGCAAAGCGTCGAGCGGATCCACCCGCGTTGCCCGCCGCGCGGGAATCCACATCGCAGCCAGCGAAACGACGATCAGCCCCAGCGACACCGCGCCGAAAATAAGCGGATCGGTCGCGCTTACTTCAAACAGCAGGCTCTTGAGCAATCGCGTCAATCCGAACGCGCCGGCGATTCCGGCGACCAGGCCGGCGGCCACCGGAATCGATCCCTGCCGCAGGACCAACGCGAGTACGTCGCCCGGGCCGGCGCCCAGCGCGACGCGGATGCCGAATTCGCGCCGCCGCTGATCGACCAGATACGCGAGCACGCCGTAAATCCCGATCGCGGCGAGCAAGGCGGCAAGCGCGGCGAACGCGGACATCAAAGCCACGGCGAAGCGCTGGCGGTCGAGCGACTCCGCGACGATTTGTTCCATGCTCTCCGGCGTCACCGGGAGATCCGGGTCGAGCGCGGCGATTTCATGGCGGATCGCGCCGCTCAATCGAAGCGGGTCGCCCTCCGTTTTCATCAGCACGGCGACCGGCGGAACGGGAGCTTGCGGCCCAAGATAATAAATTCGCGGTAGCGGAGGCGCGGCGAGATTTCCGGACTTGGTCGCGCGCACCACGCCGACCACCGGAAAGGTTGCGCCAGCGATACCGAGCGTGACGCGCCGGCCAATCGGGTCCAGGTTCGGGAAAAACAGCCGTGCGACGTTCTCATCAACGATCGCGGCCCCGGGAGATCCTTGTTCGTCCGTCGCGATGAAATCGCGCCCGCGCAGCAAGGGGATGCCGAGCGTTCGAAACAATCCCGGCGAAGCGCGCGTCTGCCGCACCACCTGCCCCGGCGGATCAGGGTCGCCCGGAATTTGGATCGCGCTACCGATGCCGCCGTAGTACGGAATGTAATCCACCGTGGCGGCGGACTGGACGCCCGGAAGCGCTTGCGCGCGTTCGAGCAGAGCTCGCGCGAAGGCAGTCCGTTGCGCCGGCGTGCGGTACTGCGCCGGGGGCAAGGCCACGGTTGCGGTGAGAACGTTTTCGAACCGAAATCCCGGATCTTCATGCGCGAGCCTGACGAAGCTGCGCACCAGCAGCCCGGTCGCGATCAGCAGGATCAAAGAAGCGGCGATCTCGAAAGCCACCATCGATTCGCGCAGCAGCCGGCGCCCGGCCGTCGATCCGCGGGAGCCTTCCTTCAGCGAGCCCGCCAGGTCGACGCGCGAAATCGCCAGCGCTGGCGCAAGACCAAACAGGACGCTGGCGATAAGGGAAACGGCGATCGAGAAAAACATTACCCAGCCGTTCATCGAGGGCTGGCTACCGCGAATCAGACCTTCCGGGCCATCGAGCGCGAACAGGCGCAGCGCCCAGAAAGCCAGGACGGCCCCGGCGACCCCGGCGGTCGATCCGAGTAACAGGCTCTCGGTCAGTAACAATCGCAGCAGGCGAACGCGCGCCGCCCCCAGAGCCGCGCGAATGCCGAGTTCTCTCCACCGCATCACGCCGCGCGCCAGCAAAAGGTTCGAGACATTGGCGCAAGCGATCAGCATCAGCGCGCCCACCGCGGCGATCAGCACCAGCATCGGCGTTCTCAAATCGCCGGCTTGACGTTCGGCTAACGGGGAAACCTCGATTGTGAAACCGCGATCGAGCGAAACCTGATTGGGGAGCTGCTCCACCAGGCGCGCGCCGATGGTGCGAAATTCCTCGCGCGCCCGTTCAATGGGAATGCCCGGCTTCAGCCGTCCGATCACGTTCACGTAATGCGGCCCGCGGGTTCCCGGCGCGATGTCGGCCGGCGCGAAAGCCAGCGGCAGCCAGAGTTCCGCTTTGGCGCGGTATAGGCTCGTCATTCGGATCACGCCGAGGACCCGATAGTTTTCACGATCGATCTGAATATTTTTCCCGACGATGGACCGATCCCCCGCGTAGCGCCGCCTCCACAGGGCTTCGGAGAGAATCGCCACACGATTCCTGCCTGGTTGTTCTTCATCGGCGCTAAACAGCGAACCCAGGATGGGGGCGATCCCGAGCATTGGGAATACGCTCGACGAAATCCGCGCGTCCGGCACATCCTCGGGCGCGCCGTCTCGGGTGACCGTCACGTCGCCGCTGATCATTCCCGCGATTTCGGTGAAACACGTCGCCCGCCGGCGAAACTCCGCGAAGTCCTCGGGGGATGGAGCAATGGCAGTGAGGCCATGGCCCGGAAGATTTTCCTGCACGATCACGAGTTGATCCGAATTCGGGTAGGGCAGCGGATGCAACAACACGGCGTCCGCGGCGGAAAAGATCGCGGTGTTGGCCCCGATCGCAAGCGCCAGCGTCAGTATGGCAACCATCGCGAACCCGGGACTCTTCAAGAGCTGACGGCACGCAAAGCGAACGTCCTGACCCATAATTCAAAGACGTTGCGACGGAAGAAACGTATCAGGCTTCCGCGCGCTCAGCGACCTCAGCCAGGGCGCGCTCGCGCTGCCACTGTAGCTTGCCCTGATATTCTTCCCACAGCGTCGTGCAGCCGGCCCAAAAATACCCGCCGACGAACAGCAGCAGGAACGGAATCGCCAGGAAATTGAAGGATTCGATCGCGAAAATCACCGTCCCCAGAAAGTACGATCCGACGGCCAACTCAGCGTATGGCAGCCAGCCGCTGCGGCGGCGGTAAGTCGAGTTTTCGATCCGCACCTTCTGCGCGCTGCCGATGGCGTACTTGGGCGTTCGCGCAAACGCGGTCTGATACCCCACCAGCGCTTCGATCACCGCCCGCGTATTGATGATCGTCAACGCTACGCCCGCTGCCATCAGCGCCGGAAGAAATAGAAACGCGCGCTTCCAGGTTTTCGGAAACAGGGCGCGATGCGCGACCACGTAAAACGCCGAGATCGACCAGAACGACGCCGCGATCAGCGGCAGATCGATCATCACCATCTGGAACCAGCCCATGTAAAACCGCACGATCATCACCGGTAGCATCAGCGCGCTCACCGCGATCATCAGCGGATAGGAAATATTCGGCGTCAGATGCGCCACCGCTTCCAGCTTCACGCGGAACGGCAGCTTCGCCCGCAGAATGGTCGGCAGCAACTTCATGGCGACCTGCGTCAGCCCCTTCGCCCAGCGCGATTGCTGCACCTGAAATCCGTAAGTATCGACCGGCAGTTCCGACGGGCATTCGATCGAGGGAACATACACGAATTTCCAGCCCTTGAGCTGCGCGCGATAGCTCAAATCCGAATCCTCGGTGAGCGTGTCGTGCTGCCAGCCGCCCGCGTCGTCGATCATCGAACGCCGCAGCAATCCCGCCGTGCCGTTGAAATTGAAAAACAGGCCCGCTCCGCTGCGCGCCACGTGCTCGAGCACGAAATGGCCGTCAAGCAGCATCGCCTGCACTTCCGTCAGCACGTTGTAGTGCCGGTTCAGATATCCCCAGCGCGTCTGCACCATGCCGACCTTCGGCTCGGAAAAGTAGTCGACGGTCCTGCGCAGAAAATCCACCGGCGGAATGAAATCCGCGTCGAAGATCGCGACGATCTCGCCGGTCGCGGTCTTCAGGCCGTTCTGCAACGCGCCCGCCTTGTAGCCCAGCCGGTTGGTGCGATGAATATATTCGATCGGAATGCCGGCGGCGCGATATTCGGCCACCAGCCGTTCGGTGAACGCGTGCGTCTCATCTGTCGAATCGTCGAGAACCTGGATCTGGAGCAGATCCCGCGGATAGTCCATTTTCGAGGTCTCTTCGATCAGCCGCTCCACCACGTAGCGCTCGTTATAGAGCGGAAGCTGGATGGTCACGCGGGGCAGTTCGGCGAACGGCTGCGGCGCGGGCGCCTCGGTAAGCCGCTTGCGATGTTTCCAATACCCTCGGATCATCTCGTAACGATGCAGGCCGTAGAACGACAGCACCACCAGCACGGCGAAGTACGGAATCAGAATCGCCCAATCGAAAAAAACCAGGTGGTGAATGCCGCTGAACGGATCGTAGAACAGGCCGTCCCATAATCGGCTCACAGCGCCGGGGGCGGCGCTAGCCAGCAACAGCGCTGGTTGGAATGAGCTGATCAGTATGGGCCTCTTTCCGTCCTCCGCGCCAGAAGCGCAAAGGTTTCATGCGGCGAAATTCGTTACTCTCGTCCGCGCGTACGGTACTTGAGTATTTTACTGAAGTTCGCGCCGGTTCGGGAGCAACCAGCCTTCCAACAACAACATCCTTTATTATAGCCGGGCCGGAACCCGCAGCCACCGGCGTTGCGAATCGCCGCGTCCTGCGCTATCGTAACTTAAAAGGCCGGGCCCAATCCGGGCCGCCTTCTCTCTAGAAGCGTACAAGCGCGGCGCGGTCTCGAATCTCTGCACCCGCCGGATTGTGCGGCCAAGAGTCAACGGTAAAAAAACTGGAGGTTTTTCCGGAAATGCTTTTGACCCCGCTGTCCGCTCGTTTGAAGCGCGCGTTTCCCATGTTGGTCTGGATTCTGCTGGCTGCTGCCTGCGCCGTGCCCGCGCGTGCAAGTGAACTCGATCTCAAGCTCCCCGATTTGCACACCGGGACATATATGGGCATCGAAGGCCGTGTGCTGCTGATGATCGGCCTGGGCGTCAGCGCTCTTGGATTTCTGTTCGGACTGGCGATGTACACCCATCTCCGCAATCTTCCGGTCCACGAATCCATGCGCGAAATATCCGAGTTGATCTATGAAACCTGCAAGACCTACCTCGTCACGCAGGGCAAATTTCTCCTGATCCTCGAAATCTTCATCGGGGCGACCATCGTCCTGTACTTCGGCGCGCTCACTCCAACGCCCGCCTTCGAGGTTCTGATCATTCTGATCTTCAGCCTCATCGGCATCGCCGGAAGCTACGGCGTCGCCTGGTTCGGCATCCGCGTGAACACCTTCGCCAACTCGCGAACCGCCTTCGCCAGCCTGCGCGGAAAGCCGTTCCCGTGTTACGCGATTCCGCTCAAGGCCGGCATGAGCATCGGCATGCTGCTGATCAGCGTGGAGCTGTTCATCATGCTCTGCATC
>Ga0182024_10020728_pt1 | contig 11991 bp, 11 predicted proteins | sample P32metaG_FD_120480 | JGI IMG/M metagenome (GOLD analysis project Ga0182024, IMG submission 120480) | Permafrost microbial communities from Stordalen Mire, Sweden - P3-2 metaG (Illumina Assembly) | ecosystem: Environmental > Terrestrial > Soil > Wetlands > Permafrost | place: Sweden: Stordalen... | reverse complement strand
TGTCTCCTTCGCGCAACTCGATCCCATGCTCCCCGCCAAGGTCCAGCGGAATGGTAAGTGGAAACTCAATCTTTCCATCACTTCCCACTTTCACTTTCGCGATCGAGTTTTCCTGCGGTCCGAATCCATTGCCGCTCACGCGGCTTCCAACATAGGTTTTCCAGAAGAGATCCAGCGTTGAGCTGGCGGGAAAGCCTTCCCCACGTAGCATGGCCTTGGCGCCCACCGGCCCCTGGGTTGGGCTGACACTCAGCTTCCCGTTTGCAACGTGGACTTCGGCTTCAGGCAGAGCGTACGGCTGATATTCGTCCGCGTAAGTGGCAGGAGTCGGAGATGAACCTGGTGTCGTACGGAATTTGAAATCGGGCCGCGGCAGGTACGCATTCGGCGCCTGCTCAAAATTGAGATAAGCCTGCCCTTGCCATCCCGTGTAGATCTTCAGGAAATGATCGCCAACGGGGCCCGAGGCGCGAAAGCGCGCCACGGCCGTGCCGCGCGTGCCCGCTGCGGTGACGAATCCGGCCGCATGATTATCCCACATGACGACCCAGGTGTTTTCCATGGGCCGCCAGCCAAATCCCTTGACGCGCAATTCAACCGGCGTCCCAATCGGTCCCGAGGCAGGGGTCATCTCAAAACTTTGGGTGACCTCCAACCCATTTTGTGCGAGGACTTTTCCGTCGATGGTCACGGTTACATCGTGAACGCCGCCGTAATCTTCGGGAATTGCGAATGTGGCATCCAGCCGCCCGTTCGAGTTCACCGGAAATTTTCCCAGGGAGAGGGACGACTCGGAATATTTTCGGCCCCGAAAGAAATAATAATTCTGGATGACCCACCCGCCCGTCACCGTCGCCCACTTGAGTTCCACGGTTGCGCCGGCTGGCAGACCTTCGGCGGTAGCTCGAACCTTCGCGCCGACAACGGGTTTATCGTATTTCAATTCAAGCTTCTGGATGGAAGTAGCATCCGCTTTCGGCGCTGCCTGAAATCCTGCGGCCCATGCGAAAGGAAAATTCAGAGGCAGACAAGTGCAGAGAACAACAGCTAGAAAAATTGAAAATCCGAAACGGACCGAACTGCGGACCAGAAACCCCTCCGTCATTGAACGATGGTTACCCAGGACGGCTGGCCACCCTTCGGCGTCCATTCCGCCGTCCGGCCATACTTATCGGTGGCCGTAGCTGAATATTGAACGGTGCCGGTCGGGGCATCCTGCGGTACGGTCCATTTCGCGGTCCACATGCCGGGGCGGATCGGCATGTCCCTGCCAATCTCGCTCTTGTGCGGTATGGCGCGATACAGCGCGGTCAAGTCGATTGTCTTGCCGCCGGAAGTGATGTGCACCACGACCGTGGCCGATTCCTCGGGCTTATTCGTTCCGCCGTCAACGGCATACAGGCGGAATCCAACGAAGTCGCCTCTCTTGAATCGATTCCTCAGAGTGCAATTTTCAATGCCCGGTACCGCGAAGACAGCGGTGTCCGCGAACAAAATCAATTGTCCCGCGGGTTTGGCTGCGGATTCTTGCGCGGCCATGGGCGATGCGGCCAACATTCCCAGAAACATCCCGAACGTCATCAGCATAACGATCAAGGTTGTCTTTTTCATAGGCGCGACCTTATTCCATTTTTGATTTTCTGTCCAGAATTTTGAGCGGCCCGGTCATGCTCCGCAGGAATCCCAAATTTCGTTCCGGACGTAAGGGCCACGAATGAAGATGATTATAGCATCATTTTGTACAGGCGCGGCTGCTTGCCCATCATTCTCGCTTAGCCTAAGATGCACCGTTGTCTCTAATCCGGCGGCATTGGGGGAACGATGGGATTCGACACGATTATTCGCAACGGCACGATCGTCACCGCCACGGATACCTACCCGGCAGACATCGGCATCACGAGCGGCCAAATTTCCGCCATCGGCAAGGACCTCCCCATCGACAACGCCTCGAAATTGATTGACGCCAAGGGCTGCATCGTCATCCCCGGCGGGATTGACGTACACACTCACCTGGACATGCCGTTCGGCGGCACGACAAGCGCCGATGATTTTGAGACGGGCACACGCGCCGCGGCTTTTGGCGGCACGACCACGCTGATCGATTTCGCCATTCAATATAAAGGCCAGACGTTGCGCCACGCCTTCGATACCTGGATGAAAAAAGCCGAAGGAAAAGCGGTGGCTGATTACGCGTTCCACTGCATCATCACGGAACTTGGCGACACGCAACTGGAAGAAATGGGCGCGCTCGTCCGCGAAGGCGTTTCTTCCTTCAAACTTTTCATGGCCTATCCTGGCGTCTTCATGCTGGACGACGCGACGATCTTCAAGGCCATGCTGCAGGCCGCCAAGCACGGCGGCATGATCTGCATGCACGCGGAAAATGGCGGCGCGATTGACGTGCTCGTGCAGCGCGCCCTGGCCGAGGGAAAAACCGCGCCGAAATATCACGCGCTCACACGCCCCACAACCGCCGAAGGAGAAGCGACGTCCCGCGCCATCGCACTCGCCGAAATGGCCGGCGCCCCCGTGTACATCGTGCATCTTTCCTGCAACGACGCGCTCGAAAAAGTGCGTGAGGCGCGCGACCGCGGCCTCCCCGCCTACGCGGAAACGTGCCCGCAGTATCTCCACCTCTCCCTGGAAAATATGGACGTCCCCGGCTTCGAGGGCGCGAAATACGTGTTCACTCCGCCGCTGCGCGAAAAATGGAATCAGGAAAAACTCTGGCAGGGCCTCGCGCGCGACACGCTGCAAGTCGTCTCTACGGATCACTGCCCCTTCTGTTTTAAGGAACAAAAAGAAATGGGCAAAAACGATTTCACGAAAATTCCGAACGGTGGCCCAGGCGTCGAGCACCGCCTCAGCCTGATCTATTCCGGCGGCGTCCACGGCGGAAAATTTTCCGCCAACCGCTTCGTGCAGCTGGTTTCCACGGCCCCGGCAAAACTGTTCGGCCTGTATCCGCGCAAAGGTACAATCGCGGTCGGCTCGGACGCCGACATCGTGATTTTCGATCCCGACGCCGAGCAAGTGATCAGCGCCAAGACGCATCACATGCGAGTCGACTATTCCATGTTCGAGGGAATGCGCGTGAAGGGCGTAACGAAAACCGTGCTCTCTCGCGGCCGCGTCATCATTGACAACGGCACTTTCACAGGCAAGCCCGGAGCCGGCGAATTTCTGCGCCGCAAAACTTACTCCGGGGCCGGATAGAGCACCTGAACATTCCAGACGATCGCCGCGGCCATTCTCCGATAAGCCGACTTCACAGGACTTGGCGTGCTGCGATTAAAAGAACCTTCGTCTCACCGAGGGGAGCGCAAGTAAGACGCTAGAAATGGCGGCAGGCGTTAGCAAGATGATCGAAAGACCAAGCCCAAACCCTCTCTCTGAACGTTCGAACTCGGTTCGAGCGTGTAGCGAGGAAAAGAGAAGTATAGCTCCCAAGCCGAGTATCGCCATGCTAACGACGAATACAGTCCACCAAGCCCACCGTCTGCCTTGAATAAAACGTAGGATTACAAAAACGCAGACCAACCCTGCTGCACCGAACAGCGCAGTGTCTGACGCTCGTGAACCAAAGACAGGAATTTCTTTGTGATCAATCCATGGATTGACAGCGTAGAGGAACGACAGCGCAGCAAACGCAAAGCCCCAGCAACATACAATACCAACACCGAGTTTGCCAGCAACCCTTCCAGTCATTTCAAACGAAGTGTAGCGCAAGCTAAACTGGATAGCTCCTCATAAACGGGGTGTTCTCTGGAGCTGCGAACTTGGCAAATCCCACATGACGATAAGCCGACTTCACGGGACTTGGGGCAGATTCGAGCAAATATCCTTGGGTTCGAAAATGCTCAACGTTACGCGGGCGGCTATCTTTTCCGGTTGATTACTGTGGGACCCCAAGGTAGCCAAAACGCCCCGCGGTGAACTTCAATCCCGATTAAGTCACCCGTTTGCAGGTCGCGGTCAAAGTCGCCGATAACCTCGAAATTTTCTTGGTTTCGCCCGCGGCGCCACGAAGGAATAACTACAATGTAAAAATCGTCTCCGCGCCGGCCAGAGCGATACGTTCGAACCACACGGGTTTCGGCTTGCACCAGAGGGTAATGATCAAGAATTCCGTTTAGGATTACGAAAGCGGAGTATAAGACGAGGACTAATCCTACGCATGCGAACAATCTGCTTACGAATTGGAGATTCCATGGCGTTGGCTTGCAAGCCAAATAGAACCAGAAACCGATCCCACCCGAGATGAAGACCAAGGAGATGGCAGCGGGCTCCAATGTTCGGTCATCAAGCGGTTTATAGAGACCATGTGCCAACATGACTCCGAACCATCCGGCGCATACCAAAATCCCAGACCTGTTAAAGGACTTGTCACTCCGCCACACAGCGTCTGCGGAAACCTGTGCAGAGTTGCCGCAGAACGGACATGACTCGGCGTCAAAGGACTGTCCACATTTGGAGCACTGCTGCACAACCGACCTCGCCGGGAAATTAGCTCTAAATTGAGTTTACATGTTTTGTATGTGCAGGAGAAAGAATGTGGTCGCATAGGTGCCTCATCTTCAAAGCACTTCAGGGCCAACTCCTGAGAAACGGGGTTATCGGCAACTGGAGATTTTTCAAATCCCATTCTTTTTCGGCAAGTGCGAAATCACTTGTGCGGAAGAGGCATGGCCCATACGTCGGATACTTGGCGCAACACTATTCGGCCATCGTATTCGTGCTTCTCCCCATATCCATTCCCAGCGTTCTGGCCTACCTTGATCCGCTTGTGGTCGCGCCAAGCAAACGCCGCATCGAGGCGGCCTTCATAAGTAGCATCGATGTGAATTGGCCCCGAGTAATGAAGGGCGTCCACCAACTTCTTGTAGGATTCGTCTTGAACGATTTGGAAACCGGGTGACGGCTTTACCTGATCCGGGAACACCACGAGGATTCGCATATACGCAGGACATGAGTCCGCATGGGAGTCATGAAGTATATCTTCAATGCGCAATCCGCTTATCGAACCCCCACGGACCTTAATGATCTTATCTGCATATTTTTCGGGATGTTCGTACAAGTCGCAAAGAGTAACCTCAACTGGCTTCGCGGCACTCTGTCCCCAACTGACTGGGCAATCAGCCAAGAGAGAAACACAACCGAACGCCAAGCACACAAGCGTCTTCATTGCGGATTCTCCTCGTTCCGTTGAGATGAAAGCAGAATGTTAACGGATTAATATGACACCACCAACAGTGGATTTGTAATGATCCGATCCCAAGTCCTGAGAAACGGCGTTACCGGAATATGGCCAGTTTCCGGCTTTCGGCTTTTCCGGCGCGTGGAAGTTGGTGCGTGGCGTCGGCAAAAGAAGGCTGCCGGAAAATAAATTGCGGTCTCGGCAATCAAGATTTGGGGGTGTGATATGCTGTGCCTAATTTTGGTGACAAAACGGAAATGCTTGTTAAGAGAGGTTCAGCCATGAAGCGCAAAAGCAAGCTCACAATTGTGATAGCCACGGCGGCGCTCTCCGTCTTCGGCGCTATGGCCGTTTACGCACAGGACAAATACTCGCTGAAAACGACGAGCGGAATTGCCTTCTCCGACTTCAAGGGATACGAGGATTGGGCGGTGGTCTCTTCCGCCCGGACCGACGAAGTGCTCAAGGTGATCGTCGCCAATCCGACCATGATCGCGGCGTACAAGGCCGGCGTTCCGGGCAACGGCCAGCCTTTCCCGGAGGGCTCCAGGATCGCGAAGCTCCAGTGGAAGCCGAAGAAGAGCACGGAGGCCCCCTTCGTCGTGGACGTGCCGGACGTCTTTGTGCAGGCTTTCCTCATGGAAAAGGACAGCAAGAGATTTCCGAAAACCGGCGGATGGGGATACGCTGTATTTAACTACGAAGCCGCATCGGACAAGTTTACTGCCGACCCCAGCCCCTCAGACTGCGGACACATGTGCCATGTGGCCGTGAAGGCGAAGGACTACATCTTCCACCCTTACCAGAAGCGTTGAACCCGCGCTTGCCCCGACATCAAGTTCTCGACTCGCTGATAACGAACGCGAGGCCAAGTCCCGTGAAACAGAGGTTATCGGAAACCGGCTCATCATCCGCTCGACCACTTCCCTACTGCCGAAACACTCCGTACACCCAGGGAATGCTGAACTCGCCCTTCTGTGCTTGAATGACAATGTCATCGCCCTTCTGGAAGCGATCGAAGTCATTCTGATCCACGGCGATATGTTCAAAGCGTCGCCCGTATCGCCACGACGTAACGATGAGGCGGCGGCTGCGAGGGAACGCGCCCGTGGCGACTTTTCCCACGACGGTCGCAGGCATGCGAACGGGGCGCGAATTGTCCAGCTTTCCGTTCAGGAAAAGGAGGCCCGCGAAAATCCACGGCACCGGAATCATGCCGAAATAGATTCGCTTCATGACCTCGACTTCCTGATGTTTTCTGGCGCGATAGTCGATCCAATAGCCGAGCGCGAGAGAGAGGAAAAAAACAATGCCCCCAAAAATCTGGATGGAATCGAGTTCGAGAGCGGGAAATTGCTGGCTCGCGACCACAAAGACGATGATGCCCACCAGAAAAAAAGCTGTCCGCTTTACAAGGCGCCGCCGCACCACGAGTTCAGCCGCGGCGGAAGTCAGCCCGCACGCCGGGCACTGATCGGCAATGCGATCGGAGCCGCAATCGAGGCATCGCGTCATAGAGCAGGCAAGCTCACCAGGAGCCCTTCCATCTGCGTCTTGCCGCTATCTTCAGCAACTTCAAAAACGACGGCAACACCCTTCCCGGGCTCAACCCTCACCACCTTGCAATCCAACGGAAGGACGGGACTCACGATCAATCGAGCGTGAAACGTCGCCCCGAGCCAGAGCGGGGGCGTCAGCTCCACAAAAAGGCCCTGGGGACCGATGTCACGAACGGTCCCGTTCAAAACGGCCGCTCCCCATTCGATTTCGATGTTGCCTCGAAATTTCCTGCGCGTGAACTGGCGGCGCTCGGCTCTTGCAGCCGCTTTTTCCAAAGGTGGAGTGGTCATTTATTGCCCCCACGCAGGATGCTATGTTCCGAGTCGCGGAGTGTCAAGTTTCAGGTGGCGCAGACTTCAGCTTGTGGGAGTTGGTACTTCCAAGGACGAAACCCCACAGGCTGAAGCCCGCGCTACTTGTGCGCGAGTTCCTCGCGCAGGAGCGCGCGCACATGTTCCGGAAGCCGCGAAAGTTCGAGCAGATCCTCGATCTCGCGGCGTGGCAGGCCGGGCACGAGCTCGGGCACGCGTTCCGGCGGCATCCGGGGATGGCGCAATAACGCCACGCGAATGTTGACCAGCTTCGACCATTTGTCGTGCTTCGCCACGGCGGCGACAATCCGCGCCGGCAGCGATTCCTTGGCGAGTGTCTTCAGCAGTTGCGATTCGGTAAGAAACGAATTGTCGAGGGCCACGCGTGCCACTTGCTCCGGTCCATGCGCGACGAGGCCCGCTGCGATGCGCGTCGAGCCGCGGCGCGCCAGCATCAACTTCTGCCCCAGAGGCAATTGCGGCAACTGCGTCAGCACGCGCTCGTCTGCGAGCCGCCGGAGTTCCATGGAAGAACCCGGCAGGAGGCTGATCCGCACCAGGTCCATCAAGTGCAATTCGCGCAGCAGGCGCACGGCGATAAGGCGCGGCGTATGCGGATGCGCCGCGAGCCCAACGCGCACGCGATACGCCGCGCGCCACGCCTTGCGCTTGCTGATTTCTTCGAGCAGCAAACCCGAGAGGTCTTTTCGCTCGAGCAGAAGACACAAATGCGTTTCATCAAACGCGGGATTTTCGATCAAGGAACGAAGCAAGTCCTCGCTGCCCGATATGAGCAGCTCGGGGATCTCTTCGAGCCCCGCGGTGCGCGCGGCCAGCAGATCGACTCTGTCTTCAGGCGCCATGGGACGCGGCTTGCGGCGGCGAGTCGGCAAGCCGCGCGGCCATGCGCGCGGCGCCCACCGCCGGGGAAATTTCGAGACGCGATATTTTCGCGCGCAGGGCGCCGCTCGTGAGCACGGAATCCAGAAGCGAATCCAGCATCCGGCTGTGGCCGAACACGCCGCCGCATTTCACGAGTGGAAATTGCAGATTTTTCATTCCCAGACGGCGGATCACAGTCAAAGCCAGGCTTCCCAGGCCGATCGCCGACGCGAACAAAATTTCCTTCGCCGCGCTGTCCTCGGAATTTGCCGCGGCTGCCACCACCGGAAATATTTTCGGAAAAACATCGTCCGGATTCTTCATGATCCGCAGGAGCAGATCGTCCCAGTCCGGACAGTCCAGAGCTGTGGGAATCATGTCGGACAGCACGGTGACGGGAGAGTCCGAATCGCGAGCGCGCGCCACGGCGGAAACGGCGCGCCGCCCGATCTCAAACGCGCTGCCTTCGTCGCCGATCCACGGCCCGTACCCGCCCGCGCGCGCGGTTTCACCTGCGGCGTTGCGTCCATACGCCACCGATCCCGTGCCCGCGATCAGGACAACTCCTGGCGCCGAACCGGCCGCCGCCTCCAGCGCAACTTCGTAATCCGTGGAGACATGCGCGAGGGCACCCGGAAACTCTTTCGTCAGGAACACCATCATGAGGCGAACGACGCTGCGGCGGCCCGCACCGGCGAGACCCGCGCATACGCTCGTGACGTCTGCCGGGCGAATTTTTGCGGCCGCGATCGCTTCCGCGGCGGCTTCGCGCAACGAGGAAAACGCGCCGTCGTATCCGGCGCGCAAAGGATTCGCCGGGCCGCCGCGTCCTTCGCCAATGACCGCTCCTTTGGCATCGAGCAAGACGCTTTCCGTCTTTGTTCCGCCACCGTCAAACCCGAGGGAGTAACCCATGGCACCTCATTGCCAGATATCAGTGTATTGAGTAGCACAGGCACTTTGCCTGTGCGGTTTTCGCGATTGTCGCTTGGCTGACCAGCTTGCACTTGCAGCTTACAAAACCGCGCAGGCAAAGTGCCTGTGCTACTTGCCGCGCGCTTGACGCCGCACAGTAGCGCACCTATTATCGCGTCGCCCTCAACATGCGCCTGACGTCTCTGGACCTTGCTGTCATCGTCGCCTACCTGGCCGGCATCACTCTGTTCGGCATCGCGTTCCGGCGGGGGCAGAGCACCGTCCGCGATTATTTTCTGGGCGGCCGCACGGCGCCGTGGTGGGCGCTGGCCCTGTCGATTGTCGCCACGGAAACCTCGACGCTCACGATTGTCGGCACGCCGGCGCTGGCATTTGCGGGAAATCTTACGTTCCTGCAATTTGTGTTCGGGTACCTCGTCGGCCGCGTGGTGATCGTCCTGTTGTTTCTTCCCCACTACTTCCGCGGAGAATTCTATACGGCCTATCAATTGATGGAAAGGCGGTTTGGCGCAAAGGTAAAGGCGGTCGCGGCGTCCACGTTTCTCGTAACCCGCGTTCTTGCCGAGGGCGTACGCGTTGCGGCGATCGCGCTGGTTGTCACGGCGGCGCTGGGCACCGGGCAGCGCACTTCCATCCTGCTGATCATGGCTCTTGTGTTGATCTACACTTTCGAGGGCGGGATGAAGGCCGTGATCTGGACTGACGTCGTGCAATTCATTTTGTATATTTCCGGTTCGCTCGCCGCATTTGTTCTGCTGCTGCACAGGATTCCCGGAGGTTGGGGAACGATCGTTCAAGCTGCCGCACCTGCGCACAAATTTCGCATCTTCGATTTCTCGTTCAGCTTTACCAATCCGGCAAAGCTGTACACGTTCTGGTCCGGCATAATCGGAGGCACTTTTTTCACGATGGGAACCCACGGAACGGATCAGACCATCGTGCAGCGGCTTCTGGCCGCCAAATCCGAACGCGAAAGCAAACTCGCGCTGCTCGCCAGCGGCGCCATCGTTCTCTTTCAATTTGCGCTATTTCTGGTCCTGGGAGTGATGCTTTACGCGTGGCACGGAGCGCCCGCCGTGATTGCAGGCCGCAGCTACGATTCTGTTTTCCCTGATTTCATCGTCACCGCTATGCCAGCGGGCGCGCGCGGGCTCATGATTGCCGCGATTCTGGCTGTCGCGATGTCAAACGCCAGCGGATCGCTCAATTCTCTGGCCGCGTCGAGCATCGTCGATTTTCAGCACCTGCGCGGCCTGCGCGCGATGGAAGAAAACCCCAAACGCCTGCTGCGACGTTCGCGCTGGATGACGCTGGTCTGGGGAATCGCGCTTGCGATTCTTGGCACGGTGCAATGGGGCCCGATGCTCGAGGCGGGATTGACGATCGCCGCCATCACGCTCGGGAGCCTGCTCGGACTTTTCTTGCTGAGCTTTCTATTCCCGCGCGCGACAGCCACTGGCGTCCTGACCGGCATGTTCGTGGGCCTCGCCGCGATTCTCTACGCCCACTTCCGCACGCCGCTTTTGTGGACCTGGTACGTTCCGCTCAGCGCGGTGATTACTTTCGTGACCGGCGCGCTTGTGAGTCTCGCAACCGAGACGCCCGCCGCTGTTCGTGATGAAAGATGAGCAACGGGAAAAAACTCGAACTCGTTCGCGGCCTTGGAAAATGGTCGTCGGCCGCGATTGTTGTTGGCACCATGGTTGGCACGGGAATTTTCCTGAAGCCTGCTGAAATGGCCGCCGACGCGAGTTCATTGTTCCTCGTGCTCGCCGCGTGGGTCGTCGGCGGGGTGTTGTCCCTGTTCGGCGCGCTCGCCTTTGCCGAACTGGGCGCCGCGCTTCCCGAGGCCGGGGGCGAATACGCCTATTTGCGGCGAGCCTTCGGTCCCGTTTGGGGTTTTCTATTTGGCTGGATGCATTCGATCGTCGGGCGGCCGGCTTCCGAGTCCTCGATTGCAGCGGGCCTTCTCCGCTTCTGCGCGTTCCTCGTCCCCGCCGTGGCCGCGCCGATTTTCACCGCTCACCTTTCGTCACCGTTCTCACATGCCCCGTACGCATTCGCCTTCACCTGGGCGCAACCGTGTGCCGTCGCAGCGCTCGCCTTATTCGCATTCATTAATTTTCTGGGCGTTCGCGCCGGGGGACGCGTGCAAGTGATTCTTACTGTCATCAAGATTTCATCCGTCGCCGCGATTATCGTCGCTGCCTTCGCAATCGTGCGGCCCGGCGGCGCGGGATTTCATCCGTTTTTTCCTTCTGGCTACAGCGCGATCACTCTCACCGGATTTTTTGGCGCGCTCTCAGCGGCTCTCTGGGCATATGACGGGTGGGAAGACTTGAATCTCGTGGGCTCGGAAGTGGAAGACCCGCAACGAAACATTCCGCGCGCGCTGATCCTGGGCGTGCTGTTTTGCATCGTGCTCTATGTTTCGTTCAGCATGGCCGCGCATTGGACGCTTCCGTTCGCAGCGATTGCACAATCATCGCACGTGGCTTCGGACCTTGTCGCGCGCATCTCCGGCCGCAATGCTGCCCTGTGGGTGACACTGGCGATGGCGATTTCCGCGCTCGGGACGCTGAACTCTTCCGTGCTTTCCGGCGCGCGCGTGCCGTACGCGATGGCGCGCGACGGTATCTTTTTTCACGGGACGGCGGAAATCCATCCCCGGTTTCGAACTCCCGGCGGCGCGATTCTGTTCGAATTCGTAATTTCCAGCCTCTTCGCGCTGACGGGAACGTTCGAAGAACTTACTTCCCTGTTTCTTTTCGCCACCTGGATTTTTTACGCGCTCGCCGTCGCCGCGATGATCAAAATGCGGCGCACGGAGCCGGGACTCGTGCGTCCGTATCGCTGTTGGGGGTATCCGTGGGTGCCAGCGGCGTTTCTGGCGGGCGCAGCAGCGCTAACAGTAACTCTGTGGCTTGCGCGTCCCGTTCGTTCGTCTATTGGCCTCGTATTGATTTTTTCAGGATTGATTTTTTACCGGCACTGGCAGAGAAAGCTTCCCGTACATTCGTAAATCGTTCGAACGCCCGAGTGGCGCGTGCTTCATCCTGTGGCTTTTGGTCCTTGCAAGAATGAACCGCCGCAAGCTAAAGCATG
>Ga0182024_10020727_pt1 | contig 11991 bp, 9 predicted proteins | sample P32metaG_FD_120480 | JGI IMG/M metagenome (GOLD analysis project Ga0182024, IMG submission 120480) | Permafrost microbial communities from Stordalen Mire, Sweden - P3-2 metaG (Illumina Assembly) | ecosystem: Environmental > Terrestrial > Soil > Wetlands > Permafrost | place: Sweden: Stordalen... | reverse complement strand
GCCGCGAAGGGAATGTGGGCGTGGTTAGCCGGGCCCGCGACCTGATGAGCCGACCCGTGGCTCAGCAGGCTGACCGCGCCGTTCGAGCCGATGAAGTAAAGCGCGCCCGGGGCAGACCCGGCCGTCGCGGAGCTGGGCGCCAGGTCCGGGTAGTTCACCGGTTCCTGGGCCCGGACGCCGCCGATGTACTGGGTCCGGCCGTTGATCTCCAGCACTACCGACCTGCTGATCGGCTGCTGCCCATACGACGTGCTGGTCAGCGTCGTCACGAGCTGCGCCGCCATCCGGCGCAGCTGCTGCGGGCCGGCGCCCGCCGCGGCACCGCCCAGGTTCACCACCGCGCTCGGCCCGGCGACGGTGACCCCGCCGAGCAGGGTGGTGCCGTCCGGGAAGGCAGTCGTCGTGGCCGCCGCGAGCCAGCTCGTCGCGTCCTGGTTGGTCATCAGCAGCGCATGCACCAGGTTGGTGGCCACGCCAGCGTAATTATGCTGCTCCGGGGCGAATACCGGCTCCGGCACGAGGGACTGGCCGGACGGCGCCCAGAAGTACAGGTTGCGCGGCTGGTACATATCCTCGAAGTCCGCCTGGGTCAGCAGCAGCGACGTGCGCGGAAGATCGGTGATGAACCACTGGTTATTGATCCGGGCGAGCTTGAACCTGTAGACGCGCGATCCGGGGCTGTAGAGGTACTGCCCGATATTGCTGATCGTCGCCAGCTGCTGGCCGGTCAGGCTGACCGTGGCCGCCTGGGCCACCTCGCCGGACTCGCCTTCCAGGTTGCCCGGGCCGGGCCGGTTCTGCGCCACGCTTAGCTGGGACCGGACTACCGTGACGGCCCAGCTCGGCTGGAAGTTCCTGCGCAGCTGCGGGGAGAGGAACCGGCGGGCGGCGGCGTGATTGTTGGTGACGCTCGCGCTGGCCGCCAGGAAGCCCTGCACGATCTGCGCGGGTTTCCAGTCGCCATTCGGCACGGGCGGGATGGGCTGCACGAACTGCTGCACCTGGCCGCCGGCTCCGGTGACGCGCTCGGGCCGGCCGACCGTCGGGACAGTGGCGCACCCGCACGCCAGGGCGGTGACCGCGGCGCCCGCGGCGACTAGGCGCAGGGTCGCTCGCCTGCTAGCCACGCGCGGGAACCTCGCTTTCGCGGCCAGAGTCTGGTGCGGGCCCGGCCCCGCGCCGCTGGCCTGGGACCTCCGAGCCGACCGCCCCCCGCGGCTGGCCCGGGACCTCCGAGTCCCCGCCTTCCGGCGGATGGCTCGGGGCGTCGGAGTCGCTTGCCTCCCGTGGCTGGCCCGAGACCTCCGGCTCGACCGCCTCGGGCGGCTCGACCGCCTCGGGCGACCCGCCTGCTGAGTCGGCAGGCTCGCGACCGAAGGCTGGCCCGGCGGGCAGCTCGACCACCACCGCGTCGACGTCAGCCGCGCCGGGCTCGAGTGGCAGCGGCGACCCGGCCAGCGCCTCGCCCGCGATCCGCGGCAGGGTCAGCCGGAACACCGAGCCGCGGCCAGGCTCGCCCCAGGCCTCCAGCCAGCCGCCGTGCAGGAGCGCGTCCTCCAGGGCTATCGACAGGCCCAGGCCCGTGCCGCCGGTGGTCCTGGCGCGAGCCGGGTCGGCGCGCCAGAACCTGTCGAAGACCAGCTGCTCCTCCCCCGGTCTCAGGCCGACGCCGAAATCCCGCACGGCCACGGCCACGGCCACGGAATCCGCGGCCACCGTCACCACGGCCTCCCGGTTCTCGCCGTGCTCGACCGCGTTCACCAGGAGGTTGCGCAGGATGCGCTCGACGCGGCGGCGGTCGACCTCGGCGATGCAGGGCTCGGCGGGCAGCCGGAACTCGATCTTGGTGCCGCGCCGCTCGGCGAGCTGCTGTGCCACGTCGGCCGACTGCCGGGCGACATCGCAGACGTCCACGGGCTCGGCATCCAGCGTGGCCGCGTTGGCGTCGTACCTGCTGATCTCCAGCAGGTCGGTCAGCAGCGACTCGAACCGCTCCAGCTGACTCTGCAGGAGCTCGGCCGACCTGCCGGGGCTGGCCGCGAAGTCCTCCCTGGCCGCGAACAGGACATCGGCGGCGATCCTGATCGTCGTCAGCGGAGTGCGCAGCTCATGTGAAACATCGGAGACGAACTGCCGTTGTACCTGCGACAGGTCCTCCAGCTCGCGCAGCTTCTCCTGCAGGCTGGCGGCCATCTGGTTGAACGACGTCGCGAGGGCAGCCAGGTCGTCGGAGCCGCGGACCTGCATGCGCTCGTCCAGGTTTCCGGTCGACAGCAGCAGGGCCCCGCGCGCGGCGAGCCGGACGGGGATCACCACCCACCTGGTCACGAGCCAGGCGATCGCAGCCAGCAGGAACACCACGGCGACGCCGACCAGCAGCAGGGTCCGCTGCGCCTGGGCCAGGCTGCCCTGCTCGGCGGTCAGCGGGAAGTAGTAGTACAGCTGGTAGACGCTGCCGAACGGGCCGCCGTAGACCAGGCCCGGTGCCTGCGGCTGACCAAGGACGCTCATGCTGTGCGGCTCGAACCGCAGCACGCTCGGGTTGGGCCGCCTCTCCTGCTCAACCTGCTGGACCAGCGCGGCGGGCGGCGACGGCACGTTTCCCGAGAATCCGACGGACGCGCCGCCGCTGAAGACCGGCGACCCCTGGTATTTCGGCGGCAGCGTCACGATGACCGCGTAGTCGGTCCCGGAGGTGCTGCTCGTGGACTGCAGGTTGGACACGATGTCGTACATGATCTGGCCCGAGGAGGCGTTCGGAAGCGATCGGACGCCCGCCCAGCCCTGCGCGAGGGCGAGCCCGACGGAGGTGACGTTGGCCGCCGATTTTTCCTTGCTCGCGATGATGTTCTGCGCGATCTGCTGCATCAGCACGAAGCCCAGAACCGTCACGACCAGGCCGGACACCACGAAGGTGGCGGTAATCACGCGGAGCTGCAGCGACCGCCGCCATCGGTCGCCGACCTTGACGATGGCGCGCCGCGCGCGGCGGCGGACCCGGAACGCCAGCCTGGCCAGCCGCCTGGCCTGGGCAAGCGCCCGCCGGGCGGCCGGTGAGTGACGCCACGCGACTGCCTGCCCGCCGACGGCTGCCCCCTTCATCGCCTTTCTCCGTTGGAAGATTTACCGGCTTGGCGGATCGTCGTCACCCGCCCCGGCGGATTTCAGCCCGGTCCCGCCTTATAGCCCACACCGCGGACCGTCACGACGATCTCCGGCCGCTCCGGGTCCTTCTCGATCTTCGCGCGAAGCCGCTGGACGTGCACGTTGACCAGCCGGGTGTCCGCGGCGTGGCGGTATCCCCAGACCTGCTCAAGCAGGACCTCCCGGGTGAACACCTGACGCGGCTTGCGCGCCAGGGCGACCAGCAGGTCGAATTCCAGCGGCGTGAGACTCAGCGGCTCGCCCGCCCGCTTCACCGCGTGGCCAGCCACGTCGATGGACACGTCCCCGATCGATAGCATCTCCGGCGCCGGGTCATCGGTCCGGCGCAGCCGGGCCCGGACCCGCGCGATCAGCACCTTCGACTGGAACGGCTTCACGATGTAGTCATCGGCGCCGGATTCCAGGCCGAGCACGACGTCGACGGTGTCGCTCTTGGCCGTGAGCATGACGATCGGCACTCCGGACTCAGCGCGGATCTGGCGGCACACATCGATGCCATCCATCCCCGGCAGCATCAGGTCTAGCAGCACGAGGTCCGGTTTGAAGTCACGGAACGCCTCCATCGCCCTGTCACCGTCGGCGACGAAGGTAGGCTCGAATCCTTCGCCCCGCAGGACGATTCCCAGCATCTCGGCGAGGGCTGCATCATCATCGACGACCAGCACGCGACCCTTCATAATCCTCATCGTTCCACGTCGGCGGTGGCTCGGGGGGCAGCAAATCTTCCTGATCCCGCGCCCAGGACTCGCAGATTACCTGCAGTGACCGGCTGAATGACCCCAAGTTCTGTCACGATGGCGGTTATCAGTGCGGGCGGCGTCACGTCGAAGGCCGGGTTATAGGCAGCAGTTCCGGCCGGCGCGACGAGCTGTCCGGCCAGTGTGACCACCTCCTGCGCCGGCCGCTGCTCGACCGGAATCGCGGTCCCGTCCGGCGTATCGGCGTCCACCGTCGACTCCGGCGCCACCACGACGAACGGCACCCCATGATGGCGGGCCAGCACCGCCAGGCCGTAGGTGCCCACCTTGTTGGCGACGCTTCCATCAGCCGCGATACGGTCAGCACCCGTCATGACCAGGTCAACCTGGCCGGCCGCCAGCAGCGAGGCCGCGGCCCCGTCGGCCAGCACCGCATGCGGGATCCCGGCCCGGCCGGCCTCGTAGGCCGTAAGCCGGGAGCCCTGTAGCAGCGGCCGGGTCTCGTCGACCCACAGCTGGGCCAGCCGTCCCGCCCGGTGGGCGGCGAGTATCACCGCGAACGCCGTGCCCTCCCCCGCCGAGACCAGGCGGCCCGTATTGCAGTGGGTCAGGATCCGGGCGCCGGGTGGCACCAGCTCAAGGCCGTGCGCGGCCATGGCCGCACTGGCCGCGGCGTCCGCCGCGGCGATCTGGTGGGCCTCGGCGAGAGCGGCTCGCGCCGCAGCCTGGCCCGGCTCCGGGCCGCAGATCTCCAGCGCACGCTCGTAGGCAGCGAGCGCCCGCCCGACCCCCCACGCCAGGTTGACCGCGGTCGGCCTGGCGCTGGAGATCGCGGCCGCAGCCGCCCGGACGTCACCGCCGCCCGCGGCGGCCAGGGCCACGCCGTAGGCACCGGCCACACCCAGCAGCGGCGCCCCGCGCACCACCAGCCGGCTGATCGCGTCCACCAGTGCGGGGACATCGGCGCAGGTGACGATCGCCTCCTGCGCGGGGAGCCTGGTCTGATCCAGCAGCTCGATCGCGGGACCAGCCGGCGGGCTCAGCCAGCGCAGCACGGGGATAATCACAGCACGAGTGTGCGTCGTCCGGGCGCCACGACGCCAGACAACGGCGAAGCCGGATCCAAGTCCCTGCGGGCAATCGCCCGGCACCCCTATCCGAACTACTGACGAGGTCGGCCCGGTTCGCGCGGAAATAGGCCAATTCGTAACATCGCTTGGCCGGGCCCGGCGCCTGCCATCGTGGAAGTATTGGGGCCGGATCGGCGGCGCCGCCGGGTCGGCCAAACGGACGGCGGCCACACGGGAGCCGCCAGGGAGCGCAGATGACCGACAACACGCCCCGGGAGGGCGAGCCGGACCAGCCAGGCACAGGTCCGGCGGACCAGCCGGGCGACCAGCCGCCGGCCTACGGCCAGCCCGGCTACGGACAGCAGCCCGCGCCCGAGTACGGCCAGCAGCCCGGATACGGGCAGCAGCCTCCGTATGGGCAGCCGGGATATGGGCAGCAGCCCGGATACGGCCAGCCGCCCGGGTATGGGCAGCAGCCTCCGTATGGCCAGCAGCCCGGATATGGGCAGCAGCCTCCGTATGGGCAGCCCGGGTACGGGCAGCCGCCCCGTTACAGCCCGCCGCCTGGCTATGGGCCGGGCGGCTGGAACACCGCTGGGGCTCCGCAGCCGGGCGGCATCCCGCTGCGGCCACTTGCCCTCGGCGACATCCTGAACGGAGCCATCACCGCCATCCGCCGCAACCCGGCGGCGACGGTGGGCCTAGCCGCCATCGTCCTGGGCATCTCGGGCATCGCGACCACGGCCGTGGCGCTCGCCCTGCACGGCAGCCTCACCAACGCCGAGACTGGCTTGTCCGCCGGGTCGGTTGACCTCAATAACCTGCAGAACTCGCTTGCCTCACTCGGCGTGATCTTCGCAGTGTCGGCGGTGGTGGGTCTCATCGCGCTGGTGGTCCTGACCGGCATGCTCACCGCGGTGATCGGGCGGGGGGTACTGGGCCAGCAGGTCAGTATCGGCCAGGCGTGGCGCGTCGTCCGGCCCCGGCTGGCCGCTGTCTTCGGCGTGACCCTGCTGACGTGGCTGATTCTGGCGGTCTTGTGGATCCCGTACGTGGTCATCCTCATCGTCCTCATCGCCACGCATCTGACCGTGCTGGCCGCGATCTTCGGGATCGTCGGGTTCCTGGCCATGATCGCCGCCGAGGTCATCACCTGGATCCGCTTCAGCCTCGCCCCGCCCGTGGTGGTGCTCGAGCAACTCGGGCCGGCCGCGGCGCTGCGCCGGTCCTGGCAGCTCGTCTCGCGGAGCTTCTGGCGGCTGTTCGGGATCTTCTTGCTGACCGTGATCATCGTGACCATCGCCGGGCTGATCCTGCAGATCCCGTTCGACATCGTGAAGTCGCTCGTCGGCGGCGGGTTCGGCTCCATCGGCGCCACCACCTCGACCGCGAGCATCATCGTCAGCGGCATCGGCAGCATCGTCGTCGGCGCGATCACGCGGCCGGTGCTGGCCGGAGTGACGGTCCTGCTCTACGTGGACATGCGGATGCGCAAGGAGGGACTCGACCTCGTCCTGCGGGATGCCGCGCAGAACCAGCAGATGACCGGCGAGGAGTTCGCAGGGCTCTGGCGCGCGGGGGCGCCCGGCCCGGGGGCCGCCGCTCCCGCCCCGCCGACGTCGTGGTGACCCGGCCAGATCGCCAGCTTGACCGACCCCGCGACCAAGGGCTGGCGCGCGACGCCGCGCCACCGGCCGTCCCCGGATCGGCGAGCGCGTAACGCCATGCCGCCAGTGCCCCTTAACCGGCCCACAGGCCAGCGTCGTGAACGCGGCGTCGCTGCCGGAACAGCGACCATAACCGCACGTTCACGACGTTCGACCGCTGCCTTGACGGGGGTCTGGGGCGGGGTGGGGGCAGGGATCGGACGCGGGCCCGCGCAGCAGCTGGCCCGGCGCGAGCTGGCGAGGTCCATCTACAAGCCCTCGCTCTGGCACCGGATCCTGAACGCGATCAACCGGTGGCTGAACTCGGCCCTCGGGTCGGCGGGGCCGCAGCATTCGGGCTGGTGGACGCTGATCGTGCTCATCGCCGTCGGCGTCGCGATCATCTTCGGCGTGGTCGCCTGGATCGGGCCGGCCCGGCGGGCCCGGCGCCGGCGGCCAGTCGCCGTCCTGGCCGGAGGACAGCTCACCGCCGGCGAGCACCGGGGGAACGCCGAGCGGCTGGCGGCCAGCGGCGACTTCGCGGGCGCCATCATCGAGCGCGTGCGGGCGATCGCGGTAGAGCTGGAGTCGCGCGGCGTCCTGCTGCCGCGGCCGGGCCGGACCGCAAGTGAGCTGGCTACCGAGGCCGCCGCCGCGCTACCGGGCGACGCCGCGGGGCTGCGCGACGCGGCCCGGCTGTTCGACGACGTCCGCTACGGCGGCCGGGCCGGGACACTCGTGGGCTACCACCGAGTCCGGGATCTCGACTCGGGCATCGCGTCGGCCCGCACTCCGGCCGTTGCCGCGGCCGGCCCGGCGGGTGCCGCGCGCGCCGGCGGCGCCGGAGCGGGACCGCCGGCATGAGCGCGACGACCCTGGACACCGCGGCGAGGAGCACCGCCGCCGGCCCGGCGGCCGCGGACCGGTGGCGCGAGTGGCGAGCCCCGCTCGCGATCATCGTCTTCGTCCTGCTGGCCGGGACGGCCATCGCGCTGCTCCAGCCGGGGCCGGCGGTGACCGGTTATCTCAGCCCCGACGCCAAGGGGGCCGACGGCACCCACGCCCTCGCCGACATCCTGGGCGAACGCGGCCATGGCGTGCAGACCGTTACTACGGCCGGGGCCGCCGTCGCGGCAGCCGCACCCGGCACCACGCTGGTCATCACCAGCCCGTATCTGCTGACCGCCGCGGAGCTCCGGGCCCTCAGCCGGACGCCGGCCAGCCTGGTGATCGCCGAGCCCGGCCCGACCACGCTGGCCGCGCTGGCCCCTCAGGTCACTCAGGATGGCGGCGCACCGGTCAGCCCGCTGCCAGCTGCCTGCACGCTGCGCGCCGCCACCCTGGCCGGCCCCGCCGACCTGGGCGGACCGGGCCTGCGGGTGCGGCCCGGCACGCCGGGGGTCGCGCAGTGCTACCGCTCCGGCGGGCTGGCCACCCTCGTCCAGCTCCGGTCCGGCGGGCGCCTGATCACCGTGCTGAGCACGGGTGATCCCCTGACCAACGCCTACCTGGCCCGGCAGGGCAATGCGGCCCTGGCCATCAACCTGCTGAGTGCTGGCGGCAAGGTGGTGTGGCTGGTGCCCTCGTTCCCGCCCAGCTCGGCTTCGGCGGGCGGGTCCCGGTCCTTCGGCAGCATGGTGCCGCTCGCTGCTTACCTGGTGGCCATCCAGCTCGGCGTGGCCCTGCTGCTGACGGCGTTGTGGCGGGCACGCAGGCTGGGCCCGCTCATCACCGAGCGGCTCCCGGTCGTGGTGCGGGCCTCGGAAACAGTCGAGGGCCACGCCCGGCTGTACCGGTCCCGGCGGGCGCGCGACCGGGTAGCTGCCGCGCTGCGGGGTGCCGTGCTGGCCCGGGTAACGCCGGCGATCGGACTGCCGCCCGCGGCTACGCCAGCCGCCGTGACCGCGGCGCTGGCCGCCAGGTCCACACTGGACGAGGCCCGGATCGCGGATCTGCTGTATGGTCCAGCGCCCGGCAGCGACGCGGCGCTCGTCACGCTGGCCAGTGATCTGGACGCCCTCGAAGGAGAGGTACGCAGGTAGTGAACGTCGAATACCCAGGCGGCGCGATAGGAAGCCTGACGGCAGCCGGCGCGACCGCGGGCGGTTCAGCAACGGGCGGCGCGACGGCGCAGCGCGACCTGCGGGCGCCGCTTGGCGCCGTGCGAGCCGAGGTCGCCAAGGCCGTGGTCGGACAGGACCAGGTGGTCAGCGGGCTGGTCATCGCCCTGCTCTGCCAGGGGCATGTGCTCTTGGAGGGCGTGCCCGGAGTCGCCAAGACGCTGCTGGTCCGGGCGCTCGCCGCCACGCTCTCGCTGGACAGCAAGCGAGTGCAGTTCACTCCCGACCTGATGCCGGGCGATGTCACCGGATCGCTGATCTATGACGCGCGGACGGCGCAGTTCGAGTTCCGGAAGGGACCGGTCTTCACGAACCTGCTGCTCGCCGACGAGATCAACCGGACCCCGCCGAAGACCCAGGCGGCGTTGCTGGAGGCTATGGAGGAACGGCAGGTCTCCGTCGAGGGAACGCCACGGCCGCTGCCGGTCCCGTTCCTCGTGGCGGCCACCCAGAACCCGGTCGAGTACGAGGGCACCTACCCGCTGCCCGAGGCCCAGCTGGACAGGTTCCTGCTCAAGCTCACGGTCGCGCTGCCCGAGCGCGCGGACGAGATCGGGATCCTCACCCGGCACGCGGCCGGCTTCGACCCGCGTGACCTGCAGGCCGCAGGCCTGCGCCAGGTCGCCAGCTCCGATGACCTCGCCGCCGCCCGGCAGGCGGTGACGCAGGTCAGCATCTCGGCCGAGATCACTGGCTATATCGTCGATATCTGCCGCGCCACGAGGCAGTCCGCGTCGCTGCAGCTGGGCGTGTCCCCGCGGGGAGCCACGGCGCTGCTGGCCACCAGCCGCTCCTGGGCCTGGCTGTCGGGCCGGGATTACGTGACACCCGACGACGTCAAGACGCTGGCCCGGCCGACGTTCCGGCACCGGATGCAGCTGCGTCCCGAGGCGGAACTGGAGGGCGCTACCCCCGACGGCGTCCTGGAGGGCGTGCTGGCCTCGGTGCCGGTGCCCAGGTGAGCCCGGTGCAGTGGTAGGCGGGGGCAGATGGCGCTGACGGGACGCGCGGCGATAGCGGCGCTGGTCGGGACGCTGGCCACGCTCGCGTTCCGCGATGTCGCCGCCCTCCTGACCGTTGACGGCCTGATCCTGCTCGGGATCGTGGCCGACTGTGTCCTCGCCGCCGGCGTCCGGCAGCTGCGGGTCGCCCGGGCGGGCGACACGAGGATCCTGCTCGGCCAGCAGGGCACGGTCACGCTGACCATCGCCAACCCCGGCCGGAGGCCGCTGCGCGGGGTGGTGCGCGACGGCTGGCCGCCCAGCGCGGGCGCGCGTCCCGGCCGGTCGCGGGTCTTCATTCCGGCCGGCGGTCAGGTCACCATGTCGACCACGCTGATCCCGGAGCGCCGCGGCGACCGGCCCGGCGGGCTGGTCACGGTGCGCTCGCTTGGGCCGCTGCGGCTGGCTGGCCGGCAGGGCAGCCTCCGTGCGCCCTGGTCGGTCCGGGTGCTGCCGTCGTTTCTCAGCCGCCGGCACCTGCCAGAGAAGCTGGCCCAGCTGCGCCAGCTCGATGGCCAGCACCGCAGCATGGTGCGCGGCCAGGGCACGGAGTTCGACTCGCTGCGCGAGTACGTGGTGGGCGACGACGTGCGCTCCATCGACTGGCGTTCCTCTGCGCGGCGGACCGACGTGATGGTGCGGACCTGGCGGCCCGAGCGCGACCGGCGGATCGTCATCGTCCTGGACACCGGTCGCACCTCGGCCGGCCGGGTGGCGGGCATCCCGCGCCTGGACGCGTCCATGGACGCCGCGCTGTTGCTGGCGGCGCTGGCCTCGAGGGCCGGCGACCGGGTGGACCTGCTCGCCGTGGACCGCCAGGTCCGGGCCCGGGTGATCGGCGCCGGGCGCGGTGACGTGCTCGCCGCGTTCACCGGGGCGATGGCGATCCTCGACGCCGAGCTCACCGAGCCGGACTACGGACTCATGGCCAGCGCGGTACTCGCCACCGCCCGGCAGCGCTGCCTCGTGGTGCTGCTCACCGACCTGAACCCGGCCGCCCTGGCCGAGGGCCTGCTGCCCAGGATCGCGCTACTGGCCGCCCGGCACCGGCTGCTGATCGGGGCCGTCGCCGATCCGCGAGTGGCGCAGATGGCCGCGGCGCGCGGCGACGCCGAGGCGGTCTATGAGGCGGGGGCGGCGGCCCAGGCGCAGGCCGGGCGGGCCGCGATCTCCGCGCGGCTGCGCCGCCGCGGGGTGGAGATCGTGGACGCCCCGCCGGATCGCCTGCCTCCCGCTCTCGCCGACGCCTACCTGCGCCTGAAGGCCGCCGGGCAGCTCTGATGTAGCCCCCGATAATGGCTGCGCCGCCGCTCACCCGGCAGGCGCGGGCTCACCCCCGGCGTATTCCGGGTGAGGCTGGTGGACTGCCCCGCCTTCGTATTCCGGGTGGGGCCGCAGGGCCGCTGCGTTCGCCGCGGTCGCGCCCATCGTGGCGAAGACCGCCGCCGCGATGGCCAGGGGCGCAGATCACCGCCAGCGCCGTCATACTCGTACCCACGGTATTCGGGCATAAGGCCATGCGTGGCCTCGATACCAGCGAGGCTCCCGATCGCCGGGCGCCATCGATCGCCTACCCGGCGCTTCCCGGCGCCACCGAGCCGCGGCCGCTGGACAAGCTGATCGGAACGACCCACGCCCAGGTGCTCACCGAGCTCAGCGCCCCGCTCGCGACCGGTGAGCTGGCCGAGCGTCTTCACCTCAGCCCGAGCACCGGCTCCTACCATCTGCAGGTCCTGCACCGCGCCGGCCTCGTCCGCCGCACCCGCCAGGTCTTCTACCACAATGTGCGGGCAGACTGGGAAGCGCGCTCGCAGGCCCGGCCCTAGCCGGCGACCGGCGCGAAGTCCGGCGCCTCCTCGATGTCGGCTGATAGGCCTGCCCGGACGGCCCGGCGCCCGAGCACGAGTACATAGCTGAGGAACGCGACCTCCGCGCAGGCTCCGATCAGGATGCGGCCCCAGGTTGGCAGGTGCGAGGGGGTCACGAAGGCCTCGATCACCCCGGAGACGAGCAGCACGACGATCATGCCCAGGGCAATGGTGATCGTCGACCGGCCCTCCTCGGCCAGCGCGCGCCCCCGGGGTCTTGGACCCGGGTCGATGATGGCCCAGCCCAGCCGCAGCCCAGCCGCGGCGGCGAGGAAGACAGCCGACAGCTCCAGCATCCCGTGCGGGAGGATGAGGCCGAAGAACTCGGCGGTCTTGCCGTGGCCGATCATCAGCCCGCCGTCGATGCCGAGGTTGAGCGCGTTGTCCAGCAGGACGAACAGGGTCGGCAGCCCGAGCAGCACG
>Ga0182024_10020726_pt1 | contig 11992 bp, 10 predicted proteins | sample P32metaG_FD_120480 | JGI IMG/M metagenome (GOLD analysis project Ga0182024, IMG submission 120480) | Permafrost microbial communities from Stordalen Mire, Sweden - P3-2 metaG (Illumina Assembly) | ecosystem: Environmental > Terrestrial > Soil > Wetlands > Permafrost | place: Sweden: Stordalen... | reverse complement strand
CTGGCCCAGATCGGTGCGCACCACCGCGGTTACGTCGGCGGTTCGCGCCGATGGTTCGATCAAGGTCAGGATGCCCTGGGTGAAAACGGCGAGAAAGAAGAAAAGGACGCCGGCGACCAGAGCCACAAAGCGCGCAGTCATTCGGCCGGCCCTCCCGCAGGAATCGGGTTCATACCGCTACGGATAGGTTCTCTCGCTTCGCTCGGACGGGTGAGCGCTGTCATCATCAAATTGATCACAAGCAGGGACATGCCGATATCCATGCTGATGCCCGACAATGTCCGCACCACCCAATAGGGCCTCATGTGCACGATGGTGTCGACCCACTCGGTGCCGTTCATCCATTCGAAGCCCTGCTGCAGACCTGCGGCGGTCAGCACCAGGCCCATCGTGGTGATGCCCACGGCGATCAGCCAGAACGACCAGTTCCCCATCGTCCACGACCACAGCTCGCGCCCGAACAGCCGCGGCCAAGTATAGACCAGACCACCTATCGCCCAGACCACGAACGTTCCGAACACGGTGAGATGGGAGTGCGAGATGACAAAGTCGGAGAAATGGGTGGGTTGCTGGATCACGCGCAACGCTTCGAGCGAGCCCTGGAAGCAGCCGGCAAGATACATGAGCGCGCCCATGATCAGGAACTTCGCCGGAAGATTCCTCCCGAAGCCCTCCCACTTGCCCTTCACCGTTCCGAAGAAGTTCACGAGCACGGTCCACACTGGAATGATTAGCAGCATGGACGTGACAATCGCGATCGTCTCGGCCCAATCGGCGATCGGACTGTAAAGATAATGATGAATACCGACGAACGGATAGAACAGGGCGAGGGCCCAGAAGCCGACGAGCGAAAGCTTATGCGCGTAGAGCGGATTGCGCACGCTGACGGGCAGGTAATAGTAGATGAGCACGTAGCCGGCCGGCGTAATCCACAAGCCGACAATATAGTGGATATAGAGACCGTGGAATCCCGCGCTGTTGATGCCTGAAATCGTGTAAGGCAGAATAAAGCTGCCTAGAACAAGATTCATCGTCGTCCATACGAAGGCACCGATGAGATACCAGAGCGCGACGTAGAGCTGTGACTCGAGGCGCCGCGCGATGGTGGCAAGGAACACGTAGGTGGTCGCCGCGCATACGATGAAAAGCGGGATTTCGGAATACAGCGGCAGCTCGCCTGCCTCGAGCCCGTGGTTGTCGCCCACCCCTATTCCGATGAGACCGGCCATGATGGCCAGATTCCACACCCAGGCTGCCGGCACGCCCAACTGCCCCCAGACCACGCGAACGCCGCAGAGCCGCGGCACCAGATAAAAGCATTCGCCGATGAACAGCGACGAAAAGGCCCCCATGATCACGCCGTTGACATGGATCGGCCGCAGCCGGCCGAAGGTCAACCCAAGTTGCGTGGTGCCGAGATAATCGGGATAGTTGAAGAGGCCCGAAATGGTCACGCCAACCGACGGCGTGATCATGAGCCAGAACATCCCCCAGTATAGCCAGGTGCGCACCACCTGCTCATCGACCAGCCGATCGAGATCGACACCGGCGAACCTGCCCCGCAACTGCAACGTTTCCGCCATACCCCCCGTCCCCCGTTATCGCATCCTCACCCAGCGCGGCTGCTTCGGAATCTAATGAGCCTCGATATGCACCGAGGATGATCTCAACGTCGCCCCTTAATCCGCCTCTTCCGCGCAAACGGACGGCGGGCCCTGGGGCCCGCCGTATTGCGTCGAACTAGTACTTGCCGGGAACCAACACCGAACCGGTGTTCGACCAGTAGATGTAAGCTTCCAGGGCCTTCATCGCTTCCGACTCAGGATCGATCTTCTCGCCCTGGTTGGGTTTCTCGATGCACCAGTTGATCATGTCCCGCAGCGTCGCGAACTGGTTCATGCTCACCTGGAACTTCGGGAATGCCATCGGATGCGTGTCGGAGGCAAAGGGATGGCACATGGCGCAGGCCATCCCAGTGCCGGAGAGTTTGACCCCCATCTGCTTTGAAGTCGCCTCATCGCCATGGAACAAGAGATCGCCCTTCTTGACCTCGTCCATGAACACCTGATTGTAGGCTTCCAACTGCTGCGGCGTCACCGGCGTCTTGTTCGCCTCGGCAGGGCCGACGAGAACCGCAAAAATCACCAGGGTTGCGACCAACGAAGCGCCACAACCCGCGAAGAGGAATGTCTTTCTGGTAGTCATTGCCTAATCCTCCCTCAGTATGGGTACATCCGATCGGCTATCCGCGGACGTAGCACCTCCGGCTGGCTCAGCGAGGAATCCGGTCCCGACAGATCGGTAGCAAGGACCTCCTTGCGGCCCCACGCGACGTACTCGTTCTCATCTCGATCATTCTTCACGGTGTGGACACCCCAGCCCATGCCGTCGTAGATATCGCCGGGGTCGGCCCGGATCATCGGCACGGTGAGCTTGGGCACGCCCTCCGGGGCATAGGGCCACGGCCACGACGTCGCCAGCATGCCGATCGAGCGCATGGTCCCGATCTCGTTGTAGAGTACCTGGTGGACGTGACCATGGATGTTGGTGACGTTGCTGTAGGGCTTCAGGACCTCGTAGACGTCGCGCCAATCGCGTACCCAGAAGTTCCAGGGCGGGTAGTACTCGTAGAGCGGATTATGGGTGAAGATGACGATTGGCCGCGACTTGTCCCAATTGGCGAGCGTCTTCTGCAGCCAGTCGAGCCCCTCGCGGCCCACGCCGGCCCACGGACCGGCGACGCTTCCGTCGAGGGTCGCCATGTGGTCCATGCGCTCCTCGGGGCTCATCTTGCGCGCCGTCCAATAGTCCGGCCCGTGGCTCACGGTGTCGAGGCCGATAAACCGTACCCCCTTGTGATCCATGCTCCAACTGGGCTTGTCGAAGAGCCGCATCCACTCCTTTCCCATGTCGTAGTACCAGTCGTGCTCACCGGGGATGAATACCTTTTGAACCTTGACTTCCTTCAAGAGTTCAACTCCAAGCGCGAGCTCGTTGGCTCTGCCGAGCTGGGCCAGGTCGCCGCCGAAGATCATGAAGTCGGCCGGCGGGTTCATGGCTTGGATTTCCTTCGCGGCACGCTTGACCTTCTCGACGAACCGCGTGTTGACAGACTCCGGATAGAGGTGCGTGTCGGAAAGCCAGGCAAACTTGAAAGGCGCTTCGGCAGCGTACGCGATGTCGATGGTATTGATTAGCGGCCACCATGCGAAAGTCTGAGCGACCGTCGCCGCGCCGGTTAAGCACGATCGGTGGATGAAAGTGCGGCGCGTTAGCCGCATTTTGGGATCGGGACCCGCTCCAGGCCGTTGGAGCACCTCAGCTATCTCACGTCGTTCACGGTCAAGCTCGGACATGGAGGTCTCCTCTCGCTGAATTGCTTCCTCGACTCGTCTGACTCGCGTTTACTTCTTCTTCAATTCGATCGTCAGGATCGTTGGCTTGCCGCTCGCGACGGTGACGGATTGCTGCACCGGTCCGGTATAGGACTGCATCGCCACGAGGTTGTAAGTTCCGGGCGGCACGTCGGTGATGCTGAACTTGCCGTCGTCGCCAGTGATCGCGTAGTAAGGGTTGTCCACCACGTAGATCCAACCCTCCATCCAGCCATGCGCGTCGCAGTCGACGCGCACCGTGCCGGCGCGCGTGAGTTCCGTCGGAATTCGCTGCCCCTCATTCGGCAGCGCCATATTGAACACGGTGCGGTTGCCGTAATAGCCGTGGGTGTTGTGCAGCACCGGGTCTTTGTTGACGACGTCCAGCGGACCGGCGGGAATCACCTGAACATCGGGTACGAAGCGGCATTTTATGTTGTCGAGTTCAGGCGGCTTGCTCGCCGGCGACCAAGCTTTTCCCTTGGCCACCTCGACCAGGTACACTGCCGCATTCTTGACGACGTTGTCGGGCCCAACCTCGACCAGCGCCTCTTCGCGGATGCCGCCGCAGACCTCGACATCTTTGTTGGGGATGATCTTCCGGGTCGGTACCGGGCCGTTATAAATGACCTTGCCTTCGATCGTTCCGCCGCCCGAGACAGTGCCCGCCTCATAGGCAAGTGCAGGCATGGCGACCATAGCCGCCGTGACTGCCAACGCGGACAGTGCCGCGATGTGACTTACGCGTTTCCTCAAAAGATTTCCTCCTTGTCAAGAACCTGCTAGGAGGCAGTTGAATTGATCCTCGGCCCAATCCGCCGTCGCGAGAAATCAGAAACTCTTATAATGGTACCAGCAAATCTTATCGGCGAAGCCAGATGACCCGCTTGGAGTGACCGGCGCGATATCACAAAGCCCCGCCTAGGCGCCGACGATTACGTGATCGATCAAGTACATACGTCTACATCATGGACCCGCAAGGCGCGTTTGTACGTGGCTTCGACGCCAACACGCCGGCCGAGCGCATCGTCGATGTATTGCGAGGCGTCATGGCGCAATCTCGCCAGAAAGACCATCCCGCGATTGAAGCAGGCACTGAAAAACTCGTTTTCGCCGTGAACACAGCCGAGTCCAGAGGTGAAACGGATTGGAATCGGCCCGAAAACATTGTTCTGTTTTTTAGCAGCCTGCTAACCGAGCTAAACTCGGAGCGAGGGTTTGACCCCTGAGTCCGTCTTGCCGGTCACACTCGCGTCACTACGCCGCCGCGCGTTCGCAAGCCTACATGCGTTCCGCGCTACTTGCGGCCGGTAGCCTTCTGCTCGATCATGGCTACGACCTTACGGCCGGATCGACCAGCAGAACGTCTTTGCTCGGCGGCTTGACGTAATCGTACCCCTTGGCCGCGGCGCTCAAGGGGCGCCACGGCGACGATCTCGACTCGCCGGTCGGGAAACTGCGCGCTCGCGCAGAGTCACGGATAAGAGGATTGACACAAGGCGATTAATGGCTGGGGGTCGGACTGATCGCAAGATAAGAAATTTTGATATCCAAAGACCTTGGAATTATATTAAATCGAGCTCCGGGTGACGACATGCTGACTCTTCGGCAGCTTCGGTATCTCGACGCACTGGCCCGACATGGAAATTTCAGTCGGGCGGCGGAAGAATGCGCGGTGAGTCAACCCGCGCTCTCCATGCAGATTCGCGAGCTCGAACACGAGCTCGGGGCGGAGCTGGTGACGCGCCGTCAAGGCGTCTCCGTGGTCACCAAGGCCGGTGCTGAAGTCGCAAAACGCGCTGGCTCGATCCTCAGCGCCACCCATGACCTCGCAGATTGTGTACGCGGCGGCGGCCAGTTACTCAGCGGCAATTTGCGGATCGGAGTGATTCCAACGCTGGCACCCTACGTGCTCCCCCTACTGCTGCCGGAACTCCACCGCAGCCACCCGGACCTGCGTCTCGATCTGCTCGAAACCCAAACCAAGACGCTGGTGAGCGAGCTTGCTCAAGGGACATTGGACGTGCTCCTCCTCGCCCTCCCGGTCGAGAAGGCCGAGTTCGAAGCGATCGTCTTGTTCAGCGACCGGTTCCTGCTGGCCGTGCCGGCCGACGATCCCTTACCGGAACGCGCCAGGGTCAGCGCGCGCGACCTCAATACGCGCCAGCTGCTGCTGCTGGAAGAAGGCCATTGTTTGCGCGATCAGGCGCTGATCTATTGCGGCGAGCGCGGCTACGCCCATAACAAGCTCGGGGCGACCAGCCTAGCGACCGTCTTGCAGATGGTGGCAAGCGGCTACGGCGTGACACTGCTGCCCGAAGTCGCGATCGACGTCGAGGTGCGTGACGAGCGCGTGAAACTCCTGCGCTTCGTCGAGCCGCAGCCGCAACGCAATATCGGGCTGGCCTGGCGTCCGACCTCGCCCCGAAAGGCCGATTTCTTGGAGCTTGGCAAGATCTTGCTCAAAACGCTCAAGTGCGAGCCGGTGCACAAGTCTCAACTCACTCTCGCCGGAGGCATTGCGGACGTCGTGAACAGCTAACTCGGATCGGCCATCCCGGACGCCAGCATGACTCGTTTCCGTCACGTGGAGCCACACGGCCATGTCGTCGCCGCGCACGACGCTGCCGACAATCGCTCGCTCCCGTCACCTACTATTGGGCGGGCTTCCGACCTGTTCGATTGCGGAGGCGATCGATGCGCTATGGCGCCCCCCGCAGTCCGCGCCGCGACGAAATGTACCGTCCTACGCGGTGCGGATGTTAAAAGGAGCCGTCTGTTATTGCTCAAAAGATCGTCTGGAGGATGCAGAATTCAATTATCCATTTAGGAACGACGGAGCACCGTATCGCGATTGCTGGACGGGCTCGATAAGCGGGAGCCTGGGAACTATAAGCAAGAATGATTAAATAGCTCGAAGCCATTCGCTTAAGATCGAATGTGGGGTCTCAAAGCGTTGTTCCGGGAACACGGCATGAATAACCGGCATGGACTCATTCGCCTTTCGGCTCTTGGTTTGCTGATCCTCTCCAGCATCGTGTTCGCGTCCGCGCTAGTTATGAGTCAGGCGCCCGCGCGGGCTGCCACGACGGCCGTGACGATCGGCGGCCCGTTCACACTCTCGGCGCCGGACGGCACGACGGTGACCGATCAGACCTACCGCGGCAAATGGCTGCTGGTTTACTTCGGATACACGTTCTGTCCAAATAGCTGCCCGACGACGCTCCTTGAGATCGCCACCGCGCTTAAGAAGCTCGGCCCCGATGCCGCCAAAGTACAACCGCTCTTCATCACAGTCGATCCGCAGCGCGACGCGCCGGAAGTCATGCAACAATACACCCAGTCGTTCGATCCGCGGATCGTCGGGCTCACCGGCACTCCGCAGCAGATCGCAGCGGTCGCCCAGGAATACGGTGCCTACTACGTCCGTCACAAGACTGGACCCGGCGCCGGAGACTACGTCATAGACCATAGTACCTACCTTTACGTTATGGACCCTCGAGGCAAATTTTTCCGCGCCTTTGACGCCGACATCTCAGGCGATCGCATCGCCGACGCGTTGCGTGAACTCTTAGCGCCGGGACCTCATGAAGGAGCGGCTGAGATGCAAAGCTCGCGATGCAGCCGCGCAGGTAGCAGGTCAGAACAATTGCCGTCGCGGTAGCTTTTCGATGCCGCGGCAATCCCGCGGGGGTGGGCCATGAACTATGACGACTTTTTTTCCGACGCGATTGCGCAGTTGTGGGACCAGCGGCGCTACCGTGTGTTTGCGGATCTTGAGCGCATTGCAGGCCGATTTCCGCATGCGATCTGGCATTGCCCGCAGGGTCCGCGCGAGATCGTGATCTGGTGCTCCAACGACTACCTCGGTATGGGCCAGCACCCGAAGGTGATCGGCGCCATGGTCGAGACCGCGACCCGCATGGGAACCGGGGCCGGCGGGACGCGCAACATTTCGGGCACGAACCATCCCTTGGTCGAGCTTGAGCGCGAACTCGCGGATCTACACGCCAAGAACGCGGCTCTGGTCTTCACCTCGGGCTACGTCTCGAACGAAACCGGCATCTCGACCATCGCTAGGCTTATCCCGAACTGTCTAATCCTATCGGACGCCACGAACCACAACTCGATGATCGAGGGCATCCGGCAATCGGGAGCCGAAAGGAAGATCTGGCGGCACAACGATGTCGATCATCTCGAGAACCTGTTGCAAGCGGCGGGAGCGGACCGGCCAAAGCTGATCGTATTCGAAAGTCTTTATTCAATGGGCGGCGATGTCGCCCCGATCGGACGCATCTGCGACCTCGCAGAGCGATATGGCGCTATGACCTATCTCGATGAGGTCCATGCGGTCGGCATGTACGGCCCGCGCGGCGCCGGCGTCGCGGCACGCGATCGCACCATGGACCGCATCGACGTGATCGAAGGCACGCTCGCCAAGGCGTTCGGGTGCCTCGGGGGCTACATCACCGGAAGCGCCGCACTCATCGATGCAGTTCGTTCATGCGCCCCTGGCTTCATCTTCACCACCGCGTTGCCGCCGGCGATCTGTGCCGCCGCCACGGCGGCGATCCGCCATCTCAAGACATCACAATGGGAGCGCGACCGGCATCAGGAGCGTGCCGCCCGGGTAAAGAGCGTACTCAGTGCCGCGGCGCTCCCAGTCATGATGACCGACACACACATCATCCCTGTGGTGGTCGGCGATCCGCAAAAGTGTAAGGCTGCAAGCGACCTGTTGCTCAGCGGATACGGCATCTACATTCAGCCGATCAATTATCCGACGGTGCCGAAGGGTACCGAGCGCCTGCGAATTACGCCGACGCCCTGGCATGACGACGCTTTGATCGATCAGCTCGCCGCGGCACTCGCGGATGTCTGGTGTCGGCTCGCGCTGCCACTCGAGGGCCAGTCGCTCGCGGCGGAGCGACATGTAACGCCTGATCGCATGATAAGAAGTTTTGATTGCGAGAGACGCTTTGCAACGAGCGCCAGTGGATCGACACCAACTTTTCCTTTCCTCGTTTGACAGCGGCGAGTACACGGTTGGGTTCGGCCGTTCGGTTTGGGGTCGGAGTTTGTCTCGTCCACGAAGCGATTGATGGCAGCTTGAACATCGCAGACGGATCGGAAGACGCCACGCTTGAGGCGTTGGTTGGTGAGCTTGGCGAAGAAGCCTTCGACGGCATTCAACCAGGAGGCCGAGATTGGTGTAAAGAAGGTCAATCTGGCGTGCTGGGCAATCCATTTGCGCATGTCCGGATACTTGTGGCTCGCGTAGTTGTCGACGATGGTTGGCTCGCTTTGCGATCGACGTCTCGTCGGACCGGATCAGCCGGGTCACCGACGCCGTCCTCGACGAGGTGCGGGAATGGCAAAACCGGCCGCTTGATGCGGTCTATCCGGTGATCTTTTTCGACGCACTGCGGGTCAAAATCCGCGACGAGGGCCTAGACTAGCCGATCAGGCCCTTGATCCAGCGCGACTGGGTCGCCGTCGATACGTTGTTGGTATGAGCAGGATTGTTTCGGGATCGCCCTTAACGAGCATCGCCGGGTGGGCGGAAATCCACGCTTCTGCGGAAGCCCACCGAATGACAATTTGACCGAGGCGTGCCGTAAGTTCAGGATCAACCAGGTCGGAGACAAATCGGGCATCGTGGGGCTCCAATGGGCGAGCGGAGGGACGAGCACTACAGCGACGAAAAACCCGAACCACATCGCGAATCCGAAGACTGACAGGCGGGACCATGCCGCAGAATCGACAGCAATGACCCGCAAGCGACGACGTCTCGTTCTGATCTGCGGCGGGCTGGGCGTGCTGGCCGTTGCGGTCGCGCTTATGCTCAATGCGTTCCGTGACTCCATCGTGTTCTTCAATTCGCCGAGCGACGTGGCGGAGAAGCATGTCGCGCCCGGCGCACGCATCCGGCTCGGCGGATTGGTGCAGACCGGCAGCTTCGTGCGCGACGATAATCTAAAAATTCGCTTCGAAATCACCGACGGCGGCCGCGAGATCCCGGTCACGTATCAGGGCGTTCTGCCCGACTTGTTCCGCGAAGGACAGGGCGTCGTGGCCGAAGGTGCGCTGGACGGCGCCGGTGTCTTCAACGCCGACACGATCCTGGCCAAACATGACGAGACTTACATGCCGAAGGAGGTCGCCGACGCCTTGAAGAAGACGGGGCATTGGAAGGACGATTACGCGCAGCGGGCTGCGATGCCGGTCGGCGGAGGGGCGAAGTGATGCGGGGGGCGACAAGCGCTCTATTGTTCACCGTCACCCTGAGGTGCGCGCGTAGCGCGCCTCGGAGGGCGACGGCCCGGCTGCGCGCAGCATCCTTCGAGGCCCGCCACGGAAGTCGGCTGCTGCCGAGTTCCGCAGTTACACCCCTATCTCCGGCAAGCCCGAGATCGGTTCGCGGGCACCTCAGGATGACGAGCTTGCGGGTAGGGCGCATCCGATGATCGCCGAACTCGGCCATTACGCCTTAATGCTGGCGCTGGGCTTGGCCCTGATCCAGGGCTCGATGCCGATTGTCGGCACGCGTAGCGACGATCCGGCGCTGATGAGCCTTGCGGCGCCCGCGGCGCTTGCGCAATTCGCGTTCGTCGCGCTTGCGTTCGGCTCGCTCGCCATCTGCTACGTCACCTCAGACTTCTCAGTGCTCAACGTCTACGAGAATTCGAACTCGGCGATGCCGCTGATGTATCGGCTCACCAGCCTCTGGGGCAACCACGAAGGCTCCATGATGCTGTGGGTCTTCATCCTCGCTTTGTTCGGCGCGCTGGTTGCAGCCTTCGGCACCAACTTACCGGCGAAGCTTAAAGCCAATGCGCTCGCGGTGCAGGCCTGGATCGCCGCCGCCTTCCAGCTTTTCATTCTCACCACCTCGAATCCGTTCGTGCGCATCGCCGACGCACCGTTCGAGGGCCGCGATCTCAATCCGATCTTGCAGGACCCTGGTCTCGCCTTCCACCCGCCGCTGCTCTATCTCGGCTATGTCGGGTTTTCGATCTCATTTTCGTTCGCGATTGCCGCGCTGCTCGAAGGCCGCATCGACGCCGCCTGGGCGCGCTGGGTGCGGCCGTGGGTGCTTGCCGCCTGGATGTGTTTGACGCTCGGCATCGCCGGCGGTTCCTACTGGGCCTATTACGAGCTCGGCTGGGGTGGCTACTGGTTCTGGGATCCGGTCGAAAATGCCTCGCTGATGCCGTGGCTCGCCGGCACGGCGCTCTTGCATTCCGCCGTGGTGATGGAAAAGCGCGGCGCGCTCACAGTGTGGACCATCCTGCTCGCCATCCTCGCTTTCTCGCTGTCGCTGATCGGGACGTTCCTGGTGCGATCGGGGGTGCTCACATCGGTCCACACCTTTGCGAACGATCCGAGGCGCGGCATCTTCATCCTGGCGATTCTCGTGGTGTTCATCGGCGGCGCGCTGGCGCTCTATGCGTGGCGGGCGCCGCTCCTCAAGCAGGGTGGTCTATTCGCGCCGATCTCGCGCGAAGGCGCGCTGGTTTTCAATAATCTGTTTCTCACCTGCGCTTGCGCGACCGTCTTCGTCGGCACGCTCTATCCTCTCGCGCTCGAAGCCCTGACCGGCGACAAGATTTCCGTGGGGCCGCCGTTTTTCAACGCGACGTTCGGTCCGTTGTTCGTGCCGCTGCTGCTGGCGATGCCGTTTGGGCCGTTGCTCGGCTGGAAACGCGGCGACCTTCTCGGCGCCGCGCAGCGCCTGCTTGCCGCGGCATTCGTCGCGGCCGTCGCGATCGCTGCTGGATTCGCGCTGCAACATGGCGGTCCGGTACTGGCTCCCTTTGGCGTCGGGATCGCGATCTTCGTCATGGCCGGCGCGCTCACTGATCTTGCCGAGCGCACCATGATCCTGCGCATTCCATTCGGCGCGGCGGCGCGGCGCGCGGCCGGGCTGCCGCGCTCGGCCTGGGGCTCGGCGTTTGCGCATTTCGGCATCGGCGTCACGCTCCTCGGCATCGTCGCCGTCACCGCCTGGGGCAGCGAGCGCATTGCCGCGCTCAAGCCGGGCGAGACCATCGATGTCGCGCACTATCGGCTCACCTTCGACGGCTTGTTCAACCGCGCCGGCCCGAACTATCGCGACCTGGTGGGCCATTTCACCGTGCGCCGCACGAGCGGCAACTTGATCGGAACCATGGAGCCGAGCCGGCGCACATTCCCCGCCCGCAACATGGCGACGACCGAGGCTGCGCTGATGACACGAGGGGTGAGCCAACTCTACCTTTCGCTCGGCGACCCGAACCCGGATGGCGCAGTGCCGGTGCGGCTCTACTTCAAGCCGCAGGTGCTGATGATCTGGCTCGGCGCCGTCATCATGTTTGTCGGGGGCAGCTTGTCGCTCTCCGACCGCCGATTGCGGGTGGGCGCGCCGAAGGCCGCCCGAGCGAGGGTCGTCGTCCAGCCCGCAGAGTAACCAACCTGCATGCACCACGCGGCCATGGCTCCCACCTCAACCAAACTTGCCGGCCGTGCGCCACGCTATCGTCGCTTTATCGAGCAACTGTCACATCTGCGATGCTCCAGTGCCGAAAATGGATCGGCAAGACGCAGCGTGAATAAATCTGCCAAAGTAGTGCTAGTCT